>Ga0302324_100023057_pt1 | contig 12060 bp, 14 predicted proteins | sample Palsa_T0_1_FD_201949 | JGI IMG/M metagenome (GOLD analysis project Ga0302324, IMG submission 201949) | Peat permafrost microbial communities from Stordalen Mire near Abisko, Sweden - Palsa_T0_1 | ecosystem: Environmental > Terrestrial > Soil > Palsa > Peat permafrost | place: Sweden: Abisko...
GCCTGGGACCCTACCGCGATCCCGATCGGCGGCAGCGACTGGCACCGGCCGGGATCCGACGCCCCGCTGGGGCGGCCGACCACCTGGGTGCAGTGCGCGGGGACCGAGCCAGGTGACGTGCTCGACGGCCTGCGGGCGGGCCTGGTCGCGATCTCGGCTGAGCGCGACGGCCCGGTGCTGCTCCGCCACGAGGGCGACTTCGTCGCCATCGATGCCGACGGCCTGACGCTGGCCGGGCCGCAGGGGCCGTGCGCCCGGATCCAGGGCGAGCGGGCCCGGCTGACGGCCGCGCCCGGCCCGCACCGGCTCCTGGACGCCAGCGGAGCGACGCTCGCGCTCACCCCGTAGCCGTCGCGAACGGGCCGATGAGTTCGGCCGGGCGCGGCCGTCTGGAAGGTGAACCGATTACGGGAGGATGCCAGAATGGGTCAGGTGGTAGTAACAACCGGGTACGCGCCCGTCAATGGCTTGCGGATGTACTACGAGGTGCGCGGCACGGGCCGACCGCTGGTGCTGCTGCACGGCGGCCTGATGACCATCGAGGAGTCCTTCGGCTCCCTGCTGCCTGTCCTGGCCGCCGAGCGTCAGGTGATCGCCGTTGAGTTGCAGGGGCACGGTCGCACCGCCGACATCGACCGCGACCTCGAGCTCCGCTACCTGGCCGATGACGTGGCCGCCCTGCTCGACCACCTCGGCCTCGACCAGGCCGACGTGCTCGGCTTCAGCCTCGGCGGCGGGGTGGCGCTGCAGCTGGCGCTGGACTATACCGGCCGGGTGGGCCGGCTCATCCTCGCATCCGTCAGCTACGCCGCGGACGGCTATCACCAGGAGATCTCCGATCCGGCCCGGCACCCGACCTCGACGCGGATGCCCACTGCGGAGGACTTCCGGCAGATGCGCGAGGCCTACGAACGTCTCGCGCCGGACCCCGACCACTTCGAGGCGTTCGCGGCGAAGGCGTCACAGGCCGCGGCAAACATGAAGGGTTGGACGGCAGACCAGCTCGGCGGTCTTACCGCGGCGACACTGCTGGTATTCGGCGACCATGACTTCATCCGCCTCGAGCATGCGGTGGAGGTGCACGGGCTGATCCCCGGCGCGCAGCTCGCGGTCCTGCCCGGCACCACCCACATGGGCGTCATGCGACGGGCGGACCTCATCCTCCCGCTGGTCCGGGAGTTCCTGGCTGAGACCGGGTAGCAGCCGGGCCCGTGACTGGGCCGCGTGGCTGGTCCGCGTGACTGGGGTTAGGGAGCCGGGGGTCCGGTCAGCAGGTCGAGACGGGCGCGCAGGAGAGCACGGTGGGCCACCACATCATCGACCTGATCGGGCTGCTCCGGGCACTCACCGGCGCTGATGGCGCGCTCGAGGCGGAGACGGGCACCAGGGACGTCCAGCGCTTCGAACACCACCAAGGGGTCGCTCCCGGCCGCCCGTTCGGTGTCGGCGCGCAACTCGGTCCCCTTGGCGACCCAGGCGTCCTTGATCTTGCCGCCGAGGCCGTGGTCGATCAGCACGCTGACCGCGTGCTGCCTGTCGCCATAGGCGAAGCTCATCGTCAGCGACTCCTGTCGGCCGCCGACATCGGCGTAGTGCCAGCAATCGCGAATCTGCGGGTGGCCGACCGCTCCCGCCCACGGGGGGTCAGCCACGTCGCGGCCGCTGACACGCGCCGCGGCCTGCCCGGCGGCGGCACGCAAGGGCGGTCCGCCCACCGCGGCCAGGACGCGCAGCAAGGCGAGAGCTTCCGGGGTCGAGGCCGCCTCGGCCGCGGGTACCAGCGATCCGGCGAGGGCATTCATCAGCGAGGCCTGGCCCGCCGCCGAGGAGGCCAGCGCCCCGATGAGGTCGGATCCCCACAGTTCCGCATCCACCGGGTCATCGAGCTGGCCCAGCACATGGCGCGCCTCGACCATCACTCCGGCGAATGTCTCCTCGACGGCGACCGGCGCGAACAGGCTGGCTATATCGGGCTCGGGACCATCGTGGTAGACGCTCATGCCGTGCAGGATAAGCGAAGGCAGGTCCACGGAGGGGTCCTTGACGGTCGTTTGCTTATCGCTACTGCGACCCCAGCTCGGCGCCGCCGAACGCGCCGCCCAGGCCCGCCAGGGCGCCGGTGACCGCGCTGGCGCCAGCCAGGCTGCCGGTGAGCGGCCCGGCGACGACCTGGCGAACGGAAACGTCACTGGCGCCGAGAACCGGCCTGAGGTCGGGCAGGCCGGACAGGCCGGGGATGGCGCTGGTTACCGGGGACAGGCCGGGCAGCACGCTGGTGGCACGGCCGGGCACGCCGATCGTGTCGGGCGAGCCGCAAGCGGCGCCGGGAGCACCGGCCAGCGCCGAGACCACCAGGCCGGCCTGGGGAAGTCCGGGCAGGTCGCAGCCGCCGCCGGCGGCCGATCCCCTTGGCGCGACCCCGGTCAGCGTGGAGGCCGACCGGTGGCCGGCCCGCGATACCGATCGCGCGGAGGCCGACCGGTGGCCGGCCCGCGATACCGATCGCGCGGAGGTCGGCCGGTCGCCGGCCCGCGATACCGACCGCGCGAACGTCGGCGCGGCGACGCTGACCGCGAGGACGCTCGCCGAGGCAAGGCCTCCGAGCAAGATTCGCCAGTTGTACACGAGACGACGCATGTACACGATGGCTCCATTCCAGCCTGGGGTCTCGAAATTGATGTGGGCCAGGATCTGAAGTTGACGACTGCGGTGAGACGAGCCCGGGCCATAGCACACTATCAGTAGCTATAGATTCACGCTCTGAAGTATTGCCTTGTCATAGCGTGTTTTTTATGCGCTGACGAGCCGTCAGGGAACTAAGACCGCGATACGACCGACACCGCGTCAAGCAGCCGCTCATACCTGGCCAAGTCGACGTGACTCCGGCCTTCGGGGTCGCCTGGCACCTTGGCTCCGACCCTGGCGCCCCCCGCAGCCAGGGCCAGGGCGTGCCTGAGCCGGTCGGGCCAGGACCAGCCGAGAAGCTGGCCGGGTACCAGGCCCGCCACCAGCGCGCCGCGGGACGGATGCGACCTGGTGTCCGCATCCGTAGCCGCTATCTGGGCCGTCCACTCCCCGGCGGCGGTGACGGCGTGTACCGCGTGACCCGTGCTGACGACCGCCGCGCCGGCGCCGAGCCGGACCAGGTCGGCGCCCAGACCGGGCTCGGCGGAACTCGTCTGGGCGACCACCAGGTCGGGCCCGTGGTCGATCGCGTGCTTGAGCTCCTCGCCGCCCGTATCAAGGATCACCGGAACGCCGGCCTCGGCCGCGTAGATCACCAACGAACCGTAGGTGTCCGGCGGCAGCCCGTCAGGAAGGCTGCCGCACAGTACGACGGCCGCGGCGCCTGCCAGCAGCCGCCGGTAATCCGCCGCGAACCGGCCCAGCTCCTCGGTGGTGATGTACGGGCTCGGCTCTCCGAACCGGATGACCGGCTCGGCCGGGTCCCCGCCCTCCGGGCCGGCGAAACGGAAGATACGCCGGGATTCGCCGCGGATCAGCGTGAACGCGGTCGGCACCCCCGATTTAGCGAGATCTTCCCTGATCAGCTCGCCGGGCACACCACCCGCCAGCCCGGCCGCGAGCACATCATGGCCGAACGCGCGGAGCACCCTGGCTGCTGTCACACCTCGTCCGCCAGCCCGGTAACCGGGCCTGGAAACCGGACGGATGCCCTCGGCATCCACCTCGCCCGCGGCGTAGTCGAGGTGCAGCGCAGCGTTGGGCGTGACCGTGACGATCACACCGCTCATGGCCGCCTGCCTTCCCGTGAGCTCGCGGTCGGTCCGTTCGGCATACTATGCGGGTCCGGCGGTGGGACAGCGCAGGTACCGGTGCGCGACGTGGGCGCTACCCGCGCCGGTAGACGCAGGCGGCCAGATGATCGTTGACGACGCCGCAGGCCTGCATCGTCGCGTACGCGGTCACCGGGCCGGTGAACCTGAAACCGTGCCGCCTGAGCTCGGCACTGAGCGCCTTGGAGGCGGGAGTCGCCGACGGCACCTCGGCCAGCGTCCGCGGCGCGGGGCCTTCGTCTCCGGCGTACTTCCACACCAGCAGGGTGAGGCCGTCGGGCAGGTCCAGCATGGCCCGTGCATTGGAAATCACGGCATTGATCTTCGCGCGGTTCCGCACGATGCCCGTATCGGCCATCAGCCGGGCCACGTCCTGCTCGCCGAAAGCCGCCACCGCCGAGGCATCGAATCCGGCGAAGGCGGCCCGGAAGTTCTCCCGCTTACGCAAGATCGTCAGCCAGGAAAGCCCGGACTGGAAACCCTCGAGGCTGAGCCGCTCGAACAGCGCCGTGTCACCCCGAACCGGGCGGCCCCACTCCTCGTCGTGGTACGCGAGATACTCGGGGGCGCTCAGGCCCCATGGGCAGCGCAGCTTGCCGTCCGGCCCCGGGACCGCACCGTTGTCCGGTGCCGCCGCGTCCGGTGCTGCCGCGGGCGCGACGCCGGGGGCTGGCTGGTCGCTCACCAACCCTGTTCCTCGGCGGCGACAATGTCATCGTCCGGCGGAACGGGTGGGACGGAGCTGGCCGTGGGCTGATCGTCGTGGTCGGAAGAGGCAGCGGTTCCATCTGGGGGCGTGATCACTGGGTTGGGCAGCGTTTCGGTTCGGCCCGAGGGTGAGTCGGCCTCGGGCGGGCTGGCCTCGGGGGCACTGGCCTCGGGGGCACTGGCCTCGGGGGCGCTGGCCTCGGGGGCGCTGGCCTCGGGCGGGTCGGCCTGATTGGGTAGGGCCTGGCCGGTTTCCTGGGCGGCGGCCTGACGCCGTGCTTCTTCTTGGCGCGCGGCTTCCCCCTGCTGGGCCCACCAGCCGTGCGTGTCGTACGCGGCCTGCGGGCCCAGCGCGTCGTACGAACCCGGAAGGGTCTGCGAAGGCTGAGTTGCCTGCGCGGGCGGGGAAGCTTCTGGAGACGGAATGGTTGCCGAAGGCTGGGTGGCCTTCGGGTGCAGAGGGGCGACCAGGACTCCGGGGGCCTTGGTGACTCTGGGGCTCTGGGGAGCATCGGGGTTCCCGGCCGCTCGGAGAGCCTCGGACGCGGCGAGGGGCTCGGCCGCTCGGAGAGCCTCGGACGCGGCGAGGGGCTCGGCCGTTTGGCGGACCTGGGGAGGGCCTTGGTCCGTGGAGACACGATTCGCGAGCTGTTGCTGCAAGTAGGCGATCGTGACGTCACGGTCGCGCATCGCGCGGGCGATGCGGTCAAGGGCCTCGTCGGTCACCTGCATGTTGTAGCCCCACATGGCGCTCGGCGGGCGCAGCATGGCGATGTCGGGGGCGGATACTGGCCCGAGATCCAGCGGTGCGTGATCGACACGCTCATAGGCCAACTCGCCGCCACGTCCGGTGGCGGCGAAAAAAACACCGGCGAGCACCACGATGACCGCGATGACGAATACAACAGGCACATACGAATCGTGCCATGCTCGACCCGTGATGTCGCTTCGGTGGGGGTACTCAACGGGAATTGCGGTGCTGGCTCCCGTGTGCACCGTCACCGAAGCGGTGGCGGCGGCCGCGGCCGGAGCCGGCCTGGTCGATGTCGGCGAGGACGACGCGCTGATCCTCCAGATCAGGGACGCGGTACCGGAGGTCGGCATCTGCGTTCACGGCGGGGACGCCGATATCGTGCACGACGCCGCCCTGGCGGCTCGCGCTGGGGCCGGCCTGATCTGCCGGGATCCCGGCACGGCGGCTAGCGCCGTCCAGCGCGGGATCGCGCCGGAATGGATCCTTGTCCAGACCGCACCAGAAGACGTGCGGGTGACCTCGCGATCCGGATGGGCCGCGCTGGTCGACCTAGACCAGGGTACGGACGCGCTCGCTCGGGCGGAGGCGGTCGCGGCGGTGTGCGCCTGGGTCGGCGTTAAGGTGATCCGCACCCGTCAGGTCGCCGAGATCCGCCGCTGCCTCGACATGACCGAGTCCATTCTCGGCCTCCGCCGGCCCGCCTGGACGCTGCGCGGGCTGGCCTAGGCACGTTGCGGAGGCTGTGCGGGGGCTGGCCTAGGCACGTTGCGGAGGCAGTGCGGGAGCTGGCCTAGGCACGCTGCGGGGGCTGGCCTCGGCATATCTGGGTCTGTTCACCAACCTAAGCGGCTACGGTGTGCCACCGGCCCGACAGACGGGCCGAGGCGGGGGGCGGTACGTAGTGGTGTGGGTGTGGCACCCTGCCCAAAAGAGTGGTGTGGGTGTGGCACCCTGCCCAAAGGAGAATGGGTGCGCTGTCACAACCATCAAAACCGGACTGGGACGTACGGGGTCGGAGTGAACTGGTGGTATAGGCGGTGCGGCTGGGGGGCGGCGCGAGGGGCGGGTGGTTAGGAATCGGCGGTTTTGGGGGCCCAGTCCAAGCCGGCATGGGCCTGGCGGATGATGGCGACCACCTCGTCGGGGTCGTCGGCCAAGCTGATGAGCGAGAACTCGCCCGGGCTGATGTTGCCTCGGGCCAGCATGGTGTCCTGGATCCAGGCGAGCAGCCCGGACCAGTAGTCCCGGCCGACCAGAACGATCGGGAACCGAGTGATCTTGCCGGTGGCGACCAGGGTCAGCGCTTCGAACAGCTCGTCCATGGTGCCGAAACCGCCGGGCAGGACCACGAACGCCTGCGAGTACTTGATGAAGCACGTCTTCCTGGCGAAGAAGTACCGGAACTCCAGCCCGATCTCGACGTAGTCGTTCAGCCCCATTTCCCTGGGCAGCTCGATGCCCAGGCCCACGGAGACGCCGCCGGCCTCGGCGGCGCCCTTGTTAGCCGCCTCCATGATCCCGGGGCCTCCGCCGGTGATCACCGCGTAGCCCGCGTGGACGAGACCGGTGGCGATGCGTTCTGCGGTCTGGTACTCGCCGCTGCCCCGGGCGGTCCGGGCCGAACCGAAGATCGACACCGCGGGCCCGAGCTCGGCCAGCAGGCCGAAACCCTCCACGAACTCGGCCTGGATCCGCAGCACCCGCCAGGGATCGGTGTGCACCCAGTCGGCGGGCCCGCGCCGGTCCAGTAGGCGCTGATCAGTTGTTGTCGCCGGTATCTGCTTGCCGCGCAGCGTGGCGGGTCCCTGGCGACGGATCCGCCGATGCGGCTCTGAATTTCCGTTCATCGTGTACATAAGGTAACCAGCGCGGCCGGCTCCTCTGTGCAGCTACGGTACGGTTTGATGTGCCGCCCAATCGGACCCGGCCGCGGCGCCGTGCCGTCAGGCGCAGTGCCGTCATCGGTACCGCGCTCGTCCTGCTGCTCGCCGTGGTCGGCTACCTCATCTACCACAGCTTCCAGCAGGTCAGCCCGCCCGTCGCCGTCGCGCCCGGCTGCCAGGCGGGCACCGGCCCGCAGGCCGTCTCGCTCGACGTCGACCAGGCCGGGATCGCGGCCACCATCGCGGGCGTCGCGGCCCGGCGCAAGCTGCCGAGGCAGGCGGTCACCATCGCCTACGCCGCCGCGCTGCAGGAATCGCAGCTGCAGAACCTGGACTACGGCGACCGCGACTCCGTCGGCATCTTCCAGCAGCGGCCCTCGCAGGGCTGGGGCACCACCAGCGAAATCGAGAACCCGGTCTACGCCACGACCAGGTTCTTCGCTGCCCTGGTGGACGTGCACGACTACACGCGGATGCCGGTCGCGAACGCGGCGCAGGACGTGCAGCACAGCGCGGACGGAGCCGCCTACGGGCAGTGGACGGCCGTGGCGGCGCAGCTGGCCGGCTACTTCACCGGCAGCTCACCGCACGGGGTGTCCTGCTGGTACCAGCCGCCGCCGAAGGCGAATCTGGCCGGCGTGGTGCGGGGACTCACCCAGACGTTTGGACCGCAGGGGCGGCGAGGGATTGTGGGGAGTGTCACCACGGATCGTTCCGAGGAAGGAAAGGACGGAAGCGTCGCGGTCGTGCCCGGTGAGCGGGCCGCGGCCTGGACGGTGGCTGATTGGCTGGTAGCGGACGCGCCGACCTACGGGATCAGCGAAGTGCGGTACGCCGGTTATGTGTGGAAGGCGGCGGATGGCAGTATGGGCTGGCAGCGTGACACCACCAAGAAGGACCCGCCGCGCGGCACTATTGTCGCAGGCTGAAGCGGCACCCGACCGGAAGCCGCCATACTGTGATAGCAGCAGGGACCAGAACGACGACAGGAGCCCACCCGTGACCTACATCATCGCGCAGCCCTGCGTTGATGTGCTCGACAAGGCATGCATCGAGGAATGCCCCGTTGACTGCATCTACGAGGGCGAGCCCGTCTGCCCGGTCGAGGCGATCTACTACGAAGACGACGTACCCGAACAGTGGAAGGAATACTACAAGGTCAACGTCGACTTCTTCGAAGACCTCGGCTCCCCGGGCGGCGCCTCCAAGGCCGGCAAGATCGGCAAGGACCACCCGGTGGTGACGGCGCTGCCGCCGCAAGCCACGGAGGAATGAACCCCGGTACCCTCGCCGCCCGGCTTCCCGTCTTTACCTGGGACCGGATCGCGCCGCTGCGGGAAAAAGCCGGACTTCATCAGAACGGGCCGGTGGACTTGTCCATGGGCACGCCGGTCGACCCGGTGCCTGACGTGATCCGCAGGGCGCTGGCCGCGGCCTCGGACGCGCCTGGCTATCCGGCGACGTGGGGCACCGCGGAGCTGCGCACCGCGGCTGCGGGGTGGCTGGCGCGTGCCCACGGGGTTAGCGTGTCACCGGACGACGTGCTGCCGGTCGTCGGGACCAAGGAGTTCATCGCCTGGCTTCCGGTGATGCTCGGGCTCGGGCCTGGTGACGTTTTGGTGCATCCAGCGCTGGCCTATCCGACCTACGACATCGGGGCGCGGCTGGCCGGGGCGACCGCGGTGGCCTCGGACTGGCCGCTGGAGGGGTCGCCGCTGGCGGCGCCGGACCTCGGTGCTGGGCGGGTCAAGCTGGTGTGGGTGAATTCGCCGTCCAATCCTACCGGGCGGGTGCTGTCGGCCGGGCAACTGCGCACGGTGGTGGAGCGGGCCGCCGAACACGGCGCCGTGGTGGCGTCCGACGAGTGCTACATCACGCTGGGCTGGGAAACCACGCCGGTGTCCGTGCTGCACCCCGACGTGTGCGGCCCGTCTCGGGCGGGCGTGCTCGCCGTGCACTCGCTGTCCAAGCGCTCCAACCTGGCCGGTTACCGGGCCGGGTTCGTGACCGGCGACCCGGCGCTGATCGCAGACCTGCTGGCGATCAGGAAGCAAGCCGGGATGATCATGCCGGGGCCGGTGCAGGGGGCGATGACGGCCGCGCTCGAGGACGAGTCGCACGCTGTTGCGCAGCGGGAGCGGTACCGGCGGCGGCGTTCGGTGCTGCGGGACGCTTTCGTCTCGGCCGGCTGGCGGATCGACCACTCCGAGGCGGGTCTGTACCTGTGGGTCACCCATCCGGCGCACGACTGCTGGTCGGCGGCCGAGTTGCTGGCGGACCAGGGCGGCATTCTCGTCGCGCCCGGCGAACTGTACGGGTCCGCCGGGTCACGGCACGTGCGGGTGGCGCTGACCGCCGACGACGAGCGGATCGCCGCTGCGGCGCATCGACTGAAAGAGCTGCGGAGCGGCTGAAGGAGCTGCGGAGCGGCTGGTCCGCGCGGCCGGGCAGCGGTCACCCGGCTGTAATCGGATGATCGGTCTCGCGCGTCAACCAACCATGAAAAATGCCCGAAGGAGGTCACAGTGACGCTGAAGGGTGTCTGCCGTATCGCCAGCGGGGCCTGCGCGGCCATCATGCTCGCCATGGTGCTGGCCGGCTGCGGCGGCCCGGCCGCGGCTTACCGGGCAGCCGTGGTTTCCTATAACGCACCGGCGACCGGCGATCTGGACGTCTCCGTCCGCGTCACCAACATCGGGACGGTCGCGGGGACGCCGACGTGCACGATCGACGCGAAGTATCAGTCGGGCGCCGCCGCCGGATCTAACACCGGAGAGTTGAGTGGCAGCCTGGCACCGGGCCACTCGTCGGTGCTCAACATGCTGGTCGCGATCCCCGGCGAGGGGATCGGTAATGTCACGAAGGTGAGCGCTAGCTGCTAGCGAGTCACGCGCGAGCCGTCTGGCGGCGAGACTAACCGACCGCTTCGGAGTACGAACGATCGTCCGACTCCAGCAGGGTGTCGATGGCGGCGAGGGCGTCGGCCAGGCTCTGGTCCTCGGCGGGCCCTAGGTCGAGCGGGATCATCATCGGAGACTCGCGCGCGAGGGTCAGCTCGGTGGCAACGAAGACCGCGTCGGTGACGCCGAGGGTGAGCCTGGATCCGAGCAACGTCGTCGGCCTGCTCAACGAGCTCGAGGAGCGCGGGCTGATTACCCGCCGCCGCGATCCCGCTGACCGCCGCCGCCACATCGTCGAGCTGTCGGCGGCCGGCGCCGAGGAGCTGTGTCTCGCCCAAACGCGGCTCAGCCGGGTCGAGGACGACCTGCTCAGCACGCTGACCGTGGAGGAGAGGGCGACGCTGTACCGGCTGCTCGCCCGCGCGGTCGCCGCAGTGGGCGCGGTCGGCGGGAAGCCGTCAGAGTGCCTGGGTAACGACCAGGCGTCAGCGTGCCTGGGTGAGGACCAGCCGCCGTCTTGTTCGGCCTGATCAGCCGCGTGACCGCCTACTCTGCTGCCCAGTTCGCCACTCGGCTGCCCGCCGCCGCCAGGAGGCCGCGCACGGCCCGCTCCACCGGGCCCTGGATGGCGAGGGAACCGGCGGCGAGCACCGTCGCGTTCCAAGTCCGGAATCCTTCGCGCTGCTGGCCAGGCCCGTTCTGTCCTTAAGAAGCCTTAAAGCACTATCACGTGCAACGAACAGCCGTCTGACTTCATTTTTACGCAATGATTCGCCGCTGACACGCACGATCGACGGATGTTTTCCCGTACAGCTAACCTCTAACCTTGGTTCATGATCACTACGGGGGGCAGCGGGGACGGCCCGGGCCGGCGGCGAGCGTACTTGATGTGCCCACCGGAGCATTTCGCCGTCAGCTACGCCATCAATCCGTGGATGGAGCCGGACCAGCCGACCGACGCCGCCAAGGCCATGCGGCAGTGGGCCGAGCTCCGGCAGTCGTACCTCGATCTCGGTCACGACGTGCGGACCATCGAGCCGGTGTCCGGGCTGCCGGACATGGTGTTCGCCGCCAACGGTGCCACCGTGGTCGGCGGGACGGTGCTTGGAGCGCGGTTCCGGTATCCGCAGCGCGCCAGGGAAGCCGGTGCCTACCTGGACTGGTTCCGCAGCCACGGCTACCCCGACGTGCGGGAACCTGTGCACGTCAACGAGGGTGAGGGAGACATCCTGTGCACCGGCCGGGTGCTGCTGGCCGGGTACGGCTTCCGTACCGATCACGCCGCCGCAGCCGAACTGGCCAGTGTTTTCCGCCGCCCTGTGGTGAGCCTTCGCCTGGTGGACCCGCGCTTCTACCATCTGGACACCGCGCTGTGCGTACTGGACGGTGACACGGCTATGTACTATCCGGCCGCGTTCGACGACGCCGGGCGGGCGGCCATCGCCGGGCAGTTCACCGAACTGATCGAGGCCAAGGACGAAGACGCCGAGGTCCTCGGCCTGAACGCGGTCAGCGACGGGCGGCACGTCGTCCTGCCGGTCCAGGCGCGAGGTCTCGCCGCCCAGCTCAGCGAGCGCGGGTTCACCCCGGTCGGAGTCGACATGTCCGAACTGCTCAAGGGCGGCGGCGGACCTAAGTGCTGCACGCTGGAGCTGCGCCGGTAGCAATCTGGAGGGAAACAACTTGACCGAGACCATGACCAGCTTCCTGGAGCTGACGAGCGAATACGGCGCGCACAACTACCATCCGCTGCCGATCGTCGCCGCCGAGGCGCAGGGCGCCTGGGTGACCGACGTCGAAGGACGCCGTTACCTGGACATGCTCGCCGCCTACTCGGCCCTGAACTTCGGTCACCGGCACCCGCGGCTGATCGCCGCGGCGCACCGCCAGCTCGAGCACCTCACGCTGGTGAGCCGGGCGTTCGACCACGACCAGTTCGGGCCGTTCTGCGCCGAGCTGGCCGAACTCGCCGACATGGACGTCGTGCTGCCGATGAACACCGGCGCGGAGGCGGTCGA
>Ga0302324_100023063_pt1 | contig 12058 bp, 12 predicted proteins | sample Palsa_T0_1_FD_201949 | JGI IMG/M metagenome (GOLD analysis project Ga0302324, IMG submission 201949) | Peat permafrost microbial communities from Stordalen Mire near Abisko, Sweden - Palsa_T0_1 | ecosystem: Environmental > Terrestrial > Soil > Palsa > Peat permafrost | place: Sweden: Abisko...
AGGTCACCGATCAGATCGTAGGCCTGTCCCTTGCCGTGGATGGTGCTCGACCCAGAAGGGCTACCGTCGTCGATTTCATCGAATCACCCCCTTTGTAACCCGGTTCCGGCTCGCCCTCGCAAGCGCAAGAGGCGTCCTCAAAAGGACTCAGCTCGTCAGGCCGACTTTTCGATTGAGTTCGGCTCGCCCTCGCCCCTAAGGAACGGTCGCCGATGGCGCACGCCCCCCGCACGACCCGCTCGCCGCTCTTTCCGATCTTCCTGATCGTCCTGGTGGACGTCTTCGGGCTAACGCTGGTGCTGCCTCTCCTGGCCCCGTACGCCGAGCGGTTCGGGGCGACGCCCCTCGATGCCACGCTGCTGGTCTCGGTGTATGCCGCTTGCCAGCTGGTCGCCGGGCCGTTGCTCGGGCGCATCTCCGACCGCACCGGCCGAAAGCCGATGCTGCTCGTGAGCCAGGTGGGCACGCTCCTGGGATTCGCGCTGATGGCCAACGCCTGGACGCTGTGGGTGATCTTCGCCGCCCGGGTGCTGGACGGCTTGACTGCCGGCAACCTCTCTCTGGCCCAGGCCTACATCTCCGACAAGACCGCGCCCGAGGATCGCTCCAAGTCCTTCGCCTTGATCGGCATTGCCTTCGGGGTCGGCTTCTTCTTCGGCCCCTTCATCAGCGGCTATCTCGCCAAGCATGTGGGCTACACCGCGCCGATCTGGTTGGCGGCCGGCATGTCGGCCGCGAGCATCCTGTGCACGGCCACCCTGCTCCCGGGAGGACCTCCGACGCCTCACCCGCAAGCCGCCCCAGCTGGACCTGGAGGCCAACGGCTCTCGGTGTTCGAATTCAGGATCTACGCCCAGTACTTCCGGCGGCCGCTCCTGGCGACGCGCCTCCTGCAGTTCTTCTGCTTTTGCGTCTGCTTCACGACCTTCACGTCGGGCTTCGCCCTCTTCGCCGAGCGCACCTTCCGCTGGCACGGCGTCCCGTTCGGCCCGGGCGAGGTGGGGTACGTCTTCGCCTATGCCGGCTTTCTCGGCATCCTGCTGCAGGGCGGCTTGATCGGCCGGCTGGTCAAGCGCTTCGGCGATCCGAGCCTCGTCACCGCCGGGTTCATCGCGGTGGCGATCGGCTATGGCATCCTGGGGCTCAGCCACGGGCTCCCGCTGCTGTTGGTCGCGACGACCTTTTCCTCGTTCGGCACCGGCACCTTGCGGCCGGTGCTGACCAGCCTGATCACGAAAGCCGCCGACCGCAGCGAGCAAGGCGTGGTGCTGGGACTCACCCAGTCGCTGAACTCGACGGCCGCCATCGTGGCCCCCATCGCGGGCGGCTTCTTGATCGGGCAGGGCTGGCTCGCCGCCTGGGCCGAGGTGGCCGCCGCGGCAGGCCTGGCGGGACTCCTGGTGGGGCTGATGAAGCCAGGCCGCGCTTCCGCGGCCCCGATCAGAACCTGATCATCGCCAGCGGGGGGTCGGGCTCGGCCGACGAGGGCTCCAACGGACGAGCCAGCAGCGCGCGCATGGCCTCGGCGCGATGGTTGTGCCGCTTGGCGGCGAAGACGCTGTCGATCAGATCGTAGAGGCCGGTGCCCCACCATAGAGCCACCAGGGCGAAGTCGAGCGGATAAGCCAGGGGCCAGGCCGCCGCGCTGCGGCTGAAGTGAGGCTGAATGACCGCGTAGAGAGGAGGCGTCCCGAAACCCAGGCGATCCAGTGCCACCAGCGCCAAGAGGTCAGCCACCCGCAGCCCGCCGGTCGCGAAGAAGTGCGCTTCCTCTCCCGCGTACAGGTGCCCGCAGGAGGGACCGAAGAATGCGGTTGGAAGCTCGCAGGCCAGCGAGAGGCCGAGCGCGCCCCAGCCCGAGCGGGTGTCCGGCGCCGGAGCCGGCGCGAGGTCCAGCGCTCCGACCGCCGGCGGGACCGCCAGGATCAACGGAGGAACGAGCGAGGCATCGGAGCCCAGGGACACCGCCAGCAGCAGCAACCCGAGGGTCATTCCATGCCAGCCCGGCGCGGCCATCTGGGGGGCGATCCGGGTTCGACGCGCCGGCCAATGAAGAGCCCCAGGCCCACGCTCCGAGCGAGCGGAAGCATCTCGACCGTGAGGGTCTCGAACCCGATGGCTGCAAACCGACCCATCACCTGCATCACGGTCTCGAGCGGCCCGCGCTGGCGTTGCTCCCAGTCGGCGCGCTCGCCCTCGGGCAGCTCGGCGCCGGTGGACGCCCCCATCACCAGCGCCGCCACGCCGTCCGTCTCGAGCGCCGAACGCAGCTGCTTCAGGGCTTTCTCCAGGCCAAGCTCCTCGACGATGGCGGGCGCCACCACGAGCCCCAGGCTCCGCTTGGGGATCCCATCGAGATCGGGCCGCACCTTGACCCGGCTCTCGCAGATCTTCTCGAGCTGCTTGACCTGCTTCTGGCCTCCCTCGCCGAGCCAGACCAGCTCCTCCCCGCCGCGCAGGGAGGCCAGCCGCGCCAGGCGACGCAGGGCCGCCTCGTCGAGGAGGTCGGGCCAGGCCGGCTGTGGGTCGGTAGCGCGCTCGCTCACAGGAGATTCGCCGCCAGCTCGGCCAGCGCGCTGCGCTCGCCGCGCGAGAGCGTCACGTGACCGGCCAGCTTCTCGGGCTTGAAGCGATTCACGACGTGGATGAGCCCGTTGTTGGTGGAATCCACGTAGGGATTGTCGATCTGATAGGGGTCGCCGGTCAGCACAATCTTGGTGTTGTCGCCGACGCGGGTCAGGATGGTCTTGACTTCGTGGGGCGTGAGGTTCTGGGCCTCGTCGACGATGATGAACTGGTTGGGAATCGAGCGACCGCGAATGTAGGTCAAGGCTTCGATGCCCAGGATGCCGAGGTCGATGAGCTCGCGGTAGCTGCGACCGGCTTTCTTCTCGGCGCGCGAGAGATTCATCAGGAATTCGACGTTGTCGAAAATCGGCTGCATCCAGGGGTTGAGCTTCTCCTCGACGTCACCCGGAAGATAGCCAAGGTCGCGCCCCAGGGGGAAGATCGGCCGCGACACCAGCAGCTTCTGGTAGATGCTCTCCTCCATCGTCTTGTGGAGACCGGCGGCGATGGCCAGCAGCGTCTTGCCGGTGCCCGCCTTGCCGACCAGGGTCACCAGCTTGACCTCGTCGTTGAGCAGCAGGTCGATCGCGAAGCTCTGCTCCTTGTTGCGCGGCCGGATGCCCCACACGCCCTCCTTGGGCATGCGCAGCAAGGCCACCACCCGGTTCTTGTCGGCCCGGTACTTGCCCATGGCGCTGTGCTGCGCGTTGTCGCGATCCCGCAGCAGCACGAACTCGTTGGGGGCGAAGGTGTGGCCCGTGATCTGGTCGAGGGCCAGCTCTCCGGTATTGTAGAAGTCGTCGATGGCGGCGGCCGTCACCGGCAGCTCCTGCATCCCGGTGTAGATGTCGCTGATCTCGACCTTCTCGGCGTCGTAGTCCTCGGCCACCAGACCCAGCGCGTCGGCGCGAATGCGAAGGTTGGTGTCCTTGGTGACAAAGATGGCGGGGATGCCCGGCTCCCGCTCCTTGACGTCGAGCGCCACGGCCAGGATGCGGTTGTCGGTGCCCTGCCCGTTGGCCAGCGCCTTGGGGAGGTCCCGCTCGCTGAAGACGACCTTGAGGGTGCCGCCATTCTCGAGCTTGACCCCCTCGGCGATGCGGCCCTCGGTCCGGAACTGGTCGAGGTAGCGGGCCACCTGGCGCGCGTTGCGGCCGAGCTCCGAGAGGTCGCGCTTGAACTGGTCGATCTCCTCGATCACGTAGATCGGGATGACGACCTGGTTGTCGTCGAAATGAAAGAGCGCCCGCGGGTCATGCAACAGGACGTTGGTGTCGAGGATGAAGTTCTTGCGCATGCGCGGCGGTGTTATGGCAGACAACCGTCAGGGCTGACCAGCGTCTCGGATTCGAGAGGTGGACCGAGGTTAGCAAAGTTGCAAAGAGGTCTTGACCAACAGAAGCCGAGCACGTGCACGCCCGTGCCCGTGCCCGTCTGCGTGGCCTCTTTTCGACCCTCGTGGTCAGAGGTCGGACCGATCCCCGCGGGATTGCGAGGTCTAGCGGGTGGCGTCGTCCGACGTCTCGCGCAGGGGTCGGACTCGTTCACGACCTCAGATCGCGTGAGCTTGCGGCTGGCGTGGGCGTCTCAACGAGTCAACATCTCCGTCCCGATACGAGCCCCCTACGCCACGCCCCTCTTCTTCTCCGCGACCACCCAGCGATTGCGGCCCCCCCGCTTGGCGGCATACAGCGCCTGGTCGGCCTGGTCGATCAGCTCCTGTTTCAGCCGCGCCACGTCGGGCAGCGTCGCCACCCCGAGCGAGAGCGTGATCTTGAGCGGCCCGAGCTCGGTCATGAAGGTAGCCTGCTCGACCGCGACCCGGATGCGTTCGGCGATGGCGCGCGCTGCCTCCGAGTCGGTCTCGGGCAGGATCAGCGCGAACTCCTCGCCTCCGTAACGCGCCACCGCGTCGGTCTGTCGCGCCTGGCGCTCGAGGATCTCGGCCACCCCTTTCAAGACCAGGTCGCCCGCCGGATGGCCGTAGGTGTCGTTGACAGTCTTGAAATGGTCGATGTCGCACATCAAGAGCGAGAGCGGCTTCTGATAGCGCAGCGCCAGGGAAGTGTTCTGCTCCAGGAGATTCTGGAAGTGGCGATGGTTGTGCAGGCCCGTCAAGCCGTCGGTGGTCGCCAGCCTCTCGACCGCCGCGAACAGCTGGGCGCGCTGGAGCGCCTGGGCCGTCTGCAGCGCGATGACCTCGAGCATCCGCACCGCTTCGTCATCGAAGACCCCGCGCTTGCGCGAGGCTGCCACCAGCGTGCCCAGCACCCGATCGCCACTCTTGAGCGGCAGGATCTTGAGAGCCTGAATGCCACGCAGCTCGCTGCCCTCGTCGAAGATGACCGGGCGATCGCCGAGCTTGACGCCCCGCCCCGGCAGCGGCGTCCCGTAGCGGACCACGTTGGCGCACAGGCCGTTGTTGTCCGAGAACACTCGATCGGCGAGGGCCTGTCCGGCATGCACGCCGATGACCTTCACCACCCGGTGCTGCTTGGGATGCCCGTCGTCCCCCTCGACCAGCGTGAGCGCGCCGAAGTCCATGGGGGTCAGCGAGCGGGCGACGTCGAGGGCGGTCTCGAAGACTTCGTCGAGCTTCACGGCGCGATTGAGCTCCTCGATGGCCCGGTAGAACCGATCCTTCTCGTCGCGGGCCTGCCGGATGTCGCCCATCACCCGCTCGATCTCGATGGCCCTCAAGACCTCCCGTCCCACCGCGAGCAAGAGCCGCTCGTCTTCGTCCGCGAACGGCGGCCCCTCGAGGCGGTCGGCCACCAGCACCCCGCGCAGGAACCCGCCGTGATCCTCGACCCCCGGATTGATCTCGGGTGCCCCGCCCAGCGCGCTCGAGGCGCGCCGACCGCGGCGCTCGATCAGGGGGACCGCCAGCACGCTCCCGATCGGGACGCTGCGCTCGTAGTAGGTGATGCCCTTGAGGTTGCCCGAGAGCCTCAGCGCCATGCGCCGGCGAACCACGCCACCCAGAAAGCCCTCTCCGGCCGGGAAAGGTTCGCGGCGAACGAGCTCGCTGCGGCTGCGGCAGTCTTGCAGCCGAAGCTCCTTGTCGTCCGGGGAGAGCAGGAACACCGCGCAGGTGTGGGTGTGCAGCGCGCACTCCGCGACCTCCAGCGCAGCCCCCACCGCCTGCTCGACCTCTTTCACGGCGGCGGTGAGCCAGCGCGCCTGGGCCTCGGGGCCGTCGGCGGCCCGCTCGCTGCCGCTGGCGATGAGCCGGTATTCGCGCGCGCGCTCCTCGAGCTGCCGCACGCGGCGCGCCACCGCCTGGCCCTCGGCCCGCCGCGAAGCGATCACCTGGGCCGCGAGCACCCCCTGGTACAGCACGGCGAAGAGGGCGAGAAATCCCGCGTGCGCGGCCAGGTCGGGCCAGCCGTCCGGCAGGGCGTGCAGGCCGAAGAAGGCCAGCCCGTCCAGCCCCACCGCAAAGCCGGTCAGGAGCGCTCCCGCCGTGGGGACCAGGAAGGCCACCAGGAAGGCCATCACCAGGTACACCAAGGGATAGAGCGGGCTGCGAACCCCGCCGGCAAGCAGGGCCACCACCTCGGCCAGCATCACGAGCAGCGAGCCCATCTCCAGATCGTCGAGCAGCGGGCGCGAGCGGCCGTCGAGGCCGCGAGTCAGCCAGCGCATGACGGAGGCCGCCAGCGCGATCCACAGCGCGGCTAGCCAGACGATCTCGAGCCAGCCCCACGCCCCGAAGCTCCGCAGGCGGCCAAGCCCGATCAGCGCGAAGCCGGCCGCCAGCACCGCCATCGAAAGACCGCGCGTCAGACGACGAGCCGACAGCAGCGACCTCGGGAGCCTCGGGCGCACGGTCAGGGGCTTCCGTTCCTCAGGGCCGATCGGCGGGACGCAGCTGCAGGACGATCTCGCCAGGATGAATGAATCCCAGCTCCTCCCGGACGGCGCGTTCCATCGCGGCCGGATTGGCCTTCAGAGCCCGGGCTTCCCGTGAGAGCCGCTGGTTCTCCTGGGAGACCTCGGCGTTCTTGGCCGAGAGCGCCCGCACTTCATCGTGCAGCTTCAGACTCCGGCGCCAGCCGCGCGCGTCGAGCGCCGCAACGGCGCTGAGGCCGGTCACGGCGATCAGCCAGAGAGCCAGCGGAAGATGGCGTTTGAGGGTCAACCCCGCGGAGCCTAGCACAGCGATCAGACGCGTAAAGAAACCGCACCCCTCAATGCGAGAGCGCGTCGTCGATCACGGCATCGAGCAGCTTGGCGGGGATCACGCCTTCCCACTTCTCGAGGACCCGTCCGTCGCGGCCGACCAGGTAGGTCGTGGGCAGGATGGTGACCGGCGCGAAGGGCAGCCCTTCCTTCCCGAAGCGGTCGGCGCCGACGAGGATGGGATACGTCAAGTGGTAGTACTCCCGGAAGGGCTGAAGTACCTGGAGGCCTTCCCGGTCGAGCCCCACCCCGATGACTTGAAGGCCATCCTTGGCGCGCGTCTCCTGAAGCTGCTCCAGGCGCGGGACGTCCCCGAGACAGAAGAAGCACCAGGTCGCGAAGAAGTTCACCAGCACCACCTGACCGGTGTAAGCGGTCATGCGCACCCGGCCGCCCCGGGTGTCCTCCAGGGCCAGCTGGCTGGGGTCGATGTCCGCCAGCGGGTTGTGGGCGCAAGCCGTGAGCGTGAGCGCGAGCAGCGCCGTCTGCCCGAGCCGAGCAAGCCGAGCCATGCCCGAGCGCGCGCGACCTCAGCGCGCCGCGCACTCCGAGCAGCGGCCGTAGAGCTCGAGCTTGTGGTGCACCACCGTGAAGCCGTGCCGGCGCGCCACGGCATCCTGAAGCGACTCGATGCGGTCGTTCTCGAACTCGATGATCTTGCCGCACACCGTGCAGATCAGATGGTCGTGGTGGTGGCGGTCGACCGCGCTCTCATAGCGGGTGTGGCCGTCGCCGAACTGCTGGGCGTGGGCGATGCCCAGCTCGGTGAGCAGCTTCATCGTCCGGTAGACCGTGGCCGCGCTGACCTTGGGATCCGTCCGCCGCACCGTCGCCAGCAGCTGGTCGACATCGAGGTGCCCGCCGGTCGCCAGAAAGATCGACACGATCAGCGACCGCTGGCGCGTCTGCTTGAGCCCGCGCTCCTGCAGGTGGCGCTGGAGGATGGCCTCCGGGGACTGAGTCACGACGGCATGTGGCATCTTGCGAACCGTTCGCAAAGATAGGGCGCTGCCGGGCGCGTGTCAAAAGAGGGCGTCGGGAAACTGGAGGTGCCTCGGAATCTCGACGTCCTACGGGGGGCGTCGTCCTCCGCCAAGCCGCTAGCTCACGGAATCAGAGGTGCACCGAAGTCCGACCCTTTGGATCGTGCGCGAAACCCGCACGGGCACGTGCACGGGCCACGCACACGGCTTCTTGGGCGGTGCCTGCCTAGAACAATTTCCCCAGCTTCATCGCCAAGGCCATGTCGAACGGCTTGAACTTGAGCTTGCCGCTCATGGCCGCCATCTGGGGATTGAGCTGCTTGGCGGCGATCTTGGTCAGATCCTCGTCCGACACCGAGACCGTCATCTTCGGAGTCACCCCCGCGCCGGAGGTGATCCAGCCCTCCGACTTGGTGAGGTCGGCCGTCCAGGTCCCGCCGGTCGGGCCGGAGACCTCGAAGACGATCACCGCGCCCACGTCCTTTGCCAGCTGAGGATTCTCCTTCAGCTTTTCAGGGAACTTCTCCTCGAAGATCGTCTTGGGGGTCAGCTCGGCCACGTTCGCTCCGTTGGTTGGACGCAGTTCGGGCCACGACCCTATGGCCTCGCTCCGCGACTGGCAAGCCGTTCATTCGAGGTGGCATGGCGGGGCATGCCGCGATAGTATCGAAGCGGAATCTGAGGTGTACATGCGGCTAGGCATCTGGGAAATACTGCTCATCTTGATCGTCGCGATGCTGTTCTTCGGCCCCAAGCGCCTCACCGACCTTGGCCCGGCGCTCGGCAAGTCGATCCGCGGCTTCAAGAAAGGCCTGTCGGGAGACGAAGAGAAGGCGGACGGCCACGGCCCTGACTCCCCTCCCCCCGGCGGAGCCTCGCACTCGTAGGTTGGGGGGCGCCGCCCCTTGTCGCTGAGCTACAAACTCATCGGGTTCTTCGCGGCGATCCTCACCGCCACCACCGGGGTCGAGGCCTTCGTCGGGCTGCGCTTGGCCGAGCGGCAAGTCGAGGACGAGATCCGTGCCCGCGCGCTCGAGAGCGGCCCCGAATTCAACGAGGAGCTCGGCAGGAGCAGCACCTTCGACCGCAAGACCATCGAGGACAAGCTGGCCTCGTTCCTGCGGACGCACTCCGGATTCAACGCCGTCGAGCTGGCCCGCGTCGAGCACCCCGGGCCCGACCTCATCCTGCGCGTGACCCCCGGGCCGAACGGACCGCAGGTCGAGCGCACCGACGGCGAGGCCTCGATTCCGAAGCAGACCACCGCCACGCTCGAAGATGGACCGGATGGCAGATTCTGGTCGGTCTCGCAGAGAATCAAGGTCGGACGGGATCCGGGCCGATTGACCGTCGAGGCTTCGCTCGCCGAGGCCGACGCCCTCAACGCCAAGGAATCCAAGGTCTTCGGCGTGGTCGCCATCGGCGGAGCCCTCCTGATCATGCTGGCGGGTGCGATCCTGGTTTCGTGGCTCATTGGCCGGCCGATTGCACGCATGACGCAGACCATGTCCCAGGTCGAGCGCGGTCAGCTGCAGGTCGAGGCTCCCCTGGGAGCGAGCAAGGAGTTCGACCACCTGGCGCGCGGCTTCAACACCATGCTGACCCGCATCCGCGGCTTCAACCAGGAGCTGACCACCCGAATCGAGGAAGCCACCGCCGCCCTGGCCAAGAAGAACCATGACCTCGCCGAGCTGAACGACCTGCTGGTCGCCGCCCGGCGAGACCTGACCGCCAAGGAGCGACTGGCCGCCCTCGGGCAGCTGGCCGGCACCATCGCCCACGAGCTCGGCAATCCGCTCAACTCCATCTCGGGACACGTCCAGCTCCTCGAGCGCAGCCCCGACCTCCCCGACGACGTCCGCGACGATCTCGAGCTCATCTCCTCCGAAGTGCGGCGCATGACCGACGTCATCCGGCGATTCCTGGATTCGACGCGCGGCTTGCGGCCCGCGCCCGAGCAGGTCGACCTGAGCAGCCTGGTCAGCGAGGCCCTCGACATGAGTCTCTCGGCCGAGGCCCGCGAGCGGCTGACGGTGAAGAAGAGAGTCTCCCCGGGGCTAGACGCGGTCATCACCGATCCTTCCCTCGTGCGGCACGTGCTCACCAACTTGATCGCCAACGCGGTGGATGCCATGCCCCGCGGCGGCGAGCTCGATCTGACGGCCGTCACGCGCGACGACGAGCTGTGCCTCTCGGTGCGCGACACCGGCACCGGCATCTCGGCCGAAGACCGGCGGCGCATCTTCGAGCCCTTCTACACCACCAAAGCGCGCGGCAAGGGCACCGGCCTGGGGCTCGCCATCTGCCGCGAGATCGCGCGCGCCTTGAAGGGTCGCATCGACGTCGAGACCGAGGTCGGGCGCGGCTCGACCTTCACGCTGGCCGTGCCTCTCCAGCGCGCGGGCGAAGCCAGCCCGCAGCTCCTGCCGGCCGAGGCCACATGAGCCAAGCCCGCAAAGCACGGCTGCTGGTGGTCGATGACGACCGCGCCTCCCGCGAGTTGATGGTCAAGGTGCTCTCGCAGATCCTGGGCCCCGACGGTCAGGTCATCGAGGCGCTGGCCGACGGCAAGGAGGCCATCGCGCGCGCGCGGGCGCTGGCCCACGGCGGCGAGCCCATCGACCTCGTCATCAGCGACATCCGCATGGTCGAAGCCGACGGGCTGCAAGTCCTCAAGGCCTTTCGCCAGGAGAGCCCCGAGACCCCCGTCATCCTGGTCACCGCTTTCGGCAACGTCGACGGCGCGGTCGATGCCATCCGGCAAGGGGCCTTCGACTACTTCTCGAAGCCTTATGACGTCGACCAGATCAAGCTGGTCGTCAGCCGCGCCCTGCAGCAGAAGCGCCTGGCCGAGGAGAACCGGACGCTGCGGAGCGAGGCGCGCGAGAAGTACCGCCTCGAGAACATCGTCGGCCGCAGCGAGGCCATGCTTCAGGTCTACAAGACCGCCGCCCGGGTGGCCGTCAGCGACGCCACGGTGCTCATCTGGGGCGAGAGCGGCTCCGGCAAGGAACTGGTGGCGCGAGCCATCCACCAAGCGTCGCCCCGTGCGTCGGGTCCGTTCGTGACGGTGGACTGCGGGGCGCTTTCGGAAGGCGTGCTCGAGAGCGAGCTCTTCGGCCACGCCAAGGGGGCCTTCACCGGCGCCCAGGTGGCGCGTCGCGGGCTCTTCGAGGAGGCCAGCGGCGGCACCCTGCTGCTCGACGAGATCGGCAACGTCTCGCCCAAGCTTCAGGCGCAGCTGTTGCGCGTCTTGCAAGAGGGCGAGATACGGCCGGTGGGGGCCAACGAAGCGGTGGCCGTGAACGTGCGAGTCGTGGCCGCGACCAACCGCGACCTCGCCCAGGCCGTGCAGGAAGGGACCTTCCGCGAGGACCTCTTCTACAGGCTCAACGTCGTCACCATCCGCATTCCCCCGCTGCGCGAACGCGCCGAGGACATTCCCCTGCTCGCCGAGCACTTCGTGCACAAGCACGGCCGCACCGAGACCGCGAGCCTGTCGGCCGAAGCGCGCGCCGTCCTCTCCGCCTACCGCTGGCCCGGGAATGTGCGCGAGCTCGAGAATGCCATCGCGCGCGCGCTGGCGCTCAACCCGAGCGGCGTGATCCTCCCCGAGGATCTGCCGCTGCACGTCCGCTCGCCGCAACCTGGCAAGGAAGGCATCAAGGCTGCCACGGCCCAGCTGTGGGCCGACCGGCCGACGCTCGAGGTTCTCGAGAGGCGTTACGCCGAGCTCGTGCTGCAAGAGTGCGCGGGGAACAAGAGCAAGGCGGCCGAGCAGCTCGGGATTGACCGCAAGACGCTGGGGCGATTGCTGGCGGTCGAGGCGCTAGTGCCGAAGACTTAGTTGCTCGGCGATGCCGCGCAGCTCAGCGGCGAAAGCCCATTGCCGGTCGTGAGGATGGTCCCGCTGGAGCTCACGACGGCGTCCATGCCGTCCGCGCCGGGGACGACAGTGCAGGCGTGGATCTGGCAAGTGCAATTCGCGAGATTCTCGTCACAGCTGAAGAGATCGGGTCCGGGGGTGTCCCAGTCGACGTTGCTGGCGTTCAGAGCATTGATGCCGCCGTTCCAGATCGACACGCCGGGATAGCTGCTACCGCTCTCGATGCTGCTGCTGCACGCGACGGTGTTTCTCCCACCGTCTTGCCCGCCGCTCAGGTCGACGCTCCCGTTCCGGAAAATGGAGCCTCCCTGCGAGACGCCGATGCTGTTGTAGCGAATCACCGAATCCGAGACCGCGACCGAGCCGGCCTCGTCTACCAGAGCGAGGTCCGTGTTCTGAATCGTCGTCTTGGTCACCGTCAGGCTCGGCATCCCGC
>Ga0302324_100023066_pt1 | contig 12057 bp, 6 predicted proteins | sample Palsa_T0_1_FD_201949 | JGI IMG/M metagenome (GOLD analysis project Ga0302324, IMG submission 201949) | Peat permafrost microbial communities from Stordalen Mire near Abisko, Sweden - Palsa_T0_1 | ecosystem: Environmental > Terrestrial > Soil > Palsa > Peat permafrost | place: Sweden: Abisko...
GGAAGCACCGCCCTCCCCTGGATATTTTTACGAAACGCCCGCATCCTTCGCTTGCATCTACTCGCTGATCACTCCTGTGGCGGGTTGCAACCCCAATAGCTTGACCAAGAACCCGACTGGAGGAAAGAACGCGATCGCTATCGTCGATGCTTATGACGATCCGTGGGCAGGCCCCGATCTCGCTTATTTCTCGGCACAGTTCGGGATTCCTTTCAGCGCGGAGCAATTCCAGGTTGTCTATGAGGATGGCGAGGAACCGGAGATCGACAACACAGGGGATTGGGAGTTGGAAGAGTCGACGGATATCGAGATGGCCCATGCCATGGCCCCAGGCGCCACGATCTACCTGGTGGAGGCCCAGAGCAGCTCTACCTCCGATCTGCTCACCTCGGTGCAGATAGCCAGCAACTTGATTAGTTGCGGCAGCCCCACTAGCTGCCCCTCAGGAAGCAAGGGGGTGGGCGAAGTATCGATGAGTTGGGACAGTTTGGAATTTGAGGGTGAGACAGAGTACGACTCCTACTTCACGACGCCGGGTGTGGTCTATGTCGCGAGCTCCGGGGACAATCCGGGCACATCATGGCCATGCGTCTCTCCGAATGTGGTGTGCGCGGGGGGGACGACCATTCGGCGCAATCCCACGACGGGCGCCTACATCGAACAACGCACGTGGGAGCTGGGCGGAGGGGGCGCAAGTCTGTATGAGAAAACACCCTCTTACCAGGTCGGGATCGCCGGCCTCGATGGCGCACGCGGCGTGCCAGATGTCTCTCTGGATTCAAACCCGTTGAGCGGTATGTGGATCTGGGACAGCAACTACTTCGAGGAAATGGGGGGCGGCTGGTTCATCGTTGGAGGTACAAGCCTAGCGACGCCGACTTGGGCCGGTATTATCAACGTGGCGGGCAAGTTCTACGCCAATAGCGCGGCCGAACTTTCGGAGATTTACACGCGCCGCACGGTTTCGACTGACTACACCAACATTTTGTTGGGCGATTGCGGCCCCTATTTCGGGTATCTCGCGGGGGGTACCTGGAACCCATGCACCGGCGTCGGCACTCCAGTTGGCCACTCTGGCAAATAGCCAAGCAGGCAAGCCGCCGAAGCGCATCATGTGAACGTGGCCCTATCCGACAGGCGCGGAGATTCCGCGCCTGTATTCGAGCATGGTACAAGCCGAGCGCCGATCCCACCCCTGATGGCTAGCCGCGATTTCTAATGAGTGCTGATTTCGGTGTGATCGGATTTGATAATCGAGGGTTGGGTCATTTTTGTTTAAGGGCCAACCTCGGGCCAACTTTCCAAGAGCAGATTTGTCCCAGTGCGGTGATTTGGATGGTTGTACGGGTATTTGGCGCATGGCTCTGCCTTTCGCTGGAGTTCAGGGAAGATGGAAGTAGTGTGATCTGTGGGCAGAGCGATATTCAATCGCGCAGTGCCTGAAAGGTATGGGTATATAGGTCCTTCCAGGGATAGGCGGAACTGAGCTGGACGAGTACGCGGCGCGCGCTGACCTGAACGATGGCGCCGATTTTGACCAGCTTGAGGCGGATCGTATCCACCCGCGCCTCAGCCCAGGCGGTGCCTTTCAGTCCCAGCCGGCGCAGGGCTTCCATCAGCGTGTAGGCCAGCGCGGAGAAGTAGAGACGCAACTGGTTGCCCTTCATTTCGTCGGTGGAGAGCCTGTCGGCGAACAGCCACATCTGCTCCTTGATGCGGTTTTCCATCTCTCCCCTGGCGCAATAGAACTTCCCGAGCCACTGGACAAATCGCACTGAAATGCTCCGTCGAGCAAATGCCCAGTCACCTTCAGGCCCAACTGAACCCGCTCCGTTGAAGCGGCAGGGTGCGAATTCTCTTGCCAGTGGCAGCAAAAATAGCATTGCCGACTGCCGGCAATGTAGGTGGCAGCGTCGGTTCCCCCAGTCCGGTCGGAGCATAGTCGGTCTTGCGCCAATACACTTCGATCTTCGGCACTTGCCGCATCCGCATCAGGGGGTGATTGTGAAAGTTTGACTGCTGGATCTGGCCATCTTCCAGCGTGATTTCCTGCGCCATGTGGCCCATCCCTTCCATAATTCCGCCCTGCGCCATGCTCTCGGCGGCGTTGGGATTGATGATCTGGCTGCCGACATCGCCAGCCGCCCAAACCTGATGCACCGTGATCCGGTTCTGGTCGTCGACGCTTACGTCGGCTACTTCGGCGAAGTAGCCCAGGTGGCAAAACCATGCGGCAACTCCCATCCCGCGGCCAGGTGTTTTGATCCGTTTCGCCCAACCTGACTTTTCTGCGACTAACTCCAGCACCCCCTTGTACCGCTCCGGGATAAGAACCGACTGCCCGGTTGGTTCGTGATCGCCAACCGCATCGTGCTCACCCGACGACCAGGGCATTTGTTTATTGCTCAGCAGGTCTAGCTGAAACTCGAGCGGGTCGCGTCCGGCAGCATAAGCCAGTTCGTCCAGGAACGACTGCGCCACCCAGCAATAGGCATTGTCGCCGGGAGCGCGCAACGCACCGGTGCGCAGCATCAGAGGTTGCATCGACGTGTAGAGGGCATAGGCCGGTGGAAAGCCGGCAGGATAGCTATCCTGCCCCATGCCACCGCCGGATGTCGCGTGTTTGCCGTCCCCGTAGGTGACGAAATGATGCCGCCAGGCAGTAATCTTGCCCTGCGCATCGAGGCCGCCCTTCAGGCCGACCGTTCCTCCGGGACGAAACGGATCGTGGCCGATGTCATCTTCGCGGGACCAGAGCAGCTTGACCGGTGCATCCACTCGTTTTGCAATCCATGCAGCCTCCACCAGGTAGTCGTTCTGGAGCCTCCGGCCAAAGCTGCCTCCTGAGCGCACCATGTGAGTGGTGATGTCGTCTTCCTTGATGCCAAGCGTCTTTGCCACCAGCTTGCAACCGTCCGCCGGCAGTGTGCTGGTCGACCACATCTCCAGCTTGCCGTCTTTCCAGTGCGCGGTAGCGCCCTGTGGCTCCAACGTGACGTGGGCAATGAACGGGTACTGGTAGGTAGCCTCGACTACCTTCGCCGACGACTTGAGTGCGGCGTCGACATCGCCGTATCTGCGCACCGTGTTTTCGGGGGGCGTCTTCAGCAATTCTGCCGCTTTGGTTCGAAATGCCTCACTGCTTTGTCTGGCTGCGGGCCCCAGGTCCCAGTTGACTTTGAGTTGTTTGCGCGCCTCTTGAGCTTGCCACCAGCTGTCGGCCACGATGGCGATGCCCGGTTCCATGCCCGGCTCCCACGGTGTATAGGCCGCCGGGGTAATGCCGCCATCGATGACCAGCACGTGGCGCACGCCCGGCAGCCCTTTGATCTCATCGATATTGGCGCTCTTCACCTTGCCCGCAAACACGGGCGCTTTTTCAATGGATGCGTACAACATTCCGGGCAAGCTCACATCAATGCCAAAGAGCGGCTTGCCAGTGACAATCGCGGGGGTATCGACGCCCCTCTGCGAATGGCCGACGATGCGGTAATCCTTGGGGTCCTTGAGCTTCACGGTAGCCAGGTCGGGCGCGGGCAGGGCAGCAGCTTTGGCGGCAAATTCCCCGTAGCTCGCGGAGCGCCCGGAGGCGGCATGGGTTACGCGACAGGATTCAGTGGTGCATTCTGCCGCGGGCACGGCCCAGGTTTGCGCAGCCGCCGAGATCAGCAGCTGGCGCCCGGCTGCGCCCACCCGGCGCATCGGCTCCCAACCCATCGGCGTGTTTGCTGAGCCTCCTGAAAACTGCCGCCCGTATACCTTCTCGTTCAAGTCGGCCTGCTCGACATGAACGTCCTTCCAGTCCACGTCCAGTTCCTCGGCAATCAGCATTGGCAGCATGTTGCGCATCCCCTGGCCAGACTCTGAGGCTCGCGCCATGATGGTCACGGCGCCGTCCGGGGTGATGCGGATGAACGCTTGCGGCGTCAGTTCCGGCGGCTTCTCCGGGCCCTGAGCTCGAGCGAGGGGCGAGCGATAAAGACTCAGCGCCAGGCCACCGCCCGCCAGGGCCGTCAATTGCAGAAACGATCTCCGGTTCATCGGCATCAATGAGCCCGTCCTTTACGATTTACTGGCTGAGGCGCTATCTTGCGATGCCTGATGAATGGCCTGGCGAATGCGGGTGTAGGTTCCGCACCGGCAGAGGTTCCCGCTCATGGCGGTATCGATTTCTGCGTCGGTGGGGTGCGGAGTGTGTTCTAACAGGGCCACGGCAGACATTATCTGGCCGGCCTGGCAGTAGCCACACTGCGGCACGTCAATTGCTTCCCAGGCGACCTGAACCGGGTGCCGGCCATCCGGCGAAAGCCCCTCGATCGTGGTGACCGGGTAGGTGCCGACAGTACTCACTTTCGTGAGGCAGGACCGCACCGCCTGGCCGCCAATCAGGACCGTACAAGCGCCGCAAAGCCCGATGCCGCACCCGAACTTGGGGCCCTTGATGTTCAATACGTCGCGCAGCACCCAGAGCAGGGGCATGTCCGGTGACACGTCCACCGTCGCGACTGCCTGGTTGACGTTCAATTTGGTGAGCATTAGTTCACCCCACAATCTGGCAGGAGCAGCGGATCGACCTCGAACTCAAGTCTAAAGTGTATCAAAATACCATTGGTTTTCTGTCCAGAGGCTGGCCAAGCAGGAATTCGAGCGGGAGAGGTGAAACCGCCCTCTACTGGTGCAACTCGGTGTGCTTGTATGAGCATCTCCGATCCGGCCACTATGTCGCGTCAGCACCAGGACGCAGGTCGCTGCAGTTCAGGCTTCAACCTCCGGCGTTGCTCAAATAACGTGTCGGAGTGGTTCCGAGTTGCTTGCGGAACATCGAGATGAAGGCGCTGGTGGTGTTATAGCCGGCTTCGAACGCGGCAGCTGTGACCGATTGCCCTGCGGCCAAGCTCTGCATCGCATGAATCAGCCGTGCGCGCTGCCGCCATCGACTGAAGGACATAGCACTCTCCTCCGCGAAGAGCCGCTGCATCGTCCTCTTGCTGGCGCCGCATTTCCTCGACAGCTGCTCAAGCGGCCTCTGTTCGCGTGGGTTTGCGCGCAGCATATCGGCGAGCTTCCTCGCGCGGGCATCGCGAGGGTGCGGCAACTGAATGGGAACCGACTCGACTAGCTTCAATTGGTCCAGAATCATCTCGATAACGTGCCGCTCCGCGACCACCCGCCTGCGCAGCTTCGAGAACTCGCACGCGTGAAGGATCAGCTCTCTCAAGAGCGGGGAGATGTTGATCACCAGGCATCGCCGCGGAAGAGTCTTGCACAGTCGTGGCGAGAAATAGAGCGTTCTCATCGATACCCGGCCCGACATGCCGACACCATGCGTGGTCTCCGCGGGTATCCACGCCGCGCGTAACGGAGGTACAACCCAAAGCCCTTGGCATGTCTCCACCGTCATCACTCCTTCCGACGCAAAGAGCAATTGGTCTTCGAGGTGGGAATGTCGCCTGATCGAGTGGCCGTGGGCGAAATCCCACGACCCTCCGGCCATCTCGGCAATGCGGCGGCCGTCTTTGCTGAAAAGGAACGAGTGGCGTGTTTGCGACATTTATTGTCACAATAGCGGAAGTCAACCTCCGCGACAACTGCTATCTATAGATAAGCAATTCCGGAGGCGACATGTTAACTGGCAGCAAACTCGTTGGATTTCTCACCACGACCGACTATGAGAAGGCGCGCGCCTTCTACGAAGGCAAGCTGGGCTTCGAGTTTGTCAGTCTTGACCAGTTCGCACTGGCGATGCGTGCCGGCGAGAACGTGATTCGCATCACCAAGTCGGAGACATTCAAACCAGCTCAAGGCACGGTTCTAGGATGGGAAGTGAACGACGTCCGAGCCACTGCGCTGTGGCTCAGCGGTCGCGACGTCTTGACCGAAAAATACGCCTTCGTTCCGGACCAGGAGCTAGGGATTTGGACCGCGCCCTCCGGAGACCAGGTGGCGTGGTTCAAGGATCCCGACGGGAACGTTCTTTCTATTAGTCGGCACGCCTGAACCTCTGTCGGCTAATCGGACACGCGGCCGGCGAGGGGCCGCTTCTCCGCATAGCCGGTGATGCGAGACTGAGCTCGACACGATGGCGAGCAAGTCATGCACCTGCGAGAAGCAGATGGCCCATGCGGGCGCGGAGGGGGCACTGCCTGGGGGTGGAGCAACCAGCAGCTTTAGCTGAGGTAAGGTTGGGTCACAAGCAAGCAGGTTCCTGTGACCCATTTACGCAAGAGGAAACTCGGAAGAACTCCAAAATGACTGGGAGCACTTCTTGCCCTCAACATTCTGCGAGGCATTTCCGATCAAGGTTCACCACGATTCGGCCAAGGGTAATTATTCTTGACCCTGACGCGCGGGCGGCATATGTTACTGTTGTTCTGCGATCAGTTACCTCGGTAAGCGCGAGTTATTCTTGGCAGTTGCCTTCGCTTGCCTTTAGGAGCCAGGGAACGAGTTAATCACAGCCGAAAGAGCCGATCAAAACTCCTCTGCAGATGCTAACGAAGGTCTTGTGGGTTTGTTGGCCTGGGCCAACTTTGCACGAATTTCTTTTGGTCTTCGATTCACTCTCGACCTTCACCACTTCACCATCCGCGATGTAACTGCAGTTTGCATGGAGAGATGATGGGCGTGCTGCGCAAGACTTTGGTCTGTCTCGGGAAATCCACGAATGTTGCCCATCCGCCGCTTTCGCGGCTTCGCCGCCGGATGGAATCGGTTCCCCTGCGTATAGCCCTGACTGCTGCTCTGGCGATTGCCGGGGCCGCACGGAGCGTCCCAGAGCTCGAGGCGCAAAGCGTCAACTTCGGCAATGTGAACGTCTGCGTCCCTGGGGCGATTGCGCCCGCACCTTGCTCCGATAGCGCTTTGGTGCAAATCACTTACAAATCAGGCGTAAGCGGGACGCCGGCTGCTCCGAGAGCGCTCGCCGAAGGTGCGCCAAGCCCGGACTTCAGCATTCTTGGGAACGACTGCACCGAATCCACCCCGCCAGCCAGCGGTTGCCTGGTGAATGTCAAGTTTTCTCCCCAGTTCGCAGGACTGCGCGCCGGAGCCATCCAGATTCCGAGCACGTCCGGGGGGATATTGGCCACTACGTTTGTGTACGGGGTCGGGGTCGGCCCGCAGATCGCCTTTGGCCCTGGGGTTGAATCCGCCGTGCTCCTGACTCCTGGTTCCGCTGAAGCTTCTCCCTATGGAGTGACGGTGGACGGGGCAGGGAACCTCTTTTTTGTAGATAGGGCGAACAAGCGCGTGGTGAAGGCACCAGCGGGCGGCGGAGCACAGAGCACCGTGATCGGCGGATTGAATGCGCCTTTCGGACTCGCGATCGATGGTGCAGGCGACTTGTTTATCGCGGACGAGGGCAACGACGACGTGGTTAAGGTGCCGGCGGGAGGTGGGGCGACGAGTCATCTGGGCAGCGGACTTATCAGCCCCACCGGCCTGGCGGTGGATGGGGCGGGCAATGTGTATGTCGCCGATACGGCTAACCACCGCGTGGTAGAGCTTCCGAGCGCTGGAGGCCAAATCACGGTCGCCAGCGGTGTGACCCCCTTGGGACTGGCCGTAAATGCCGCAGGCGATCTCTTTATCGGGGAAACCGGCGGAATAGTAGAAGTTGTCGGCGGCAAGGTGGTCACTGTGATCACCGGACTGAACACGGTGTACGGACTGGCGGTGGACGGTGCCGGCGATTTGTTCATCGCCGACTATGTCAACAACCGCATAGTGGAATTGCCGTCCGGCGGCGAAGAGCTGATTCCAGTAGCCGCCGGGGTATCTCATCCTATCGGCGTGGCCGTGGACGAGGCCGGCAATCTGTTTACAGGCGAGTCAGACATGGCTGTCCTGTTGGAGGTGCAGCGTTCGCAGCCTCCGGCGCTGGGCTTTGCCACCACCAATGTAGGCAGCACCAGCAGTGACAGTCCGAAATCGGTCGAGATCCAGAGTATCGGCAACCAGCTGCTGACCGTCACGGATCTGACGGTCAGCCCCAATTTCGATCGCGTGAACGCTGGCGGAACGCCGGAAGAGTGCGCCACCGCCTTCTCACTCGCTCCCGGCGCGCAATGCAATCTAAGTACCAGCTTCGAGCCGACCGAGGCAGGGTCGCTGGCGGGCGCGGCCACTCTGACCGACAACGCGTTGAACGCGACTGGAGCAACCCAAACCATCGACCTCAGCGGCACCGGTACACTGGTGAGCCAGACGATCACTTTTAACACCATCCCTGCCCAAGTTGTCGGAGCTTCGCTGAATTTGGCGGCTTACGCCTCGGCAAGCTCGGATCTGCCGGTGAGCTTCGTCTCCGCTTCAGCGAGCGTCTGCAGTGTATCGGGGACGACCGCGACGATGTTGACAGCAGGCAACTGCGTCCTCGAAGCGATGCAAAGCGGCAACGCCATGTATAGTGCTGCCAAACCTGTCACGCAGCAATTCGCGGTCAGGGGCGACGCGCAGACGATTACCTTTGCTCCGTCGGTTACCACATATCCGTTCACCGCGGGCTCGTTCACCGTGAACGCCACCGCGAGTTCGAGTCTTCCCGTCAGCTTTGCGTCGCTGACCCCTGGAACCTGCACAGTGTCGGGCTCGGCGGTAACCATCGTCTCCGCCGGAATATGCGGCGTTCAAGCATCGCAGGCCGGCAATGGCAGCTACGCGGCCGCCACCCCGGTCACAGTGAACTTCACCATCTCTCAGGCAACGCCGACGATCACCTGGTCCGCACCGGCGGCGATTACTTATGGAACGGCGTTAACCGCAACCCAACTCAATGCCGCGGCTTCGGTGCCAGGGAGCTTCACCTACACCCCCTCAGCGGGCACGGTCCTCGGGGCCGGACAGAAAACCCTCGGGGTTACGTTTACCCCCACCGACAAGACCGACTACACAACCGCAACGGCGAGCGTCACGCTGACCGTGAACCAGGCTACACCCACGCTCAGCTGGGCAACCCCGGCAGCGATCACCTATGGGACGGCTTTAACCGCGCTGCAGCTGGATGCGTCGAGCACCGTGGCGGGAACATTTGCGTACACGCCAGCGGTGGGCACTACGCTCGGCGCAGGAGCTCAGGCGCTCAAAGCGACCTTTACTCCGAAAGATACGACCGACTACACGACGGCGACGGCAAGCGTTACCTTGACCGTGAACCCGGCGCCGCAGACCATCCTATTTAACGGGCTTCCTGCTACTGCAATTTATGGCGCGGGCCCATTCACGCTCGGCGCGACGGCTTCATCCGGATTGCCGATTAGCTACAGCGTCAGCGGCCCGGGCAGCGTCAGCGGTTCAACCCTCACTATTACTGGCGCGGGTATGGTGGCGGTGACCGCTTCGCAGCCGGGAAATGCCAACTACGCGCCAGCCGCGCCGGTAACCCTAAACATCAGCGTGGCCCCGGTATCCAGCGCGATTACGATCGCTTCCAGCGCGTCAAGCAGTACCTATGGCGGCAGCATCACGCTGACGGCGACGGTTACCTCGACCGTTGGCACACCCTCCGGCGCCGTGAACTTCACCAATGGCGGAGTGGTCTTTGGAATGGCGCTGCTGAACGCCAGCGGCATAGCTTCGCTGACCACCACCGCTCTGCCCGTCGGCAACGATATGATCGGCGCCAGCTATTCGGCAACCCAGAACTACGGGGCAAGTACCTCCCCTGTCATTGCACTGACAGTGAATGCAGCGGCCAGTACGACCGCGCTGACTGTGAGTTCATCGAGCATCGTCTTTGGCGGCGGTGTGACCCTCACCGCGACCGTTACCTCAGCCGCAGGTACGCCGGCTGGCATGGTAACTTTCTCGAATGGCGCCGCTGCTATTGGGACCGGCACGCTCAATAGCAGTGGTGTGGCCACGCTCACCAACAATTCTTTGCCGCTCGGGACCGCCGCACTTATAGCCAGCTATTCGGGGGGAGGAGACTTTGCCCCCTCCAGCTCGACCCCGATCGGTTTGCTGGTGTCGCAGATTCCCACCACCACTACCCTGGTGAGCTCCAGCCCCACAGCCGCAGTCAGCGCGACGGTAGTTTTCACCGCAACGGTGGCCGCACCCGCGGGCGACATCGTTCCCACCGGAATGGTTTCATTCAGCGACGGTGGCACCCCGCTCAGCTCTTCCAGCGTCGACGGCAATGGCGCCGCCACTTACAGCACAACTTCGCTGGCCGCCGGGACGCACGTTATTATTGCGTCGTATGCCGGTGACACAGCTCATGCGACTTCGACTTCCACCCCCCTCATTCAAACCATTTCCGCTCCGACTCCACCAAGCGGGCCGTCTGGGTTTACGATCACTTCCAGCACCGACGCCTTGACCATCACCCAGGGACAAACCGGCACCGCAACCTTTACCTTCACCGCGGTCAATGGCTTTAACCAACCCGTGACTTTGACCTGCAGCGGTCTCCCCGTGGACTCGACATGCATCTTCGCGCCGGCCAGCGTGACGCCGACCACCAGCGGGGCGACATCCACCCTGAGTATCACCACCAACGTGAGTTCAGCTTCCGCCGACCAGAGAGTGAACCCTTCCGGAAAACCCGGCTCGACCAGGACATTGACGTCGCTCGCCGGAATCAGCCTGGGCAGCCTAATACTTCTTTTGGGAGTAGCCGATCGCCGGCAGTTTGGCCGCCTATCAAGGATGGGAACCTTTCTATTGGCGTTCACCATCGGCGGCGCTTTGGTTTCTCTATCCCTAGGATGCGGTGGCGGCGGCGGACCCAAGACACCGGTGGGCCTCAGTCAAGTGAATATCACCGCGACTGGCAGCTCGAACGGCGCGACGATAAGCCAGACCATCCAGCTTTACGTGACCATCACGAAGTGAGAAGTGGTACGCAAGGAGCACAATGCCGCATCCCGCCGGTCTTTCTGCAGCCCGAACTGCTTTCAGATGGCCGCCGATCGCAATAGCCTGATGTTGTTCCAGGTTTCGGAACCGGGCAGTTGCAGTCTTGGATCTCGGATGGGAATGCTCACCAAGAGCAAGAAGGAACCGTGGGGTCCGACTGGGAGCCGATGTCCCCATCCGGATGGGCTGCTGGTCGGGCTGACCTTTACTTCGCTGAAGTTCGGTTCTCTAAGTTCGATCGCGGTTTTGGCGGTGCGTCTTTCCGGAAGCCCTGCCTGGCCAATCCCCGGAGGTGGTTCGCCTCGACTCTCATTGAAGGGCTCGAAGTGCCAAAGTGAGTCCCCCGCCTTGATTGACGGAGGACTCGCCGTGTTTGCATTCTTACCCCTACCAGCCGATGGCTATCAGCAGGGTTTTCGGGTTGGAGCAACCTATGTCGCTTGAGTATCCGCCCGCGTCGTTGTACGGGAAGGCATATTGCTGCATATTGATGGCCTGGGCTTCAATCCACTGCGCGTAATGATCGTAGGGTTCCAGCTGATAGAAGCTGGCAGGATTTCCCCACATACCCTGGTTGGTTAGATCGCCGGCCGAGTTGAACTCAGGCGTGCCCGAGATCGGAGCGGTATGCCGGAAGATTGCCGCGGATAGGTCCGGATTGGAACCTAAACCGGAACCATTCGGACCAGCCAGCGGAATGGTAATTCCGTTGAACGCCCAGATGTCGGAGATATAGTCGGTGTAGTAATTCTGCTCCGCACCACCAGCATTGAAGCCGGCCCCGCCCGGCTCGATGATCCGATACGGGGCATAGACCAGGTCCGCCTGGAAGTCTCCCCCCGAGGTCGAGGGGGCCGCGTTGGCATAGCGTTGGAATGTAACCGACCGGTCTTCCATAAACGTCTGTTGATTTTCTCCGAGCGCTACATTGGTTCCGTCTCCGCAGGTCAGGTTAAATGCAATTTTGACCCCGAATGCATCGACGCGGGTCGTGTCCATGTTGATGGAGGTAGGGCCGGCTGTGAACTCGATATAGTCCCAGTAGTCGGTGTTGTCCTCGTCCAGAGTCGGGTCATTCAGGAAGAAGTACATACGCCCCGACGAGTTGGGCGGCATAGCGAAGGTCGGCTGTTGGGCAAACGTATAGGCGCTTGCGACTCCGTTGATGGTTGCGGTCCAGGTTATCTGATCGTCCGC
>Ga0302324_100023067_pt1 | contig 12056 bp, 9 predicted proteins | sample Palsa_T0_1_FD_201949 | JGI IMG/M metagenome (GOLD analysis project Ga0302324, IMG submission 201949) | Peat permafrost microbial communities from Stordalen Mire near Abisko, Sweden - Palsa_T0_1 | ecosystem: Environmental > Terrestrial > Soil > Palsa > Peat permafrost | place: Sweden: Abisko...
GCAAGTGCTCTCTGGCCAACAATGCGGAGCCGGCCACGATGAACGGTGCCTACATCCTGTTCACCGGCACCGGTCCACTGACCGTCAAGTCATAGAAAGAAGGGACCGTCAGTGAGCAACCGCTACGACAGCGGGTCGTGACAGTCCCGGTCGCGATCATCGTTCGGGATGCTCGCAGCAGGATCGCTATCCGCACATCATTCAGAGTCCGCGGGCGAACGATGGCGTCCGCGCGCCGACGAACCCCAACCCGAAACCGAAGAGGAGTCGCGAGGCTCGGATCAGGCGAGAGTCTCTAATGCCCAAGCTCGCAGTCTATGTGGATGTTCCTGCTGATTCGTTTGTCTTCTTGACGCTGTCCCGCGCTCGGTGCAGTCGCTGGCTTCATCTTCCGCGGGCAGGTTGACGGCGCCACTGCGGCCGTCAGGCACAGTGCACCGTGCGAAGCAGCGATGGCCTGTAAACCGTCGGCTTTGGCCGCGCACGCGACGGGCATGCGGCCCTGGAGGGCCGACCCGTCGCGGCGCGCCAGTGTGCTCTGGCCGGGGGAGCGGGTAGTGCTAACGCATCTGCTAACAACAGCCCTGGATCAGCATGGACACGCCCGGAACGAGAGACCAGCCGAGTAGGTCAGATGTGACCTGGCGGACAGCGATGGATGCCCCTCGTCCTCCTCGTACTGCGTAGGTCATCGGTTCGATTCCGATAGGCGGCTCAAGGTCAGAGGCATTAGTTGAACAACTGGTTCGAGAACGTGGAACGGGTCGTGGAACGAATGACCCCACTTCGGGTTATCGCGCCTCAGGCCTCGCGCGTGATGGCGGTCCGAAGCCAGCGTTCCACCGCCGTCAGACCTTCGGGCCGTCTGGTGGCGCCACACGGCCGATTGTGATGGCGCCTATTACTGCAAGGGCACTTGCCGTGTTCGAATGGCGTGAGCAATCCTTGGCGACCGGTGATGAAGCCTACGGACAGGTCAAAGTATCTGCGCTGGCTGGAAGACTTGGGACGTGTTCCACGTGCTCGCCACCAAGACGGCCGGGCTGGGCGAGGTTCGGGGATTCGTTCGGGTCGCTGACCTCAGCACGGCGTCCCTGGCGCGGCGGCCGGCAGATCGCCCCGGGCGCTGGGGACGCTAGCTGACGATGGTCAGGAGCCGACGGATCCGCTGCCGTTCTGGCTGCCCGTCGCCCCGGCGGGCGTGCCCGGCACGGCCGGGTTGGCCGCGGGCCGGGTGGGCACGGCCGGGTTGGCCGCGGGCCGGCTCGGTACGGCCGGGTTGGCCGCGGGCCGGCTCGGTACGGCCGGGTTGGCCGGGGGCCGGGTGGGCACGGCCGGGTTGGCCGCGGGCCGGCTCGGTACGGCCGGGTTGGCCGGGGCAGACGTGGAGGTCGGTGTGCCCGGGCGGGCCGGGGTGATGCTGGACGAGGCCGGCCACAGGGCCACTGCGAGGGCAGCGCCGACCGTGGCCACGGCTACCGCCGCGCCGGTACCCAGCAGCCAGCGGCGGTTCTGTGAACGGCCGGTCGCCTGCTGCTCCGGCAGGCTGACGGTCTCGTCGACCGGGCGGTCGTAAGCCGTCTGGTGGTCCCGGGTGTGGTACTGGATGCTCATCGGCGGTCTCCCTTTCTCGGTTGGTTGATCGGTGTAGCTCCACTCTCGGCCGGATGAAGACCCCGGTCCCTAGAGAGACTCCCTAGTTCGCCTTCCCAGGGTCCGGACTGGGCCGTGGCCGGACGGCGCCCGGGGCCGGCGCGCCACCTCGGGAGGGAGCGCCGGTTCGGCGCCGGTTACGCTCGTATTCGTCCGCAATGGCCGGAAGTGACAGGCGGATCGAGGTGGGCGCGTGCCGTACGGGCAACCGCAGCTGGACCTGTTCGTCGGCCGGGATGCGGAGTTCGCGCGCGTCGCCGAGGTCGTCACCCGGGCGAAGGCGGGGCAGCCGTGGCTGGTGGCCATCGAGGGCGAGCCGGGGATGGGGAAGACAACCCTGGCCAGGCGTTGCCTGGCCGCGGCGTCCGGCTTGCGGGTGCTGTCGGCTCGTGCCGACCAGGCCGAGACCGACCTAGATTTCGGCCTCGTCGACCAGCTGCTGCGGTCAGCCAGGGGCGCCGTCCCGGCGGCCGGGACAGATCCGTCGGACTCGTCGTTCGCCGTGGGTGCGCGATTGCTGCAAGTGGTGGGCGAGCTGCAGGCCGCTGGGGCGGTGGCGGTCGTGGTAGACGACGTGCAGTGGGCCGACCGCGGGTCGGTGGAGGCCTTGACGTTCATGCTGCGGCGGCTGTCGGTGGATCCGGTCGTCGCCTTCGTTATCTGCCGCAGCCCCGTCGGCCGCCTGGACGAGGCGGCCCAGCGGTTGCTGGTGAGCGTGGAGAACAGGGTGCATCTTCCGCTCGGCGGGCTGGGCCCGGATGAGGTGGCGTCGCTGGCGGCCGCGCTCATCGCGGGGCCGCTGGACAAGCAGGTGATCCGGCGGCTGTATCAGGGCACCGGCGGCCACCCGCTGTACCTGCGCACGGTGCTGAGCGAAGGGTCCGGCTTCGACCCGCGGGCGGGAGGACGGCTAACGCTGCCCCCGTCGCCGGCCATCGCCGTCGGCGACCACCTGCGGGTGCTGCCGCCCGACACCCGGGCGATCCTGGAGATGCTGTCGGTCGTGAACCTGCGCATGCCCTTGGCCCAGCTGGGCCAGGCGGCGCAGGTCGACTCGCCCAGCACGGCCGTAGAGCCCGCCGTGGCCTCCGGCCTGGTGGACTGGTGGCCCGAGGAGCCGAGCGGCCCCGTCCAGATCCGTCATCAGCTGGTCCGGGACGCCATTTACGCCGGGATCACTGCTAGCCGGCGGCGCGTGCTGCATGCCCGCGCCGCCTTGGCGGTCAGCGAGCACGCCTCCTGGGAGCACCGGGTGGCCGCACTGGACCACCCCGACGAGGGCCTGGCCGCGCAGCTGGAGGGCCTGGCGGCCGAAGAGGCGGCCCGGGGCCGCCTGCCGCTGGCCGCCACCCACCTGCAGTGGGCCTCGGACGTTTCCCCGGCCCGGGCCGACCGTGAACGGCGGCTGCTGACCGCGGCGCTGCATCTGACGCTGGCCGAGGAGGTCCGAGGCATGAGCCTGCGCGAGGCGGTGAAGGCGGCGGGTCCGTCTCCGTTGCGCAGCTGCGTGCTGGGCACGATGGCGTTTTCGTCCGGCCAGCTGCCCGAGGCAGAGCGGCTGTTCAGTGAAGCCTTGGCCGAGGTGCGGGATGACCCGGACCGGCAGCCACTGGCCGCCTTGATCGCCAACCGGCTCGCGGGCACCTTCACGCTGCTGGGCGACGGGGAGAAGGTGATGGCCTTGGGCCGGTGGGCGCTGGGCACTGGCCGTCTGGACGCGGCGGCCGCCAGCCAGACGCACACCTTGGTCGCGATCGGCGCCTCCCAGGTGTCCGGGCCGCGCGACGCGCTGGCTGAGCTAGGGCATCTCGATGCCGACCCGGCGCGTGTCGGTCCGGTCGATGTCGACGGCCTGTCGTTCCGGGGAGTGTTCCGGCTACTGGCCGGCCAGCTGGACCGGGCCGTGAGCGACATGACGGCCAGCCTCAAGATGGTGCGTCAGGGCGCAGCCCTCACCCTGGGCCTGCGCGCCTACTTCTACCTGGCGCTGGCCCAGTACCTGGTCGGCCAATGGGACGACGTCCTGCTCACCGCCGAGCAGGGGTTCTCAGCCGCGACGATTCACTCCCGCCGTTTCGAGCGGCCGTTGCTGCATCTGGCCGCGGGCTGCGTGCCGGCTGGCCGGGGCGCGACCGAGGAGGCCGAGCAGCACGCCCGCCTGGCCGAACAGGCCGCGGCCAGCCTGGACTACGGCCAGGAGCGCGTGTACGCCGCGATGGCCCGGGCCCTGGTGTGCCAGGCCGCCGGTGACTACCTGGGCATGGCCGATGCGCTCAGCCCCTGGCGGGACGACTCGGCCCTGGACGGCCGCAGCCGGGTCTACGCGGTGCTGTGGCGGCCGCTGCTGGCCGAAGGCCTGATCGGCTCGGGCCAGGCCGAGCCCGCGGCTGCCGTCCTGGACCAGCTGCGCGCCGCCGGCGGGCAGGTCCGCTACCTGCGGCCCGCCCTGGCCTGGCTTGACGGATGGCTGACCGAACAGCAGGGGAGCCCCGAGCGGGCCCTGGAGATCTACGCCGGCAGCGAGGATACCGGGAGCGTGCAGAGCCCGGTGTACGCCGCCCGGCTGCTGCTGGCCCACGGCCGGCTGTTGCGCCGCACCGGCAACAGGAAAGCCGCCGTCGAGCGTCTCCGCCGCGCCCGCGCCCTGTTCGCGGCCCTGCGGGCCGCTCCGTTCACCGAACGGGCCGAACAGGAGCTAGCCGCCTGCCATCTGCCCGCCAACCCGACCAAGAAGCAGTCGGTCCTGGCCTTGACCAGCCGGGAAACCGAAGTCGCCCATCTGGTCGGCCAGGGCCTGTCCAATCCCGAGATCGCGGCTGAGCTCTTCATCAGTCGCAAGGCGGTCGAATACCACCTCGGCAACATCTACGCCAAGTACGGCCTGCAAGGACGCCAGCAGCTGCGCCACGTGGTCGCGCAATGGCGCGAGCCCACCGCCGTGTAGCCGCAGCCACCTCAGCGCGACCGGCGGGTAGCTGACGACTGGCAGCAGGCTGCGATCGCATCAAGTGGGTAGGGGACGCGGACTAAGCGGAGAAGCAACCACCTCAAGGCCATCGACGCAGGACGGCATACCTCCAACATGGTCTGGAAGGGCCAGTTTGTCTCGGATGAGCCGCTGAGCTTCCTGCTCACCACCGAGGCGGGCAGCCGGATCTTCTGCGGTGGTGACTTCGCGATTCCCGGGGACTTGTAGACCTGGCGCGAGCTGTACGCGCCGCGGGTCGCGATCCTGGGAATCGGCGGCGTCCGGAACGGCCCGGTCAACAGCTTGTCCCCTCTCGAGCGAGGCCCGCGCTCGCTTGGCTCGTCCCGAGACGGTGACCAGTCTGCGCTTGTTATGCACGATGCGCATTGGGAGGATGGCACGGTGATGGCGACGCGACTCTCTGGCGATCGGTATGCCAGTGTGGCGGGCATCCTTTTCGTCGTCGCGCTGGCCGCGGAGGCCGTGGTCGCAGTTGGAGTCGGGGTCAGCCAGGATGACTCGGCGGCGAAGATCGCGACCGCGCTCTATGATCACCGCGGGCGGCTGCTGGTGATGGCGTACCTGTCCGTTGTCTATGCCGCCATGTTTCCGATCTACCTGAGCAGGCTGTACCTCCTGCTGCGCGGGAAACCAGGTCGGCCGCGGGTCCTTGGCTCGCTCGTGCTGGCGGGTGGCGTGCTGTTTGTGGCCCTGCATGCCGTCAGCGACGTCGGGATCACCGGCTTGCTCGGCGCGAAGCTCGCGTCATTCGGGTTTCACCATGATCAGGGCGTGAGCTACACGCTGTACCTGATGACCTTTGCCCTGGAAAGCGTGGGCGACGTCTTCGGAAGCCTGTTTGCTTTCGCCGCAGGCCTGCTGGTGATCGCGAACGGTGTCCTGCCACGCTGGCTCGGCTGGGTGTCGATCCTCGTTGGGATCTTGTTCTTCCTTCAGGGCTTCGGCCTCGGCGGCGTCATCGCCACGTTTGGCCTCATCCTGGACGGCATCGGGTTCGTGCTCTTGCTGGTCTTCGTCCTCGTGAGCAGTGTCCTCTTGCTGAGACGCGAAAGTGCGGTCCCCAGCACCTCCGGTGGAGCTTAATAAAGCGTCAACTTCGTACAGCAGGCGGTACAGCAACGGGACGCAACACCCGCCCGCACACACCATGAGCTGGCTGCCGAAGTCGGCCTGTCGTCGTACCCGCCAGCAGGGGCTACGCCGACCTCTAGACCCCCGTTGACCCCGCGCCCGCTCCCTCGTCACCCGTTCCCGGGTAATCCTCAGGCCAGCACGGCGCCGGCAAGGTCTTCGCGGGCCAACAATTTCGACGGCGCTGCCGCTGGCTGGGGTCTCGTAGTAGTACTGCTGGTTGTCGCGGCGGGCCAGCCCGATGACTTTCAGCTCAATCCGCCAGCCCGGGGGCGTCTGGGTCAGGGTTGCGTCCCCCCGACGCCGGACTCCAGGCCAGTGCCGTCCAGCGTCGCCGTGGCAGTCAGCGCCTTGGTGCCCGGCGGGGAGCTGGCCGTGCCGTGCGCGAGGATTCTGACGACGACCACCGCGACCACAATGACTGCCAGCGCGAACGCCGTGTAGACGAGTCTGATCCGGAACCTACGCGAACGCGCGCTTGACCCGGGGACGCATGATCAGCGAATCGGGTAACCCTTCTGCTTCCTTTGCTCCGCAGACGCTCAATCAGCCAATTCTTCCCGGCTGGCTGCTAGGAAGCACTGTTAATGTGACGGAGGAGAATTCGAGCTCACCTGAAACAGAGCAAAAAATTGTCGAGTCACACAGTTACGGACAGCAGCTCGGCCGGGTCCTTGATGTGGTGAATGAGCTGATCGCGGAACGACCCGCCGGAGCGCCCGATGCGCAGTCTATTGGCGATTTCGCAAAGCTCTGGCAAAGTGTCGAGCAGATCAAGGTGCAATCGGAGGTGAAACGGATCGAAAAAGCAATCGCCGATCTGGCCAGCATGAAGAAGCAACGGCCTGATGAGTATCAGCGTTTGGCGATGCAGCTTCGGGCCGTCCTGGAAGAGTAGTCAAGACTCGGCCCAAGGTGGCTGTACATTCGAAGGCGACCTTGTCCCGGTACAGCTCGTAGCAGATCCGCTGCAGCGGCCGCCCCTTCACCAGTTGCGAGGCGTAAACGAGCGTTCCGGGCTCGTTGGCCTTGATGGCCGCCACGGTCTCGGCCACCAGCCGGTCGTAAGCCTCGGCGCTGGCCTGGTCCTTGCACGTGAACCGCACGAACAGACCGAACATCGATCGCCTCCAAGTCAGCGCGGTCCGAGCCGACCCGCGCGCATTACTTCTGGACGCTGTCGGGTGCTCGCTTCTCAGCGGACGCTCTTGATTCGCCAGACCCCGATCGACGCCGCGACGGCCACCACGGCGGTCGCCCCGAACAGGGCCGGGTAGCCGGCTAGCGAGACGAGGGGGGCGGCTATCGCCGCGCCGATGGCGGCCGGGCAGACGATCGCGATGTTGATGATGCCGAGGTCCTTGGCCCGGTCATGGGCCTTCGGCAGCACCTGCGTGACAAGTGCCTGATCGACGGCGATGTAGCAGCCGTAACCTATGCCGTAGAGCAACGCCGCGCCCAGCGCTGACGGCCAGGTCTCCCAGAACGTGAGCATCAGCGCGGCCGTCGCCATCAGCAGGCCGGACACCGTGACCATCATCTTGCGGCGGCCGCTGCGGTCGGAGATGATCCCGCCGATGATCGAGGCGACCACCACGCTGCCGGTGTAGATCAGGATCAGGATGAGCAGGCCGTCCGCGGCGGTCTGGCCGGGGAACAGTCGTGCGTAGTGCACCGCATCGCGCAGGAAGTACAGCAGGTACAGGGTGCCCATGGCAATGGCGAGGCTCGCCAGGAAGCGGGTCAGCCAGGCCCAGCCGAAATCGGGGTAGGCGCGCGGGCTGAGCCAGTAGGCGGAGGCCACCCGGCGCCAGGAGAACGGCTCCCGGTCCGGCGGGGCGAGCGGGGGGTCGGGAGTGAACAGCACGAACGGCAGCGCGAGCACCACCATCAGCACCGCGAGCGTGATGTAGCCGCTGAACAGGTCCTGGCCGAGGACGTCCACGACCAGGATGGTGCCCAGGACCAGGCCGAGCGCGATCGGCATACCCACCCAGCCGGCCACCGTGGCGCGCTGCCGTACCGGCACGTGGTCGGGGATGGCGGTACCGCACGTGCCGGGTCGGTTCGGCCAGCGCTGGCGACAGCACATCCGGCTGACCGGTCGCCTGATCTCTCATGACACCTCCGCCGCCAAGGGCCCGTTACGGGCAGACAGGCTTCTGCTGCGGTCCCGGTGCCCTGACTGGATGATGACGCATTCCGGGCACATCACCACATATCTTGCCTGTTCTGGAGCGGTCAGCGGGGCGGCCTGACACCCACGGCACCTAGCGCAGCCAGCTCACCAGCCGCAGCGGGCACATGCGAATTAGCCGCACGCCGCTACGGTCAGCGATGGTGACCAAGCTGATACTCATAACCGGCCCAAAAGCTCACGAAACCATCTGGACCGAATCCTTGGCGCAGCGGCCTATGCAGTTACGCTGGAACAGCGAGATACATACGGCGGGAAATCTGCGGCGGGTGAACGATGTATGTCGTAATGGTGGCGCCTGAGTGCGCGCCGGCGGCTAAGGCGGGCGGGCTCGGCGACGCGGTATCCGGCCTCAGCCATGAGCTGGAGCTCAGGGGACATGCGGTCGAGATCATCCTGCCAAAGTATGCCGGCCTGCAATATTCCGATATTTGGGGCTTGCAGCCGAGTTACCGTGACTTGTGGGTGCCTTGGTACGGAGGGGCAGTACGTTGCACGGTGTGGTTCGGCTTCGCGAACGGTCGGAAATGCTTTTTCATCGAGCCGCATTCGGCGGCCAACTTCTTCGGCCGGGACCGCCTGTATGGATACTGGGACGACCCGGAGCGGTTTGCATTTTTTTCCAAAGCAGCAATCGAGTTCATGCTGCGGGCCAACAAGCGCCCCGATATTATTCATTGTCACGACTGGCAAACCGGGTTCGTGCCGGTCCTGCTCTATGAGCAGTACCGGGAGGTAATGCCGGACCAGAGAGTCTGCTACACGATACATAACTTTCACCATCAGGGAACTAGCGGCGAACAGGTACTCTGGGCTACCCAGCTCGGCCGGATTGACCATTTCCTTGCCGCCGACCGGCTAGGTGACGACTTCCGTTACCGGGGCCTGAACCCGATGAAGGGCGGAATAGTTTATTCGAATTTCGTGACCACGGTATCCCCAAGCCACGCCGACGAGGCGCTGTACGGTGACGGCGGATCAGGGCTCGGAGGTACCCTTAAGGAGCATCAGGACAAATTCCGGGGAGTTCTTAACGGTGTCGACTATTTCGTCTGGAATCCGGAGACCGATCCATTCATTCCGGCTCCCTATTCGGCCGAAAGCATAGCACGCAAATACGAGGACAAGGGGGCACTCAGAGACAGATTCTGGATACGCAGAGCCCACCGCCCCGTCGTTGCCTACATAGGTCGCCTGGATGAGCAGAAGGGCATGCACCTAGTCCACCATGCCCTCTTCTACACCCTGGCCCGCGGCGGCCAGTTCGTGCTCATGGGTGACGCCTACTACCACGACAGCATTAATGACCATTTCCGGCATCTCAAGGGCTACCTCAACGACAACCCGGATTGTCATCTCGAAATCGGGTACCGCGAGGAACTGGCTCATCTCGTCTATGCGGGCGCGGACCTGCTGATCGTGCCGAGTATGTTCGAGCCGTGCGGGCTGGCGCCGCTTATCGCGATGCGCTACGGAACGGTGCCTGTGGTGCGGGCGACCGGCGGCATGATCGACACCGTGTTCGACCGTGACCACTCGGGACGCCCCCCGGCAGAGCGCAACGGCTACGTCTTTCACCACACGGACAACCGGGCCATCGAGTCCGCGCTCAGCCGCGCCCTGCGGCTGTGGTCCGAACGCCCGCACGAGTTCCGCAAGCTCATGGCTAATTGCGTACGGGCCGATTACTCGTGGGCCCGGCCGGGCCAGGAGTACCTGGACATTTACGAGTACATCCGGCACAAGTGAGCCTACGGCCCCGCGGAGACGCTGCCCGGGTACGTCGACGGCCCGCCGAACCTAGGCAGGCAGGAGCCACTGATCAGCGCGTGGCTCGGCTGCACCTGGGGTCCACGCGGTGGCCCCTTACACGCCCCCGCGGGACTTACGGCGGCCACCGGCCCGGATCGCCGAAGCGGTCCGGGCCGGCGTGGTGCTTATGCGAGGGTCACAGGCCGCCGGTACGGGCGAGCGCGGGAACGAACTTCGCCGCGTCGACCGTGCCCCAGCCGCTGGCCCGGATCACTGATCCCTAGGGTTTCGATGCCCGCGAAGGATATGTAGACCCAGGCACCGCCATACCTGCTCCGTCCGGAAGGGCTTGCCCCAGCCCACCGGGGCGCATAATCAAGATATGACGCGAAACCGACCCTCGGCCTGGCGCAGCATGGCCGTTTCGTTGCAGCGCGCGCTCGATCGCATTCGGAACTGGCGCCGACGGCCGCCGATGGCAGGTGTTCGTGAACCCCGCCGCCCCAGACCCACCCTTCCGGCAGCTGCGGTTGCGCTCGAAGAACCGCGTACCGGCCTCAAACACTGGATCAAGTTGGTCAACCGTCGCGGTGACGACCGGATATAGGCCTCGGGTGCCATACCGGTTGCGAGTCCCATGGGCGGTTCTCGTTTGCAGCCTGCTCCCAACCCTTCGCCGGAGGAGCGTTCCATAACGGGGAGGACGACCCGCGGGAGGACGGGCCGCCCCCGGATCGCAGCGTTCCACGGGCGCTGGGCTTGTGCGATATCAGCGCGAGACAGTAAAGCACGAGGCAGGACATCGCTAGAGTCACCGCCACGGCCACCGTGGCGGAGGTCGTCCGGGACGTCACGGTAGCCAGGCCGCTATGGGAGTCGCCCGCGCTGCCGCCGGCATCGCCATCATCATGTGGCACGCCGCACTGGACGACTCCGATCGGACGGGGCCCGCACCAGAACGGCACCGGAGCGCAGGCAGTTGAGTCGAAGATCTCGCCTTTCTTTCGGTACGTTGACGACCGTGTCGGAAGCAGCTGGCGCCATCGAGGCGGGACAGACCTACCCGCTGCGCCGTCGCCACCACGGACCGGCTGTGGTAAGAGTCGGACTTCTCGTCGTCGGCTGGTTGATCGTCGCTGTGCTCGGGTTCGTCGCGCTGTTGCGGCTCGTGGCCTGGGACTCCGCCGAACCGCTGATCGTGCTCGACGCCCTCACCCAGATCGTCTACCTACCGGCCTGGATCGTGGCCGCCGGGGCGCTCATAGCGCGGCGCTGGTGGCTCGCCGCGGCAGCGGGCGTCATCGTCGCCGCCCAGGTGGCCTTCGTCATGCCGGAGCTACTCGCCGCGGCTCCCGTGCCTGCATGGGCTCGGCATGGCCCGGTCGTACGGGTGTTCGACGCCAACATTGACAAGAGCCTCCACTTTCAGGCCGGCTACGTGCGAGCCATCGAACAGGACCGCCCCGACCTCATAACCCTTGAAGAGTTCACGCCACCGGCGCTGCATAGCATGTTGGCATCGGGCGTCCTGGCCAACTTCCCGTACCGGTGCTCTGCGCCGGCCTACGGCGCGACCGGTTTTCTGATCGCCTCCAGGCTGCGGCTGACCGGTTGCTCGGTACGGACCGTGCGCTGGGATGATCAGCCGACGCCGTACCTGGTCGAGGCCACCCTTTGGTCGCGAAGCGGGCCGGTGGCCCTGCGCCTCGCGCATACCCTGGCGCCGTTTCCCGCGTACTGGCGGGAGTGGTCGGCGGCGCTCGCCGCCGTCGGCCAGTCCGTGCGCGCCAGCCGCGACAGTCGCATGCTGATGATCGGGGACTTCAACGCCACATGGGGCAACGGCAAGTTCGTTGCCCTCCTGCACGACGGGCTGGCCGACGGGGCCGCGGCCCGGGGGAAGGCGACCGACATGACGTGGCCGAACGGTGCCGTTGTGCCGCCCTTTGTCCGCATAGATCACGTGCTGACGGGAGCGCGCTTGGCCGTCACCCAGATTGCCGGTGGGCCTGGGTTCGGCAGCGACCACCGGTATCTTGTCGCCACGGTCGCAATCCGGGCCTGAACTTGGCGACGGGCGGGGTGACAGGTGTACCCACGTGCTGAGCTGATCGTCTCTTCTCCGGACGCGGAAAAGGTCCGGGATGCGTTGCTTCAGCAACCTGGGCCTGTCACTTCAGCCGGGCCTTGAAGTCAGGGCTGCGGCTGGACCGGCGCCCCCAGCTGGCGGCGGAGCATGCGGTACGCCGTGGCGTAGCCGGTGGAGGCGGCGTGCTCCCGGTAGGAGATGGCGTCGTCTAGGGCCGCGAGCAGTTCTTCGTGCTGGGCGGGTGA
>Ga0302324_100023070_pt1 | contig 12055 bp, 10 predicted proteins | sample Palsa_T0_1_FD_201949 | JGI IMG/M metagenome (GOLD analysis project Ga0302324, IMG submission 201949) | Peat permafrost microbial communities from Stordalen Mire near Abisko, Sweden - Palsa_T0_1 | ecosystem: Environmental > Terrestrial > Soil > Palsa > Peat permafrost | place: Sweden: Abisko...
CATCGGGTCCTCGGCCGCATTTATATCGTGTGCGTCTTTGTCGGTGCCTTGACCGGGATCGCCCTCGCCTCGGGCCGCCCCGGCCTGCCAGGAACCTCCATGCAGGCCGCCGCCTGGATCGTCTGCACCACCGCCGCCTTCATCACCGCGCGCAATCGTCAAATCGTCCAGCATCGCCAATGGATGATTCGCTCCTATGCAGTCACGTTTACTTTCGTCTCCAGCCGCGTGCTCAATCTCTGGCCTCGCTACTGGAGCCATCTTGGCGACACCCTCTCCGCCGTCGGCGTCATCGCGTTTACGCTCGTTTCCCTCCTTGCCGTCGACCTCGGCCTCAATTGGCGCGAGCTCACCACCCGTCGTTCCTGATGGTCCCCGGCTGTGAGAGCTATCCAATGAAACCATTCGCGCCAGTCGCCCTTCCGACACTCCTCCCCGTGCGAGACGCAGTTTTCATCTCCGGTGCTGAGCCGCATAGCTTTTCTGAGCGTCCAACAAGGGGCTCAGCAAGTTCGGAAACGGAACCCTGAATCAAATGAAATTGCAGAAAATTAATATCGGCATCATCGGTGGCGGAATTGGCGGCGTTGCCGCGGCGGTGGCACTCCACCGCGCGGGCATTCAAGCGACAGTCTATGAGAGGGCTACCGAGTTCCGTGAAGTCGGCGCGGGTATGATGCTCTGGCCCAACGCCACGCGAGTTCTAAAGGAATTCGGCCTGCTTGAAAGGGTAGCGGCATCGAGCGGTTCAACCCAGCATTTTCTTGTTCGCTCCAGTGCGGGTACGATCCTGATGGATATTGGGCTGGGCCGGTTTGAGGTGCCCGCGCTATGCACACGCCGCTCGGACCTGCTGGATGCGTTGCTGTCGGCACTCCCGCCCGAATGGATCCGCCTCGGCCACGACTTCGAATCCTTCGAGCAGCGCAAAGCCTGCGTCAGAGTTAACTTCTCCGGAAGTGAGTCCGGAGGAGGTGTCTCTGCGGAACACGACTTCGTTATCGGCGCCGATGGCGTCCGCTCGCGCGTCCGTTCCCAGCTTTTGGGAGTCCACGAACCCATCTACCGGGGCTACACCATCTGGCGCGGGCTGGCGCGTCTTAGCGGCGCTGTTCCGTCCGGCTCGAACAGCGAAACTTGGGGACGAGGAAAACGCTTTGGCATCCTCAATACCGGCGGCGACCGGTTCACCTGGTACGCCACGGCAAACACCGATTCGGGCCACATCGATGCTCCCGAAGGGCGTCGGGGTGAACTCCTGCGAATGTTCGCGGGCTGGCACAAACCGATAGAGCGTCTGATCGGCGCGACGGACGAGGGCAGCATCCTGAAAAATGGCGCTTACGATCTCGCACCCTTGAAGCGCTGGGGACATGGACGAATCACGTTGCTCGGCGATGCTGCCCATCCGTGTACGCCAAATCTCGGATTGGGAGGTTGCATGGCTCTCGAAGACGCGCTTGTCCTTACGAAATCATTCTGCAAAGAGCCGTCTCCCGAATCAGCTCTGCGCCGCTACGAATCGCTGCGCCGCGGGCGAACCCGTCACGTACAGCAACGCTCGCTTCTGATGGGCCAAATCGGGCAATGGGAGAATCGGCTCGTCGCGGGCGGACGCCAAATGGTGACCAGTATGCTTCCGCCCGAGATTTTTGAACGTAATTTAAGAAGAGTCTATTCTTATGCGACGTAGAGTCTTGCCCCGCCTTCTGTATCGGGATCGCAGTCTGACTTCGATGCGGCGGTTCATTACTCAACCACCCTACGAGGAGAAATGAATCGAAAACAGCCAGGTCTTCGCGCACCGTTCCTGCCGATTCTCGTGTCTGCCTTGTTTGCGTTGCTATCGCCTCTGGCGGCCCAGCAAACCGAACTGAAGTTGGATCCAGCGAAAACGAGAATCGACTGGACCCTCGGCGCTACCTTGCATGAGGTGGAGGGCACCTTCCGGCTGAAGTCGGGTGATATTGTGTTTAACACCAAGACCGGAGAAGCCAGCGGACAACTGATCGTTGATGCTACGAGTGGTGACAGCGGGAACAAAAAGCGTGACGCTGATATGAACAAAAGTGTTCTGGAGAGCGCGAAATATCCGGAGATCGTTTTTTCTCCTAAGCACGTTACCGGATTCGTGCCTGGTCAAGCATCGTCAACGGTCCAACTGGCCGGGACGTTCACCATCCACGGCGCGTCCCACGAACTCACCCTTACGGTGCCCTACACCGCGAACAACACATCCGTCGAGGCCCACACCAAGTTTCCGATTCCCTTCGTAGAATGGGGCATGAAAAATCCCAGCAACATGTTCCTAAAAGTCGATAAAGTAGTGCAACTCAGCATTAACGCAGTCGGCGAACTGCAATCCGCCACCCAACCATCCGCGAGCCGCTAGCCATTGCCAAATGGGCTTGCAACAACCGCGACAAGGTGTGCAAGGACAGCGGCACAGGATTCATGGTGACTAACCCAAGCACCAACTCGGTGAAGACAGGAGATCCTACGTTAGAGGAACACGCACGGTTGCAGAGGAGCGCCTCAAGCTTGAGTTTCAGAACAGCGTGCCGATTCCGTCGCGACGGATACCTGCCCGATACGCAGATCGAATCGGTAGCCGCGTGGGTCGTGGGCCGGCGCTTGAGTGTGCATCGTGATTAAGCAGAATTCCGAATGACAACTAACCCCTGGGCTTCCGATCATTTTAAGAGCGGCCGCTTCTTCAATCCAGGAGTGACGCCACAGAGCTTCGCCAAATTCCTTAAGTGGTTCACTCGTCGCAAGATAGGTCCATGGCGCAGATTCGTCACCACGCCTCCAGGAGCAAGGCCGGCTGATCGCGTCAGCGGCAGCCAGCTTCGCGTTACGTTTGTGAACCACTCGACATTTCTGCTGCAGAGCGAGAGCTTCAATATACTCACTGATCCTGTGTGGTCCGAGCGGGTCAGTCCCGTTTCCTTTCTCGGTCCCCGGAGGCACCGTAATCCCGGAATTCTTATCGAGGATATTCCTGCCATCGACTGCATTCTCATCAGCCACAATCACTACGATCACCTCGACATGCCCACGTTGAAGAGACTGGCGAGCCAACACCAGAGTGCGGTGTTCTGCCCGCATGGACTTGCAGGACTCGTGGCCAGGGCCGGATTCGAGGAGGTCTACTCGCTCGACTGGTGGCAACTGCATGCGTGGAAAGGCTTACGCCTTCACTGCGTGCCGGCACAGCATTTTTCTTCCAGAACGCCCTTCGACAGGAACCGCACGCTTTGGTGCGGATGGGTAGTTGAATACGCCGCTGGGCCGGTTTACTTTGCCGGCGATACAGGTTTCGGCAATCACTTCGCCGCCATCAACGCGCAGGTCGACGCTTTCCGTCTCGCCCTGCTCCCTATTGGTGGGTTCAAGCCTGAGTGGTTCATGGGACCACTACACATGACGCCGGAGGAAGCCGTCGAAGCCCACCGCATTTTGAACTCTCAGACCTCGGTCGCCATGCACTTCGGAACTTTTGCACTCGCCGATGATGGCGAAACGGAACCCACCTGCCGCCTAAACGCATGTCTGGGCGGGTCGCAGGATGCAAGCGAATTCTGGACCATGAGTGAGGGCGAGTCTCGAAACGTACCTCGGTCCGCGACAAACCGTTCAGATTCGCCCGGGATTTGATGGCAGCGCCATTAGTCGCTGATGGGCCATAAACCGGCATGTCCCGCAGCCCCGGCTATCCCGCCGGAAGCGGCCGCCCGGGGAGCCGCCTGGGCATACTGCCAAACAACCGTTTCGTCAGATGGCTCTCCGCCAGCAAGAGCCAGTAGTAGCGGGCATGTTTCACCAGCCGTCCTCCGGTCATCACCAGCCGTTGCTGCAGACTCGTCAACGACCAGTTCTCGATACCACCCGGCAGAGTCAGTCGCCGCCACAGGTTGTAGGCGAGAACGCTGAGCCACAACCGCACCTCATTACCCCGGAACCGATGGCAGGACAGCCGCGTCATCTTCACCGCCTGCTTGCCCTCCTTGATCCATTGCTCTGCCTTGCCGCGCTTTCTCTGCGGAACACGACTTCGTTATCGGTGCCGATGGTGTCCGCTCGCGCGTCCGTTCCCAGCTTTTGGGAGTCCACGAAGCCATCTATAGACCTGAACCTTCTCTCACCCAATTGCCATGAAGCAACCACTGTCAAATGTGATGGATCGGCGGACTTTGGGTGTATACATAGCCATGACCTTCCTGCGCCGCGTCGTAATGCTCTCTCGCAGCCGCAAGTTTGGCCGGTATCCGGAGGCCAGATGGGCGAATTGGGCCCTTGGGACAATTCAAGCCTCCATCGCTTTGCTAGTGCTGTTGTCGCTGGTGCATCTATCGCGGGCCTTCGCTGCGAATCCTGACTTGGAGACTGTGCTGACTGGCTCGCGCCAGCATATTGAGAAATTGGACTACCGCGTGACCGGACGACTGACACGGGTGGAAGGTAATGGCAAGCGCGCAAGCTACAAGTTCGTCGCCAAGGCCCACTGGTTTCCCGATGGTCTGCGTCTGCTGTGCGAGATCGCTGGACCTGGCTCAGAGAAGACGCGTCTTCTTCTGCATATGAACGTGAGTGGGCACGTGACTATCGAGGCGGTACTTCCTGGCGGGAAGACCGTTAGCGTGTTGCCATTCGAGCGTTGGAACGACTCACTAGTGGGAACAGACTTCTCGTACGAAGACATGGTAGAGAGCCAGTTCTTCTGGAAGAATCAGGAACTCCTGGCACCGGAGAAATACAGAGCACGGGATTGCTTTGTCCTTAAGAGCATGTCCGGCTCTCAGGACCAGACTTATTATGATTCGGTAACATCCTGGATTGACCGCGGCATTTTGTACCCTGTGCATGCAGTGAAGACGCTTCGCGGGACCGGACAGCAGAAGGAATTCATTTACTATGGACTGCGGCAAGTCGGCGGCGTTTGGTCAGCGACGCAAGTGGAGGCGAAGCTGCAGGGCAAGCCAGGCTCCTCGATTCTTGTAATCGAAGGGGGCTCAGTAAAGGCAAAGCTTGGACGCAAGGACTTTGATATCAGCCAGTCCAGCGCTCCAGGAGAGAAAGTGAAGTAGATCGAATCGTTTAGTTAGGCTGTTGCGAGGCACTGTGCTGTCACTGAAGCATCCACGGTGTTCACCGTCATCGGATAAGCTCCTTTTCAGACGTTGTCGGGGCCCCATATAAGCCAAAGGGCCACCAATTCCAGTCGCCGGCAAGCTGCAATAGTGCCGGCCCGACAACCATCCGCACCGCTGTAGCATCAATGAACACCGCCACGGCGAGCGTAAAGCCCAACATTTGGACGACCAGAAAGCTTCCCATAGTGAATGCTGCGAAAACGGCAATCATAATTGCCGCGGCGCTCGTGATGAGCCCGGCCGTCCGCGCCAGGCCCTCGATCACCGCTGATCTCTCGGATAGGCCGCGTCGCCGTTCTTCGAGGACTCGGGAGACCAGGAAGACCTCATAGTCCATGCTCAATCCGAAGACGATGGCAAACGAGAGAATCAGTACAATCGGGTATACAGTGCCGGTCGGTCCGTCGAGCCCAAAGAGTTTGCTACCGTGGCCTTCCTGAAAAACGACAACTAACGCACCGAATGAAGCGCCAACCGAGAGTAGATTAAGCAGAATTGCTTTGACGGCCGCAAATAAAGAACGTAAACCGATGAGGAGCGCCAGCAAACTCCCCAATACGACGCCAAGGACTACCCCTGGTAACCGCTCTTTTACTACCGAGTCATAATCTGCGTTGACTGCGGGAACGCCGCCGACGCGCAACACAGCGCCGGGCACGCCGGTCATCGCTGCGACGTCGGATGAACGCACCTCTCCTACCCATCGTATCTGTTCGTTGGGCGAAAGAGAGGTGGTGGGGAGCAACTCAATTAAGGTAGCTTGGCCATCGCTGCGAAGAAAACTCTTGCGGATTGACTCGGGCACATCGTCGACAGCATCCGCAGTGTCAGACATTCCCGTGAGGGTCGGGAGAGATAAGACCTCTTCCGCTCTAGGATCGCTCTGGAAGCGCTTCGTCAAGCGACTGACGGCAAGCCAGCCAGCCGGCGAGAGCGGCGGAGACTGCGGCGGCAACTCCAGCACCACTCGGAGGGACTGCACAATACCCGACCGCCCCATGTCTTGAAGCGTGTGCAGCGCTTGCACCGACTTGGCTGCGGCCGGGAACGAGCCATGGTCGGGAAGCCCGGGAGAGATTCTCCGCGCCTGGTAGGCAAGGATGAGTAGCGGAATCCCGGCGACAAGCAGAGCTGTCCAGGGCCGGCGGGTTATGGTGCTGCCCCACCGCACCCACCGATCACTCGCCCCCTGAAGGCTGTCCCGCGTTTTGAATCGTCGGGCTGGAAGACGCACTCTGGCGGCATTGATGCGCTGCCCTAGCAGACCAAGCACCCAAGGCAGAATGAATGTACACAGCATGACACTAAAAGCGGTTACCAGCAGGCCAGCTATCCCGATGGAGCGCAGTTCGTTGATGGGAACAGTCAGCAGCGCTGAGAATCCGATTCCAACTGTCGTTGCCGAGACTAGCAGCGTCCGCCCCGCTTGGCCGGCAGCAATATCGGCAGCATGGCCGGGATCATATCCCTCGGCCAATGCTTCGCGAAACCGACTCACCATCAGCAATGCATAGTCGATGCCCAAGCCAAGGCCGAGCATCGTCACCAGATTCTGCACCAGAATCGACAGGTGCAGATAATGCGCGAGTAGCGCAGCCGCACCCATCGCCATTGAGATTGAGAGCACTCCGACTCCCAGCGGCAACAGCGCGGCCACAAGGCTGCCGAAAGCCAGCAACAACAGCAGGAGAGTTACCGGCATCGCTCGTTCCTCGGCATGATTGACTTCATCTGCACTGACCTTGCGAAGATCGAAGGTCAGTGGCGTTTCACCCGTAATCTCCAGTTTGATATTGGGGTATTGCGACCTAAGCTGACCTTCCATCCAGTCTGCTCTTGCCCTCAGTTTTGGGATCAACGCCTCGACGGTTTCATCGCGCAGGTCGAACCCGACGATGATCAAGGCTCCGCCATTGTTCCCAGTGAACAGAGGGTCTGGCCAATCCAGACTCGAGACGGCACCCGACACTCCAGGCACACTACGCAATGAACTGGTCAAAAAGGCCAATGCATCTGCGCCTTCTGCTGAATCCGGATCGGGAATACCGCTGATCACCAGAACGAGGGGGTGGGCGTACGGAGACTGGAAATGCTGCGCCAGTTCCAGGTCAACTCTTCCGGATTCTGCGCCCTTGATGTGAACAGCTGTCTCCAAGCGACGTTCGACTCTGTAGGAAAAGGGCAGCAGCGCAAGCGCCATGACAAAGCCCGACATCGCCAACCAGAATCGGCGACGAGCGGCATCTTGGCCATTCTTCAAGCTTGGCATTACGATGGAAGATCTACGTTCTTTGCTGGTCCGTCTGAGAGCAATGAAACGATCTTGGTGATCGGGCACATCCATGGTACAGGGCCAAACGGGATATTCATTGGGTTGCGGCCTTGAGCTTAGTTAACGATAGATGTGGGAAACTGCCCGTTAAGCCCTTGTCAATCGAGGGACGTGGCCGACGAAGACTTCGCTGTATGATTACCCGCCATTTACTCATCAAGAAACGAAGTAGGAAGCTCAAAGAGGACTATTAATGATAAACGATAGATACCTATCGGGACTGCCCCGACGTATCTCCTTAACGAATGACAGAATCATTTGGTCTTAAGCCGCCTGCACCCGATGCTGACACTCGTGCCTGGCTGCGCCCTCAAGGAATTCGGGACCTCGCATCTGGATTGGTCGTGCTGACAAATGATGCTGACCGCGGACAGGCGGTCGGTAGGCATAGCTCTCATCGTTTTTGCCATCATCCCTCTTGGCGACATGTCAATCGTTCTGGGGTCGGGCGGCTCGAAGTCGCGAGCGTTCTCAATTCATGGCGTAACCTGCGCGGCGATGCTTGTCGTTGGTCTCTTGTTGATCCATGTCATTTGAGAGAAATGCCTCTGACCGTTCCTTTCGACCGTGAGGATCGGATCGCGATCAGCCACTGCTGGAGTTGTCGATCCATTGGTCTTCGAAGACTACACCAACGCGTTCCTCACCGAATAGGTCGGCGTTCAGTTCGAATTCGTCCCGATAACAATAGCACTCCCGCTGTTCGTCGCCAGGTCTCAACCGATATTCGCTAGCTTGGTCGGCATAACTTGCGGTTTTAGTATCTCGCTCACGAGAAACAGGTCGGTGAGCAGAGCGCGAAGATGGATCGATGCGTTCAGGTTGTCGACCAATTGGGAGCTGATGGCGGGCTGTGCCAGAACCAGCTCGATGGCGGCAAGAGAATCGCGAGCGTCGCGATCGAGCACCGCGAAGAACGCCAAGTATTTGTCGGCTGGCTCAAGGCCTTCCTCTTTGACTGCCAGCGCACAAGTCTCGGAAAGCCCGGCCAGGGCTTTCACGCCGCGATGCAGGAACTCACGAACCTGTCCACCCGATTCGCTGCCTTGGTCACTGGGCAAACCCTGGGCCGCATAGGCCAGCATAAATTCGTAACACGCTTCCACAGCCTCACAGCGATTCCAGATCTCAGCCAGCATCGGTCAACCCCTCGGTCCGCGCTCCCTGGGCCCTCGCAGGTGGCGCAGACGTTTCGACTGCAGAAGTTTCGACCGGCCATCGTGCCGGATCGTGTTCTTTCAGATAAAAGTCGCGGTCCATCCAGCCGAAAATCATCGATTTCGTGATCTCGCGCTTCTCCGGCCGCAGCCCGAAGTAGACGTGCATCATGATTAACGCGATCAACCCGACGCCTGCCAGCCCATGCAGCACGTACATCATCCCCCAAGTCATGTCGCTGAAGAGATACGGATTTCGGGGAAAGAAGATCGTACGAACACGAAACATCATGAAAACGCCGGTTACGATTGCCGACAGACCTGCGGCGATGATGGCGGTGTGGTAAAGCTTGTTTTCCAGCGGATATTTTGCAAACCTCTCCGGCAGTGGCGCGGCCTTCCCCATGAACCGCAACCCTCTTCTCCTCGCGTCCCGCAGGTCAATCCGGTCAGGCCATATCGACCAGAAGTCCATAAAGAACGAAGCATGGATGATGTGAAACACTATGGAAAGGGTCAGCACAGCTCCAGCGATCCAATGGTAAGTAACCCAGTCAAACTGAACAACTACCTTCGGCAGGAACGCGGTAAATAGCAGCGTGAACATGGCAACCGCCATGATCCAGTGAAATGCACGGGCAGTCAGCGAGTGCCTCGGGACATGCTTGGGGATCTGGGCGGGCACGGGAGCATCATCAGGCGCGAACTGCTTAGGTTTCGCGAAATACCGAACGTAGATCGCATGGACAATAATGAAGAGCAATCCCGCGATCACCGCCACCCAAATCAAGAACCACGCAATGTGGATGGGAACAATTTTTCCCCACGGATCTATTGCCCATTGTAGGGGGTCCATGTTGCCTCCTCCACGCCTCCGATGGCGCGCTTCACCAGGTTCTTCATCATCGGGATCTTGTAGGCGTTGAACTGCAAGGGGACAGCACCCTGCACCGCCAGCTTCCCCGCCATTTCCCCGGTTGTTGCATTCGGTGGTTTACCCCGGACCGCGTCTTCGACACCCTTCAAGCGCAGAGGACGAGCGGCGGCGCCGTTCACCGCAATGCGGATTCGCTCAATGCTGCCACTTGACACCACCATCGCGGAAGCGACGTTCAGCAGGGGAAAGTCCCACACGTTCCGGTCACGCACCTTCTCAAAATAGAATTGCGTACCGGCCCAGGTCGAAGGAATACGAATCGCCGTCAGTAGGTCCCCGGGGTGCAGGATGTGTAGTCGCGTGATGTCGATATCAGGACCGATAAAGTAGTCCTCGGCGTCCACTACGCGCTCACCTTTGGAAGTGCGAATCACGAATTTGGCGTCGAGCGCGATAAGCGCGGGAGCAGAGTCAGAAGGATTCACCGCCACGCAGCGTTCCGCATGCAGAATCGCGTGCTCGCGGTTGCGGCCTTCCGGTGTGTCGGCATAGCAGATGTTCCCGCCGGCGCGGTAGCACGGCCAACCCGCGCGGTAATACCAGCAGCGCGCGTCCTGGGATACGTTGCCGCCGATGGTGCCCTGGTTTCTGATTTGCGGAGACGCCACTAACTCCGCGCTCTCCGCCAGCAGCTTGTACTTCTCCCCGATGACGGGATGCTGGACTACTTCCGTCAGCGTGGTCATCGCTCCAATCTCGACGCCGTCGGGGGTGGCGCGAATTCCCTTGAGTTCCGCGATCCCGCTCAAATCAACAACCACCTTGGGTTTCTTGATGCGGTCCTTGAGCCAGTCGAAGCTGTCCATCCCTCCTGCCAGCACCCAGCCGTTCTCGCCCTGCTGCTCGAGCAACGTTTGCGCATCAGAGATTGAGTTCGGCTGAGCCAGCTCAAAAGCCGGCATGACGTCTCGGATTACAGCCATGGCCCCTCCTTTCGCATCCCCACTAAATATGTGCCATTAAGGGATGTTGCATGGGATGTCCCGCTTCGAGGGAAGTGAGTATGGTGTCAGCGTTGACAGGCGCGCGCTGAAAAATGTCATCACCAAGGGCGTCCGAAAGCGCGTTTAAGATAGACGCGCATCCGCCTCCAACGGGCGGTTCGCCCACGCCGCGCGCCCCGACTGGCGTCTCCGGATCCGGAATATCGAGCGCCGCCCATTGCATATCGACAGGCACGTCCAAAATTGTTGGCGGCTTGTTCTGGTAGAAGCGCGTCGAGAGCATTGCGCCGTAGTGAGGGTCGTACACCCACTTCTGTCCAATCGCATGTCCAATCCCCAGAACGGACCGCCCAAGGACTTGACCGCCAAGGGCGCGGGGATGAATTACCGAACCTACATCGGCGTAGGCGAGGAAATCCACGATGTAATACTTGCCCGTTTCAACGTCAACCTCAACCTCGGCAAAGCTGGCAACATAGGAAAATGTCGTGCCGTCACGAGGATAATTATCCTTGGCCGCTGCTACCAAACCTTGTCCAGCAAGCGCCGTGACGGACGCCTTCGTGAGTTTGTGAAGATCGGGAGACGTTTCATGGCCATCGTAGATGCCACCCAATTGAACGGCATACTTAGCGGCCTCCGCCAGACTCATGCCGGCGCCTCCACCCTTACGGAATACGCGCTCGTTGGCGACATCGTAAGCCTCTGGCTTGCCGCCGAGTTTCCTGGCCGCGATTTCCTGGAGCTTCGTCTTGGCGTCCATCGCGGTCGCGTACGCGGCGCGTGTCATTGCATGGGTCGTTTGACTGCCGCCGGAAACGCAACTGAACGGGAGGTTATTCGATGAGTTGCCCCATATAACGTCGCACCTCTCCCACGGAACTCCCAAAACTTCGGCACCTGCACGGTGAACGTCGATCACCGATTCCGTTCCCAGGTTGCCGATTCCAGTTTGGAAGGTCACTCGGCCATCCGGCTTGATGATCAGAATCCCATCGAAGCCGATCGTGCCACCGACAAAGCAACTGAGCGCGACACCGACGCCGCGCACCTTGGTGCCGATCCGCTTCGGGGTGTGTGAGACCCTTTCGCTCCATTTAAACTGTTCCGCCCCCTGGTCGAGCGCTTCCTTGAGGAACGCACTCGTGGCGTACGGCCTCTGCCCCTGCACCGCCGCTCCGAACGGCGCCTTGCCCTCCGGACAATTGATTCGGCGGATGGCTACTTGGTCGAGCCCGAGTTTACGACCAGCTTTCGCGATGATCGGCTCCATGATTGCAATGCCCTGCATGCCGCCTGGCGAGCTCTGAGCGCTGCGTGGGGGCGTGTTCGTCAGAATCGTAACTCCACGCCAGCGCATGGCTTGAGGTTGGTACAGGAGCGACACGATACGGCCCGATGTCGGGGCATCGCCATTTGCGTCGTAGGGACCGTTGTTGGAGATGACGAACATGTCGAGCGCGATGATGCGCCCGTCCTTTGAGAAGCCGACTTTCATCCGCCCCAGCAGACTGGGCCGCGCACGCCCG
>Ga0302324_100023072_pt1 | contig 12055 bp, 9 predicted proteins | sample Palsa_T0_1_FD_201949 | JGI IMG/M metagenome (GOLD analysis project Ga0302324, IMG submission 201949) | Peat permafrost microbial communities from Stordalen Mire near Abisko, Sweden - Palsa_T0_1 | ecosystem: Environmental > Terrestrial > Soil > Palsa > Peat permafrost | place: Sweden: Abisko...
CTCCTGTCCCGATTTTTCGGTCAATTGAGAGGCGCCGGTTAACAACCCGGCTAACAATCGGCGCGCAGACTGACAGTCTGCCCTACAAGGCTTGCCACGACCGGAAACAGCGTGATCGCCGAAATCAGAACGAAGGTGGACGGTTCCGGAACGAGAGGTGCAATTTCCGTTATTTCCTCCGTGTACGCGCCGTCATCGAAGTTCGAAAAGCCGGTGGCGACGGCGATGTAGACGGTGTTCGCCATGAGTGTGGCGGTGAGGCTGGAAGTCGTGTCGACATTCGATTCGCCCAAGAGAATATCGGCTAAGGGATCGGCTGGATCGAAAGATGTTTCATACAAAAACAGGTATGAGGAAAACTCAAAACCTACAGGTGTTATGACGAAGTTGTAAACTCCCGAAGTAGTCACTCCGAATGAAAAGGCATCGTAGCCGTCCGAGTCGGCGTCCGGGCTCAGGATAATCGGAGGCGAACTTCCATTCGCAACGGGCCGGTTGAAGGTATCGCCCAGGCTTGTGTCGCCTGAGTACATGTAGTCGGCATTATCGGGAAGAATGACGCCTGCGAATACAGGAATTGTACATATTAGTATAATTAATGTTCTAAGTATACACATACTGTTAGTTTACGAACATTAATTCAGTGTACCGTAAACAAGGAGTTGATTGGAGAAAGTCGCCATGTAAAGACGTCCATTTGCGACGACGGGGGCAACGAACTTGGCCCAGGTCCCGATGGAATCCCGGGCGGAGTTGGTTTGGCTGCTCCATAGCGGGGCAAGACCGTTCGAGGCATCGTAGGCCCGAAGAATGCCCGAGGCGGTGCCTACCTCCCCTTCTTCGCCGACGAAAGTGGTAGAGGACCAAAGGATGGCGCCGACTCCGGCGGGGTCGCCACTCAGAGAGAGAATCCCGCCGCCACCGACCGGGGCGTAGAAAAGACTTGTCTGGATGTCGGCCGTTGCGGTGTCCATGGTGGGAACGCCGGCGCCACCGCCGTTCGGAAGGATCGGAAAACCGCGAACGTAGTCGCCCTGCGCCTGGATGTATAACATACTGGTCCCGTTGGCGCGGTTCCAGTAAACCGGGCCGCCTTTGTTCGAGGCATCCGCATTGAGCGTGGTCAGATCGAATGACTGGATAACCTGGGAGTTGGTGCTGGTTTCATAACCTAATTTGGCCGTATTCGCAAGATAAAGAACCCCATCTTTGCCGGTAGACACGCCCACCGCCGAGCCGGGGATCAGCATGAGTCCCGTGGATCCGAGATCGAAATCGACGTTGTTCAGATAGCCCCAGTCGGCAGGGGTAAGGAAATCGGTGATGGCGAGGCGCTCGACCATGCTCAGTTTTATGACGCTCTCGCCGAAGTTACGTTTGCCGTCCCAACTTCCGTTACCAACGGTGTAATAGATGTAGCCGGCACTATCCATCGCAGGGGCCCAGCCTGACATCCAGATGCCCCCCTGCATGCCGTTCGGAGTAGTGCAGACTATACCCGTTTGCTGCAGCGACGTTATGTCGTAACCGATAATCCAGCCGTGATAATTACCCAGATCCTGATGCGATGCCCACGCGATTAACACGCTGTGACTTGCAATCGCCAGGCTTGCCCTCTGATTTTGAATTTTAGGGTCGAAAGTGAGGAGATTTCCCACCGAACCCTGCCCTGTTCCGGTAGCCGAACCCGAGATGACCACGGGGCTGTTCGGCCGTTCAGCCCCGGAAGTAATGTCGAGCGCATGAAGGCGCTGAACGTACGCCCCGTTTTCCCTGGTCCGGGCGACCAGAAAGATGGTATTGGAAGGAAGATCGATAACGGGGGTGCTCTCGACGCCCACGTTCCCGGTGACATTGCCGCCAGTTGCGAGATCGGTCGCCGGTATCGCTGTGATTCCAAGCGAGGGATTAACGAAACTCACGGTCCAGAGCGGCGCCGCATTGCTTCCGGTATTTGAGTCCGCGTCGAAAGCGTAGACGACATCGTTCATCGTCGCCACGTATACGACGTTATGAACCCCTTGCGCCTGAATCGAAACGTTCGCTACATACAGCGGCTGCGCATAAATGGGCCCGTCCACTGTACGCGCGTAGAGCTTTCCGAAATTCGACGCTACGGTCGCGGGTGTAAGAATTGTTTCATTTAGATTGGCGCCTGTGCGCCCGTTGTTATATCGCTGCGCGAGGACATTCACCTGGGCGAAGATGGCTGAAGCTCCAGAAGCGTAGAATATTGCAGTTATTATAGTTATTCTCAACGATGACTCCCCCCGGATTGCCTGATAGTGTTTACCTGAACTGTAATTACTATAACCTATTTTATATTTAATTCCAGTTAAAAGGGGCGAATACTATCTTTATGAAGCAGGAAAGCCGGAAAGGCCTATCCTATCTTTCGGGGAGGATCAGGACGTACTTTTTGCTATCGACGCCGGCAGCCAGGGCTTGATAGGCGTCCACCGCCTTTTCGAATGGGACTGGCTCGGTATCCTGCGGGGTGAGGATGCCGGATTCAAAGCCGGGACGAAGTTTTTCGGCGATGTCGCCAACGTCTCTGGCGGTCAGGGCGTTACTGTCCAGACCGATGAGCTGCAATTCGTTGTGATAAAAATCAACCAGGTTGAACGTGACCCTCGGATCTCCGGTGCTGGTAATGGCGATTTGGCGGCCACCGTGCCGCAGGGACCGCAAGCCGGGTTCGAAGAGGGGACCGCCGACAGTGTCGAAAACCGCGTCCGCACCTTTGCCTCCGGTGATTGCGAGGACGCGCTGGCTCAGATTTTCGGCGGTGGTATCGATGACCACCGCGACGCTTGGGACGGGACGCGAACCGCGCGCCGCCCCCAGAACGTGCGCACCTTTCCAGTTTGCGATCTGAACGGCGGCCTGGCCTACCGCCCCGGCGGCGCCCACAATGAGAACCGTCTCGTCGGCCTGCAGGTTCGCCGCACCGATGATGGCGGCCCAGGCGGTGATAAACGGAACTCCGATGGCCGCTGCCTGTTCCATGGTGAGCGAGGCAGGCTTGCGGGAAAGCGCAGCCTCGGGTACCGCGACATATTCGGCCTGAACGCCGTCGCGCGTGATGCCGAAGCCGGGCGCGCTGAACCAGACTTCCTCTCCCCGACGGATTCCCGCGACGACCACGCCCGCGCAGTCGCGACCGGGAATGCGCGGTAGCGTGGTGCGGTGGAAGTGGCCGGAGATATTCTTGAGGTCGGCGGGGTTCAGGCCGGCTGCCTTAACGCGGACGAGGACTTCTCCGGGGCCGGGTTCCGGTGGCGGAACTTCCTCAATCGCCAGAACAGAGGGAGGTCCGAAGGTGTGGAAACGCAGCGCTTTCATAACGGTTTCGCTTTATGCAAGATCGAACAACATCACTTCCGCGGGTTGGGTTCCAACGGGTTGCACGGAGAGGACGGGTTCATCGCTCAGAGCCGCGGCGTCCCCGGTTTGGAGAGGCGTTCCGTTGACGAGCGCGGCTCCTTTTAATATTTGCAGCCAGGCATGCCTTTTGGGCGCAAGATCGTAACACAGGCCTTGCGGATCGGTTAGTTCCGATACGAAGACTTTGGCGTCCTGATTGATTTGTGGCCCGGCGAGCAACATCCACTTGTTTTGCTTATCGGCGGGGTCGAAACGGACCTGTTGATAGCTCGGTCTGGTGCCGGTGGATGCAGGTTCGATCCAGATCTGAAAGAAATGGACGGGGTCCGTGGGCGAGGGGTTGAACTCGCTGTGCATGATGCCGGATCCGGCGGACATGCGCTGGATTTCGTTGGGCCCGAGAATTTCCTCATGGCCCATGTTGTCTTTGTGGGCGAGCGAGCCGGAGATCACGTAGCTGAGGATTTCCATATCGCGGTGGCCGTGGAGGCCGAAGCCGCGGCCGGGCGCGACGCGGTCCTCATTGATGACACGGAGGCTGCGGAAGCCCATGTGGCTGGGGTCATAGTAGCCGGCGAAAGAGAAGGAGTGGTGCGAGTCGAGCCAGCCATGCTGTGCATGACCGCGCTCGCCGCTTTTGCGGAGTTGAATCATAGGGATTGGATGTATATATTGATATAAAGATTCTTGACGTGAATGCGACAACGCCTGTCCCGCATGTGGGGCGGCCAATCGTGGCCGCAGCCGCCTTTCCAGGCGGCAAGAATGCCCGCCCCACGCAGGGTCACGGCTTCCTGCCGATGAAGCCCGGAGGAAGGAAAAGTGTGGCAACCGCTATAACCGCGAATCGTCTCAGTACACATGTACTACTCCCGCGCATCTCACTCCGGCACAGCCGGCAGCAAATCCGTTGGCAGATCGACTGCGGCATACCTCACGTTCATCGTGGGGAATGCGTTCGGCCAGGCGTGTAATGCCGGCGGAATCGTCGTGGACGCGCTCACCGCGCAGCCCGTTCCGCACGCCCAGGTCACCCTCCAATCCCGCGGCGCCGCCAGCGACGCCACCGGCCACTGGAGCATCGCGGGCGTCCCTTGCGGCGCGGCCCGCTTCATTGCCGAGCGCCCCGGATATCTGCAATCGACATCCGCGCCGCTCGCTCCCGCGCCCGATATGCGCCTGCTGCTGACGCACGAATCTTCCATTGAGGGCAAGGTTCTCGACGAGACGGGCGATCCCATCGTGGGCGCGGAAATTCAGGTCTACGACTCGGTCGTGCAGCGGGGACGCCGTGTCATGCGCGCGTCGGGCACTACCAATACGAATGGCGCGGGCGAATTCCGCATTGGAGGGCTCAGCGCGAATAAATACAGGTTCTGCGCGCACTCGAGCAAGCTGACGTGGCCAGTTGGCGGCGGCGAACCGCTGCTCTACACCGAGAGTTGCTATCCCGCCGGGCAGCCCATCCGGATCGCAAGCGGCGTGGAACTGCGCCAGAACTTCACGCTGGCCGCGGTCAAAGGCGTGCATGTGCGCGGCGTTGTTTCCGGAATCCCTGAGGGGGCCAGCGCTGTGATCCAGCTTGGCCATAACACCGCGCGCATCGCGACTGGCGGCACATTCGATCTGGCCGATGTTGCTCCGGGTATTTACTCCATTGAGGGCTTCGCGGATGTTGAGGGACGCTCCGCGCTCGCCAGTACACGAGTTGAGGTAGGCGGGGCCAACCTTGACAATGTGATCCTGACCTTCGTGCGCGGCGTACAGGTGACGGGCACGGTCCTTTCTTCACCGGAAGACATGCCGCTCACGGTCAGCCTGGTTCCCTCCGATCCTTCATGGGACGCGGGCAAACCCGAATGGGATGCGAGCCGGCGGACATTCACCTTTGCCTCAGTCGCTCCAGGCAAATACACGGTCGCGATCGCGCCGCTCCGCCAACCCTACTACGTGAAATCGATTCAGGTGCAGGGTCAGGATATCTCGGACGAGGAACTGACAATTACGTCGGCGGTTGCGATTGAGATTGCGGTGGGCGAGGGTTTAGGCAGCCTTGAGGGCATGGTGGCGGATAGCGACGGCAAACCCGTGGCCGCCGACGTGTTGCTGCTGCAGGGAATCCAGTCGCCGTGGAGAGGCACCGCGCAACCCGACGGCCGCTTCACTATGAACAATCTACCGCCCGGTGACTACAATGCCTACGCATTCGGGGACGCGAGAGATGTTGAGTACGCAGACCCATCGTGGATGCAAAGCAACGCCGCGGCGCCAGTCAAAGTAACGATTCAGGCAAATGCTAAACCAACTATCCACCTGACATTAAGGTAAGACAGGCGGAACCGCCGGTTCTCGCGGGCGAAGCAGGGACGGTGGAGAAACGGGATGAGACGCGACAGGCGGAGCCATGTTATCCCGTGCCGCCGCGCTCACGAAGTCATTTTTCCTGAGCCAGTCTCAACAGCAAGGCTTCCGACACTTCCAGTTTCGCGGGACCCCATTTCGTGCCATCGTCGAAAATCACCAGGTCCACGGTAAAAGAATAGCGGGCGGGCATTCCCGAAGAAGTAACCGGAAGCTGATACGGCTTAGGATTCAGTTTGCTCGCATCGGATGGCAGCGAAATCCCCCTTGAAGCCGGTCGGAAGGCGCCGTGTTCGCGCACCGCCATAGCCTTCCCGGTTCCCGGATTGGTGAAGGTGGTTTCGAAAACGAAACCCAGAATATTCCGGCCGGAAATATTTCGCACCTTCATGAACAAACCCGGTCCGGCTTTGAATCCAGCCCATTCATGAGGATCGATGGGAGAAACCAGCCCCGTTACCTCGATAGGCGAGCTTTCCGGGGCGCCTGCCGACTGCGCAAGAGCGTGCGAGGCAAAAACCGTGAGAATCAGGATCGTTCGAAGCATCATAGCCCTCTTCACGGATTCCCACGCACGCAATCGCCCACTCTCATAGTGCCCGATGCGTACGAAACGAAAATGATCGTTCCCTTGACTTCGGATTGTGCATACTGTATTCAGAACTGGAGTCAGCGATGCAAGCTCCGGCCTGTTGCGGAGCGGCGTGGCCCCTGCTGCGGGTATGACACTGTTAAGCACCGGAAAGAACAAAGTATCCACTTATGAGAATTAATAAGAAATATCGCTGGCTCGCCGCAGTTCCGGTTCTGTTGCTTCCGCCCATCGGATTTCTCCGGTTTGTCCATGCGGAAACACCGGCAACTCTCGCGAAGATCCCCGAAGTAACTGCTGAAAATTGCGGCCCTGCTACCGGTGAGCGGCCGTGGCTCGATGTGAAGCAGTCTCCCGTTTGCCGGGCACTCGAAGTCATCCCGCAGATGACCTACGAGGAAAAGCTAAGCTTCCGAATCGCCGTGCCCCGCCTTGGCCTGGACGCTACGGCAGGCGTCGATGGACCGTTCGGTCTTGCCGGGGGAGGACGCGGAGGCGCTCCAAATCCGCGCGGTCAGAACATTACTGCCTACCCCGATGAACTTGCCGTCGCCGCGACGTTCGATCGTGAACTTGCCCGGCGTCTCGGTCAGGCGATCGGCGAAGAATTCCGAGGCAAAGGACTCAGTACGATACTCGGGCCCACCATTAACCTCACTCGAACCGCGAATTGGGGCCGGGCCGCGGAATCGTTCGGCGAAGATCCGTACCTCATGACGGAGCTTTCTACGCCCGAGATCGCCGCTCTTCAGGAGCAGCACGTGATCGCGGTACTCAAGCACTATGCGGTTTACGATCAGGAGACCGACCGGCAGGTTTTGAACGAACATGTATCGGAGAAAGCGCTGAACGAAATCTACCTGCCTCATTTCAAGTCGGCGGTGCAGAAAGCGCACGTCGGTGGAATCTTCTGCGCCTTCGCCAGCGTCAACGGGGGGCCGGCTGTTTGCTCCAGCCCGGAGCAACTTGGTTTGTTACGCAAGTGGGGCTTCGACGGCTTTGTGAGGCCCGAAGCTGCGCCCGACGTGGCGGTCGCGGTCAGAGCCGGTACCGACGAAGTCGCGGGCCCGGCCCTCGATCAGGCGATCAAGGGCGGCCGTCTGAGCGAGAGCGATCTGGATCTGATCGTGTACCACCACCTCGTGCCCATGTTCCGGCTGGGGGTGTTCGATGCTCCCCAGGGAACGGCCGAAGCGGATGTCAGCACTCCTGAGCATAAGAAAATTGGCCTGACCATCGCCGAGGAAGGGGCGGTCCTGTTGAAGAACAAGGGTGGCCTTTTGCCTCTGAGCGGTATTAAATCGATTGCCGTTATTGGCGACGATGCGGGTCCCGGCGCTTCGATACAAGCTACCAACTCTCTGGTGCCTGTCGGTGGAAACCTGAGCGTCCCCTCCACGGCCATTGTGGCGCGCGCGGGCGCGTCGGTGAAGGTCGTGTACGAGAGGGGCACGACCGGTATTGCGCTTCTTACACCCGTTCCCAGCTCGGCGTGGCATCTTCAGGCGACTTATTACAAAGGGCTCGAATGGACCGGAGATCCGATATCCGCCCAAACGGACGCGACAGTCGACTTCAACGCGCCGCCCGTGGCAGCTCTTACGCCCCCACCCCCGCCCGCCGGGGCGGCGGGCAGAGGTCGCGGACCGGGTGCGGGGCGCATCCCCTGGTCGGCGCGATGGGAGGGTTCGCTGGTTCCGCCGGCAACAGGTTTGTATCGCTTCAGTGTCAACGCCTCCGGCACTGCCCGTCTTCTCATTCAGGGGAAGCCCGTGGTGGAGATCCCCAAACAATCGGGCGTCATCACCGCCATCGGAATGGTCAGCCTGGTCGCGGGCCAGGAGGTTCCGGTGCGCATCGAATCCACGGGCAGCGGCGGGCTTCACATCGGCTGGCAGACTCCGGATCGCGACCTGCTCGCCGCCGCGGTCAAAGCCGCTAAAGAGTCCGATGTCGCTGTGGTATTTGCGGGTGAGCGCGCGGGCGAAGGATATGACCGAATCGGACTGAAGACGCCAGGCGATCTGGATTACGTAATCGATGCGGTAGCTTCAGTCAATCCCCGGACCATCGTGGTCCTGAATACAGCCGGACCGGTCGCGATGCCCTGGCTTGAGAAAGTGAGTGGCGTGATTGAGGCATGGTTCCCCGGTCAGTTCGATGGCGACGCCATCTCAGCCGTCCTGTTTGGCGATGTTAGTCCGTCGGGCCGCCTGCCGATGACGTTCCCGGCCAGCGCGCAGCAAGGCCCCGCGACGAAGCCCGAGGAATATCCGGGCGACGGCAAGAACGCTAAGTATTCGGAAGGCGTCTTTGTCGGCTATCGCTGGTACGACGCGAAGAATGAGGCGCCGCTCTTTCCATTCGGCTACGGCCAATCCTACACGACCTTTCAGTACGGTAGCGGAAGCGTGAATGCGAAGGCCAACGCCGATGCCAGTGTCACCGTTCGCGTGACGAACTCCGGGAAACGCGAAGGGGCGGAAGTGGTGCAACTCTATGTAGGGTTTCCGAGCGAAGCCCAGGAACCGCCCAAACAGCTCAAGGGGTTCGACCGGGTGTTTTTAAAGCCAGGCGAGAGCAAAACGGTGACGCTGGCGCTGAACCGGGAGTCGCTGTCGGCATGGGACGAGAGTGTACATGATTGGAAGGTCTACCCCGGAAAGTACACGGTGGAAGTGGGCGCCTCTTCGCGCGATATCCGGTACAAGGGTTCATTTACAGTCCGGAAGTAATTTCGTGGGGCCGGTTGCCAAGTCAACATAACTTGGTTGGTTTGTGCGATTTATGCAGAAGGCATTGTTGGTACGATGTGGGGCGGGCATTTCTGCCCGCGGACCGGCTTTCCAGCCGGTCCTGCCGCCTCGAAAGGCGGCTGCGGCCACGATTGGCCGCCCCACGACGAGCAGTAAGCAGCATTGACCTTGGGTTACCAAGCTGCCCTACGACCTTCCGCCTGTTCTCGCGAGCGAAGTTCGTGGACATGCACCTACGCAAATGCCGCGCGCATCACATCCAGGCTCTTGGCGACCGCCCCTTCCGGAGCCTCTTTGCCCTCAAACTCCAGCGAAACGTAGCCGCGATATTTCGCCTGGCGCAGGATCCCCGCCACCCGCTTGTAATCCAGATTAAGTGTGTAATATTCGCCGCCGCCGTAATAAGTCTTGAAGTGAACATAGGCGGCGCGCGGCGCGATTCTTTCGATCTCGGCATAAGGATCGCCGGGAAAGTTACCGATATCCAGATTAATGCCGAGCCACGGCGAGTTCACGCCATCCACAATTTTAAAGAGGTTCTCGCTCTTCAGCGTCATGCCCCAATGATTCTCCAGCATCAGCATCACGCCGGCCTTCTCGGCCGCGGGGATGCACGCCTTAATCGAATCGATGCACCACTGGATCCCGTCCGCCTCGGTGTAGCCGGGGATGGGCGGCTCATCGCCCTTGACCTTCATCAGATCGTCGAAGAGCCGGATGGTTCGCCAGCGGCCCGAGTTAATCCGGACACCGGGACAGCCAAGCTTCACCGCCAGATCGATGCAGTATTGCGTGTGGCGAATCGCCTGGCCGCGCTCATCGGCCCAGGGAGAAACAAAATCCTGGTGAATCGAAAACATCGTCAGGGCCAACCCGCGCAGGAGCGCCGCGCGCTTGAGTTGCGCCAGATATTCGGGCGATTCGCCCGTCATCTGGCGGTGCAGCAACTCGACGCCGTCGAAACCCAGACGGGCCGCTTCGTCGATCACTTTTTCGAGCGGATACTTTTGCTTCGTGAAGTGCCAGTACGAGTAACTCGACACCCCGAAGCGGGGCATGGTCGAAGAAGATTGCGCAATCGCGCCAGGTACAGCGGCCACGGCTGCGGCGCCGGCGATCAGGTTCCTGCGGGTCAGTTCCATATTAGAGCCACCATCTTAGAGCCACCACATTAGAGCACGACAGAATCGTTACCGAGCATAGCCCGCCGCACAATTTTAATCGGCGGCATCCCCTGGCTGAGGAACTTGTTATGGAATTCTTCCATGCTGAAAGCCGAACCCTTAGCCTTGCGGTAATCCTCCCGCAACTTCATGATCTCGAGCTTGCCCAGCGTGTAGTAGAGATAGGTAGGGTCGGACGTTCCACGCCTGGTCTCACGCTCGCCGTTCGTGCGCGTCTGGAAGCCTTCCTTCACGAAGAAATCCACGCCCTGCCCGAACGTCATCTTGCCCGTGTGCATCTCAATCCCGACGATGTAGCGGGCGTCGCGCAGCAAGGCATCCTGCAACTGGCCCAGACGAAGCGTGAGATCGCCATTGCCGTAACCCTCGTCGAGCATCATCTGCTCGCAATAGTGGGCCCAGCCTTCCACGTAAGTATTGGCGGCCGTCAGCTTACGCGTTTTAGACGGTGCACGATCCAGCCACATGCCCTGCAGGTAATGGCCCGGATAAGTCTCATGTACCGCCGTGCTGATGATCACCCCGCGGTTGAATGCGGCCATGTGCTCTTCCACGGCCTTCGGAGTCCAGCCCTTTTCGGGAAGCGTGACATTGAAGAAGGCTTCTTTCGCGACCTTCTCATACGGCCCCGGCATGTCGAGCGAGGCGAAGGTAAGTGCGCGCGCGAAAGGCGGCGTCTCTTCCACGATGGGAAGCACGGGCGAGGGAATTGTCGCGATTTTGTGCTGCGCGATGTAGGTGCGTAAACCCTCGAGAGTGTCCCGGAATGCCTGCAGCAGTTTGTCCGGCGCGGGATGATTCTTTTCGGCCTGCTCCAGAAGCTGCTGCGGCGTTTTCGTGGCGTCGATCTTCTTCGCCGTATCGCGGAACCACTGCTGATTGCGCCGCAAATCCGCGAACCCGATTTCAAGAAGCTTATCGAGGGGGATATCCACCATTTCGTCGTACAGCAGTTTCTTGCGGTAGTTATCCGCGCCCAGGCGGAAATCACCGTTCGAACGCGGCAGCAGATCGTTTTTCAGCCAGGCCTGATAGGCGTTGAGTTCGCGGACCACAGTCGCATTCGTCTTGTGGAATTCATCGGTCAGGGCGCGATCTGTGACATCTTTGAACGCCAGCGGCACATCTTTTTCGAAGAAGCTGACGATATCCGGCAGTTGCTCTAACGCCACCTCGGTGTAGATCTTCGGCGGGTTCTTCAGATTGGCGCGTGCGTCGGCGAAAAGCTTGGGCATCTGCTTCTCGCGCGCGATCAGGGTCGTAAGCCGGGCAGCGGGCGGAGCGAACTTCCGGCTCATGATGACGAACGCCGCGTTGCTGGCAGTGCTCGAATACTGATCCGGATTCTTCTCCCACATGCGAATGGATTGCAGGGCGAGCAGCGTCGAATGAATATTGGTCAGCAGCAGCGCGCGGTCATCCGCCGGCGCGCCCTGAAACACATTGATTTCGCGCTCGAACTGGCCCAGCACCGCAACCTGTTGGCGGACCGCGCTTTGGGAATAATCTTCGAGGGCGCCATCGAAGTTGTGGAATCCGTTCGACGTCGCCGCACTGGGGTTGTATTTGAAGTAGGCTTCGTCGAAGTAGCGGTCGACGAGTTTGTCCCAGGTTTGCGCCTGAGCGATTCCGGCCGTGGTGAGGAGTAGTATTGCGAGTTTCATTTCGTGACGAACCTCTTCGTTTACCACCAGTCTGGAGCTGCCCACTTCCTCCGACGCCACCATCTCAGAGCGGCAAACAACAATCTGTTATTCCCGAGTAGGGTCGAAAAC
>Ga0302324_100023073_pt1 | contig 12054 bp, 8 predicted proteins | sample Palsa_T0_1_FD_201949 | JGI IMG/M metagenome (GOLD analysis project Ga0302324, IMG submission 201949) | Peat permafrost microbial communities from Stordalen Mire near Abisko, Sweden - Palsa_T0_1 | ecosystem: Environmental > Terrestrial > Soil > Palsa > Peat permafrost | place: Sweden: Abisko...
CGTACTGGGGCACCATCGTCGCTTCCGACGCCCGAAACGGCGGTGCGTCTTCCGGTGGTCCGATGGGAACTTTCTTTCTAATCTGGACCGTCGCCTGGGCGCTGATGTATGCCTGCCTGATCCCGGGCAAAGGCGCGCTCGACAAAGGGCCGGTGCTCGCCGTGATTTACACCATCATCGTGGTGGGGGCGTCCTGCCTGTTTCTCCGGCTCAACGATCATGGATGGGAGAGCAATCGCCTGCTCGCCATCGGCATCGGCGGCGGGATTGGCTGGACGATGATGCTGAACGTCTGGGGCGTAGTCTGGCGCGCGCAAAAGAAGATTATCAAGTGGACCGCCGACAATGCGGCCAACGGCACACCGATGCCAGAGAAAGCACAGTACCTGGCCCGGCAGGTTTTCCTCACGTCGCGCGCAGCCTTCGTGCTGTCGTTCCCCATGCTGTTCCTGATGGGAGCAGCGAGTCACTATCCCATGTTCGGGAAATAAGTTTGGGAAATAAGTTCGGGAAATAAGTTTGGGAGATAAGTTTGGGAAGTAAGTTTGGGTAGTGCTGAAATTTGCGGAATCTTTAACCACCAAGGCCACCAAGGAACTATCTGGAGCCAAAAGCCTTCGTGATCCTTCGTGCCCTTGGTGGTTCAGGATTTCATCGGCTCCATCGTGAAACTCCACCACCACCTAAGTTTGGGAAATAAGTTTGACAAAAAAAAGGCCAGCCTTTCGGCCGGCCTCAAGGTTCCTGCAGCTCGATCTTAACTCTAGAAGTCAAACCTGAGTGAAAGCTGAGTTACCCGAGCTCCACCCGGACCCGGAGCAAATGTAGCTGTAGACTTGCCGAACGTACCGACGTCGTTCAGGTTGCCATCCGGGAGCTCGAAGTTCGGGTGATTGAATATATTGAAGAAGTTGCCCTGCAATGTGAGTTTAGAATTCTCGGTAACTTTGAAAGCTTTTCCGAACCCTAGATCGGTGTTGAAATAGCCTGGACCAAACAGGGTATTGCGCTCCGTCTGCCCAAGCGCCTTTCCCTCGCACCACAGGCCGATATTGACGGTCGCAGGGCACGCAACATCAGTGCTGTGGGATCCGTTGAGCATTCCCCAGGATGGATTTGACCCGTCGGTCTGGCTGTCTCCTGTAAGGTAGCCGGTGGCCGGACTTACGTTATGGTGGATGTCGCTGGTAAGCGTACCGGACCCGATGTACACGGCCCGATCGTTGTAATCACCATCCGCGTTGCTATCCACGGTGCTGTTGTAGATGGAAAATGGAGTACCGCTCTGCAGCGAAACAATACCTGACACCAGCCATCCGCCCAGCCACCGATTTTCCTTGGCAAACGGCAGATTGTAGACGAAGCTGGCCACCACCCGGTGCTTGACGTCGAAATCGGCTGGACCGTAGTCGAAGTGCGGGTTCAAGCTGTCAGTCGGGAAGGATGCGGCGTTGCCCTTCCCGAAGAACGCATCGCTGACGTCATCCATCGCTTTTGAAAAGGTGTAGTTGACGTTGAACTGCAGCCCGCTGCTGAAGCGCTTCCGCACTGTCGTCTGCCACGCGTGGTAATTGGAGTCACAGCAGTTGGTGCGAAGGTCAATGGAGCTATAGTTCGGGTTGATTAGTGTGGGGTCCTGGCCGGCTGCGTACTCGCCATTGAATGAGTTGGGGTTAAGGAGTCCGATCAGCTTATGTCCAAAGGTGCCCACATAGTTGCTCTCCAGCACAAAATCCTTGCCCAGTTGGTACTGCACGCCGATGTGCGCCTGCTCGTAATACGGCGTTACCAGGTTCTCGTCCATGTCGCGAAGCGAAGGTGTCAGTCCCGCGCCTGCGAACGTCGAGGTGCCGGTGAAGGGATAAGTAACCAGAGCAGTAGTCTGCGCCGGAGTTATTACCGTTGCATTGCCGCTAAACGGCCCCAGCAGACCGTCGGCAAAGAACGGCGGATTGAAGCGGATGTTTTCGAAAAGGTTGTTATAGATGCGATCGTAGTTGATCCCGAAACCGGCGTGCACAACCAGTTTCTGGTTGCCCATAGGGTCCCAGGTAAAGCCCAGGCGCGGACCAAAGTTAGTGAGGTCCTTGTTCCAGAGGTCGTGATTCCTCTGCTGCACGGTTCCCGTAGCGTAACTTGCGTAGTAGGGACTATTCACCGGGAAGAACGGATTGGTGCTTGTCGTCACGATCGGCGTCACCGGCACGCCGGTGTAGAAGTTGGCGTCAATGCCAGGCTGGAAGTTATGCGGTGGGCCAAAATACTCCCAGCGGAGACCCAGGTTCAGAGTCAGGCGAGAACTAATCCGCCAGTCATCCTGAAAATACATGGCTACGTAATTGCCGCGATAGCCGCGGTAGTAATTCGGCAACTGGCCGGTGAGTGGATTGAGTGAAGCTTCGGCGTTAGCCAGGCCGCCGTACTTTGGTCCCCCGAAGACCAGGTTATCTGCAATCTGGCTGAACGTCTCATCCGTAAGCAGATCCTCGGTGCCCTGGGGCACAAGCTGCCCATACTTGAAAGAATCGAAGCTGCTGCCATTGCGAGTGCGCTGGTATTCGGCGCCGCCCTTGAAGTTATGCTTGCCCTTCGTGACAGAAAGGTCATCCTTGTACTCAAACTGGTTCTCCGTGAAGAATTGGGGAATGTTCCCTGCGTTGCCGAATCCGAAGGTAGGCGTATCCCAATAAGTGTAAATGGATGGCATTTGTGCCACGCTGGGATCGCCAGGATAATTTCCAGTATGCCGCAGATAGGCTACCCGGGCCTGGTTCAAAATCGTGGGGCTGAAGGTATGAGACCACGTTACCCCCAGATTCTGCGCGCGCGCGTGGCGGGGGAACGAGGGACCCATGGCGTTGTTGCCGCCGAAGGCGGTCACGGAATCCGCGTTGTCATACAGGTAGGACGCGTTCAGCTGGTCCTTGGTTCCCAGGTTCTGGTTGAAATGGCCCGTGTAACGCATCTGGTTGAGGGAGACGGGCTGCGCTACGTTGATTGTCCCGTAGACGTTCATGGGGTAGATAGCTGGTTGTACTATAAAACCCCCGGCATATAAGCTCTGCCCACCCGGAGAAAGGTTCGTGCAATCGGATGCTCCAGAGGCACACAGCGGAAGAGGTTCGGCGTGATAAATCTTCTGCCAGACGGGGCCCGTCGTGGCATCCGCGGCGAATGCGCCAGGACAGGCCGCACCTAAGGCATTGCACAAGCCAGTTGAATCAGGGTTATTAGCGTTGTAAGGGCCGGCATACATACCGGTGCCCTCCATGAATTGTTCAAACTTACCGCTCTGCACAAAGCTCACAAAATCTGGCGTAATCGTAGCCGCCGACAAGGGGCTGCTCGAGCGTTCGCGGTGAGCCTCTGCGCTAAAAAAGAAAAACGTCTTGTCCTTCACGATCGGACCGCCCACAGTCCCGCCAAACTGGTTGCGCACCAGATGATCTTGCTCTCCCGCGCGATTGGAGAACCAACTATTGGCTGCCAGCGCCTGCACCCGGTTGTATTCAAAAAGAGAGCCATGCCATTGATTGGTGCCACTCTTGAGCACAGTATCGGTGACGAAGCTGCCCCCCTTGCCGTACTCTGCCTGTGGCGTCCCTTCGATCACGCGGTATTCCTGGATGGCATCGGGATCGATGGTCACAACCGCGCCGCCCGGGCCCACAGAGGTACCCTCGCCGCCCTGTCCCTGATCGTTATTGTCAAAACCCTCTACCAGGAAGTTGCCTGCGCCACTGCGCGCGCCATTCACTGCTGCGCCGCGGTTCGCGATCTGCGCGACAGCCGCCGGCTCCGCCCCCGGCAGCAATTCGATAAATTCATTCTGGCTGCGTGTTTCCAGCGGCATGTCTTGCCAGACGTGGCGATCAACCAAGCCGGACAATGACGAATCCTCGGTCTGCACCAGCTGGACTCCTGCCTCCACCGTGACTTGTTCCGTGGTCGCGCCAACTTCCAATTGGACATCACGCGTGGTCACCTGACCGACGGTTGCGATGATGTTCTGAACCTTCACCGACTTGAATCCCTTGTCCGTCACTTCCAGGTTGTACGAGCCCACGATCGGCAGCGCCGGGAAACGGTAAGAGCCAGCCGGCGAGGTCACCGTGGTGCGCACTTCTCCGGTCGCGACGTTTGTCAGCTTAATCTCAACGCCCGCCACCACGGCTCCGGTTGAGTCTGTCACATCACCGGTCAATTCACCGATTCCACCTTGCGCCAGAGCTCCAACACAAAGGCCCACGACGACAAACGCCAGCAGGAAGTATGTCCAAGTGCCGCGGAATGAAGATTCCATTTCGATCTCTCCTAATTAGTTCTGGAAACCTGATTGCAATTCATCGCACGTTGAGTGGTTCAGGGGAGGGCCCGACATCAGCACGCAGCCCAAGAAATATCTTGAGAAGATAGTCATTGTGAAATGCAATCTACATTCCAAAATGGGCTTTACTAAACACCATATGGTTCAGCAATATACGTTCAGGGTACCCACGTTCTACGTTTTTTGGGAGTGGTGTCGTTGATTCCCTATGGAAAAATGTAGATTGCCAGTTTTGCTAGTGTGGAGCGGACACTCCTGTCCGCTGCTTTTGATTTTGGTGTTGCCCTTGATTTTGACCTTGCCCTTGATTTTGTTAGCGCCACCCGCTTGAAGCGAAGCCTGTGACCCGCACCTTCGAATGACCATGTCGCCCAGCCACGCGGAATTCAAAACAGGCCTCGACCTCTTCAACCGCGCGCACTTTTTCGACGCTCATGAGGCTCTCGAAGATGTCTGGCGGGCGCTGCCTCGCGACCGGCCGTTGCGTCGGCATCTCCAGGGCCTGGTCCAGTTGGCGGTCGCTTTTCATCACGAGTCCACTGGCAACCGTGTCGGTGCACGCTCGGTTTTGGAGCGTGCGCTGCGCAATCTCAACGGCGCGGACAGCTCGTTCCCCGATCTCGATCTCGACCGGCTGCGCGCTGACCTGGCGGATTGGCACGAGCATCTGGCCGGTGCTGCCCCCAAACCGAAGCCGCCGCAGATCGCTTTGCGCAAGCCCGCGACCTGAGAATCCCCAGACCGACTCACGCCTGCTAGAATTTCGTTCGAGTGAAACTTATTTTGTCGCCGCCACCCATAGCGACACCCGAGTCCGTTCCATTTCTTGACTTGCGCCGCCAGTACGATGGCATCCGCGAAGAAGTGCTGGACGCCATCTCGCGCGTGTGCGATTCGCAAAGTTTCATTCTCGGCCCGGAGGTCGAAGCTCTGGAGCGTGAGATTGCCGCGCTCACCGGAGCGACTGACGCCGTAGGGTGCGCGTCCGGCACAGAGGCGCTCTGGCTCGCGCTCGTCGCCGCCGGCGTAAAGCCCGGGGACTCGGTCATTACCACCGCATTCAGCTTCTTTGCCTCGGCCAGCGCGATTGTTCGAGCGGGCGCAACCCCGGTCTTCGTGGACGTCGATGCCGGCACTTTGAATCTCGATGCGACGCTCGCTTCACAGCGATTGCGTGAGGGGAGCGCAAACCGTTCCGAAAACATCAGCGCCATTCTTCCCGTGCATCTCTACGGCCAGTGCGCCGACATGGACGCGTTCGATCGCATAGTCAGAGAATATGTTACGGAAAGCGCAAAGAAGTCCTCGATCGCAATTGTCGAAGATGCTGCCCAGGCAATCGGCGCCCAGTGGAACGGGCGCAGTGCGGGCGCGCTCGGCATCACAGCAGCATTCAGTTTCTATCCCACGAAAAACCTGAGCGCTTACGGAGACGCGGGCATTGTCACCACTACCAGTTCGGAGATGGCGGAGCACATGCGGCGGCTCCGCAATCATGGCAGTCCCCGTCGCTATTACCATGACGAATTTGGCTGGAACGGGCGACTGGACGCCATTCAGGCCGCGGTGCTGCGCGTAAAGCTGGCGCACCTCGCGGACTGGAACCAGAGCCGACGGAAACATGCCGCGAGTTACGACCGCCTGTTTGCGACCGCCGGACTGACTTCCGGGCTGACTTCGAACCAGACTTCCAATCAGCCTTCGAAGCAAGGCGCTGCTCCCGTGCGCTTGCTGGCCAGGAGTCCGCAAGCCACGCATGTGTTCCATCAGTATGTGATTCGCGCCCAGCGCCGGGACGAACTGCGTAAGTTCCTCGCCGATCGAAAAATTGGATCGGACATCTACTACCCGCTGCCGCTGCACCTGCAGCCCGTCTTCGCCTACCTCGGACTGAAAGCCGGAGACCTGCCAATCGCCGAGCAAGCCGCGCAGGAAGTGCTCGCACTGCCGATGTTTCCTGAGTTGACCGAGGACGAGATCCGGCGCGTGGTCGACAGCATTGCGGATTTCTATTCGTAGAAGGCATTTCACCGCCGAGACGCCGAGTTCGCCGAGAAAACCTTAAAACAAAATTGTCATCAAACAACATTACTATCAAAAGATTGTCATCAAAATGAGTTTGTCATCCTGAGCGAAGCGAAGGACCTGCTTTTTCTCTGCGTCCTCGGCGTCTCGGCGGTAACCGCTATCGCTTCCGTCGCGGCGCTCGCTTCGGGGATGACCGCTGCGGCGCTTCTCCGGGCGCGAGCACGCGGCGCACGATCGGCGTGTTGAGCTTGTACTTGCGCTCGGTAACGTTGCCCTGGTCGTCCTGCGCACGCAGGATGAACACGGGCAGAACGCCTTCCTTGTCGAAATTTTCCTGCGAAACGGTCACCGGCAAAACGCCTTCCATGCGCTCGCGATAGGCGGTTTCGTAGCGATGCTTTCTCACATTCCAGGTGAAGACGCGAATCTGGTTGAAGTCAAACGGCAGGCCGTCCTTTGGTTCGGTGAGGACGGTCAGGTACTGCGCGACTTTCTTGTCTCCATCCGGAACCTCATTCAGCGCGAAGAACGCGACAATGCGCTGGCCTTCCGCGTATTGGGCAACGTCGAGCGGGACGTCGAGATCCACCATGCGCGCCAACACCCAGCCGACACGGTTGTGGGAGTCGCGCACCAGCCACCAATCCTCTTTCAGCGGAGCCGGGGCCGCGGGAGCCGCTGTCGCTGGTGCCGCGGTTGCTGGAGCATGCGGTTCCGGAACATCAGCCGCCGGAACCGGCTTCGGCGGTTCCGCCCGTTTCTTGTTCTGCGGACTGTTTCCCTTCTTATCCCCATCAGAGCGCGATGCGGAACGCGGTGGCGGGGCGGTCGCGCCTGCCTTCTCCGCCGTGCCGCGCTTCAACAGCGACAGCTTCTCACCGGACAAAATCTGATAGAGATGTTCGGTATCGCGCCCGGGCTCGACGTGCAGATTGGTGTCGTTGCGAGTTGTGCCCTGGGCCTGCACCGCGTCGTTCAGGTTGTCGGCGGTCAGTTTCTGGATCTGATCAAACACGTCCTGGCCGACGAGGTAGCGTTGCTCCACCCATCCCGTCACGCCCGTGGAGGTGCGCACTTTGACGAAGCGGCGGTCATGGTCGAGCACTTCGACGCGCTCGCCGTTCTTTACCACCCCGGCTTTTTCATAGACCGCGGCCACGTGGTCGCGCAGGATGGCCTGCACTCCGGAAACGTAGGCGACCTCCAGCGTGCGGCCGCTGCCGTGATTGCACGCCGACAAGCACAGGAGAGAGAAGACGGGAATACACAACAGGAATTGGTGGAGGATGTGTTTCACGGAGTCTCCATCCAATATAACGCGAGCCCGTTTTCGGCGACACGCATTCGGGTACTTCCGGTGCACCACTACCGGAAATCCTAAGCTTTTAGGCGGCGGTGGTACCCACCCCACCGTCGACAAAACCGACGTTAGGGTCGGGCTCCCGGCTAATATCACTGCACTGCGTTTATCGTCAGTACGTTCGAGTTCACCGTTGAGCCGGAACTGCTCGGATAGCTCATTTGGAGCTGATATTGAGTAGCGGTACCGCCCGAGGCTAATGAGCAAACCTCCGCCGGATCACCATCGGCGTTGGTGCCAACAGTGCAGGTGAAAGAGCTATCGGCCGTCGTAATGTTCAAGGTACCGCCATTGTCGGCGGTAATGAAGGCTGGCGGTCCCGGAGTCGCAGCGAAAGTAAACGTCACGGTACTCCCGTTGGCCGTGATACTGCTGGCACTCTCGGTGCCAGTAATGGATGTGACGTCCCCGACTACACTGACGGAGGAGGTTGCACTAAGGCCCTGAGCGGATCCAGTGATCGTAACTGCCTCGCTGGTCACATTGACGGCGGTTAGAAGTCCCCCGGCGGTAATCGGTACGTCCGTTGGATCGCTGGAGGTCCACACCACCCCGCTGGTAATCGGCGTCCGGGAGTTATCCTCATACGTTCCATACGCCGTGAACTGCTGCGTGAGGCCGACCCCAATATTAAGGCTCGGAGGCTGAAGGGTGACCGTCTCAAGGGTGTTCGGTTGGAAGAACCCGCGGCAACTGACGCCAGCGGCCAGCGCAATCAAAACGGTGAAGGCAAGCGTCAACCCAAGTTTACGACCAGTCCACATAGAGAATTGCCTCAGATAGCCTAATTTTATCAGAATACCCGGTGCTTGCCCCATCCTCGAAAGTGCAGGGCTTGGGACATTACCTTCATACCGCAGCTCGGAGCCGTTCTCGACTATAAGGAACGGAGCGGGACTGGGAACTTGCACTGGGTTTTCTGGCACAGGCCGGGGATTTTCGGCGCTGACAGCTGAGAGCTGAAGGCTGAGAGCTACTTTCGCTTCTTGCTGGCGTTTGCGATGCGCTCGTCGATCGGCTTCCTTCCAGAAAAGCCTTCATCGGTGCCGTGCCAATGGGTGATGGTCGACTCGCCCAGTTTCCAGCACAACAGCAGGATTTCGCCCTCCACCTTGCAGGGGAAATCGAGCAATCCGATGTCGAGATCTTTCACCTGCACGCCGGTCGCCTCAATTTCGGCGAGGGCATCTTTGATGCCGCGGATTGCTTTCTGGCGTTCCGCCTTGCGCCGCGCCAGATGGACCACATTCAGCAACGTGCCGCCGTTGAGAAACACACGGTGCGCCGTCTCCTGCAGTTCGGCGTCCACGTCTTCAATCAGCTTCTTTCCTTGAATTGCCTGCCTGAGCAGGGACTCCAAAATCGGCAGGAGCATGTGGGCTTCATCGAGGGAGAACGTGCGGTCGGCCATGGAGACTATTCTACTTGAATCGGGCGGAAGTGTCCGGCGGTGGCTCAGTTTGAGGACGCGGCGCGCCGCGTCTACGGTTCGAGGTCGGGGGTCCGGCGCAACCAGAGATAGGCTACCGAGAGGAATACCAAACCGGCTACGCTGTCGAGCAGGGCATCGCGCCAGGTGCCCGTCCGCGATGGGATAAAACTCTGATGCCATTCGTCCATCGAGGCCACGAAGGCGGTGCCCAGCCAGGACAACAGCGAGGTGCGCCACAGCAAGGCATGCGAGCGACCGAACGTCGCCCTCCAGCCACGCAGCAGAAGAAGGCCCAGCATTCCGTAGCCAACCACATGCCCAGTCTTGCGCAGATAGTGATGAAAGATGGCGAAGTGCCGGGGATTGACATGGCCGAATAAGCGGATCGCCAGGGAGTACAGCCAGCTGCCGGTGTGGGCGGATGAGAAGAAATCGCTGGACTCAAATGCGATGAGACCGACCCAGATAGCCGCCGGCAACCAGGCGCCCAGAAGATTGGGGCGGGAGGCGGCAGTCAAATTAGGCTCTTCCCTCATTCCGCCGCGTAATTCGGAGCTTCGCGTGTGATCATGACGTCGTGCACATGGCTCTCGCGCAGGCCGGCGGCGCTGATGCGCACAAATCGCGCCTTCTGCTGCAGTTCCGCCACCGTCTGGCATCCGCAATATCCCATGCCCGATCGCAGGCCGCCCACCAACTGGTGCACGATCATCGCGACCGATCCACGATAAGGCACGCGCCCTTCGATTCCCTCCGGCACCAGCTTGCCCAGCCGGTTCGAGTCTTCGCGGGCCGTTGACGCATCTCCATCGGTGTTCTGGAAATAGCGCTCACTCGAACCTCCCGCCATCGCGCCCAGCGAACCCATGCCGCGGTATGACTTGAACGTGCGGCCCTGATACAGAATCAATTCGCCGGGACTCTCATCGGTTCCGGCAAACATGGAGCCAATCATCACCGCCGAAGCGCCGGCGGCCAGCGCCTTGCTGATGTCGCCGGAATACTTGATGCCGCCATCGGCGATTACGGGAACGCCCGAGTCGCGCGTCGCTCTGGTGGCTTCCGCGATCGCCGTGATCTGCGGAACGCCTACGCCGGTTACGATGCGGGTGGTGCAGATCGAGCCTGGTCCGATGCCGACTTTCACTCCGTCCACTCCCGCGCGCACCAGGTCGCAGGCGCCGTCGAAGGTGGCTACGTTGCCGGCGATCAGGTCCACCTCGGGCAACTTCGCCTTCACCTGCTTGACGGCTTCGAGCACCAGCGCGGAGTGTCCGTGGGCGCTGTCGATGGCGAGCACGTCGACTTTCGCCTTCGCCAGTTCCTGTGCGCGCTCCAGGAAATCGCCGGTCGCGCCGATCGCCGCGCTTACGCGCAGGCGTCCCTTATCGTCCTTGGCGGCGCCAGGATACTTCAGCTTCTTCTGGATGTCTTTAACCGTGATCAGGCCTTTCAGGTTGTATTTGTCGTCGACCACGAGAAGTTTTTCAACACGATGCTCGTGGAGAATTTCTTCGGCCTGCTCCAGAGTGGTTCCGACCGGGACGGTGATCAGTTTTTCTTTAGTCATTACCTTGCTGATGGGAATGTCGAAGCGCGTTTCGAAGCGCAGATCGCGGTTGGTGAGAATGCCGACAAGCTTTCCGTCTTTCAAGGTGATGGGGACGCCGGAAATCTTGTATTTCTGCATGATTTCAAGCGCGTCGGAAACCTTGGCGTCGGGCGACATGGTGACGGGATCGACGATCATGCCGCTTTCGGAGCGCTTCACCTTGTCCACTTCATTGGCCTGCTGATCGATGGTCAGGTTGCGATGGATAATTCCGAGGCCTCCCTGCTGCGCCAGGGCAATGGCCATGTGCGACTCGGTGACCGTGTCCATGGCGGCGCTGATGATGGGAATATTCAGCCGGATGTTGCGCGAGATCTGGGTCTGCGTGTTGGTGTTGGCGGGCACGACCTGGGAATGCGCCGGGAGGAGCAATACGTCGTCGAATGTGAGGGCTTCTGGGACTGGAAAGTGGATCATAGGAATTTTGGTTGAACTTCTATTGTAGGGAGGGTGAACACATGAAGCAAATGCGAGCGGAGGCAACGAAAACGGGCAAGCCGGCTATTCATCCGGGAGGATTGGCCAACCGGATTTACTGGATAGCTACTTTCGTGGGATTGCATTCATCCCGAACGCATTCGATACTCTGACACGATGGAGCGCGTCTGGAGGACGTTGCCAGTGGGTACTGGACGCTGTCCTTCAAATAGTCGAGTGGCCTTGTCAGCCATTACGGTTCGAATCCGTCGTCCTCCGCACGTCCGCTCGACCGCAAGTTGCTCATGTTATAATGTTTATGTTTGATGGATAGCGTACCGACTGGCAATTTTGCCGAGCCCCGCCTGACTAGCGGGGCTTTTGATTTTTTACGGGATCTGTCCGGATTCTTGGCCGGGATTGCTGCCTGTTTCAGAAAAGTTGAGGAGCGTCCCGTTTGTCCCGTCCGTTTCCCTCACGGGCGGTAGAACATCGGATCAGCAGAATTGCTTTCTGTTTAGCGCTAGCCGCCATGATGCACGTCTGCAGCAAAAAGGCGCCCGATTGGGACGCCCTTTATTACTTTCCGAAATATTGGTCGTTGAATTAAAGCTGCTCTTACTCTTTCTTGTCGCTGCCTTCCGTCTTGCCCTCCGCCTCGTTCGCGGCCATATTCGCCTGGGCCTGCGCTTCTTCGTCGGCGTGTTCCATGGCTTTGCGGTTTTCCTCGGCGCGTTTGGCGCGGATTTCTGCGCGCTTCTGGCGCTTTTCGTCGATTACCTGCTCGCTGCCTAGCAGTTCGATGAAGGCCTTTTCGGCGCCGTCGCCCTTGCGCCATGCGGTGCGCACGATGCGGGTATAGCCGCCTTTGCGGTCGC
>Ga0302324_100023074_pt1 | contig 12054 bp, 11 predicted proteins | sample Palsa_T0_1_FD_201949 | JGI IMG/M metagenome (GOLD analysis project Ga0302324, IMG submission 201949) | Peat permafrost microbial communities from Stordalen Mire near Abisko, Sweden - Palsa_T0_1 | ecosystem: Environmental > Terrestrial > Soil > Palsa > Peat permafrost | place: Sweden: Abisko...
GGTGGATAAGTCTGTGTGCATTTTGTATACAACGCACGTAAGTCGACTGTCCGCAAAGAGAATTATGCTGTTTGCCTAATTTTTACACTTAAAATTTATCTTTAAATATCATGGTCTTATATAAAAGCCCACGGTTTTATGCGGGTTTGCGGTTGGTCTGCATTACGGTTTGATGAAGGGTGTGGACGGTGGCGGCTGGGGCGGTCCGCAGGAGTGCCCTCAAATCAGGCTTTGAATCGCTTGAAAAAATTGCATTAATGCCCGCAGCTTGGCAAAAATGGCGACTGTAGTCACGCTAAAATGTCGCAATGCAATTTGCCACCGCTGTGTCACAGGCAGGCGTCATCACGGTCAGCGAACTCAATCGTCTGGCCAAGGAAGTCGTCGAGGGTAGGCTGCCATTGCTGTGGGTCGCGGGCGAGGTTTCGAATTTTACGCGCGCCACGTCCGGCCATTGCTACTTTTCTCTGAAGGATGCGCAGGCGCAGGTACGTTGCGTGCTGTTTCGCCACAAACTGCAGTTGCATGACTGGCTGCCGCAGAACGGCATGCAGATCGAAGTGCGCGCGTATCCATCGTTCTATGAGCAGCGCGGTGAATTCCAGCTCAATATCGAGACGATGCGCCGCTCGGGACTCGGTGCACTGTACGAAGCGTTTGAGAAACTCAAGGCCAAACTACAGGCAGAGGGATTGTTCGATGCAGCGCTCAAGCGTCCGCTGCCGCGTTTTCCGCGCACAGTCGGCATTGTGACCTCACTCAAGGCCGTGGCGTTGCGCGATGTGCTAACGACCTTGCGCCGCCGCATGCCGAGAATAGAAGTAATTATTTATCCGACCTCGGTACAGGGCAACGGCGCGGCGCAGCAAATTGCGCAGGCGATCGCTACGGCAGGCACGCGCGCCACCGCGGATAAATGCGACGTCCTGATTGTTTGCCGGGGTGGTGGCAGTATCGAAGATCTGTGGGCGTTCAACGATGAAACAGTTGCGCGTGCGATTCGCGCGTGTACGGTGCCGGTGGTCAGCGGCGTTGGCCACGAGACCGATTTTACGATTGCTGATTTTGCCGCTGACGCTCGCGCACCAACGCCGACCGGGGCTGCCGAGATGGCGAGTCCTAACCGCGCGGACCTTTATCAAGATTTGCGTCATTGGCGTGAACGGCTCGCGCACATCACCGAGCGTGCGCTCGAGCGCCGCATGCAGCAGCTCGACGTGTCGGCGCGCCGGCTTGTCCATCCGGGCGAGCGCATCGTCAACCAGTTGATGCATTTGAGCCACTTGGCGAGACGCTTGCGCAGTGGCTGGTTGCACACCGCCGATGGTTGGCGCTGGGAATTGCAGAAAATTTATCGGCAACTCGCAGCACGGCGACCCGATGTCGGTTTATTTTCAGCAGAACAGCGTGCGCTGGCGCGGCGTCTTGTGGGCGTGTCTCGCGGGCGAGTTGAGGTGGTGTGCGCGGAAGTCAAAAGTCTCGCTGCCCAGCTTGCACAGCTCAATCCGCAAGCGGTGCTCGAGCGTGGCTACAGCATTACTGAAACTACGGATGGCGCTGTGGTGCGCGACAGCGCGCAAATCAAGCCCGACGAGGCGTTGAAAGTTACCTTTGCCAAAGGTTGGGCGCGCACGAAGGTATTGAATAAAGATGAGTAATAACTGTTATTTTCGAGGCCACGCCCTTATTACATATTTTGTTACAATAAAAACAGTGTAGTAATAGTTAATTAACGACCAGATGTTGATAATGCAGTCAACACGATTGCATAAGGCGGAGAGCCATGCAACTGCATTACTGTGCAAACTTGGCAAATTTTGGTGACCAGATCAATCCATGGCTGTGGTCGCGGCTGATCCCGGATTTGCTGCATGCTGATGATCGGACGCTGCTGCTAGGTATCGGCACAATATTGAGCGACCAGATACCGACGCAGCAGCATAAAGTGGTATTCGGTTCCGGTCTCGGCTATGGGGCGCCCCCGCAACTCGATGAAAACTGGAGTTTCTACTGCGTGCGTGGTCCGCTAACTGCGCGGACGCTGGGTCTGCCGGCGCACGTCGCGGTTACCGATCCGGCGGCATTGGTGAGGACATTGCATTACGCAGAAGGGCTGCGCGATGGCCACGGTGAGGGCCGGCCTGCATTCATGCCGCATCATTTGAGCGCGGGCTGTTACAACTGGCGCGAGATCGCCCGGCAGGCAGACGTAGACTATATAGACCCCTGCGATTCGGTGCCCAGTATTCTTAATCGTATTTTCCATGCACGTTTACTGATAACGGAGTCGCTGCACGGCGCCATTGTTGCGGACGCGCTGCGAGTGCCATGGTCGGCGGTACGTGCTTACCCTCATCATGTCCTGAGTTTCAAGTGGCAAGATTGGTGTGCTTCACTTAGCATGAACTATGAGCCCGTGGATTTGCCTGCTTTATGGGACGCCAGTCACCGCGGCAACGCGTTTCTTACCAGCGCGCGTCTTGCCGTCAAGCGTTGGTGTCTGGCGCACGGCTTTCGTTACCGCACATGGTCGCCACTGCGGCCGCTCTATAGCCCGGCGCACGATACCGAAGCGGCAATACGTGCGCTGCAAGCGCTTGCAGCGGGGAACGTAGTAAGCCTGAGCCGAGACGAAAGCCTTGAGAGCGCAACTGATCGCTTGTTGTTCATGCTCGATAAATTGCGGCGCGAACAAGGAGGGGTCATTCAGTACGCACCGCCAAAACCCGCTTTAGATGCATTAATACCTGACTGGAGACATCCGCCGCAAGGCAATCAAAATCAACTCTATCCTTCATCGCCCGTAGCCAAGTTAGCTGACGTTTTGCCAGTTGACGCGTCGCGGCGACACCCTGCGCGCGCAGTTGCGTGAGCGTAATCTTGTCGTCAAGGTAGTCCCAGGTTTCGCGGTAGCCGACGCAACGCATGGACGGCATTTCTGGATTGAGTGCATAGTTCTCGCGCAACATGCGCAGTTCATTGATTAATCCAAGTTCGAGCATTTCCTCGAAACGCGTGGCGATGCGCGTGTGCAGTTGCGTGCGGTCTCTTGGCACCAGAGCGACTTTGAGTGGCGTATACGGAAAGTATACGTATTTCGGTTTTTTTAGGAGGTCGGACATCGGCCGATTGGTAAGATAATAGATTTCGAGCGCGCGCTGGATGCGCTGCGCGTCGTTGGGTTGGAGGCGCTCTGCAGTTGTTGGATCGACAGCCGCGAGTTTCTGGTGCAGCGCCGGCCAGCCTTCTTCATCGGCCATAGTGTCAATCACCATGCGCACTGCGGGATCGGCCTCTGGCAATTCCGACAGACCTTCGAGTAGCGTCTTGAAATAGAGCATGGTGCCACCGACTAGCAGCGGGATGTTTCCGCGCTCGGTGATTTCGCGCATTAGTGCTTGTGCATCGTCTCGAAAACGTGCGGCCGAGTATCTTTCGTCTGGCTCCATCATGTCAATCAGGTGATGAGGTGCCAGCTTGAGTGTTGCTGCGTCCGGTTTGGCGGTACCGATGTTCATGTGGCGGTAGATCTGCGCTGAATCGACGTTGATAATTTCGCACGGCAACTCGTGCACCAGATCCACTGCGATGCCAGTCTTGCCGCTTGCGGTCGGGCCCATCAGTAAAATGGCCGGCGGCCATTTTGGCTGGGGGGTGAGGCGTGTGGGGTGCGGGGCGGATACTTTCGCCTTTTGCTTCGTTTTCCGCTTCACCTTTTACTCCTCACGCTTTACTCAGCGTCCACGCATGAACAGCTTGTCCAGCTCGACGAGCGTGACCTGATGCCAGGTCGGACGGCCGTGGTTGCATTGGCCGGAGCGCTCGGTCGCTTCCATTTGGCGTAACAGCCCATTCATTTCGGCGATGGTCAGCGCGCAGTTAGCACGCACTGCGGAATGGCAGGCCATGGTCGCCAACAGTTCGTTGCGGCGCTCAGTGAGCACGCGGCTAGCGCCAAACTCACGGATTTCGGCAAGCACGTCGCGCGCGAGTTGCACCACATCAGCGTCCTTGAGCACGGCCGGCACACCGCGCACCGCGAGCGAATGCGGCGACAGCACTGCGAGCTCGAAGCCGATTTGGGCGAGTAAGTGGGCGTGCTCCTCAGCGGTTGCGACATCGAGTGCTTCGGCGGTGAATGCCGCCGGAACCAGTAGAGGTTGCAGCGGGATACTGTCGGCGTCGAGCTTCGACTTCAGTTGTTCATAAAGAATGCGCTCGTGTGCGGCGTGCATATCGACGATCACCAGCCCGCCCATGTTTTGCGCGAGGATATAGATGCCGGACAATTGGGCGAGCGCGTAACCCAGTTCAGGTGTCTCCGCGCTTGTTTCTGCAATAGGTGGCACGACGGCGGATGCTCTTGCATCGACCGTGGGCGCACCACCAAACAGTGTTTCATATGCGGTTTTCGGTTGCGAGACGCCGAACGGCATACTGCGTTGCATGGCAAAAGGCGAAGTGCGCGGCGGTTGGAAAATTGCCGTCGCAGAGGTTTCCTGCTGTGCTGCGTTGCCATTGGCGGAGGCAAGAACGCGGCTCAATGCATGGTACACAAATTTATGGAGCGCCTGAGAATCGCGAAATCGCACCTCGGTCTTAGTAGGGTGTACGTTGACATCGACACGCGCCGGATCGAGTTCGAGGAACAATACGAAAGCCGGGTGGCGGTCGTGATGCAGCACGTCCTGATAGGCTTGGCGTAGTGCGTGTGCGAGAACTTTGTCACGCACGAAACGGCCATTGACGAACCAGTACTGGGACTTGCGGCTAGCGTTTGCTGCGGTCGGCGCCGCGATCAATCCTGACAGCCGAAATCCCGCACTTTGGACGTCGACCGGAACCGAAGCGGCCGCGAAGTTAGCACCAAGCACCGAGTTAATGCGTTCGACCACCGTTTGTGGCTTGAACTGCAATTGCGTGTGGCCGTTGTGCTGCAGCCGGAACGCAACGTCGGGCCTCGCCAGTGCGATGCGTTTGAATGCTTCGTCGCAATGCGCGTACTCGGTCGTTTCCGATTTGAGAAATTTGCGGCGCGCTGGCGTATTGAAATAGAGATCACGCACCTCGGCGCTGGTGCCGGCATCTTGCGCGGCGGGCATTGGCGCTGCCGCCTTATTACCTTCGGCAGAGATTTTCCATGCGTGTTTGGCATCGTGCATGCGGCTGGTCAATGTTACGCGTGCGACCGCGGCGATGGAAGCGAGTGCTTCGCCACGGAAACCGAGACTGGTGATGTGCTCTAGGTCGGCGGGTGCCGCGATCTTGCTGGTTGCATGGCGCGCGAGTGCGAGCGGTAATTCGTTTTTGGCGATGCCATGACCGTTATCGCTAACCCGTAGTAGGGTGGTACCGCCGCTTGCAAGTTGAACCTGGATCTCATCTGCGCCTGCGTCGAGACTGTTTTCGAGTAGTTCCTTAAGGGCGGCCGCTGGTCGCTCGATCACTTCGCCGGCGGCGATCTGATCGATCAGCAGGTCAGGCAAAACGCGAATGGCGCTCATGAGAGATTATAACTTGCACGAATTTGTTGATGGGTGAAGTGTATAAGCAGCGCCGCGTTTTATCTTATAATCGCCGGTTGTTCCGCGTGCTGTTGCGGATCGAATGAGAACAAAACAATGAAAATTGGCATCCCAGCCGAAATCAGAGATGGTGAAACGCGCGTTGCGGCAACTCCCGAAACCGTCAAGAAACTGATCGCGACCAAGCACCACACATTACTGGTAGAGGCAGGCGCTGGTAACGGCGCGAGCGTCACCGACGCACAATTTGCCGAAGCCGGCGCGACCGTCGTTCCAGGCGCTGCCGATATCTACGGTCAATCCGATATCGTCCTCAAGGTGCGTGGCCCAGAAGCAGCGGAGGTTTCGATGCTACGTCCGGGCAGCCTGCTGATCGGACTACTCAATCCATTTCAGCAGCAAGACATCGCCGCGCTGGCGCAGCAGGGCGTGACCGCGTTTGCGCTGGAAGCACTGCCGCGCATCACGCGGGCGCAAACCATGGATGTGTTGTCGTCGCAGGCGAACATCGCAGGCTATAAGGCGGTGATAGTCGCTGCCGATGCTTACGGTCGCTTCATGCCAATGTTCATAACTGCCGCCGGTACGGTTAAGGCCGCACGCGTGCTGATTCTCGGTGTCGGCGTCGCCGGCCTGCAGGCGATTGCGACCGCGAAACGTCTTGGCGCGGTGGTTGAAGCGTCTGACGTACGGCCGCCGGTCAAGGAACAGGTCGAATCGCTCGGTGCGAAATTTCTCGACGTGCCATATCTGACTGAAGAGGAGCGCGAGATCGCGCAGGGCGCCGGCGGTTACGCACGACCGATGCCGGCCGACTGGATGAGGCGCCAGGCTGAACTTGTCCACCAGCGTGCGCTGCAATCGGACATCGTGATAACCACCGCATTGATTCCGGGCCGTCCCGCGCCGAAGTTGATCAGGGCGACGACAGTTGCTGCGTTGAAACCAGGTTCGGTGCTGGTGGATCTCGCGATTGAGCAGGGTGGCAATATCGAAGGCGCCGAACTCGATCGCACAGTGGTCAAGAATGGCGTCAAGATCATCGGTATTTCCAATCTGCCCGCATTGGTGGCGGCTGATGCAAGCGCGCTCTACGCGCGCAACCTATTCAATTTCTTGAATTTGCTGATCAATGCCAAGACTGGTGAGTTGAAGCTCAACCGAGAAGACGAAATTATTGCCGGCACCTTGCAGTGTATTGACGGCGCTGTCGTGAAGAAACAGGAGCGCAAATGATCGTTGATCCGTTTATTTTTTATCTGACCGTGTTTGTGCTAGCGGTATTTGTCGGTTATCACGTGGTATGGAATGTGACACCGGCACTGCACACTCCGTTGATGTCGGTGACCAATGCGATTTCGGGGATTATCCTGGTCGGCGCGATGCTCGCCGCCGGCACCGCGCAAAACGACTGGGGTACATGGCTCGGCGCGATTGCGGTAGTTCTAGCCTCGATTAATGTGTTCGGCGGCTTCCTTGTCACGCAGCGCATGCTTGGCATGTTCAAGAAGAGGGAAAAGAAAGGGGAAGCAAAGTGAGGCAGGAGACGGACAACCGACATGTTGGTTTTTGTTCCTCAGCCCTTACTCTTTACGCACGAGTAGCGTTATGACATCGAATCAGATCGCATTCGCCTATCTCACCGCGTCAGTACTGTTTATTTTTGCACTGAAGGGATTGTCCTCGCCGGCTACCGCTCGGCGCGGCAATCTGTTTGGCATCGCTGGTATGGTTCTCGCGGTGTTGACCACGCTATCCCTGATCCACAATTACGTTCTGATCATTGGCGCGATAGCGGTCGGCGGGACGATCGGTGCGGTCGTCGCACGCCGTGTCCAGTTGACCGCGATGCCCGAGCTCGTCGCGTTCATGCATTCGCTGGTCGGTCTTACCGCAGTGTTCATCGCAGTCACGGCAGTCAACAATCCGACAACGTTCGGGCTGCACGATCCTCTGCCAATGGGCAACAAACTTGAGTTGTTCATCGGTACTTTTATTGGTGCGATGACATGGTCGGGGTCGGTGATCGCGTTCTTGAAGTTGTCGGGACGCATGAGCGGTCGGCCGATCGTGTTCGCTGGTCAGCATGCGCTTAATTTACTGCTTGCACTGGCGATGCTCAGCTGCGGTTTGTGGTTTTTCCTTGGCATAGAAACCAATTGGATGGGGTTCATCACCATGGCTGCGCTCGCATTTCTGCTCGGCTTCTTGATCATCATCCCGATCGGTGGCGCCGACATGCCGGTCGTGATCTCGATGTTGAATTCATATTCGGGTTGGGCGGCGGCTGGCATCGGCTTCTCGCTCGGAAACCCGATGCTGATCATTGCCGGTTCGCTGGTAGGTTCAAGCGGCGCGATCCTCTCGTACATTATGTGCAAGGCGATGAATCGACCATTCCTGTCAGTGATTCTCGGCGGCTTTGGTAGCGAGGGCGGCGCGGCCTCCGCTGGCGACGGAATGCAGAGGACTTATCGCAGTGGCAGCGCCGATGATGTGGCGTTCCTGCTAGGCAATGCCGACAGCGTAGTAATCGTGCCCGGCTACGGCCTCGCGGTCGCGCGCGCGCAGCATGCGGTAAAGGAGCTGATGCTCAAGCTGCAGAACAAGGGCATCAACGTGCGCTTCGCGATCCATCCGGTCGCAGGCCGTATGCCGGGACACATGAACGTGCTGCTTGCTGAGGCCGAGATCCCGTACGACCAAGTATTCGAGATGAGTGAAATTAACAGCGATTTTCCGACTACCGATGTTGCACTGGTACTCGGCGCCAACGACGTGACGAACCCTGCCGCCAACGTTCCCGGTAGTCCCATCTACGGCATGCCGATCCTTGAAGCCAATAAGGCGCATAACGTTGTCGTCGTCAAACGTTCGATGGCGACCGGCTACGCTGGCCTCGACAACGATCTTTTCTATATGGACAAGACGATGATGGTGTTCGGCGACGCGAAAAAGGTCGTCGAGGACATGGTCAAAGCACTCGACTGATTATGGATTAGATGCGAATGGCCCGCGTGCGAGCGGAGGGTTCTGCGCGAAGTAACGCTTGATGCCAGACAGAATCGCGCTGGCAATCTTCTTTTGATAAGCATCATCATCAAGTTTCTTTTCTTCTTCGGGGTTGCTGATGAATGCGGTCTCGACGAGGATTGACGGAATATTTGGTGCCTTGAGTACCGCAAATCCGGCCTGTTCGACAAAGCCCCGATGCAGATTGTTGATGTCGCCGAGCTCCGACAGCACTGCTTTGCCTACTTTAATACTGTCATTAATCTGGGCGGTAAAGCTTAAATCGTTTAGCGTCATATTGAGATAGGGATCTTTGATTTCGGCAAGATTAGCGCCACCAATCAAGTCGGCGGCATTTTCGTTGTTCGCAACCATTCTGGCTGCTTTACTGGTTGCCCCATGTTCCGAAAGTGCAAATACTGACGAGCCGCTAGCGTTGGGTTTGACATATGCATCGGCATGGATGGATACGAACAGATCGGCGTAAACTTTGCTTGCTTTAGCGACACGCTGTGCCAGCGGGACAAAATAATCACCATCGCGTGTCATGAAGGCACGCAGATTCGGTTCCTGATCCATCATCATCTTGAGCTGGCGCGCGATCGCGAGCGTGACATTCTTTTCGTAGGTGCCGTGACGGCCGTGCGCCCCAGGATCCTCGCCGCCATGACCGGGATCTATCGCAACAATTATCAGGCGGTGGTTAGGGGGCTTGGCGGCAACATCCGGACTGACCGTATTTTGCGCCGGGACGGGCACCATCGTTACGGGTGGTGGAGCAGGTATTGTCGCCAGAGTTGCAGTTGGTTCGGTGGTCGGCTGTGGTATGGCGGCAGTTGTAGCTTCGGTCTGCGGCTGAGATGTTTGGTCGAGCAACAGCGCAAGCAACGGGTCGGCTGGGTGTGCCGGGTAGATGTCGAGCACCAGCCGATGGCCATACTCGGCGACCGGTTGAAGCGAAAAAATTTGCGGTTTGACCTCTGCCTTGAGATCAAACACCAGCCGCACCATACCGGGCTTAAAGCGACCGATGCGCACTGCCTTGACATAGGGATCATCGGCACCGATTTGCGAGGTCAACGCTTGCAAAACTGGCGTTAATGCAACATCTTCAAGGTCGAGCACCAGCCGGTCGGGATTGTTGAGCAGCAGTAACTGGCTCTGAATTGGCATCGCGGATTCAATGGTGACGCGGGTGTAATCCTGCGCCGGCCAGACGCGTGTCGAGGCGATGTCGGTTGCGGCAGTTGCTGGGAGCACAGCAAGAAAGAAAAGGCCGATCAGGGAAAAACTGAGGAATTGGCGGCGACCCCGACCGGTTGACGCCGTCGCACGGTGCTGCTTTAATAATCTCGCAAACGTGTTATGCAATCCCTTCCAGCCTCCGTATATACAATGACTGCGGCATCACGCCCATCACCGTTGATCGATAACGCGATCAGGATGTCCGGCTCGGGCAATCTCCCTCCCGCTTTTTCCGGCCATTCGATAAGGCATACAGAAGCGGGGGTGAAATATTCCCTGAACCCCATCTCCGCCCATTCATCCGAACGACCGAAACGATAAAAATCAAAGTGATATAAGTATAAACTAGAAATTATGTAAGGTTCAACCAGAGTAAAAGTCGGGCTTTTAACCCGTCCCGGCCACCCTAATTCGTGCAGCAATCCGTGGGCGAGAGTGGTTTTGCCAGCACCGAGTTCGCCGCACAGATGGACCACCATGCCGGGGTGTATGCCTAGCGCTAGCGCGGCACCCAGCGCCAAAGTGTCCTGTTCAGTGGCGAGATAACGTTTATGATGGGTAACCATGTGCGACGAAATGAGGCCGTCTGTCCCCATGTTGGTTGCGCAAAATATCAATCGATGTGGCGTTGAACTGGGGTTTGCAAGGGTGGAGATTACCGGTGCAGATTTGAACCACGCCGAACCGGGCCTGTGCGAATAGTTGGGCGCGGGCATTCATGGTGACATGGATTATATGGCAGGCACGGTGTCAAATGCCCCCCCGCACATTGTGGGTGATTGCGGGCCGCCGACAGCCAGACCTATCGATCGGGCACGAACGGTGGTTGCACAATCTTGCGGTAATACTCAGCAACGTTCCGGCAGCCGCTTCGATATTAACGATGATAATCGCAATGTCGGTCTTGATCACCCTTCAGTGTTGGAACATGTGGCATCGGGGCGCTTGTGCGCCACCACGATCGCGGCTAAACGAGTTTGCTGTCCATGCGGCGCAGTCGGTCGGCGATCACGCGCATGATCTGCAATGAAAAATTTGGTGTTTGCTGAATCAGAAAATTAAAACGTTTGGCATCGATCACCGCCAGCTTGCTGTCGGTCTCGGCAATGGCGGTCGCGCTGCGTGGTGAGTCGTCAATCATCGCCATTTCGCCCAGTACGCCCCCGGGTCCCACAGTTTCCACCACTTTGCTGTTGACCGTCAAAGTCACGCTGCCTTCAAGGACCACATACATCAACCTGCCACGCTCGCCTTCCTTGAAAACGGATTGGTCTTTGACGAACGATTCGAGTTGGTCTTCGTTACGGAATAAATTTATAGATACCATTTATATTTCCTTGGTAATGTATCTGGGGGCCGCTATAACAGCGGAGGGATATCCTGTAATGCGGTCGGAACCGTGCGCCGAATAATGCGTGACATCTTGACTGCCGATTCAAGTCCGCGATAGTAGCCGCGGATCCAGAGCGTTTCACGGAACCCGAGCGCATGGTAGAAGCCGCGTGCCCCGTAATTATTGACGCGCAGCTCAAGTTCGATAGTCTCGATGCCGGCGGCAAGTGCGGCTTCCTCGAGCCATTCGATCATTCCGCGTCCGACCCCTTGGCGCTGGTATGTTGGATGCACCGCAAGTAAGCTGATATGAGCGTTGCTGTCCCCGAACTCCATGATCGCAAAGCCGACGAGATGGTCATCAACCCTTGCAACCAGGACATCAGTATCACGCGTCCGAATAGCCTTAGCGACGCGTTCCGGGTTCCACGCCCAGCCCCGCAACCCGACCTCAATAAGGCCACGCGACAGCGCGGCGATTTCATGAGCGTCGTCAGAGGTGGCAAGCACAAATTGTGGGGCGGACATAAATATATATTACCGCACCATGTGTTATCGCAAACCCCTATCCGTTTTTCGGGATAAATCTTAATGCGACGCCATTATTACACCAGCGCTGGCCGGTTGGGGGCGGCCCATCGTCGAACACATGGCCGTGATGGCCGCCGCATTTGGCGCAATGGTATTCGGTGCGCGGGTAAATCAAGTTGAGATCGGTTTTAGTCATGAAGGCATCCGGGATCGTCGTGAAAAAACTGGGCCAGCCGGTGCCGCTGTCGAATTTCATTGCTGAGGTGAACAACGGCAGGGCGCAACCGGCGCAAACAAACACGCCAGATCTTAGCTCGTGATTAAGCGGGCTGGTGAACGGGCGTTCGGTATCTTCTTCGCGCAACACTGAGTATTGCTGTGAAGTCAACAGCTTGCGCCATTCCTCGGT
>Ga0302324_100023075_pt1 | contig 12054 bp, 12 predicted proteins | sample Palsa_T0_1_FD_201949 | JGI IMG/M metagenome (GOLD analysis project Ga0302324, IMG submission 201949) | Peat permafrost microbial communities from Stordalen Mire near Abisko, Sweden - Palsa_T0_1 | ecosystem: Environmental > Terrestrial > Soil > Palsa > Peat permafrost | place: Sweden: Abisko...
CGGATTGTGCATGACCTATGGACGCTCGTTTCTGCGCGTTATACGGAGGGCGCGTGTGTCCTCCGGCCAGCAGGAATGAATTCCGCAAATGTCCACCATCGCCGCCATTCGTCAGGTGATCGCCGCACCAGCAAACCGCGCAGTGCGTGTTTTCGCCTCGTTGCTCATGGTTGGCGGTCTGATCGGTGTCGGCTCGTCCGCGGTCCTCGCGTATCGGGCGGCTCCGCTAGGTCCGCTGATGGCTGTCGACACCGCCGCTTTCATCGCGCTCCTCGCCTGGACGAGCGTTGTCGGACTACGCTTGTGGCGAGGAGATCCGAGGGGAACCAAGTGGGCGATCGCGCTCTACGCTCTGCAAATTCCCAGTTTGGAGGTCCATGGGCTTAAGTACGACTACTTCACTGGCGTCGCGCTCTTAGTGCTCCACAATCCAGGTGGAAGTCCCGTGGCTCTCGATTTCGGCGCCGACATGGCGCTGATGTTCGACGGCGACTCAGGGGGATTCGTTCTGGGCATGAATGTCATCGCGATCGCAGCATGTGTAGTGATCGCAATGTCAGGGCGCCGCAAGTTGTGGATGCACTCCTGACAAAAGTGGCGAACTTCAGCGAAACCGCTGTGTGGGTGGTTGGAGTCATTTTTGTCGTTGAGTTCGTCGCTGTCTTAGTCTGCGCCTGTCGCGCAGGTTCTGCGGATGAACAGGAGGGGCATGTCATCACCAGGCGCGCGCGGCTCTATGGCCTTATTGCCGGGCGGTACCGGTCGAAGAGTAAGGTGCTCGTGAGCCGTTCCCGATACATCAGCGAGATGTCCTTGGTCGACGGAACCGCGACCAAGACCGAGCGCTTGATCGTCCATGGCATCAAACTTTCTTTCCTTCTGTTCTGGCTGACGTTCGTCTTCGGCATCCTCACGCTTCTGCCGTCGGAGCCCGGGGTTGCGCTGGCGATGCTGTTCATCATGCTCTGCATGTTGTACTGCGGGGTCACTCTGATCCGCAAGAGCCGAACCGACGCACTGCGCAAATTAGCGGAAAAGCATGCATGTCGGAAGACATCCCAGGATCCGAGGGCGGGCGTCGATCCGGAAACATGAGCACGTCTGACCCACTTCTCCGGCCGTTTGCGCGTTATGGAGCAGACCTTCGAACAACTGCCGACAGCCAATTGATCTCACGAGGAGTATGTCATGACCGCGCAGAGCCATCCTAGACGTGCTGCAGATCCCCGGAAGCCCGCCGTTCGCTCCGAAACACGCGAAGGGCGTCGGAGATTGTCCTCGCCGCTTCTCCTCGGTGCGATCGCGCTCTTCGGAGCATCGATGGTCGCCTCGGCCGATCCGCCAGCGGGTGCCGCGGCGAGCGAAGGCTTCGGTTCCGCCGATGGGGAGCAGTCCGGAACCCGAGCCGTGATCACGGATCTCAGGCACACCGGAAACACCGTTACCCTGAAATTCATCATCTACAATGATTCCAGTGCCGGCATTGGTATGGGCGGCGAGCTCAATGCCGATGGCTATCACGGCTATCGCAACGTCTCCGGTGTACATTTGGTCGACTCGGCCGGCAAGAAAAAATATTTCGCCGTTAAAGACAGCGAAGGCAACTGCGAATGCAGTGACAATATTGGTGACGTCGCGCCCAAATCCCAGGTGTCTCTGTGGGTACGGTTTCCGGCGCCGCCCGACAGCGTCGCGAAGGTTGCGGTGCAGATACCACACTTTATTCCGGTCGACGATGTTCCGATCAAATAGCCACTCATCGAGAACAACAATGCGACCTAGCATGCCGAGCTGCGGATCGATGATCGCGATGCTGGTCATTGCAATGCCAGCCTACACGCAAGCGCCGAATGCCGCCCCTCCCGGACACGTTAACGACCTGGTGTTCCATACCGCGGATCTCGTCTATCGGGTAGACGACATGGGCGGCAAGATCGAGAGCCTGGAAGTCAAAGAGACGTCCACTGAGGTGCGCATCGATCTGTCGGCCGACGTGCTCTTCGCCTTTGACAAGGCAGACCTTTTGCCCAAGGCGCAACAGGCCCTATCGCAAGCAGCCGCGATTATCCGCGAGAAAGCGAAAGGCACGGTTCGGATCGACGGATACACGGACGCGAAAGGCTCTGAGGCCTACAACCAGCGCCTGTCCGAACGGCGCGCCGCCACGGTCGAAAACTGGTTCAAAAACGAGGGGCATCTCAACACTGTTTCCTTCGCGGCCAAGGGATTTGGCGCCAAGAATCCGGTGGCACCGAACACCAAACCCGATGGCTCCGACGATCCCGATGGCCGCCAGAAGAATCGTCGAGTCGAGATCACGATCACCAAGGGCTGAGGGGTGGGCGCCGGCGTGCCGCCCCGCGCTGCGGAGGACCAATGCTGATACGGTGGCAGTACTACCGGTCTTTCGGCTCCCACGGACCGCCCTTGTTCTTCGTCGGCGTGGTGTTTCTGCTGCTCGGCGCGCTCTTCGTTGCCTTGCTCGCGAACGATGTCTACCGCCTGCAGCGCGTTGCAATGGAAGGATTACCGACTATCGGCACGGTCGTGAAAAAGAGCATGCACCGAGCCAACGACCAAGGCACGACAGATACGTCGTACGAGCTCAACTACGTTTTTGCGACCGCCAGCGGCCGCCGTCTCGAGGGCACCGATACGGTCGACCCGGCGATGTGGGACGCGGTTACCGAAGGTACACAGATTCCGGTTGGATACGCTGCCAGCCGACCGACGATTCAGCGGATCGGCGATCGGGTCGAACCGCCGATCGGCGGCGAATTGGCAATCGTCGCGGCGTCGATGCTTGGGTTATGCGGCGCGGCGCTCGCCGTCCAGGCATTGCGCATGCCGTGGTCGTCGGCGCCCCGCGCGGGCAAGACGGACTCACATGCGCTTCTCGCCGGAAGTCCGGGACCGGCGATGCTGAAGATGCTCGCTTTCCTGCAGCGCTGGGTCAATCCGTTGAACGTCTTTGCCCTGGTCGCGCTGTTCATGGGCGCGATTTTTCTGCCGCTGGGGCTGGCCACCGTGCACCAGGAATCGCTATTTCGCCGCGAGGGCGAGACCGTGAGAGCAACGGTGTTGACCAAAAGCAGTCGATATGACGGGCAAGGACGTGGGAGCGGAAGACACTATCGCATCGGATATCGATTCCTCACGCGCGACGGCATCTCGGTAGAAGGCTCCGAACAAGTCAGCGCCGGGATGAGGCGGTCGATTCGTGAGCGCGAATCGATTCCGATCGTGTACCTGCCCGATCGTCCGCAGCGGAACCGGCTACTCGCGAATGATCCCGGACGGGTGCCGTCGGACTGTGTGCTTGGCGCGGCGTTCCTCAGTGTCGGGGCGCTGTTGGTCGGATGCATCCTATGGGGTTCGATGCGCAGACGTCGCGAGCGGTACCGGCATGGACCCGACCCACGATTTTCCGCCTGAGCTCGATGGTCGTCCGCCGGCGACGACGCGCGGCCGCCTTTTCGCGCAGGCGGCGCAGGCTGTCGCGATCCATCTCGCGCGTCTCCTCTGGCCGGCGGCGGTCTATCTCGGCGCGACCGCCCTCGATTTGCTCTATGCGGCACGCTTGGCTTTGCTGTGGCGCTCGAGACGCAAATTCCCCGATCGCACTCGCGACCTCGACACGCAGATGGCGAGTCTCCGGGCGCGCCAATGCAGGCGATGGTCGTCGTGGAAAGCACTCCCCGCCGGACGTCGGATGGAGGTCCGCTGCGCTGCCGCCGTTCTCGCCGCGGTGGCAATTCTCGGACTGCGAGCACATTTGACGGGACGGGGAAGCGACGCGGAGCTGCTCGCGCATCGGCCAACGACTGCTCATTCTCCGTCGGCGCAGTCACCGCGAGGCCCTGCCTCGACATCGTCGACCTCATCGACCCCGTCGGCGCTGGATCGAGCGCGCCTCGATGCCGAGCAATTCAAGGAATATCGCAAGCAAGCGGCACGCGGCCAATGGATTCTCTTTGGGGTCGAGCCGGTGGACAGCGCCCGCGCCCGTCTGGCCGAGGCGCAGACGCGGGCCAGAGCGGCGGAGGCAGCATCGACGGCCGCCTGCCGTTGGCTCAATGACCCCAATGCCGCAAATACCAGCGAAAAGCGGGATGCCTGTCACCAGGCGGAAGATCGGATGCGCGCTATGCAAACCGCGGAGGCGGCCGCGCAGAACGCTCTATCGCGCGCGCGCAATCCGGTGATCGGGCCGGTCCTGACACGAGGCGAGGTCGATGAGTGGGATGGCTTCAAGGTGCAGTCACCGGTCGTCATCAAGGACGGTAATCGCTACCGCATGTGGTACGTCGGATGCCGCTTTGTCCTCGATGACTACAGCTGCGGAGTCGGTCATGCGCAATCCAGCGACGGCATCACCTGGGGCAAATCGCGGGGGCCGGTACTGAAGATCGAAGACCCCGCCGTAAGTCAGGACCTGCACTCGATCACGGTGGTGCGCTCCGGTGACCAGTACCTCTTGTGGTACGCGATCGACGCGAATCTCACTCAGGGCAACGATTGCTCGACGCTTACTCTCGCGAGTTCCCCGGATGGCTTGGTCTGGAAACCGCAGGGAGTGGCGCTCCGCGCCAATTGCAACAACGACCAGCACCTTTGGCCGAGTGCGTTCGCTGACGGCAAGACGATTCACTTGTGGTACGCGGACTACGATTCATCCGAGAACGGCGCACTGACGCATCTTGTGTCTTCGGACGGCAAGAACTGGCAACACGCGGGATCGACGGATATGGGGACTTTGGATATGGACCCCCGACGGCTGTGGGTCATGCCGAGTCCCGCTGGTTTTCGCGCGCTATACGCCGCGCGCAATACGAGCGGACATTTCGCAATCCTGCAATCGCCCGACGGCAACGTCTGGACGCCGGCCGGCGGCGCGCCGCAACTTGAACGTACGGAGCGCCACGATCCCGATCTGTTTCGCAGCGGAGACCAAGGGGTACCCGAGGCGCCCGTCGCGATTGTCGAGCCCGGCGGCACGTGGATGTGGTTTGCAGTCCCCAATACCAGGGACGGGTTCCTGGAAATCGCGATGGCATTTGGGAAGGAGGCACAACTGTGAAATCTGTTGACAAAGCGGTAGCCGCCGGAGTTTCAGCGCTGACGGTGGTTCTCATGGCGACGGTTCACGCCGGTGGCGATCCGCCGACAGCTCCACCCACAGTTCCAAACGCGGGTTGCCTCGGACAAACCTTTCACGTGTCGATTGAAAAGCACAGCCATACGTCGACAAAAATGACCGTAGCAGGAGGCATTTCACCGACCGGTAGACAGATCACGCAAAATTACGACCTCTCTATCAAGGCCACTTACGTGCAAGAGCTACGCGACGGAAAATTCCGCTGGGTCTCGGGAAGCGTCGATTGGTTTGGCAAAAAATCAGATTATGTCGTCGGATGCGGCTTCGATACTTGCGATGCAGGAGGACACCTGCAGCTCGGCGGTAAGGACAGCGGGTGGTATGGTCTCAGTCAGGATCAGCGAGACCAGATGAAGCTTAGATGCACGGGAAAAACTACGGGAAATTGCTTCAACAGCGCCGCCTTTGCCGCAAATGGGGGGCCATCTGAGGAGAATTTGCCAAATCCGGCAATCCGCAAACCGGATCTCGACCAACTACGATATGCGCACGGCGCGGACGAAGGCTACTACAGCGAGGTCGACCCAGACGGTACGCGATACAGCGAGATGGTCGAGCCCAAGGGCCATGAGACGCTGAGTATCAGTGCGGATCACACTGAGATTGATCCCAATGCGACCTGTTCGGACTCGTCCTGTAAGGCGCCGAAACCCGGCGAAGCGACCAGCCAGCTGACAATCACGGCGACTTGCGATGGAGTTCCGCTCAAGAACCGTCAGATCGGTGTTCGGGCCGATGTCATGTCGTTCAGCGGCGGTCACAATCATGTGGACGAGAACAATCCTCGCCCTCGCGGCAAGTTAGTCGCCGGTCAGAAGGAAGCGGATTGCGGCAAAGGGAGCGCGGATTCCCTGGGATATGCCCCCACCCTGGACCTACAGGACAAACCCTGCATCACGATTGCGACCGACACCAGCGGCAGAGCAAAGGTCAAATTCGAATCGCCGCTAACGGGTAGCGCCGATTACACCAAAAAAGGCGGCGCCCCTTATCTGAGCGGCATCGCCGGAAACTACTGGATAACCGCCAGGGATCTGCAAATCTCGGCGGCTCCCGTCAGTACGATGATCATCGCCAGGGTGAAGGGCCTCCAACCGGCAACCTTCGATACCAACCTCGTGGAAGTCCGGGGAGGCACCTCTGCGCATCCGCAAGGCTCGTGGGGAACAAAAGGAACCGTCGAAGCTTTTTCAAAGTTGGCCGAACGCTTCAACCTTCATCAGATTCTCCATAACGCAGCACTTACTGGCGACCGCTGCAAAAAATTGAAGGCCTGGCCAGTCACGCCGGCCAGCACGAACGATATTGCGCTTCCTAATGGCGGCATATTCGATTGGCGAACCACGAAAACTCCGTGGCGGCCTAGTCACCAGACCCACAACAAAGGCCAGGGTGGTGATTTCAACCGGTTCGGCGACTATGAGAACAGCACCAGAACCGACTGCGGCGGTACTGCCGTTAATCTTCAGGTCTGGTACATGCAAGTGCTGGTTGAGATCGGGAAAGACTACGGTCAATGGGACTGCGCTGACCTAGGGGCAAGCGGTGCAGACCCTCAGGATTTCGAGCGCAATTACAGGTACGGAGGCAAAATCGCTCTCTTTAGTCCGACCGCCTGCGCTGCCGGGGAAATTCCGGTAGGCGAGATGATACCGGGGCCCGGACCTTGGGCACCTCCGACGTGGCAATACTTCCCGCCTCGGCTGCATCTGCACGTGGAGGACTGATGCGGATGCAGGAGCACCGACCGGCCGTACTCTTTGCGCTAGCGCTGGCCATTCTCTTGGCAAGTACGAGCTACCCGTCGCACTTGGTTGCCGGCGGTCGGGGACCGAACCTGGGCGTAAACATACTGCGGCCCGGCTCCGACGGGCGCTCGCTGGTTGTTCCCGGCCAAACCATCACGATCGATGTCGGAGTCAGCAATCTGCGCGGCGATGCGCCGGCTCACGACACTGCGCTCACGGTTCGCCTGCCATCCGGTCTGTCGCTGAAGGAATCCCGGCCCGCGCCTGACGAGACTGAGACCGCGAAAGACGGTGTCCGGCTGACGTGGAACCTGGGCGTCATGGAAGCCGGCGCCTTTCCGCAGATGTTCGATCTGGACGTGCAAGCTGCGGCCGACTTGAAGAGCGGAACGGCGCTTGCCATCGACGCGAGCGTCACCACGACCGATAAGGTTGTTGATGACGGCAATACCCGCGGCGCCTTTGTGCTCTCAGTGGAGAGCCCCGCAGCAGCTCTCATCATGCAATCGAACCTGGATAGCGTTCCGCTCACCGTTGAAAGTCCAGTCGATTTCACCATCGAAGTCACGAACCTCGGCACGGTCTTAGCCTCGGCCTGCGTTCTGAAGATGACCGTTCCCGCCAAAGCCATCTTCACGTCAAGCGACCCGTCGTCTTCCGCCACCAGCGGAAACGTCGTTACCTGGGAACTCGGGGACATCGCGCCGGCTCAATCCCAGTCGGTCAAAGTGGAGATCGCCCTGGACCAGATCCTGAGCGCGGCCGCGTACGGCTTCGCCCCCAAACTCAGCAGTGTAAACTTCAAGTTCGATGCGACTACCGCGACGGCCGTATTCAACCCGGACGACGGACACCTGGAAATCGCCAGGCGTCCGGAACCCGCGGGCTCGAACGTCGCCGTCGCGCTCAACGTCCCAGGCGTTGAATATCCGGGTGTACTGCCGATAGGGAGAGATGCGACGTTCGAAATCGTCTACGGCAATTTCGGCCATGCGCCGGCCAGCAAGGCGACGATCGCCTTGACCCTGCCCAAGGGACTCGATCTGGTGGGCGCCACGCCGGCCACCGCACACTCGAACAACAACGACCCGTCCGGCGCGACCGTCTCTTCCTGGGACCTCGGAGATCTTCGCGTGGGCGAATCGGGCGTGATCAGGTCTCGAGTACACGTCACTGCAATTGGCCGAGATGGGAGCCTGGTGAGCGCCGCCATTGCGGCCGAGGGGAAAGACGTCCCGTCGCGCCAGAAGACGGCTTATTCATTGCAACGCGCTGCCGCCCAATCCGACGTCGGCGTCGCCCCTGCGTGGCGGCGTTCACCTGGGACCAGCGGCGGTCGACCGGCGCGATGGATCCTCATCGCAACGGTTGCCTTGGTAGTTGTCGCGGCGCTGAGCATTGTTCACGCGATTCGCAGACGCAAACCCAATGCGTGACGAATCAGGAGGTTCAATGTCAAAGAGAACAAATCGACGTCTAACGTCTGCGGCGAAGGCGCGCACGGCGGCGCTCGTCCTGATCTGCGCCCAGAGCTTTCTCGGGGCGCATGCCGACGGTACGCACCCGGCAGGAGCGCCAGCCGCACTCGCACCGCTCGATGCCACTGACGCCGCCTATCGCCAGGGGCACGACTCCTACGAGAAAAAGAACTACGCCGAGGCGCTGCGCTGGTATCGATTGGCCGCGGCCCGGAGCTTGAGAAACGCGTCGTTTGAGTTAGCCGATGACGTCTTCATCAGTGACTCAAAGGTACATAACAACATTTTAGATAGGCTTCTTCCATCGCGTACTTGACCGTTGTCGCCGGGTCCGAATGCAGCCCGTGTGCGGCGAGTATATCCAGCACGTACAAGTGGCCAATGGGGTTCACGGCTTTTTGCCGCTCATGCTCTTCCTGAGCCAGAGCCACCAGTGACAAATTCAAGGGTGCAGGGGCTTGCGGCGCTGTCGCGCGCAGATCTGCTCCGTTCTCGAGGAGCAGCGCGACCATCTTTGGATCTCCGCCCGCCACTGCAATTCGCAGCGCCGTAACTCCTACAGCCGTCGTGGCATTGATATCGGCTTTGTGTTGCAACAGTGCCGTGACCGTCTGAGACTGGCCCGCGGCCGCCGCCAGGGTCAGCGGTTCGACTACCTTCTGTCCAGCGCATAGGTCCGGCAGCAACGGCATAAGCTCCGTCAGGTCTTGCACGAAGTGCGGTATCGAGTCGGCGTCACCGCGCAGCAGGTTGTCCGCGTCTTCCCGGAGGATGCTGTAGTTCAAGTCACCCGTGGCGGGATTCGCATCGGTGAGATCGGATTCGTAGGTCGCGATCAGATAGCGGAAGATCTCCGTCGCCCGATAGCCGCGAAGGGCGGCGAAAAATCGGCGCCTCGTCGAGCCTCCTCCGCGATTGCCGGGAGCCGCGCGTATTGCTGCGATGGCGATACTTTCAACCTCCGGCGTGCTGTCAATCTTGCCCCGTAAACTCGGTTGATTGAGAAAGTCATACAGACCCGCTGCATCGTTCGTGGCGATCAGGCTGCGAAGCTGCTCGATCGCAGCACCCTCGACTGAACCAGCCAACGCCGGCGCGGCTGGAATCATAACCATGAGAACCAAGCAAAACGCGCAGCGCACACGGCGAGTTCGACGGACAGTGCCGCTGCCTGAGCAACGCCGTTCTCTGCTTTCGATCGCATCCGGGATCGACGGATCTCTAAGCGGCCACATCGATCGTCTCCTCGTCTGCCCACGCAACTATTGCCGAGACTGCACTAGCAGGCCGCGAACCGCGTCATATATCTGTCCGAAAGGGATCTCCGGCTGCAGACTGCCAGCTTTAACGAACGATATAGCCAGTAGGCATCCGTCCGGTCTTGGCCGGGGCCGACAAAGTTCGCCGTCGGATTCTGAACGGCCGGTGTGGAGGGGCCAGTTTTAACTCTCGACCGTCCGGAGTCGGCGGTTGCGTTTTAACATTTTGAATAAGGTGAGATCCGGGCGGGCTAGTCTGCTGGTCGGGCACCGCAGCGCGCGAAGATCGGAGAGCGCAACCCAGCTTCAAGACCCCCCCGTCGTCCTGTGTTCGAGCCTGCGGATGCCCATGTTTGCTGAGGATGCTGATGCTAAGCTAGGAGTGTGGGCGTCTGGACGGTGATCGCGCCGCGCCCTTTTATAACAACTCGAGCTCACTCAAGGGAAATTTATGACCATCAATATGACCATCAAGAATTATATCGCCGCATTCGCGGCCGTCCTCGGCCTGGCGTTGACGAGCGTTTCCGCAGTCGCGGACGATCATCCGTTCACTGAAGGGCCGGTAGTCAACGTAGCGGCGGTTCGGACCGAGTACGGGAAATTCGACGAGTATTTGAAGTTTTTGGATACGACGTGGAAGGCAACGCAGGAAGCGGCGAAGAAGGCGGGTTATATCACCAGCTACAAGGTCATCACGGTCCAACCCCGCGGCGAAAATGATCCGGACATTTATCTAGTAGTCTATTACAAGAACTGGGCGGCGTTGGACGGTGCGACCGCCAAGGGAGATGCGATAGCCAAGGAAGTGTTGGGCTCCGTTGCCGCTGCCAACCAGGGCGCCGTCGATCGCGGTAAGATCCGGCGCGTGCTGGGTTCATTCACGGGACAGGAGCTCGACCTGAAGTAACACCGATCGCGGCATGCGAAACAAAAGCCAGACTCGAGTCCGGCTTTTGTCATGCGACCGCGTCCACCGTGGTGGCTCCGAACCGCTGTGAACTGTCGGCCTTTTACGAACTGCAGGCCTGAGCGTGGCAAAACAGCCGAAAGGGCCGATTGGGAGACGGTCGTTTGCTGCAACACACAATCTTGAGATTGATGGCTCCCCGTACTGTTAGCATTGATAGCACCCGAGTCGACGTTATCGCGGTGAGCGATGCTTGCCATGAACCGTACCCACTGGTCTCACCATTTCTAATGACCCGTTGAAGCGAGAATCCTATATAGAATCAGGGCGACATGAACGATGTGGCAACCGCGGACGGGAACCAGCATCGACCCATCGTCAGCCGAACGCGCGAACTTGAGGCCTTTCGAGCAGCATTTGACCGCATGCTGGCGGGCCGACGTCAGCTGATATTGATATCCGGTGAGGCCGGAATCGGGAAAACACGTTGTGCCGAGGCACTCGCGGAATCGGCAGGGGATCAGAGCAAAAAGTCATTGGAGACGCGGTGATCAAGGTCAATCGACCGGCGTTGTCCGCTGTGCGAAGTTGCGGTGCGGCACCGATGTTTAGGGGACCGCCGTCGACTCGAAGGACCCGGTTGAAGCAGACCTGATCGACGCCGTCTGCGACCCTAGGCCGCCCAACAGCCGGCGCGCGATCAGGCTGTGGCATCCTTGCGTCGATGTTTACGTTTCGAACCCGCAGGCGACGGTGGCTCGGAGCGATCGCCACGGCGCTGGTCGTAAGCCTGGCCGCGCTGTCGCTGAGTTCCATGCTCGAGCACGCGGTGCGAGCGCGGATCGAGTCCACGGCCGTACGCCATGGCGCAGTTGCCCGAATCGGGCTGGTACACGTCGGCGTCTGGCCGTTGCTGCGATTGGAGGGATTCGATCTCGACCTCGGTCATGGAGTGCGACTGCATGCCGACATGATCGCGGCCACGTGGCCCGGCCGCTTGCGACTCGCAGTTCGCGCCGCCACTCTCGCGGGGCCAGCAGGGGTGAGGGTCAGATCGCCGGCCACTGCTTGGGACATGGCGGGCATTTTCGGCGAGGACCTCCGGCTCACGCTGGTGGAGCCAAAGGCGGGCCTGTCAATCCGCAAGCTGGCGTATCCGGTGGGCAGCGCGTGGAACATCGTGGCACGTGGGCTCGACGTCGGCCGCCTGCTCGACGTGCAGCGCGGCGCCCACCCGCTGCTCGATGGTGGTATCACGGACGGCCGCGTGGACCTTCAGGCCAGCACCGATGAGCTCCGTTTTCGCGTGGACATAGGCGCGCGCGGCGCGCGCTTGGAAGCGCTGGCAGATAACGCCGCCGACGAGCCGCAGCTTGGCGATCCGACGGACGTCGCCATACGTTTCAATGGCGCCTGGCACCGTATCGGGGGCACGATCGAGATCCCCGAGGTCGACGCGACGGTGGCTGGTGCCGCCCTGTCGGGCTCGATCACACTGCGC
>Ga0302324_100023082_pt1 | contig 12051 bp, 11 predicted proteins | sample Palsa_T0_1_FD_201949 | JGI IMG/M metagenome (GOLD analysis project Ga0302324, IMG submission 201949) | Peat permafrost microbial communities from Stordalen Mire near Abisko, Sweden - Palsa_T0_1 | ecosystem: Environmental > Terrestrial > Soil > Palsa > Peat permafrost | place: Sweden: Abisko...
GTGCTCTTCGGCCCGCTCGCGCTGGCTGGCGTCTGGGTGCTGATGCTCGTCTTGTCCCGCATCGACCCGCGGCGGGTGGAGCGCCCCCCACCGCCACCGGACAGCGTGCCGTCCGAGGCCGAGGGCTCCTACTGGACATTCATCCACCTCGTGCTGGTGGCGCTCGCCGTCCTGCACGCGGGCATTCTCCTGGCCGCGGCCGGCATCCTCAAAGGCCCGGAGCGCTTCGTGGCCGTGGGATTCGCGCTCCTCCTCCTCCTGCCGGGAAACTTCATCGGGCGGCTCCGGCCCAACTGGTTTGTCGGCATCCGCACCCCGTGGACGCTGGCCTCGGACGACGTCTGGCGCCGCACCCACCGCCTGGCCGCCGTCCTCATGGTGTGCGGGGGACTCCTCCTCTTGCCTCTCTCGCTCCTCCTCACCCCCGCCTATGCCGTCAGCGCGGCCGTGGTGGTGACGCTCCTGGCCACCCTCGGGCCCGCGGCGTGGAGCTACTTCGCCTGGCGGCGGCTTCGTCGGGGCACGGCGCCCTGACGTCACGCGAGAAGGCGCAAAGCCCCCTCAGCCCTCACTTCGCTGCGGCATTCCGTAGCTCGTTCCGAGCAGCCTTGAGCTTGGCCAGGAGTCTCTGGCGCTCGGCGGGGGTTGCCACACCGGCGATGTAGTTGTTGAGGACGTTTTCGAGCGACATCCCAACGGTGTAGGCGACGTTGCGCTGGCCCGGGTCTCCGCCGCCTTTTTTCGCGACGCGGTGAAGGCTTCGCATCATCCCAAAGAGCGTCCGGATGGTTTCGGCCTGAGCACGCGTCACTGCTTCACCCCGCTTCGTCCAACGTTAGGTCTTCTGCCTGTCCTTCTTCCTCAGGAGGTAGGGGCATCAGCCGTACGTCCGCGTGTCGTCCACCACCTTGCCGTCGTTGGGCAGGGTGCCCCTGGGCAGGAGCTCCACCTCGCCCCGCAGCTGCGTCACGTCCCGCAGCGACTGGGCGAGGGCCTCGGCCAGTCCGGCCGCGCCCGCGGCTGCCACCTCGCACCTTAGCGTCATGGCGTCCACCTCCAGGGCCCGCGTCACCACCAGCCGGGCGCGGAGGACCTCCGGGTGGCGCCGCAGCACCTCGGCCACCTGGCCCGGGTCCACGAAGAGGCCCTTCACCTTGGTGCGCTGGTCCGCGCGGCCGAGCCAGCCCCGCAGCCGGACATTCGTCCGTCCACAGGGACTTTCCCCGACGAGGATGGCCGAGAGGTCCCCGGTGCCGAAGCGGACGAGGGGGTAATCCGGGTTCAAGACAGTCACCACCACCTCCCCGACGTCCCCCGCCGGGAGCGGCGTGCCCGTCCCCGGCCGGACAATCTCGAGGATGACGGACTCGTCGAGGATGAGCCCCTCGCCCCCTTCGGACTCGTACGCGATGAGGCCCGCGTCCGCGGTGGCGTACCACTGGAGCCCGAGGATGCCGCGGCCCTCGAAGAGCGTCCGCAACGAGGCGGGGAAGGGTTCGGCCGACACCGAGGCGCGCTTGAGACGGGACACGTCCACGCCCAACTCGTCCGCCTTCTCCAGAAGCACCTTCAGGAAGGAGGGCGTGCCCCCGTAGGCCGTGGCGCCGAAGTGAGACAGGGCCGCCACCTGTTGCTCGGTGGGCGCCGTCCCGGCCGGGATGACGGCGCAGCCAAGTGCATGCGCCGCCGTCTCCACCATCGAGCCCGCCGGCGTGAGGTGGTAGCTGAAGCTGACGTGCACCACGTCGCCCACCCGGACGCCGGCGGCGAAGAGAGCGCGCGCGACGCGCCAGTAGTCCGGGCGGCGGCCCTCGGGCTCGTAGATGGCTCCCGGGGAGGCGAAAAGCCTCGCCGCGTCACCCACCTCGACGGTGGCCAGCCCGCCGAGGGGCGGCACGCGTTTCTGCAGCTCGGCCAGGCCGCTCTTGCGAAACACCGGGAGCGCCTCCAGAGCCTTTCGCGAGGTGATGCTTGCCGCGTCGACGTCGCCGTACACCGCCGGGAAGCTCGAGGCCAGCCGCCCGGCGCGGGCCAGAAGCCCCGGCAGGGCGTGGAAGAGGTCGCGCTCGCGCTCCTCGGAGCTCCGACTCTCGAGCGCGTCGTAGAAGGGCACCGCTCGCCTCCTTCAGGCCAGCCAGCGCTTCCGCCGCCGGTAGTGCTTGGCGTCGCGGAAGCTCTTGCGGCCACTGTTTCCCAGCCCCAGGTAGAATTCCTTCACGTCCTCGTTGCTCGCCAGCTCGGCCGCGTCGCCCTCCATCACCACCCGCCCATTCTCGAGGATGTAGCCGTGGTGGGCGAAGCGCAGCGCGGCGGCGACATTCTGCTCGGCGAGGAGGAAGCTGACCGCCTCCTCCTGGTTGAGGCGACGGACGATGGACAGAATTTCCTCCGCCATCTGCGGTGCGAGGCCCATCGACGGCTCGTCGAGCAAGACTATCCGCGGGCGGGCCATGAGGGCCCGGCCGACGGCCGTCATCTGCTGCTCCCCACCCGAGGCGTAGCCGGCCAGCGTCTTTCGCTTCACCTTGAGGCGGGGGAAGTAGCCGTAGACGCGCTCCAGGTCCGCCTTCAAAGCCGCGCGTCCGCGGGCTTGGGTGTAGGCGCCAGTGAGGAGGTTCTCCTCCACGCTGAGGTGGGCGAAGCAGCGCCTGCCCTCCATCACCTGGATGACGCCCCGCCGCACCATCTCCGCGGCGTCGAGCGCGTCCACCCGCTGGCCATCGAGGCTGATGGTGCCCTTGGTGACCTCGCCCCTCTCCGAGCGCAAAAGGTTGGAGATGGCCTTGAGGGTGGTTGTCTTTCCGGCCCCGTTGGCGCCGAGGAGCGCCACGATGCCGCCCCTCGGGACATTCAGCGAGACGCCTTTGAGCACGAGGATGACGCTGTCGTAGATGACCTCGATGTTGTTGACTCCGAGAAGCGCCGCGGGCGCCGGCGACGTGGCTTGGCCAAGGCCCGCGGACATGGGACTTCACCCACCCTTGCTGCAGTCGCGCGGGGTGATGCCCTTCTCGGCCGCGTACTTGGCGGCCGAGGCCTCCACCATGTCCCGCACCAGCTTCCTGTCCGGCTGAATCCAGTCGCTGATGATTTTCCACTTCTTCCCGTCCCACTGCTGAAATTTCACCGCGCCGCCGCCCTCGTGGTCGGCGCAGGTGACTTTCAGCGGCTGGATGAGCCCGGTGGCTCCCAGCTGCGCGATGCGCTTGTCGTCGAGATTCAAATTCTCCAGGCCCCAGCGCGTCTGCTCGCCGGTGAGCGGCTTCTTTCCGTACTTGCCCTGGGCGGTGCGGATGGCCTCCACGGTGATGATGCCGGTCATGATGCCGCGGTTGTAGAGCACGCTTCCGATGCGGCTCTTGTCGGTCATGTTCCCGAGGCCCTTGTCGTAGAGCACCTTCTGGATGTCCTGGATGATTTTGAAGTCCGTTCCGGCCGGGTTGATGAGCGAGCTGATGTAATTCACCGCCGCGTCGCCGGCGGGGATGGTGTCCTCCTCCGAGCCGGTCCAGAAATTCCCGATGACGTGGTCCCGGGGGTAATTGGCTCGGGCCGCGGCCTTGAGCATGGCCGGATTCATCACCCCGTAACCGGTGACGATGACCCAGTCTGGCGCGAACTGCCGAATCTCCAGCCACTGGCTCTGCTGGTCCGTCCCCGGCGGCGGGACGGGCACCAGCTTGGCCTCGAAGCCGTACATGGCGGCCTGCTTGAGGAAAATCTCGTTCGGCTCCTTCCCGTAGGCCACGTCCAGGTAGAGGTGGACAATCTTCTGCCCCTTGAGCTTGTCCATGCCACCGGAGCGCATGCCGATGAACTTCACGATGTCCGTGTTCTGGCTCCAGTAGTTGGTCATCAGCGGGAAGACGTAAGGAAAGACGCGTCCGTCCGAGGCGTCGGTGCGCCCGTGGACGATGGTCACCAGGGGCACCTTGTCCGTGCCGGCCCGGTCGAGCACGGCGTAGACGATGGCCGTGCTGTAGAAGCTGAACATCGAGGCGCCGGTGGGTGGGTGGCCCTTGAGCTTCTCGTAACAGGGCAAGCCCTTGTCCACGGTGTAGCTGGTCTCGCACTCCTCCCACGTCAGCTTCACGCCGTTGATGCCGCCGTCGCGGACGTTGATGAAATTCATGTAGTCGATGAAGCCGCCGAAGACGCTGGTGCCGGCCGCGGCGTACGGGCCGACCCGGTAGCTCGGGACGGGAACGAATTGCTCGTTGGCCACGGGGGTGCCCTGCGCACGCGCTGGTGCGGAGAGAGCGAGCGCCAGCGCCAGCGCGGTGCCCTGGATGAGATGTTGCATGTGCCTGTCCTCCTTCAAACGAAACTCAATGGGGAAACGGCCACAACCTCAACTTCTCCTTGGTGACTTGCCACAGGCGCGCCAGGCCCTGCGGCTCGAGGATGAGAAAGAGGATGATGAGCGAGCCGAACACGAATTGCTCGATGTTTGGCTCGAGCCCCGGGCGAAGCGCGTTTCCGAAGGCGCCCTGCATGGCGCTCTGCAGCAAGAGCGGCAAGAGGATGATGAAGCCAGCTCCCAGGAAGCTGCCCAGCACGCTGCCCATCCCGCCGATGATGACCATGGTCAGAATCTGAAAGGAGCGGGTGAGGTCGAATTCCTGCGGCTCGACCGAGCGCAGGTGGGCGAAGGCCCACAGGGCCCCGGCCACGCCACAGTAGAACGAGCTGATGGCGAAGGCGGAAAGCTTGGTGCGCAGCATGGGGATGCCGATGACTTCCGCCGCCACGTCCATGTCCCGCACCGCCATCCACGCCCGCCCGGCGCGGCTGCGGACGAGATTTTTTGCCGCCAGCGCCAGCACCGAGACGACGGACAGTACGAGGAGGTAACGCCGCACCGGCGTGTCGAGGGGGACGCCGGCGATGACCATGGCCTGGGCGTTGATGACGCCGCTCGAGCTGTCATTGCTGAACCAGCCCACCCGGGTGAAGAGCCACTCGATGAAGAATTGCGAGGCCAGCGTGGCCACCGCCAGGTACAGCCCCTTGATGCGCAGCGAGGGAAGCCCGAAGGCGGTCCCCACCGCGGCGGCACACAGCCCGGAGAGGAGAAACGCCACCAGGAGCGGGACGTGCGGCGTCCTGAGCTGAAAGCCGTAGGCGGCGAAGGCGCCGACGGCCATGAAGCCGGCGGTGCCGAGGCTGAGCTGTCCGGCGTAGCCGGTGAGGATGTTCAGGCCCAGGGTGGCCAAGGACAGGATGAGGCAGGGGATGAGCAACGCGGAAAGCAGGTACTGGTTTCCCCACAGCGGGATGGCGACGAAGGCCACCAGGAGCAGGGCGCCCATCGCCACCCGGTCCTGGACGATGGGGAAGATGCGCTGGTCGGCGCGGTAGGAGGTCCGAAACTGTCCTGCCTCGCGGTAGAGCATTTCTGGTTACACCCGCTCGATGCGCTTCTCGCCGAAGAGGCCCTCGGGCCGGACCAGCAGGAAGAGGAGGGCGAAGACGTAAGGGAACCAGTTCTCGATGCCTCCGCCCAGCACCGGCCCCAGGTACACCTCGGCCAGCTTCTCGGTGGCACCGATGATGAGGCCCCCGACGATGGCCCCGGCGATGGAGGTGAAGCCGCCGAGGATGATGACCGGGAGCGCCTTGAGAGTGATGACCGAGAGCGCGAACTGGACGCCCAGCCGGGAGCCCCAGAGAAGCCCGGCCACCAGGGCCACCGCCCCCGCCGCCGCCCACACCACCGCCCAGATGTACTGGAGCGGAATGCCCACGCTGAGGGCCGCCTGGTGGTCATCGGCCACCGCCCGCAGCGCCCGTCCCACCTTGGTGTACTGGAAGAAGAGCGCCAGGACACCCACCAGGAGGCCGGCCACGGTGGCGGCGAAGAGGTCGAACTGGCTCACCAGGACGCCCTTCACCTCGAAGGTGTTGTCCGGGATGCCGAGGTCGAGGCCCTTCACCGAGGCGCCCCACACGCCCTGGGCCAGGCCCTCGATGCAGAAGGTGAGCCCGATGGTGGCCATGAGCAGGCTGATGGCGGGTTGATTCACCAGCGGCCGAAGGACAATCCGCTCGATGACGAGCGCGAGCAGCACCATCACCAGGAGGGTGGCGACGAGAGCGCCCCAGCGCGGAAGCCCGCGTTCCTCGAGCGAGACAAACGTCAGGGCGGCGAAGAGCACCATGGCGCCCTGGGCGAAGTTGAAGACGCCGGAGGCCTTGAAGATGAGGACGAAGCCCAGCGCCACGAGCGAGTACATCACCCCGGCCAAGAGGCCACCGATGAGGACCTCGAAGAAGAATTGCATGGGGCTAACCCACCGCCGCGCCCGCGGCCCGGCGGTCGGCCTCGGTGGCCACCCCGAGGTAGGCGGCGATGACTTCCGTGTCGCCGCGCACCTCGTCCGGCGTGCCGTCGGCGATTTTCCGCCCGTAGTCGAGCACCACCACCCGGTCCGCGAGGTCCATCACCACCGCCATGTCGTGCTCGATGAGGACGACGGTGACGCCAAACTCGTCGTTCACGTCGAGGATGAAGCGGCACATGTCCTGCTTCTCCTCGACATTCATGCCGGCCATGGGCTCGTCGAGGAGCAGGAGGCGCGGCTCCGCGGCCAGGGCCCGGGCCAGCTCCACGCGCTTCTGAAGGCCGTAGGGAAGCCGCCCCACCGGCGTCTTGCGGACGGCCTGGATTTGAAGAAAGTCGATGACCTCCTCCACCTTGCGCCGCTGGGCGATGTCCTCCCGCTGCGCCGGACCCCAGTAGACGGCCTGGGCCAGCAGCGAGGCGTGCATCTTCAAGTCCCGCCCGGTCATGATGTTGTCGAGGACGCTCATCCCCTTGAAGAGGGCGATGTTCTGAAACGTCCGGGCGATGCCGCTGGCCGCGGCCTTCCGCGGCGTCATCGCCCGCCGCTGGACGCCGGCAAAGGAGATGGTGCCGGACATCGGCTGGTAGACGCCGTTGATGATGTTGAGCAGGCTGCTCTTGCCGGCGCCGTTGGGGCCGATGATGGCGCAGATTTCGCGCTCCCGTACCTGGAAGCTGACCTGGTGCAGCGCCTTGACGCCGCCAAAGGCGAGGCTGACGTCCTTCACCTCGAGGAGGACACCGCCCAACCGCTCCGGCCGCGGGGAAGCCATCCGTGGACTCTTCAGGCCGCCCGCAGCGGGGAGGCCGGTTGGGACACCGGCGCTTGGCGGATTTTCACCTCGGCGCGGATGGTGCCCATCCGGCCGTCCTCGAATTTCACCTTGGCCTCCACCGGGAGGCTTGCCCGGTCCGAGTACAGGGCCTCGACCAGGGGCGCATAGCGCTCGGCGATGAAGCGGCGGCGTACCTTGCGGGTGCGGGTGAGTTCCCCGTCGTCGGCGTCCAGCTCCTTGTGCAGTACGAGGAAGCGGCGAATCTGCGAACCCTGCAGCTTGGCGTCCTGGGCCAGGTCCTGGTTGACGGCCTCCACGCACGTCTGCACCAGCGCCTGGACCTCCTCCCGGCTACTGAGGTCTGTGTAGCCGGAGTAGGCGATGCCACGCCGCTCCGCCCAGTTGCCCACCGCCTGCAAGTCGATGTTCAAGAAGGCGGTGGCGTAGGGGCGGCCATCGCCGAAGGCCACCGCTTCCTTAATCCACGGAAAAAACTTGAGCTTGTTCTCCAAATACTTGGGAGCGAAGAGGGTGCCGTCGAGGAGGCGCCCGACGTCCTTGGCCCGGTCGATGATTTTGAGCTGGCCGTCGTCGTCGAAGTACCCGGCGTCGCCGGTGTGAAACCAGCCTTCGGGCGTCTTGGCCTCGCGGGTGGCCTCGGGATTCTTGAAGTAGCTGTGAAAGACGCCCGGGCTCCGGACGAGGACTTCCCCTTGCTCCGAGATGCGGACCTCGACATCCTTGGCCCGCGTCCCCACGGTGTCGGCCTTCACCGCGCCGTCCGGCTGGATGCAGACGAAGACGGAGGTCTCGGTGCTGCCGTAGAGCTGTTTCAGGTTCACCCCGAGCGACCGGTAGAAGCGGAAGAGGTCCGGCCCGATGGCCTCGCCGGCGGTGTAGGCCACCCGGATGCGGCTCAGCCCCAGCACGTTGCGCAGCGGCGCGTAGATGACGAGGTCGCCGAGCGCGTAGAGGCTGCGGTCCAGGAAGGACACCGGCTGTCCGTCCAGGAGCTTCGTGCCGACGCGCCGCGCGACGTCCATGAATTTCGCGTACAGCCAGCGCTTCAACCGGCTGGCATCCTCCATGCGGATGGACACCTGGGTGAGGAGGTTCTCGTACACCCGTGGCGGCGCGAAGAAGTAAGTGGGCCCAATCTCGCGCATGTCCGTGGGGACGGTGTCCGAGCTCTCCGGGCAGCTCATGCAGAAGCCAGCCACCTGCCCTTGGGTGTAGCTGAAGAGGTTGTCGCCCACCCAGGCCATGGGCAGGTAGGCCAGCACCTCCTCGTCCTCGGTGAGGTGCTCGCGCTCGTTGCCCCCGCGCCCGGTGCGGATGAGGTTGTCGTGGGTGAGCATCACCCCCTTGGGGTGGCCGGTGGTGCCCGAGGTGTAGAGCATGATGGCCACGTCGCCACTGCGCCCCTCGGCGACGGCGTCGGCGAAGAAGCCCGGATGGGCGGCGTCGAAGGCGCGGCCCTCCTTCTGGACGTCGTCGTAGTGGCGCAGGAGCTCGGCCGGGTAGTGCCGGAGGCCGCGGGCGTCGTCGTAGATGATGCATTGTAGCGACGGGACGCGCGCGCGGAGCTCGAGCAGCTTGTCGACTTGCTCCTGGTCCTCGACGACGGCAAAGCGGACGTCGGTCTCCGCGAGGACGAAGCCCATCTCCTCGGTCGCGGCGTCCTGGTAGAGCGGCACCGGAATACCGCCGAGGCTTTGGGCCGCGGCCATGGCCCAGTACAGCCGGGGGCGGTTGTCACCGATGATGGCCAGGTGCTCGCCGCGCCGGAAGCCGAGCGCCGCGAGGCCAGAGGCCAGGGCGCGCACCTGGTCCGCGACTTGGCGCCAGCTGTACGTCTGCCAGATGCCGAGGTCCTTCTCGCGCATGGCCGGACGGCCGCCGCGGTGCGCGGCATGGTCCAGGAGCAGACGCGGGAAAGTGTCGAGTTGACCGGCCATGTCCCTGCGCTGCCTCGCACCTCGACGGCTGACTCCAAGAGGGATTGACTGCGGGGCGGCATCCTAGGGAGGCGCTCCTTGGGAGTCCACGCGGAGGGAGCTTTCCAAGAAGGCGCGTGGGCGCCTCGACGCTCGGCGTCATTTTCGCCGGAGGCAGGGGCCTCGGGGCTTTCTCGGCCCTCAGAGGCGGCGTTGCAGAAATACGAGGTCGAGCCAGCGGTCGAACTTCCAGCCGATTTCCCGGAAGCGTCCCACCTCCTGGAAGCCAAGTCGGGTGTGAAGGCGCAAGGAGACGGCGCTCTCGCCATCCACGCCCGCCACCATGACGTGCTTGCCCTGGGCCTGGGCCCTCAGGAGCAGCGCCTCGACGAGGCTTCGGCCGATGCCCGCGCCGCGCGCATCCGCGCGGACGTGCACCGTGTGCTCCACCGTGTTGCGGTAGCCCGGTGGCGCGCGGAACTCGCCGAAGGAGGCGAACCCCACCACCGTGCCGCCTTCGCGTGCGACGAGGACGGGGTAGCCCTGGGCCTGCCGGGCCTGCATCCACCCCTTCCGCTCCTCCAGCGTCACGGGCTCCTCGCGCCACACCGCCGTCGTCCGGGCGATGACGTCGTTGAAGATGGCGAGGATGCCGGGGAGGTCTGCCTCGGTGGCGTCGGCGAGCACGGACATGCGGAGGGGCTCCTTGGACGAGGGCTGTCCTACCTCGTATAGTGGATTTTTGTCTACTATAATAGACACACCACTCGATGACGGAGCCCAATCTCTTGAGACGACACGCGGTGGAACTCGACTCTGACGCCCAGCGCCTCGCGGAGCGCCTGAAGCGCGAGCGGGTGCACCGTACCTGGAGCATCGCGGAACTTTCGGCGCGCTCCGGCGTGTCGCGGGCGATGATTAGCAAGGTCGAGCGCGGCGAGGCGAGCCCCACCGCTGCGCTGCTTGGACGCCTCTCCGGCGCCTTCGGGCTGACGCTGTCGACGCTCCTGTCTCGTGCCGAGTCGTCCGGGGAGCGCCTCTCCCGGCTCGACACGCAAGCCAGCTGGACCGACCCCCAGAGTGGCTATGTCCGCCGGGCGGTGTCCCCGCGGACGGGCGGGCCCCTGGAGCTGGTGCGGGTCGAGCTCCCAGCCGGCGCCCGCGTCAGCTACCCGGCCTCGGCCTACGCCTTCCTCTACCACCAGATTCTCGTCCTAACGGGGACGCTTCGTTTCCAGGAGGGGACAGAAGCGCACGTGCTGCGGGCCGGGGACTGCCTCGAGCTCGGCGCCCCGGCCGGGTGCACCTACGCCAACACCGGGCCCGGCAAGTGCGGCTACCTGGTGGCCGTCGTCCGCCGCTGATGCCCACGGCGGGTAGGGTGCGCCGCGCGCCGCCTGCGCGTTTGGTGGTACGCCACCCAGGTCTCAGAGGTCCTCGAGGGCCCGTGCAGGCGAGGAGCCCATGTATTCCGTCATCCTTGCACCCGTCGATGGTTCGTCTCGCTCCCGGGGCGTCCTCGCCGCGGCGCTGGAGATTGCCGACCGCTTCGACGCCGCCGTGCATCTGTTTCGGGCCGTCGCCGTGCCGCCGGAGTTTCCGGCCGCGGGGCACATGCCGCCGGACACGCTCCCCAAATTCCTCGAGGAGGAGGCTCGGCGCTCGCTGGCCGAGCTCGCCACGGGCCAGGTGCGCGTTCGCATCGAGCCGCCGGACATGACGACGGCCCAGCCATGGCGGGCCATCATCGCCGCGGCTGCGACGCTGAAGGCGGACCTCATCGTCATCGGAAGCCACGGTTACGGCGGATGGGACCGCGTCCTCGGGACGAACGCCTCCAAGGTGGCTGACCACGCCCAGTGCAGCGTCCTCGTGGTGCACGAGCGCCACGCCCCGTCCAGCTGAGCCGCAGCTTAGGCCGGCTGGTGCGGTTGCGCCGCGGCCGGCGCCGACGCCGCGCGAGCCGGCCGGCGCGAGAAGAGCCGCTTCCAGCGGAGGTTCTCCACGGCGACGAAAACCACCGGCACCACCAGGAGGGTGAGGAAGGTGGAGGTGATGACGCCGCCGATGACGGCGATGGCCATCGGGCCGCGGAACTCGCTGCCCGTCCCCCGGCCGACGGCGGTGGGCACCATGCCAATCACCATCGCCGCCGAAGTCATCAGAATCGGCCGCAGACGCCGGGGCCCGGCCTTGAGCAGCGCGGTGACGGCGTCGTCGCCGGAACGGATGTGCTGCAGAGCTCCGTCGACGAGGAGGATGGCATTCTTCGTCACGAGGCCCATGAGGAGGATGACGCCAATCATCGCCCCCAGGGACAGGTTTTTTCCGGTGAGCATCAGCCCCAGCACCGCTCCCACCAGCGCCAGGGGCAGAGCGACCATGATGGTGAAGGGGTGCTTGAGGGACTCGAATTGCGAGGCCAGCACCATGAAGATGAAGACGAAGGCCAGGCCGAAGGCGCTGCTGAAGGCGTCGTCCTGCTCGTGCAGTGTTTTGATTTGGCCGTCGTAGATGACGCCGTAGCCGGCCGGAAGCCTGTGCGCGGAAAGCCTGCCCTCCAGGGCCTTGGCGATGTCGCCCAGCGCGCCGCCGGTGGCCAGCTGGCTCACCACCGAGAGCTGGCGCTCCCGGTTCTCGTGCTCGATGACACTCGTGCCGTCCTGCACGGAGAGTGTCGCCACGTCGGACAGCTTCCGGGTGCCAGAGGGCGTGAAGACGTCCATGTCCGCGATGCGCTCCGGGGAGCCCCGGTCCTCCTCTCGCAGGCGCACCCGGATGTCGGTCTCGTCCTTGCCCTGGCGCAGCTTGGCCGCCACCTCTCCGTTGAGGGCCAGGCGCAGCTGCTGCCCGAGAGGCCCTGCCTCCAGTCCGAGGTCCGCGGCGCGGGTGCGGTCGACGGCAATCTGCAGCTCCGGCTTCGGAGGGTTCGCCTGCACCCGGACATCGGCCGTGCCCGGGATGGACTTCAGCGTCCGGGCCACGAAGTCGC
>Ga0302324_100023084_pt1 | contig 12051 bp, 6 predicted proteins | sample Palsa_T0_1_FD_201949 | JGI IMG/M metagenome (GOLD analysis project Ga0302324, IMG submission 201949) | Peat permafrost microbial communities from Stordalen Mire near Abisko, Sweden - Palsa_T0_1 | ecosystem: Environmental > Terrestrial > Soil > Palsa > Peat permafrost | place: Sweden: Abisko...
CGGCGGCAGGCCTGGAGGGTTGAACGCCTTGAGGACGAGTTTCATGACCAAAAGGCCGAGAACGGACAGCCCCGCGTCAACCAGCGCCCAAGCGTACCCGTACATCAGCGTGGACTGCTGCGCGTTTATCTCGCGCATGCCGATCACGCCGATGACGCGAATCTGCGTCTGGATGGAGTTCGTCATTGAGCCGGTCGCATCCGGTGTTTGAGATGCAATATGCTATCGCCAATCATGCCTGGTTCCAAGCGGCGACCTCTGGAATTCCATGCTGTTCCTTTCGTCGCCTCGGGAGCACCGCCGCAGTTCCGGACTACGCCAGAACGATCCGTTCGCGCCCTTGCAGAATGTTGCGCGTCGCATTGCGCGTGTCGACGATGAGATCCATGGAGCTGACCAGCTCGGCATAGTCGACCTTGTCATGATCGGTAACGATGAGCGCGGCATCGAACGATTCGGCGAACGCTTGCGGCCGCCAGACGATGCTCCTGCGGCCCGCCAGAGCCGGATGGGCCCGCGTCTGAGGGACTTCGGCAATCCAGGGATCGAAATATTCGACCTGCGCACCCCTGATGATGAGATCGTCCATGATGACAAGCGCCGGACTCTCGCGCAAATCATCGACATTCTTCTTGTAGGCCAGACCGAGCAGAAGAATTCTCGCGCCATTGAGGCTGAGCTTCTTGCGCGCCGACAGCGCCGCGCCGATGGCATTGACGACTGCCCGAGGCTCCGCGGAATTGACCTCGCCCGCAAGCTCGATGAATCGCGTGGGCACTTCGAATTCCCGCGCCTTCCAGGCCAGATAGAATGGATCGATGGGGATACAGTGTCCGCCCAGCCCCGGGCCGGGATAGAAGGGCATGAACCCAAACGGCTTTGTGGACGCGGCGTCGATGACCTCCCAGACATTGATGCCCATGCGCCCATAGATGTGCTTTAGCTCGTTGACGAGCGCGATATTGACGCAACGGAAGATGTTTTCCGTCAGCTTGACCGCCTCCGCGGTAGCGGACGAACTCACCGGCACGATGCTGTCAACCAGCGCCGAATAGAACGCATGAGCAAGCCGACGACTCGCATCGTCATCCGCGCCCACGACTTTGGGAATGATGGCTGTATGGAACTGCACGTTTCCCGGGTCTTCCCGTTCCGGCGAAAAGGCCAGAAAGACGTCTTTGCCGACCTTCAGGCCCGTGGCTTCCAATATCGGCCTGACCACCTCGACCGTGGTTCCGGGATAGGTCGTCGACTCCAGGCAGATTACCTGACCAGGCCTCAGGGAACGAGCGATGGTCCGGGACGTCTGCTCCACGAATGATAAGTCCGGCTCGCGGAATCTGGTCAGAGGCGTAGGCACGCAGATCATCACGACGTCGGCCTGGGCGAGGTCTTCCTGCGCACCGGTTGCGCGAAACCGGCCGCTCTCGCGCATTTCAAGAATTTGGTGGTCGGGGATCGTGCCGATGCCGGACCGCCCCGCGTTGAGGTCGCTGACCTTGACGGGGTCCGTATCGAATCCGATGACGCGAAAGCCCTTCTTGTGCGCGCCGATGGCGAGGGGCTGTCCCACATATCCCATTCCGACGACGCCGATTACCGCCTTGCGCGAGCTGATTCTCGCCGCGATCACATTCACATCGACGCTTTCCGCCTCGCCGTGCGGGTGTAAATCAGCTTGCATCGGACTCTCCTGCCCCCACGTTCGGTGGCTCGCCTCCAGCCCCCCGTCTAGCGGCATTTTGCGCGCCAATCGATATGACCACACCCATTAAGAAGTCTTATTGGGAAGCCTGAAGGCGCCTGATCTCTCAATGCCCGGGTCAAGCCGGCACAAGCGTGCCGCCCTTCAGCGCATATCGCTCGCCCGTACGCGGGCATGTCAAATCATCGCCGAGGCGTTCCCCGCTTCGACTCACCCATGAGCGAAACCGGGCCGGAATTCCCGTAACCAGGGCATAATTCGCAACGTCGCGCGTGACAACCGCGCCGGCGGCAACCAGGGCATATGCCCCTATGGTGACGCCGCACACGATGGTTGCGTTCGCGCCGATGGACGCCCCCTTGCGCACCACGGTCGGTCGAATTTCGCCCGATCGGTCGATGAAGGCCCGCGGGTTGATCACGTTGGTGAAAACGGCGCTCGGACCGCAGAACACTTCATCTTCGAGAGTGACTCCTCTGTAAACGGAGACATTGTTCTGGATCTTGCAGCCGCGCCCGACCCGGACGTCCGGACCGATCATGACGTTCTGACCGATCACGCATTGCTCTCCGATCACCGATCCCGACAGGACGTGGCAAAAATGCCACACCTTCGTGCCCGCTCCGATCGAGACATCCGGATCGATGACCGCAGTCGAATGAACGAAATGGGTTGTCTCGCCTGTCATGTCCGTCGGCACTGTGAGGATTGCTGCAGCGTCCCCGGCGAGGGTCGGTCGTGCCTCGGCAGGAACCCTGCAACCTAGCCTACGATGCGACCATGATTGAAGGGGCTCGTGACCTTCGGGCACGCATGCCGTCAGAGCTGTGTTGCCTGCCCGACGCGCCTCTGTCGGCCCGGCCGCGGAGGCCGGCTTTTGCCGAGCGCGCGGCCGGCGGCGTCAAGAACGGCCAACACCCTGATTGCTTCGGCCGAGTCGGTGCGCGGAGGGGTGCCGTATCTGACGGAATTCAGAAAATGCGCGCATTCTTCCCGCAAAGGCTCGCATTCCGGGATATCGAATCGCTCTGCCTGGGCCTTCACGGACCACGGCCGGCCGTCGCGATAGACGATCTGATGATCGAATACGAGCAGCTTGTCCTGCCAGCCCGCCCTGTCGTCGAATACTGCCGTAGCCTTGGATCCTACGACGGTGATTTTCTGCTCTTTGTAGGGACTGATCCAGGAGACATGCACGCGCGCTGATGCGCCGCCGGCAAAATCCAGGAAGATATTGGCGATGTCGACGACGTTTTCGCTCAGGATGGAGTTGCCTTCGGCCCACACGCGAACCGGCATTTCTCCCATAATGGCAAGTATCACGGAGATGTCATGCGGCGCGAAGGACCACATGACATCCTCTTCCGATCTCAGCTTTCCCGGGCTCAATCGGTTGGCGACAATACACTTCACGTCGCCGAGCGATCCGTTCCTGACGAGCTCGATAAGCTTGAGGATATGCGGATGATAGTGGAGCAGGTGTCCCACCATGAGCACGCGCGCGCGTTGCTGCGCCAGGGCCGCCAATGCTTCGCCTTCAGCCAGTTTCAGCGCCAGGGGCTTTTCGACGAAAACATGCTTGCCGGCATCGAGCGCGCGGCGAACCTGTCTGCTGTGCAGCGCCGCCGGCGATGCGAGCGCGATGGCGTCGCAGTTTCCGTCGTCCAGCAGCTGATCCAGGGTTTGCGTCGGAACGCCGAATTCGGCGGATACTTTCGCCGCTCTTGCCAGATTCGGCTCGCAAATGGAGTGAAGAGCCCCGAGCCGTGCAAGATTTCGGGCGATATTGATGCCCCAATAGCCGCAACCTACAGCCGCGACGCGCGGCAGGGTGGTCGCTTGCTGGACCGAACTCGACATGCCCCCCGTTACCTCACTACCAGCCTTATCGCTTGGTGAAGTTACCCTACATGGGCGCCTTGCCGGGTTCAATGTACGAAAAATCACAATTTGATCACGAGCTTAATTTGTCAGTATTTGAAATATCCCGGGGAATATCCTTAACGGAATTACGTCTGCAGCGAAATTACGTTTGCTGACTCAGCCTGCCGGCCGCAGGGTTTCCAATGTGATCGGGTCAAGGCCGGGATGAATGTACTGCACGCTGCGCCAGACAAAATCGCTGGCGACATCCTTCCAGAATTCATTGCTGAAATTCCAGCCCAGTTCGGGCGCCGAGCAATCCTCCATGACGTGCCGAGTCGCGTGCGCGTCTCCGAGAATGACGATCTGCTCCTGCCCGACATCACGCTCCGCGCAATGCACGGCGACTCCGTATGCGTTCAAGTCGGCGAGGTCATAGCGATAATCGCGCGATGCGGGCGGATTCTGCCCGCCGGCAGCCGTTTCATCAAGGAATCCGCTGAGATTGTGCACAAAGCCCGTGGTACGCAGAATGCGGCCATCGCGGGTGGCGATGCCAAACTGTGTGCCCCCAACCCATTGCAGGACTGCTCCGGACTTCGATTGCAGGACGAACATGCCTTCGGTGCCGGAGCCGAGGCGCACGCCGAGCGTGGCATAGGGGATCGCCGCAACCTGGCTCCGCGGCACGCCTTCCGAGCCGCCGATGCCGGAAATCTGCTGAAACAGGACCTCGCCGATCCGCACGGTATCGGGCTGGTAGCTGCACGCGGCCAACGGCCCCGCAAGGCCGATACAGGCGAGCGTGCGCAGGAGCCGCTGCCTGATCACTGAAAGACGTGCGGCCATTGGCGTTGCAAATCCCCATAGCTGGATGACTGCGTCAGATCGTAAAGCGTTGCGTCGTTGTCGAGCGGCTGGCCGCCGTCGCGCTGGATGGGCCTGAGATCGAGCTCATAGGTTGACGTCGACCCGAACGGCACAGCCCATTCGGTCGGAATAACGATCTTGATGCCCTTGTCGAAGCTGCCTTCGCCGAACCGGCTGAACGGGACATTGGTGAACGTCGCCCAGGCGCCGATTTCGATGCCCGAGTCGAACCTGCGGTAAAACTCAAATGTCGCGCCATAGTCGCCGGCCAGATAGCGTCCGACGCGCACGACAGCGGTATAGCCCTCCCACGGGGTTTCCACATACAGCGACGCGTGCCCCGTCAGCACGTGATAATTGTACTGACCGAACCCGAACAGGTCGTCCGTATTGCGCTGAAACGCTTCGTAGAGATCTGCACCCAGGGCCCAGCGCTGCCCGAACGGCCGATAGAGCACTTCTCCGCCATAGGCGGCAAACATCTGCTCGATATATCCGGCTGTCAGATGTGCGTAAACTTCGGGTGCGGGCTTGTAGTAGTAGGACATCGAAAGACTGTCGATGCCGGTAAAGCCGTCTTTCAGATAAAGTGGAAGGTCGCTGCGCACATGAGGCAGCACACTGTTGCTCGGCCTTGTGATGCTTCCGAAATCGTTCCAGAGCCCATAGGTCGCCTGGTCGTCGAGCGTCAGACCGGGCACCAGCTCGAGATGCGAGCTCCCTCCGACACCCACGCCAAGATAAACCGGGTTGTTCGGATCGAAAAGGTCTTCGCCGATCGCCGGAAACAGGGACCACAGGAACCGCGGATAGCCCTGAACAGGACCGTCGCGGGTGGATGGCTTGGCATCTGCAAGCAGACTGGACGCCCATAGCTCTGCCGGCGTGCTCACTTGCTGTCCGAGCGCGTCGGCCTGGGCGCGCGAGACGAAAACCGTCGTCATCGGCATGTGTGCGAATGCCGTCGTGACTTCGAAGGCGTTGATGTCCGGCGGCGCCGTCGACGACAGCACCCTGAGCGTGCGGCTGATCGCTTCGGTGTCGCGCAGGTATTGCGGATTTTCGATCTCCACCTTCACGACATCCTTGCGGATGGCGATGCCGTCAACGCGAAGGTTCTGGCCTTCGATGGCGCTCTGCATGCTTGCGAGCACCTCCGCCTGGGAGTGCTTCACGGTTCTCGTGACAGGATCGGGGGCCGGCTGCATTGGCTCGGTCCCAAGCGCGACACCCATCGACGGATCACGAGGCCTGAGGTCGATGGTGGGCAACGCGGTCAGATCGATGAAATGCGTCTGCCAGGACTCGTCCAGGTCGGCATTGGAAGTCGTCAAGGGTTTTTTGGTGTTGGTGTTGGTGTTGGCGTTGGCGTTGGCGTTGGCTGTTGCCTTTGCGTCGGCGATCGCTTCGGGCGAACGCGCAACAAAGGGCGGCTGGGGATCGAACCGCGCATTCCAATTGGGTTCGGCGGGGTTGGTGAAAATGTCGATGTTGACGGCTGGCACCCGTCCGTACATGTACGCCACGCCCACATCGACATCCGACCAGAACCGGTATTGCGCTCCCACATTGACGGGAAACGGCGCGTAATTCGTGAACACATGTCCTTTGACGGGCTGGCCGAGCTGGATATAACTCGATTCGGCAGAGTAGGCGTCGCTCGAATACTCGACCTTGAGTGTCAGCCTGGGAATCGGCGTCTGATATTCCAGCCCTCCGAATATGCCGACGCTCTGTCCACGGAAGTATTCGTCCGCCAGAGGGGACCCGCCGGTCGAGCTGGTGTCGGCGGGCCGGATGCAAAACGTCGAATCGAGAGAGCATAGAGGATTCGTGAAAGCAGGCCGCGAAGCAAGCCGGCCCCATCCCATTCCGATGGTCGCGTCGACCGGCCCGAACCGCTTCGATGCGACCAGATATTCCGCTGAATAAACGCCGGTTCCGATAAAGTCCTGCAGGCCCAGCGCGACCTGGGGCACATAGAGCCCTTCCTGCCAGAGGCGGAACTTCATATCGAAACTGCGGTCGTAGAGCGCGCGTTGGCCGAGCGGAGGAAGCGCATAGTTGACCGCATAGCGGAAAGTTGTCTCGAGCCAGGGCAGCGCCTGAAAATTGAGATCGATTCGATCATCCGGGCTCTTGAGCGCCACATCCATCCAGAAATAACCGTCCGGCATGAACCTGGCGTTGCGCATGTCGAGCAGTCCGACGCCGCCGTAAAGCGAAGGCGTCGGAATGTCCCCGGTGATCATGTACGGATCGGTTTGCGCCGACGCCGACGTTCCCCAAAACGTCACACACGTGCTCGCCATGGCAAGCCCGTGGACGAGACCCCATACGCGCGAACGAGATTGCAGCAAGATTCGGCGCCCCCGGGGGACCGCGGCTCGCTCGTAGCCCCGCGACCTTCACCTCGAAAGATCGCAGGCCCGACAGCCTCAGCCTTCAGCTCAAAGCATTTTGCACGCATGGGCGGCCATGTCCATGCGGCAGGGCCGCATGAACAGAAAGGAGCGCATCCCGGGCCCGTTCGCCCGCCGGGCTATATGGCGCTTTAACTTGCGTCCGCCGCTTGCGTGAGAGTAAAAGCCGTAAGCTTTGTGTTCTGCCGATAAAAGGGGCGCCCTCGCGCATGCGGGGGCAGACGCGCATGTCTTCAAAAAAGGTTCGAGTTGCGCTTCTTGCGGTGATCGGTATTGCGGGCGTGTTGTGTTGGGACCTTGCGGAAGTCGATGCGCAGACGGTATCGAGCTCGACCGTTCAGTCCGTTCTGCAAAGCCTCGGTTCGTCCGCGCCGACATCATCCTCAACGAGCGGCGTTCCGGCGCCCGCGGCGCCCGTCGTGGTTCCGCCCTCGGTCAGCCCTTCGACCCAGACGCTGACACCCGCGACGCCGCCGACAACCACGCAATTGCCGGCGTCGACGCTTGAGCTCGTGTTCTCGCAACGCGCCGGCCAGCCGCTTCTGCAATTCGGCTACGACATGTTCGGCGTCGGCGCGTCGGTGGCGACGACCCAGATCGGCAACGTACAGGACAGCTATGTTCTCGGCCCCGGCGATCAGTTGTCGATCGTCAATCGCGGCCACGACATGAACTCCTATGTCGTTCCGGTGGATCGCGACGGCCGCGTCATCGTGCCCGGCTATGAGCCCGTTCAGGCCGGCGGCAGAACGTTCGAGCAGGTGCGTCACGACCTCGCCAGAATCATTGCCAAGGATGCGCTGCAGACCCAGTCCTATATCTCGCTCGCGCAGACCCGCCAGATCAATGTGCTTGTCACGGGCGAAGTGAACGCACCCGGCGTGCGCGTGGTCAGCGGCTTGAACACGCCCATAGACGCGCTGCTGCTGTCGGGCGGCATCCGCAAGACGGGCAGCCTGCGCAATGTCATCCTGGTGCGGGGATCAAGGCAGATCCACCTCGACCTTTATTCCGTGATCGCCCGCGGCAATCTCGCCAGCACCGGCGGCCTGGTGGACGGCGACCACATTATCGTGCCGGCCATCGGGGCTACCGTCGCCGTCATCGGCCTGGTCAACCGGCCTGCGATTTACGAGCTCCCGGCGGGCGCGCACGCCATTTCCGGCCGGACATTGCTTGGCCTTGCCGGCGGCTCGTTCGCGGGCGCCAACCATCTGTCCCGGATAGAGCTTGAGTCCACCGGCCGCATGCAGCTCGTCTCGCTCGACCGCGATGGCACGGTCAGGGGCGGTGAAATTCTTTCGGTCGATCAGCAATCAGGCAGCTCGCTCGGGCGGGTCACGCTGGCGGGCGCCGTTCAGCTTCCCGGAACGCGACCGTTGAGCGAAACGCCCGTCATGTCGAAGCTCCTGCGCGATCACAGCGACATGATGTCGACGAGCTATACGCCGTTCGCGATTTTCGTGCATCGCGATCCCACGACCGGGATCAAGCATGCCGTGGCGTTCTCGGTGGCGAAGGTCCTCAACCACGAAACAGACTACAAACTCGGCGACGACGATATCGTCTTCATCTTCACCACCGATCAGGCGCGCGCGCTCGCCAATGCTGCCGCGGCCCAGGTGCAACTGGCGACGCAGGCAGGGAGCGTGCCGCCGGCCGAGGTGACGCTGGCGTTGTCCGCGAGCAATGCAACGCAGGGCACAACCGCTGCGACAGGCACGCCCGGGACCACCAGCACGTCCGGCGCGCCTGCAGGAACACCGGCGCCGTCAACGACGACGCCCACCAACAACGCCGCAACCATCTACGCGGCCAGCAGCGGTACACCGGGCACGAGCACTCCGGCAGCGCCGGCTCCCGGGAGCACCGCCGCGACAGGCACGTCCGTGCCGACCACAGCCGGCGTGCCGAGCCTGTCCCAGGCGCTCGCATCGACGGCGCCCGGCGCCCCGACGAGCACGACCGGAACGACGCCGCCGATCTCGACGCTTCCGCCGCCGCCGATGTTCGGCGTTCTGCCCCCGCCGCCGGCCGCGCCCTACGACGCCCGAACCGCAGCGGCCGCGAGCCACCAGTCGCCGGCCTCCATTGCCCTGCTCCAGGCGCAGGGTGCGCAAAGCGCGTCCCTGGGACTTCCGCTTCAGGGCGGGGGACTGACGGCGCCTTCGGCGCTCGGCTCACCGGCGCCGGACCTCAACCCCAATGACCTCGCCACCGAATTGGGCCTGACGCCTGCCGCGCTGATCAATCTTGCCAGCGATTACCTGATTTCGATGGTGGGAGACGTGCATGACCCCGGCTCCTATGTCGCAGTCGACGGAACGTCGCTCGGCGCGATGCTGAATGCGTCAGGCGGCCTCATGCTTCAGGCCGACCTGTCATGGGTGGAAGTGACATCGACGGAGATCGACGCGTCGACGGGCACGTCGCGAACCGTACGCAATGCCTATAAGGGCCACAGCGGCGTAGATTTCGACGTCGTCTCGCTGCGACCCCTCGATACGGTGCGTGTGCGCCAGGTGTTCGCCGATCGCGAAAGCGGAACCGTCACGATCGTGGGCCAGGTGAAATATCCCGGCAGCTTCGACATTCTGCGCAGCGAGCGGCTTTCCTCGCTCATCAACCGGGCCGGCGGCCTGACCGATGAAGCCTATCCCTATGGCTCCGTCTTTACCCGCATCAGCGCCCAGCAGGCGGAAGCCGAAGGCAATTATCGCGAGGCTGTGGAGCTGCAGAGCGGTGCGCTCATCGCGGCGACCACGCCCAACGTCAACCCCGGCATCCTCACCTATCTGCAGAGCCTGCAGAGCACGCTTCTGCATCAGGTGGCGCTCGGCCGGATTTCCGTCGAGGCGGATCCGACGATCCTGTCGGTCAAGCCGCAGCTCGACACGCTGCTGCAGCCGGGTGACTTCATCTACGTCCCGAAACGTCCGTCCACCGTGGCGGTCAGCGGCGAGGTTCTCAACCCCGGCTCGTTCCAGTACCGCCCGGGCATGAGCTTGAACGATTATATGGACATGGCGGGAGGCCCTACGGCGACCTCCGACACCGACAGCACGTTCATCATCCTGCCGGATGGCAGCGCGCGGCTGGGCTCGTCGGACTTCTTCGACTTTTTCGGCAGCGATCCCATTCCGCCGGGTTCTACGATCGTTGTGCCTCCGGATCCGGCGCCCTTCAACACGATGGTGTTCCTGACCAGCCTCACCCAGATCATGAGCCAGGTCGCCATCTCCGCCGCTTCGCTGTCTGTCATCAGCGGCAAGGGCAACTGAGTTTGACGGCCGGCGCGTGATTCGAAAGAAGCGTCTGTCTTCGCCCTGAGGCAGGGCAGAATATTTACGCCGCGCCCTGCGGCTCGCGCAGGTCTTGCGCGACGGAGGGCGGCTTGGCGGCGCCTGCCGCTTCGGCCTTGAGCATCGCCCCGATCTGCGCAGCCGCCTCGCCCAGCGTCGTCACGATGCCGTCGGACGAGGTGGTCTCGATCGCATCGAGGAAAGAGGTGTCGTTGTGATCCTCGTTCCAGAATCCGGCGATGATGAGCGCGCCGGGCAGCTGCCTGCGCAGACGGCGCACGAGATAGCGCGCATTCTTGTGATTGCAGGGCGCCAGATACGAAAGACAGATCACCCGCGTGCCCGCGGAATCCAGCGCGCCGAGGCGCGTGGACATCGTCATCTCCGGCGCAATGGCACGCGAGGCGATTCCGCGCCGGTGGAGCACCGCGCCGAGCAGCGTCGCCGCCGCCGAATCGAGCTCGCCCCGCCCCGCCACGCACAGGACCGGCACCATATCGCTGCCCGCAAACGAATCGAATCGCAGCGCCGCATTGCCCGCAGGCGCGGTCTCCGATTCCGTTGCGATTCCGAGGTCCGAGATATCCTCGAGCAGCTGGCGCACGGCGGTATGGATTTTTTCTCCGCCCGCCGCATCGAGCGCGCCGCGGCTCTCGTCCAGCTGCGCGAGCGCGAGACCCTTGATCGCGACCGTGTCGAGATAATCGCAGAGCGAGGCGTCTTTCAGCATCGTCTCGGCGCGCGCGGCTTCCTCGTCGGGCTTTCCTGCGAGCATGCTCAAGTAGAACGCTTCTTCCGGCATCAGCGCGGCGCGGTCGCCGAGCAGGATGTCGAGAAATTTCAGATGCTGGACATTGCGCCCGATGATCGCCATGCACATGGTGAGCGGTGTCGAGAGAAACAGCCCCACCGGCCCCCAGATCCACGTCCAGAACACCGCGCATAATACGACGGCGATGGACGACAAGCCCATCTGCCGCCCATAGAGCCACGGCTCGATCGCCTGGCCGGTGACGGCTTCCGCCCCGAACATCAGGATCGCGGTGGCCGCCACCATCGCCCAGCCGGGATCGATGGCGAGCGCGAGCGTCAGCGGCAGCACGGCCGCGACAGGAAGACCCACATAGGGAATGAAGCGCGCGATGCCCGCGATGAGGCCCCAGAGCGCGGGGCTCGGAATGCCGATCACCCACAGTCCGGCCGCGGTGAAAAGACCGAAGCAGGTGTTGACCGCCATCTGCATCAGCAGATAGCGGCTCAGGCGCTGGGCGCCTTCATCGATGGCCGATGTCGTGCGCTGCAGATCGCGCGCGCCGGCAAGCGAAATGAAACGGTCGCGCAGGTCTTCCTTCTGCAGGAGAATGAAAATCACGAAGATGACGACGAGGCCGACGCCGGCGAGCGGCTGCAGCAGCGGATCGGCGACGTTTTCGAGAATTTCGAGCGGCCCGGGATTGGGTTTGCGGATTTCGACTTGTACCGGCGCAATGGGCGCCGTGCCGGTGGCTGCACCCTGGCCCGCCGGCGCAGCGCTTGTTGCGTTGCCCGAGATGGCATTGTCGAAATTGTTGAAGACGCCGGTCGCGCTTTTGAACAGCGTGCTGCGCGTGGCCGAGCTGCGGATCGATTCGATCTTGACCAGAAGATTGGCCTGGTAGCGCGGCACACCGGGCGCCAGGTGCGAAAGCTGGTTGCCGATGAACATCGCAAGGCAGGCGAAGACCCCCACCGCGAACGCCACCGTGCAGATCACCGCCGAGCCCCGGTTCAACCCCCAGCGGTGCAGCACCGAGACGACAGGCGCGAGCGCAAAGGCGAGCAGCGTCGCCAGCGCGAACGGCAACAGCACGGGCCGCGCGAGATACAGCGTCGCCACCACGCAGGCCGC
>Ga0302324_100023085_pt1 | contig 12050 bp, 7 predicted proteins | sample Palsa_T0_1_FD_201949 | JGI IMG/M metagenome (GOLD analysis project Ga0302324, IMG submission 201949) | Peat permafrost microbial communities from Stordalen Mire near Abisko, Sweden - Palsa_T0_1 | ecosystem: Environmental > Terrestrial > Soil > Palsa > Peat permafrost | place: Sweden: Abisko...
CGAGTTCGAGGCATTCGCTTAGGGTCGATTGAGAAACGCGTCGTTTTGAAAAACGTTGGTGCTGGAGGAGAGGGTCGTTCTCGCGGGAGTGCAAACGAGGCCGTAACTTATAGATTCGATGTTCCCACCGCAATCATAAATGCCAAGGTTGCCAGGGGGCGTTGCACTACCTTGCACTACGGTTCGCAGGCCCGGGCGTCTTCTCCGTCGATATTGATGATGTAGAGAGGCGCTGTCCGAGCTTCGTTGAGCTATTCGGGCGGCTAATCGCACAAAGAGTTAAACCATAAATTGTGAAGACGATTCCGCTTCCAAAGGCCAGGAATCAGAGGCCTACCGAAGACCGGCATCACGCTGCGGCTGTCGAACGCGGTAGGGCAGCTGTACGCAAACTTCAGGAGCAGGGCATCATTGACAGCCAAGGTCGCCGGATTCGGACGGATCTCCCCGCCGACATGCAAGAAGGTAAGGATCGATCCCGATTTCGGCGGTCGTTGATCCCCAGAATGATAGTGGTCGCTGGTCCCTTGGAAGTGGCAAATCGACTTTATATCCGGTTTCCAGCTTTGGCGTCTCCCACTTCAACGCCGATGATCGCGCCGCCGAACTAAACGGGGGCTCATATGCCAGCATCTCGAACGAGATTCGCAATATTGTCAACCGCGAGTTCGAGGCATTCGTTTTGGGGTCGATTGAGAAACGCGTTGGCTTTGCGATCGAGACAACTCTCCGCAGCGGCGTAACATTCGAGCAGGCGCGCTTCGCCAAGCAGGCTGGATTCGTGATTGAGATGCGATACCTTGCACTTCGGGATTTCTTCAGAGGCCAGGCTGAGGCGAATCTATGAGGCGAGCCTGCGAAACCTCCGGCGAGCCGTTCTGGAGATGGATATCCTCTGGGTCCACGACAATACCTCCATTGATGCGAGCCATTCCCTTGTTCTTGAGGCGCGTAACGGCGAGATCTGTTTCCTGGCCGACGAGGCACACTCGTGGGTTAACCGCGACTCTTGACCAGTTCTGAAGAGACTTTGGTATTGCTCAATACGATGAAAGAAGCTGCGCTCATTCAGGGTTTTCGCTTCAATAGGGCCGCGATCAGCCTGATCGCGGAAATATTACAGGTGAAGAGAATGCTGTCGTGCTGAGAGGGTGTTCTTGTGGGAGTGCAAAGAAACCCGTGACTTTCAGATTCACCGTCCAGGCTAAGCGTGCATATCGTGCTTCCGATGGCTGCTTGCCCGACCTTACTCGATGGGGACTACTTGGTTGGTCGTAGTGGGCCAATAGGGTTTTTCTTGATGCAGCCGACCGTACGAAAGATTTCATAGGCAATGATGAAGCCTGAGTTGACGTTCGGCGAGCGTATCGATGTCGCATGACCGGGGCACTCGAACGGCCGTGCCCGCAACAACCAACTTGAGTATCAAAGAGATTGCTGACCACACGGGAGTGCGAGACGACAGCCATTTCGTGCGCGATTTTCAGACCCGTTATGGGATGTCGCCACGGACGTTTCGTCGAGCGAGTCAAGGGAATCTCGTGTCGGTGCATGAATCGCCAATAAATCGGAAGTTTCGCCAATGAGTTGCGATTGCTTAAGGGGAGAACGTGAAATAAACTGTGGTTTCGGCAAGGAATTCGAGGATGGTTCCCGTTTAGGTTCGGGGTGGCCGAGTCCTAAAGGTTCGATAAAGCAAGGGTATTCACCTGGGTCGCAACAGGGCGACCAAAACTGCGGCCTAACGTAACCGGCTGTTCGTGGGCACCCTGCTGTCCCTGTCTAGTGCATGTATTGAATGGCGACTGAGATCAAAAGTGGAGGTAACTTTGCGACGTCTGACGGAATTACTCCTCAATATTACCTTGGCAGTAGTCGCCGTAGCTTCGGTCTCGATGGTTTCGATCAGAATCTACGAGAAAGTGAAGGCTTCCGGTAGCGATCAGCTGAAGTCGCGGAGGATTGAGGGATGGAGGAGCTACGCAGCTGTGGGCAATCGGATAGGACCCAGCAACACAACGGTTACAGTCGTCGAATTCACCGATTTTCAGTGCCCTGTATGCAGGGCGGCCTGGGTGGATTTGCAAGACATTCGCAAGCAATACCCTGATCGAGTGGCGCTCGTGATTAGGAACTTCCCCCTTGCGATGCATCCTTTCGCTGAAGATGCTGCGCACGCCGCCGAGTGTGCGGACTCGCAGGGTGCGTTTGAGCCTTATTACAATCTGTTGTTTTCCCGGCAAAGCTTGATCGGAAGTAAGGGTTGGTCGGAATTTGCTAGAAGAGTCGGCGTTTCCGACATAGGCGCTTTCGAGGCATGCCTTGCTCATCAAGGCATGCAGGCAGTTCTGGAACGGGATCGGGCAGCTGGCAAGCAGCTGGGCGTGGTTGGCACACCCACGTTACTAATTAATGACCTGGAATTGCCAGGCTATCCGGGGTCGGCAGAGTTAAAGAGAACCATTCGTTCGGCGTTAGACGCCCATGGGGGTTAACTTGAATGCGACTTAGTAAATCCGCGCGGTTTGGTACGTGAAAGTCTGAGCCAGTACGGTCGACGAGTAGTTAAACAGTACAACGGACGGTCGGCCAAGGCTGGAGTTCCAATGCTAGCGACACCTAATTCAACTCGCGTGGCTAATACCACCGCCGATTTCGTATGGTGAAGGTTCTTGGCGTTTGCGTTGTGGCGCTTCTTTGTCGTCTGGCTGTCGCCCAGACTGAGCCGACCATGGAAGAGATTTCTGCGCGTCTGACGCCAAACGACCTTAAGGCCGATGTGTCTTTCTTGGCTTCCGATCTACTCCAAGGTAGGGCGTCGCCGTCACAGGGTCTCGACGTAGCCGCCGAATACATTGCTGCCCAGTTCCGTCGCGCCGGCCTGGAAGTTGCCGGCGACGACGGCTACTTTCAAACCGCATGGTACGACTCGGTTACCCCCAACTTCGCCGGAATGGAATTGACTCTGAAGACAACCAAGACAAGAATAAAGGCACAAACCCAATCGATAACTTTACAACAGGCTTTCTCGAACGATTTCACCCGCGTTGCCGTGTTCAAAGACTGGTCAACAGACTGGGAATCTCTCGCAGCGGTCCACTCTGAGGAGGTGCGCGGTAAGGTCCTCGTGCTTGATCTGCCGGATGCCAATACGATCATGACCATTTCCAAAAAGAGGGCAATCATTAACCGTCTCGAGCCTGTGCTGTTGATCTTGCCCCGTAGCCAGTCACCGGGGAATACGGCAGCCGGTCTCTGTGAGATTCCATGTCCGTCTTCTCCGCGCGTCATCTATATCTCGGACGATGCGATATGGGCTGCGCTTCGCTCGGAAAAGCGTGAGTTCTCGGACGCCACGATTTCGGTCCACATCCCGCCGCCGGGGGTAGTCCGGGTGAAACTTCATAACGTACTAGGTGTGCTCCGTGGCGCAGATCCTGTACTCCGCAATACATACGTGTTGGTGACCGCACATTACGATCACCTCGGCACCAAGGGGAATGGCGGCAGTGATTGCATTTACAACGGCGCTAACGATAACGCTAGTGGTACTGCTTCCGTCATTGAAATCGCCAATGCTCTTGCCGCATTGCCTATACGTCCCAAGCGTTCAATCGTCTTCTTAACCTTCTTTGGTGAAGAACTTGGCTTGTTGGGCTCCAGGTATTACGCCTCACATCCAGTCTTTCCGATCGGAAGCACTGTTGCCGATGTGAATCTAGAACAGCTCGGACGCACGGACTCCGATGGTACAGCAAATGTCGACCTCGTGAATGTGACTGGCTACGATTTCTCCACCTTGACTGATGTGTTTCGCAAGACAGGCGAAGATAGTGGTTTGCGTGTGGTGAAAGCCGAGAAACTGAACGAACGCTATTTCGGGGCTAGTGACAACCAAGCGCTCGCAGACGTCGGAATTCCCGCGCATACGCTTTCGGTGGGTTATTTCTTTCCAGACTACCATCAATCCGGAGACAGATGGCCAAAGCTCGATTACAATAACCTCGCGAAGGTAGATCGCACTATCGCACTGTCGGTTTTCCGAGTTGCAAACAGTATTGCAATGCCTGAATGGAATAAAGATATCCCGTGCACTCGCATGTACATCAAGGCGCGCCAGGCCTCACGTGGCATAGGGTCCCAGTGACTACCACCTCCCTGCTGCGTAATCCATCCTTGCAGCAAGCTCCATGATCGCAAGCTTTTCCTAGAAGAACCCGCAAAAGCAGGTGCATTTTCACTGACAACTACATTCCTCTCTCTCAAATACATGTATAATCACAGCAAAAGGAGCGACGTGAATGATACACGTGCTGGAGGGTTTCGTTCAGGATCTGGTTTATGCTCTTCGGAGCTCGCGGCGCAGTCCGATATTTGTGGCGGTGGCTGTTGTTTCATTGGCACTCGGAATCGGCGCTAATACGGCTGTCTTTAGCGTGATCGATGCGCTACTGCTAAAGCCTCTGCCCGTGCGCGATCCGGAACACTTGGTTTCCCTGGCCCAGGATTCACATGGCGATGCTGCATCGTACGCGCTGTGGAGTCAACTCCGTGAACAACAGGATGTCTTCAGTGAAATGTTTGCCGCTGGCGGCGCGGGTAATTTCGATTTGGCAACCGAGGGTGAGAAGGAGCCAGCAGGAGGCCTCTACGTCAGCGGCTCCTATTTCAGCTCATTGGGTATTTCGGCGATGCTCGGACGCACACTCACGGAGGAGGACGACCGGCGTGGTAGCTCTCCTGTGGCCGTAATCAGCTATGACTTCTGGCGGCGGCGCTACCGCGGCGATCCTGCGATTGTCGGCCGCATTATCCACCTGGACAATCACCCGTTCGAGGTCGTAGGTGTGACGACGTCCGGGTTTTTCGGTCTCTACGTGGGAGAAATGTTTGAGATCGCTATACCGGTTGCCTCCGAACCGATCCTGCATCCACAAGGCCCTTATATGGAGCAGCCAGACGACCGTTGGCTAACGATGTACGGGCGGCTTAAGCCCGGTGTCGACCTAAGGGTGGCGGAGTCACGGCTCAACGTCGTGTCGGCTCAGATCCTCCAGACTCTCCCTAACGATGAGAGGGGCAAATCCCCCCGTTTGATTTTGAAACCTGCTGGCCGGGGAGTGTCTGAACTTCGAATCGATTATTCGGCGGCCCTAGCGGTGCTCATGGCCATGGTTGGGCTAGTTCTCCTTATGGCCTGCGCCAATCTCGCGAATCTGTTATTGGCGCGTGCAGGTGCGCGTAATCGCGAGGTAGCCGTGCGTCTTGCAATCGGTGCCAGCCGCGGACGCCTGATCCGCCAGTTTCTCACGGAGAGTCTCTGCCTTTCTTTTGCTGGCGCCACATTGGGGCTAGTGGTAGCGCAGTGGTCTAGCCGATTGATGGTTTCATGGATTTCTTCATCGCGCGAGCGGATCTTCCTCAGTCTCTCACCCGATTTCCGGATTTTGGCCTTTGCAGCATGCTTGGCGACAGTTACCGCGCTGCTATTCGGCATCGTTCCGGCAGTCAGAGCCGCGCGGCTGATGCCACAGTCCGCCCTCAAAGAAGGTGAGGGGGGACTTCTCCATTCGAGACAACGGTTGAGTGTGGGGCGCGTATTGGTGGCCGTTCAAGTGGCGCTTTCCGTCGTGTTACTGATCGGGGCGGGACTTTTCGTCCGAAGCTGGCGTTCTTTGCTGACGCAAGGGCTCGGCTTCCGAAAAGATCATATTCTGCTTGTGAACGCGGATTGGCACATCACAAAGTACACTGGCGCGCGCCAAGCTCTTGCCTCGGAGCAGCTCCTGGAACGGTTTCGCGAGCTCACCGGAGTACAAGCGGCCTCGGCCTCCGCAGCAACGCCCCTTGGCGCCGTCGCTTTTGTCAAAGACGTTGAAATCGACAGCCCTGACGAGGGGCGCCATAAGGTGCACTCACATTTCAATATGGTTTCGCCAAGCTTCTTCGATGTCTTAGGTACGCCGCTGTTGGCCGGGCGCGACTTCAAAGCGCGTGATAGCGCGAGTTCGTCACACGTTGCAATTATCAACGAGACGGCGGCCCGGCGTTTCTTTCCTGGAAGGGATCCGATTGGCCGAACATACCGCGAACCTGCCTTTGAGAAGCAACCAGAGATCGTTGACCAGATCGTAGGCGTGGTCCGAGATGCCAAATACACCAATCTACGTCGGGAAGCGCCTCCCACTTTTTACGTTCCGATCGCGCAAAATCCGTCAAAATATCCTACTTATGAGTTGCGTTACGCCGGCCCATTAGGCGACTTGATCGCCCGAGTCAAAGAGGTAGTGCGTGCAGCCGACCCTAGTATCAGGCTGCAAATTGAGTTGTTCTCGACGCGGGTCGAGGATTCGATAGTGAGGGAACGTCTACTGGCGCGTCTAGCGTCGGTATTCGGCGTTTTGGCGTTGGCGCTTGCCACCCTCGGCCTCTATGGCTTGGTGACTTTCGAAGTGACTTGTCGGCGCAGCGAGATTGGCGTCCGCATGGCGCTCGGTTCCAGTGAGCGCGGCATAGTTTGGCTATTCTTGTACGAAATGGCTGCCCTGTTCTGGCTCGGAATCCCGTTGGGTCTAGCGCTGGCAATGGCTGGTTCAAGGTTTGTGCGGTCTCAAATATATGGCTTCGGGTCGATGGATCTTGCGACTGCTGGCAGCGCATGCATAGTTTTGACGGTTGTCGGTATGGCAGCCGTCTACTTTCCTACGCGCCGTGCGGCGCGTATTGATCCGCTCGCGGCGTTACGACAGGAATAACACCATGCCAGCTCGTCACTTTCTGGGCTCACTTGTCAGCTCTAGCGGCTGCTCACAAAAGAACGCCAAGGCCCGAAGCGCTTGAACGAGCCGAATCACAATGCTTGCAACCTCCATAGGTGTTACGGCCAGACATGAACGACCAGCAATTCTACCATCGAAACTTCGTCATCGCGACGCACGTCGAGCTTTCTCGACGTGCAGAATTAGCGCTGTTTAAATCGCGATTTCCTTACCCTGGGTAACCCACTCTAGCTAAACATCCCATGTCCTGCTGGGAGCCGCAAAATAAAATTACATCACAATGGGCGTCACAAGGCGACCCAATGAGCACACAACTTCGGTACCTTCAAAGTGCCCGAGTCTATGGTTTGGAACGCACCTCCGGCACCTTGGATTCCCGCGACACCCGCCCCTGCAACGCCTCCTCCAGCGACACATGATTCGTCTCCAGCGTCTCCCCCAGCACCTGGTCGAGCGCGACTTTCGCAGTCCCATAAGCTGCAATCGCCTGCAGTTCGGTCAACTGCGCGCCCAACAGACTCGCCCGCGCAGCAACGACATCGCTGGGTTGAGCGGTGCCGAACGAAAACATCTGCTGCTCCTTCTCCAGTAGTTGCTCCTGCAGCGCCCGGCTGTCCACCGCTTGCCGGTATCTGGACCGGGCCTGACGCAGGGCGGTCATTTGGTTCGAAATCGCCACCACGATGGCATTCATGTTTCTGCGCTCCACCAGATCCCCTTGGCGCAATTGCAGCTGGTCGATGGCATCGTCGGCCTGCGCCTGCCGATTCCACAAGGGAATGTTGAAACCGAGAGCCGCGCGCTGATTGTAGAAATCCCGGCGAAAAATCTGACCCAGAGCGTTGCCTAAGCCGCCGTAAAAGTAGGGCGGGGCACCCTCGCCCGGGACGGGAGTGCCGGCCGAACCTATGTTCCAGGTCTGGTAAACGCCCTGCAGGGTGGGCAATAACGTATTGCGCGTGCCCAACGCGTTAATCGCTCCAGTTTCGTCACTGAGCCTGGCCAGCGCGACGTCCGGGCGCTTGGCGAGAGCTCTCGCCAGCAGATCGCGCAAGCCCGGCAACTCCTCCTCGGCCGGAACCTGAACATGATCCAGCGGGACGATGTCCATGGCGTCCACCAGCGGATCCTCAGTCCCGTTCCGGCTCAAAACATTCTTCAACGCGCTCTCTTGTTGCTCCGCGTTGACCTGTGCAATAGCCAGCTCCTGCCGGCGCGTCGAGAGGTCGGACTCCGGCCGGTAGATATCGGATCTGGCTACCGCGCCGAATGAAATCTGCTTCTTGGTGTCGTCCAGAAACTTCTGCGCAGCATCCACCGCATTCTGTCTTACTCGCAGCTCGTCGTCGGCCGCTACCAGCGCCCAGTACAGGCTCAGCACGTTGGCCACGGTATTCAGCAACTGCGAGCGGAACGTTTCTCGAGCGCCTCCGATATTCTTCTCGGCTACCGTAATGTACCGGCGATTAAGGGCTACGCCGAAGCCTTGCAAAAGCGAGTGGCGAACGTAGATTTGAACCACTGGCTCGACGTCCGGGTTGAGATTGTCTGTGGGTGCATTCTGTTTCAAATACGATTCGTTGGCGGTGATCTGCACAAAGCCGCCCGTGATCAAGCCTTGCTGGACGAAAGAGTTGAAGATGTGTTCGGTGCTGACCAGAGCGGGGATCTGGCTCACCGTCGTGTTGGATTGAGGAGCAGTGGAGTGCTCAAAAAGCGTGGCATTCTGGAAGTCCGCATCCAGGTTCGGCGTGATCGGTCCCAGCTGTTGGACAGACCCGCCGTTACCGCCTCCACCTCCGTTGTTCCCGTTACTCGCGAGCCCGGCCGAAACCTCACTTCCCACTACGCCTTGGCCGCTGACCACCTGGTTGACTAACGAGTTGCCGGAAGTGACCCCCCGCAGCGGACCGCCTCCCTGCACACGCTTCAAATTCCATTCCGCATTCAACGGTCCATACCGGTCCACTTCCAGATCGAGATCGTTTTCAATAACCAACGCGATGGCATCCTGTACCGTCAAATAAAGCTTGCCGCCGCGAATCAGCTGGTACAGCCGGCTCGAATTCTTCAATTGCACCGGGGGCATGGATGTGGGCAAGTATGGCCGCACCAGAATGGTTACATGTGCCTTTTCCACCGTCTGCGGCGATTGCTGGGCGCTCACCTGGGAGGCCACGCAGGCATAGCCTATGAAAACGGCGATTAGTTTTCGCGAAGCCGTAAGAGCGATCTTCATTGCTTCACCCCCTGAGGAACGTTCGCCGGAATTGAGGACTCGCGCGCCACACGTCCCGCCGCCGCCTCCTGCATGGACACGCCGTTCGAGTCCAGCGTTTGCCCCACCGCTTCATCGAAGGCAATCTTCGCGTGGGTATAGTTGGCCATGGCCTGAACTTCCGCATCTTGGGCTGTGGCCATGTCCCGCTGTGTTTGTACCACCTGCGCGATAGTCGACTCGCCGAATTTGAACCTGTTTGTCTCGGAGTCCAGCGTTTGCTGGGCCAATGAGCGAGTAGCCACCGCGGTTTCGTACCGCGCCCGTGCCTGCTGCAGGCCGATCACCGCGTTCTTAACGTCTACGCGAACCTGATTGACCTCCTTTTGTAGCTGCAACTCGTTTTGCCGGACTTGGAGCTGGTCGAGCGCGTAATCGGCTTGCGCAACCCGGTTCCGAATTTGAACGTTCAACGAAAAGCCCACGGAGTAGTTTGGAAAATGCCGCTGGAAGATCTGACTGAGCAAGTTGCCGTATCCACCCAAGACGTATGGTGCGGGCGGGCCACTGGTGGAGACGTCGTACAGAGGATTGGCTGTACCGACCAGGGCATTATTTGTGAATTCGGCGAATGCGTTCAGGGTCGGCAGCAAGGCATTTCGGGTCCCCACGGCGCTGATCTTTGAGCTGTCCAGATTGATACGTATCTGCTCCATCTCTGGACGCGTCTGGAGCGCCTGATTGATCAACTCCGCGGTAGGCTTGAGATCTTCCTTTTCCGGAACCTTGATCTTGTCCAAAGGTATGACATGGACTTCATCCAGCCATGGGTTTTCAACGCCGTTTCTACTCAAAGCGTTCTTAAGAACCGTTTCCTGCTGTGCTACGTTGGTCTGCGCGATCAGCAGATTTTCTTTCGCGGAGGAAACCTCGGCTGCCGCGCGTGTTATCTCAATCTTGGGTAAAGTTCCCAAGTCGGCTTGGTGCTGGTTTCCCTCCAGGAGTTTTTGCGCCGTCGCGAGCGCCTGTTCGCGAATGCGTATAGCTTCGTTGAAACTGACCAAGTCCCAGTAAAGATTCAGAACCGCGGAAATTGTGGTCACCACTTGCCGTTTCAGTTGCAGATCGCTCACCTTCGCGTTGTTCTTCGCCATCCGAATATAGCGGTTGTTCACCGCGATTCCAAAGCCCTGTAGCAGCGGTTGTGAAATTTGTAGGTCGAGAAAGCCGGTAGTGAATGGATTGATCGCATAATCCGGGCTGTTCACTCTTTCGCGCGTCGCGCCGTAAGTGAGCTGTGCGTTGGTTCCGGTAACGAAGGACTGGTTGTACCCGGCATAATACGACTGCGTGCCAAATACAAAAGCAGGGATGCCGACCACCGTCTCGTTGCTTTCCGGAACGCTATTATGCTGAAAACTACCGTTCGCATAAAAGAGCGGGTCGAGGGAAGGAGGGTTAGGGCCGATGGTAAGCACCAAGCCGCCGCCCGAGGCGACGCCCGTCCCTGTGTCGGCTAACCCAACCACTCCCGAGGTCACTCCCGCCAGACTCACGCTTTGCGGTCCGGGGCTGATCGGCAGACCCACGCCGCGCGGGGCCTGGCCGCTTTGAGTTCGCCGCAAAACCTCCGTCGCCAGAACCGGCGCGTAACGCTGAATCGCGATATCGAGATTGTTTTCCAGCGTCACCGCAATCACGTCCTGCACCGACAAATACAAATTCCCACCGCGAACCAGCGACTCCAACCGGGGCGTGTTCGACAACACCGCCGACCCGATGATGCGAGGCTGGATGTGAAACGGCTTCAGAAATCGCCCCACCAGCGGGTACGGTTTCGGCTCCTGTATGGACACCTCCGGAGATTGCGCAAAACAGGTCAAGCCAACACATAGAACGGAAAAAACTCTTCGAAAGTAACCCATTGAATAGAATCCTAGTTGATGACGGCCGGCCCGCGCTACCCGCAGGAAACTGGCTGATTGGTTTTCCCAGATTGCCATCCAAGTGCAATCCGCCTTCCACTTCAGCAGGGGGGGTAGACGGTGTTTTCAATTGTGTTTCCAAGTAGATACAGCGCCGGAAATCGGCTCCGCCGAAGCTACTGTCCGATTTCGCTCAAAACTGTCCGGATTTGCCAAAGACGGCTGCGGCGAACGCACCGAGTACGCCCTCGGACCAAGGCAACTGCCGGAGAATCGCTCCCGCAAACAACTGACGATGTCTCCGAAAACTCCTTCAAACGAAACTGGAAAATCAAGATTCCTCACTTTATGACTGGCTGAAAGCGCCTTCGTGGGTGACCGAGGTGGTCGATTCGACCGATTCGCTGCTCGATCGTCATCGGATTCTACGGTTGGTTGCAATTCGCAAGGACGCCCGCGAACTGCAGGTTCAACTCCTCGCCAGCCGTATTCCATACGTGCAGCAGGACCTGTTCGTCGCGCACCAGCCGTTTGATCTCCTCTCGGACAATTTTCAATCCTGAACACAAGAGGTTATGTGCAAAAATAATGCCAGGTTCCCAGGGCACTTCCCAGAACCAGCTGACATGAGGGCCGAACGTGCGTGGCTAGGTAAACGTCTCAAGGAAGCTCGATTGTTTGCGGGCCTATCGCAAAATATGGCTGCCAAGGTCCTTGGCGTACCTCGGAGCACTATATCGCTAATAGAGTCTGGCAAGCGTAGTTTAGATGTTTTAGAATTCAAAAAGCTCGCCGCACTCTACCAGCGGTCGTGGAGCTACTTTGTTCGCGAAGAGCAAGTTTTCGATTCTTCTGTACTGCCGCGCGATGTCGAACAGTTAGCTCGCATTGCCGCGACCTTTACGCCACAAGATCTAAATGATCTTGTACTATTTGCTCAATTCCTCAGTTCTCGTGCAGAACAGAAACGTTGAGATCGACGAGCAAGCGAGCGCTTTGCACCAGCGATATATCCAATGACAGATGACGCTAGCTGAAGTGGGGAGCGCGACGTACCCATATCTCTGGCGCGGCACAAGCGTCCTCAACAACCTGCGCGGTCTCACTAACCGCAACTACTCGCCGCTT
>Ga0302324_100023088_pt1 | contig 12049 bp, 12 predicted proteins | sample Palsa_T0_1_FD_201949 | JGI IMG/M metagenome (GOLD analysis project Ga0302324, IMG submission 201949) | Peat permafrost microbial communities from Stordalen Mire near Abisko, Sweden - Palsa_T0_1 | ecosystem: Environmental > Terrestrial > Soil > Palsa > Peat permafrost | place: Sweden: Abisko...
GGTCTCGACCGACTACGATATTTCTGATCGGCTGTACTTCGAGCCGCTCACGCTGGAGGACGTGCTCGAGATTCTGGACAAGGAGAAGCCCGAGGGCGTCATCGTACAGTTCGGCGGGCAAACCCCGCTCAAGCTGTCTCGGGCACTTGAAGCAGCCGGTGCGCCCATCATCGGCACCTCTCCGGACTCCATCGATGTCGCCGAGGATCGCGAGCGCTTTCAGATCCTCGTGAAGCAGCTCGGGTTGAAGCAGCCCGCCAATGCCAGCGCGCGTGCCGAAGAGCAGGCGGTGATGCTGGCGCGCGCGGTCGGATATCCCCTCGTCGTGCGGCCCTCCTATGTGCTCGGCGGGCGCGCCATGGAGGTGGTGTTCAATGAGGAGGACCTGCGCACTTATATGAGAGTCGCCATGCGCGTCTCGAACGACAGCCCCGTGCTCCTCGACCGCTTCCTCGATGTCGCCATCGAAGTGGACGTCGATGCGGTATGCGACGGGGAGGATGTCCTCATCGGTGGCATCATGGAGCACATCGAGCAGGCGGGCGTACACTCGGGAGACTCCGGCTGCTCGCTGCCACCCAATAGCTTGAGCGCGGAAATCCAGATGCAGCTGCGCGAGCAGACGCGCAAGCTTGCCAAGGCGCTTTCCGTAGTAGGACTCATGAACATCCAGTTTGCGATTCAAAACGGCGTGATTCACATCCTCGAGGTCAATCCGCGCGCCTCGCGCACGGTGCCGTTCGTGTCAAAGGCGACGGGCGTGCAGCTCGCCAAGGTCGCAGCGCGCGTCATGACGGGGCGCAAGCTGGGAGAGTTGGACCGCCTCGCGCAGTGCGTTCCCAATTATTTCAGCGTCAAGGAAGCGGTGTTCCCGTTCGTCAAATTTCCGGAGGCCGATCCCATCCTCGGCCCCGAGATGAAATCGACCGGCGAGGTCATGGGCACGGGCCGCACCTTCGGAGAAGCGTATGCCAAGGCGCAGGCGGCCTCCGGCGTGACCCTGCCAAGAAGCGGAGTGTGTCTGTTGAGCGTGCGCGAGCGTGACAAGCCGGGCGCCGTGCAGCTTGGTGCACGGCTCATCGCCTATGGCTTTACGCTGGTCGCAACGGATGGGACGGCGCGCGCGCTCGAGGAGGCGGGCATCGCTTGCCGCCGCGTCAACAAGGTGCGCGAGGGGCGGCCGCACATCGTCGACATGATCAAGAATGACGAGATCGATTTGATCGTCAACACCACCGAAGGCAAGCAGGCCATCCGCGAATCGAACTCGATCCGGCGCGAGGCGGTGCACCGCCGTGTGACGTACTACACGACTTTGGCGGCAGCGGTCGCCACCTGCGAAGCGCTCGATCACCTGGATGAGGTGGATGTGAACCGTCTGCAGGATCTGCATCGCGAGGGATTGCCCGTATGAAAAGAACTCCGATGACCGCACGCGGTGCCGAGATCCTGCGCGCGGAGTTGAAGCGCCTGAAGTCCGAAGCGCGGCCGCAGGTCATTCACGCGATCGCCGAGGCGCGCGCGCACGGGGATCTGTCGGAGAACGCCGAATACCACGCGGCGCGCGAGCAGCAGGGATTCATCGAGGGCCGCATCAACGAGCTCGAAGCCAAATTTTCCAACGCCGAGATCATCGACCCGAAGTCGCTGCCGGCAAGCGACCGCGTGGTCTTCGGCGCCACGGTGGAGCTTGAAGACCAGGACGATGCGAGCCGCGTCGTCTATCAGATCGTGGGCGAGGATGAGGCGGATATTCGTGCCGGGCGCATCTCCATCACCTCGCCGATTGCGCGGGCGCTGGTGGCGAAGGAGGCCGGCGACATTGTCGATGTGGCGGCGCCGGCCGGCCGGCGCACCTACGAGATCATCGCGGTGCGCTACGAGTGAGCGGCCGCTCGAAGAGCAGTAGCCGCTGGCTGCAGGAGCACTTCTCCGATCCGTTCGTGAAGCGCGCGAAGAAGCAGGGCCTGCGTTCGCGCGCGGTTTTCAAACTCGAGGAGATCGACCGGCGCGAGAAACTCCTGCGTCCGGGCCAGGTGTGCCTCGACTTGGGCGCAGCGCCGGGCGCCTGGAGCCAGTATGCCAGGCAACAGGTGGGCCGCCCCGGTCGCGTCATCGCGACCGACATCCTGGAGCTGCCGCCCCTGCCGGGTGTGGAGTTCGTGCTGGGAGACTTTCGCGAAGCGGAGGTATTCGCAGCGGTCCTTGCCCTATGTCCGGCGCGCGGGGTCGATGTGCTGCTATCGGACATGGCGCCCAACTTGAGTGGGGTGGATGCCATCGATGCGCCGCGCTCGATGCAGCTTTCCGAGCTCGCACTTGAATTAGCGGCCCGCGTCTTGAAGCGCGAGGGGACTGCCCTGATCAAGGTGTTTCACGGTGCCGGTTTCGAGGAGTTCGTGCGCGGCGCGCGGCGGCAGTTTGCGACGGTTAAGCTCCTGAAACCGCAGGCTTCACGCTCTCGCAGCCCTGAGCTGTATCTGCTGGCGAAGGCCTTTGTGATGGTGTAGGTTCGAATGCAAGTTGCAGTGAAAGCGCTGCGCGCGAGGTTGGGCTCTTGAACGATTTGACGAAAAATATCCTGCTTTGGGTGGTGATCGTGCTGGTGCTGCTGGCGGTGTTTAGCCGCTACATGCCCCCGGTCGGCCAGCCTGAGGAGGTGCGCTACTCGACCTTCCTGAACGATGTTAAATCGAGCCGCGTCGAATCCGTGGTCCTGCAGGGCGAGATGATCTATGGGGTCCGTAAGGACAAGACCCAGTTCAAGACGTACAACCCCGAAACCGACTTCACGGCGCTGATCGGCTCCCTGTCGAAGGCTGACGTGGCTATCGAGGGCCGCCCGCCGAAGCAGCCGAACTTCGTGGCTCAGCTTCTGCTTCAGCTCGCTCCCGCGCTGCTCCTCATCATGGTATTCGTTTACATGCTGCGGCAGATGCAGGGTGCCTCCGGAGGGCGGGGGGCCATGTCCTTCGGCAAGAGCCGTGCGCGCCTCCTGGGCGAGGATCAGGTGAACGTGACCTTCGCGGACGTCGCCGGGGTCGAGGAGGCGAAACAGGAAGTCTCCGAGATCGTCGATTTTCTGAAGGACCCGGGCAAGTTCCAGAAGTTGGGCGGCAAGATCCCGAAGGGCGTCCTCATGGTCGGCTCGCCCGGCACCGGCAAGACGCTGCTCGCGCGCGCCATCGCGGGCGAAGCGAAAGTACCTTTCTTTACGATTTCCGGCTCCGACTTCGTGGAAATGTTCGTCGGCGTCGGCGCCTCGCGCGTGCGCGATATGTTCGAGCAGGCGAAGAAGCATGCGCCCTGCATCATTTTCATCGACGAGATCGATGCAGTGGGACGTCATCGCGGCGCAGGTCTCGGCGGCGGTCACGATGAGCGCGAGCAGACGCTGAACCAGCTCCTCGTGGAAATGGACGGCTTCGAGGGCAACGAGGGCATCATCGTCATCGCTGCCACCAACCGGCCGGATGTGCTCGACCCGGCACTCCTGCGGCCGGGTCGGTTCGACCGGCAGGTGGTCGTGCCGCTGCCTGATGTGCGCGGGCGCGAGCAGATTCTGCGCGTCCACATGCGCCGTGTGCCGTTGGCGGATGATGTGAAGCCGGCGCTGATCGCGCGCGGCACTCCGGGATTCTCTGGCGCGGATCTGGCGAACCTTGTGAACGAGGCCGCTCTTTTTGCTGCGCGTGCCAACAAGCGCACCGTCAGCATGGATGAATTCGAGCGTGCCAAGGACAAGATTATGATGGGCGCGGAGCGGCGCTCCATGGTGATGACCGAAGCCGAGAAGCGCATGACGGCCTATCATGAGTCAGGCCACGCCATCGTCGGCATGAGCGTCCCAGAGCACGATCCAGTCTATAAGGTCACGATCATTCCGCGCGGCCGTGCGCTCGGCGTCACGCAGTTTCTGCCCGAGCAGGACCGCTACAGTCTCTCCAAGCGCCGCATCGACAGCGCCATCACGACGCTCTTCGGCGGACGGGTGGCCGAGGAGATCATCTTCGGGCCCGAACAGGTCACGACCGGCGCTTCGAACGATATCGAGCGTGCGACCGAACTTGCGCGCAACATGGTCACGAAGTGGGGCCTGTCCGACAAATTAGGACCGCTCACCTACACCGAGGAGACGGGCGAGGTATTTCTCGGTCGCAGCGTCACGCAGCACAAACAAGTCTCCGACGGTACCGCCCACGCCATTGATGAAGAGGTACGGCGCGTCATCGAGATCAACTACACGCGCGCCAAAGAGATTCTCGACAGCAATCTCGACAAGCTGCATGCAATGGCCGCAGCGCTCGTCAAATACGAGACCATCGACGAGAATCAGCTGAAGGACATCATGGAAGGACGCCCGCCCAAGCCGCCGAGCGACTGGGACGACTCCTTGTCCAATACGCCGCCGAAGGCGCCACTGGAAGGCGGCCAGCCCGGCAGCGTGGTCGGCTCTCCCGCCTAAGCCGCGCACCAAGGCGCAAGGGGTTTGCCCCCGTTCCTGCAGTGCGGCGCGAAGCGGCTCGATCTGTCGCGTGCCGCCGTGATGGGCGTTCTCAACGTCACGCCCGACTCCTTTTCCGATGGTGGGCGCTTTCTGGCGCCCGCGGCCGCGCATGAGCAGGCGCTGCGCATGATCGCCGAGGGTGCGGCGATTATCGACATCGGCGGGGAGTCCACGCGGCCCGGCGCCGCACCCGTGCCCCTGGAAGAGGAGCTCAAGCGGGTGATGCCCGTGATCGAGCGCCTGAGTGACTCTCCCGCGGTCATCTCGATCGATACCACAAAGCCGGCGGTCATGCGCGCCGCCGCCCGGGCAGGTGCCGGCCTCATCAACGACGTGCGCGCACTGCAGGAGCCTGGGGCTCTGCAGGCCGCACTCGAGAGCGGCTGCGCGGTGTGCCTGATGCACATGCAAGGGGAGCCGCGCACCATGCAGCACGCCCCGCACTACGTCGACGTCGTGAAGGAGGTCAAGGCATTCCTTGTCGCGCGCGCGCACTCTTGTGAGGAGGCCGGGTTCGAAAGAGCGCGCATCGTCATCGATCCGGGCTTCGGCTTCGGCAAGAACCAGGCGCACAATCTTGAGCTCCTGCGGCGGCTATCAGAGCTCGCCGGCGAGTGGCCGCTCGCCGTGGGCCTGTCGAGAAAGTCCATGCTGGCGCGAATCCTCGGGCGCAGCGACGGCGACCGGCTCGCGGCCAGTGTGGCACTGGCGGTGATGGCGGTCATACGCGACGCGCGCATCGTCCGCGTGCACGATGTGGCCGCGACGGTAGATGCGTTGCAAGTGGTCGCCGCGGTCGGCGGCGGCATGAGCGAACAAAGGATGGAGGCAAAGGAAATTGGGACGTAAATATTTCGGCACCGATGGCGTGCGTGGCCGGGTGGGCGAGCATCCGATGACGGTGGACTTCGCCTTGAATCTGGCAAGCGCGGCGGCGCGCGTGCTCGCGCCCGATGGTGGCACCGTGCTCATTGGCAAAGACACGCGCCTCTCGGGTTACATGTTCGAGTCCGCGCTCGAGGCGGGCTTCGTCGCCGCGGGTGTCAATGCGATGCTCATCGGTCCGTTGCCCACACCCGGGGTCGCCTACATGACGCGACGCTTCGAGTGCGACTTCGGCGCCGTGATCAGCGCCTCGCACAATCTCTACGATGACAACGGCATCAAATTCTTCGACTCTACGGGTGCGAAACTCTCCGACGATCTGGAAGAGCGCATCGAGCTTGAAATTGAACAGGGGCCGGTGACCCGCGCCTCGCGCAACCTCGGGCGCGCCACGCGCGTCGATCGCTCGCGCACCTATTATCAGGAGTTCTGCACTTCGACCATGCCGCCCGGCATGGACCTGTCGGGACTCAAGATCGTCATCGATTGCGCCAACGGCGCTGCCTACAAGGTCGGCCCGCGGATGCTCGCAGACCTGGGCGCGGAGATCGTGCCCGTCGGCTGCTCGCCAAATGGCCGCAACATCAACGACGGCTGCGGCTCAACCCTGCCTGATCTTTTGCAGATGACGGTGCCCGGCGTGCGCGCCAACGTAGGTCTCGCGCTCGATGGCGATGGCGACCGCCTGGTGATGGTCGATCATCTGGGCCGCATCGTCGATGGCGACCAGCTCCTCTATATCATCGCGCGCGCGCGCAAGTTGGACGGCACGCTGAAGGGTCCCGTCGTCGGCACCGTGATGAGCAATTTCGGCCTCGAGCTTGCGATGCGCGCGGCCGGGGTTGATTTTCGCCGCGCGCAGGTCGGGGATCGCAATGTGCTCGGGATGCTGAAGGAGGCGGGCGGGGTGCTCGGCGGGGAAACCTCCGGCCACATCCTGTGCCTGGACAAGACCACCACGGGCGATGGCCTCGTCTCCGCACTGCAGGTGCTTGCCGTGATGAAGCAGACCGGGCATTCGCTCGCCGAACTCGCCGCCGGCATGCAGCGCTTTCCGCAGGTACTTCTGAACGTCAAAGTGGCGCGTGGGGTTGACCCGACCGGAATCGCGGTCGTGCAGGCGGCGGTAGCGCGGATCGAGAAAAGCTTAGCGGGCGAGGGCCGCGTCGTGCTGCGCCCATCGGGGACGGAGCCGGTGATTCGCGTGATGGTCGAGGGCCGCGACGAGCAGATTACTCGGGCGCTTGCGACCGAGCTTGCAGAGGTCGTGCGCCTGGCGGCGGCCTAGGCTATGATCCCGCGCCCCTGCGCGGGTGCCCCTATCTCAAGATTGCGCCATGCGTCAGCCCCTAGTCGTCGGAAACTGGAAAATGCACGGGTCGCGCGCCGAAAACGCGCGCCTCATCGAGGAGATAATCGCGCAGTTCCCGGCGGCGCCGGCGGCGCTGTGTGTGGTGTGTCCGCCGCTCGTCTATTTGCAGGACGTGGCGCGCCTGCTGCGCGGCTCGGCGATCGTTTTGGGTGCGCAGACGCTGTGCGCGGATACGCAAGGTGCCTTCACCGGGGAAGTCTCCGCTGCCATGCTGAAGGACGTCGGCTGCTCCTATGTCATCGTGGGGCACTCTGAGCGGCGCCTCCTGTTTCGCGAGAGCGACCAGACCGTGGCGCGCAAATTCGTCGCGGCGCAGGCGAAGGGCCTGGTACCGATCCTGTGCGTGGGCGAGCAGCTCGAGGAGCGCGAGGCGGAGCGCACCCACGAGGTGGTCGCGCGGCAGCTGGAGGCGGTGCTGAAGCTTGCCAGCGTTGAGTCGCTGGCGAGCGCCGTACTGGCCTATGAGCCCGTCTGGGCGATCGGCACGGGGCGCAATGCAACCCCGGAGCAGGCGCAGGAGGTCCACGCCTTCATCCGTGCGCAGCTGTCGGCCCGGGATGCTAAAATCGCGCCCCTGACACGTATTCTTTACGGCGGCAGCGTAAAGGCGGTCAACGCGGCGGAGCTCTTCGCCATGCCGGATATCGACGGCGGACTGATTGGCGGCGCGTCGTTGAAGGCGGATGAGTTTGTCGCGATCTTGCGCGCTGCCCGTGCGCACTAAAGTGGAAGTTCAATGTTGCACATGATTTTGACGATCGTGCAGGTGTTCGCATCGGTGGCGATCATTGCCCTCGTGCTCCTGCAGCGGGGCAAAGGAGCCGAAGCCGGCGCAGGTTTCGGCGCGGGCGCCTCCGGAACGGTATTCGGCGCGCGCGGCGCGCGCACCGCCCTGTCGCGCGCGACGGCGGTGTTCGCGGCCATTTTCATGATCAATAGCCTCGCGCTTGCGTACATGGGCCGCCAAGCCGCGACGGAGCCGAAGTCGATTCTCGATGAGGCGGCGCAAACAGCGCCGCAGCTTCCCAAGCAGCTGCCTGCGGCGCCGCCTCTTCCGGCGACACCCGGCACTGGCAAGCACTGATCTCAAGCCGACGTGGTGAAACTGGTAGACACACTAGCTTGAGGGGCTAGCGGCGCAAGCTGTGCCGGTTCGAATCCGGCCGTCGGCACCAAACTTCTTGTTCGATTGGTTACAATGTCAGCCTTCGCACAGAGGGCAGATCGCATTTTCGGACCATGCTTGCGAATTACCTGCCCGTCCTGATCTTTCTCGTCGTCGCCACTGCCGTGGCCGCCGTGATGCTTGGCCTCGGCGGTGGGCTCGGCCGCTATCTGTCCCGTTCCCCGCACGACCCGGCCAAGCGCACGCCCTACGAGTGCGGCTTCGACGCCTTCGAAGACTCGCGCATGAAGTTCGACGTCCGTTACTACCTGGTCGCCATCCTCTTTATCGTCTTTGATCTGGAAATCGCATTCTTATTTCCCTGGGCGGTGGCGCTCGCCAAGATCGGCCTCTTTGGCCTCCTTGCCATGGGGATCTTTCTCGCCATCCTCGTGGTCGGATTCATCTATGAATGGAAAAAAGGGGCTCTGGAATGGGACTGATCGAGTCCTCGGCTGAAGCTGACGTCTTCGCCCAGCGCGGCTTCGTCACGACGCAGCTCGATAGCCTCGTCAACTGGGCGCGCACGGGCTCGCTGTGGCCGATGACCTTTGGGCTCGCCTGCTGCGCGGTGGAGATGATGCATGCGGGCGCCTCGCGCTACGACCTCGACCGCTTCGGCGTCGTCTTTCGCCCGAGCCCGCGCCAGTCGGACGTGATGATTGTCGCCGGCACCCTCGTCAACAAGATGGCGCCGGCGCTGCGCCGCGTCTATGACCAGATGCCTGAGCCGCGCTGGGTCATTTCGATGGGTTCGTGCGCGAACGGCGGCGGCTACTATCACTACTCCTATTCGGTCGTGCGTGGCTGCGATCGCATCGTTCCCGTCGATGTCTATGTGCCGGGATGTCCGCCGACGGCCGAGGCTCTGGTGTACGGCATCCTGCAGCTGCAGAAAAAGATCGCGCGCACGAGCACGATTGCCCGATGAGCCCCACGCGGTGAGCGAGCAACTGGAGGCGCTGGCGCGCAGTATCGAGGCACACGTGGACGGGCGAGCGCGGCGCATTCACTCGCTGCCCGACGAGCTCGCCTTTGAGGTCGCAACCGAGCATCTGCAGAGCGTGTGCTGGCTCCTGCGCGACACGCCGGATCTTGATTTTCAGATGCTGATGGATCTGACGGCGGTGGACTATCTGCAGTTTGGCCGTGACGAATGGCAGACGATCTCGGCGACCCATTCGGGTTTCAGCCGCGGCCGCGTCACTCGGCCGAGTCCCCACGTGCCGGCAGGCGATGCGCGCTTCGCCGTCGTCTACCAGCTCCTCTCGGTGAGCCGCAATCAGCGCCTGCGCCTGCGTGTGCCTTGCGCCATGGAGGGTGAACCGGTGGTCGATTCGGTCATCGACGTCTGGGCCTGCGCAAACTGGTTCGAACGCGAGGCGTTTGATCTCTTCGGCATCCTCTTTCGCGGCCACCCGGATTTGCGGCGGATCCTGACGGACTACGGCTTCATCGGCCATCCCTTCCGCAAGGACTTCCCCTTGAGCGGCAATGTCGAGGTCCGCTACGACGCCGACAAGAAGCGCGTCATCTATCAACCCGTCAGCATCGAGCCGCGGGTGCTGGTGCCGAAGGTCATCCGCGACGATCATCGCTATGCGCCGGCGCTGAAGGATGCGAAGTAGCCGCCATGCCCGAAATCCGTAACTACACCATGAACTTCGGCCCACAGCATCCGGCGGCGCACGGCGTGCTGCGGCTGGTGCTGGAAATGGACGGCGAGGTCATACAGAAGGCGGACCCGCATATCGGGCTCTTGCATCGCGCGACGGAGAAGCTTGCCGAATCCAAGCCCTTCAATCAGTCCATCGGCTACATGGACCGCTTGGACTACGTATCGATGATGTGCAACGAGCACGCCTATGTGCTTGCGATTGAGCAGCTCCTCGGCGTCAAGCCCCCCGAGCGCGCGCAGTACATCCGTGTGATGTTCGATGAGATCACGCGCATCCTTAATCACCTCATGTGGCTCGGCTCGCACGGCCTTGATATCGGCGCGATGACCGTGTTTCTCCTGTGCTTCAGGGAGCGCGAGGACCTCATGGACGTCTATGAGGCGGTATCCGGCACACGCATGCACGCGACCTATTACCGTCCGGGCGGCGTCTACCGGGATCTGCCCGCATCCATGCCGCAGTACAAGCATTCCAAGTGGCGCTCGCGCCAGGATGTCGACCGCAGGAATGAGGCGCGCTCCGGATCGCTGCTCGATTTCATCGCGGCCTTCACGGCGCGTTTCCCTGCGGCCATTGACGACTACGAAACACTCCTCACCGACAATCGCATCTGGAAGCAGCGCACCGTGAATATCGGTGTCGTCTCCGCGGAGCGCGCCTTGCAGCTCGGCTTCTCAGGTCCCATGCTGCGCGGCTCCGGCGTCGAATGGGATTTGCGCAAGAAACAGCCCTACGAGGTCTATGAGCGCATGGACTTCGATGTGCCGGTGGGCGTCAGCGGTGATTGCTACGACCGCTACCTCGTGCGCGTGGAGGAGATGCGCCAGTCGAACCGCATCGTGCGCCAGTGCATCGATTGGCTGAAGGCAAATCCGGGGCCCGTCATGATCGAGGATCAGAAGATCCGCGCGCCCTCGCGCGAGCGCATGAAAGAGGATATGGAATCGCTCATTCATCACTTCAAATTCTTCACCGAAGGCTACTGCGTGCCCGCCGGCGACACCTATGCTGCGGTTGAGGCGCCGAAGGGCGAGTTTGGCGTGTATCTTGTCTCGGACGGCGCCAACAAGCCCTATCGCGTCAAATGCCGCGCGCCAGGCTTTGCGCATCTGGCGGCGCTCGATGAAATGGTCCGCGGCCATATGCTTGCCGATGTGGTCGCGGTGATTGGCACGCAGGATCTGGTGTTCGGAGAGATCGACCGTTGAGCACCGTCGGCAAAGCGCCGCTCAACGAGCACACGCGCTCTGAAATTGATCATTGGATCGCGAAGTTTCCGCCGGGGCGGCAGCGCTCCGCGACCATCGCGGCGCTGCGTGCGGCACAGGAGCAGAATCACGGCCACCTCACGAGTGAGCTCATGAACGCGGTGGCGGAGTACCTGCGCCTGCCGCCCATTCAGGTTTATGAGGTCGCGAGCTTCTATTCGATGTTTGAGCTTGCGCCCTGCGGACGTCATCACGTGAGCATCTGCACCAATATCTCCTGCATGCTGCGCGGCGGCGAGGCTCTCGTGGCGCATGCCGAAAAGAAGCTCGGCATTCGCCTGGGAGAGTCCACACCCGACGGACGCATTCTCCTGAAGAGGGAAGAGGAGTGCCTCGCGGCCTGCACCGGCGCTCCCATGATGATGGTCGATCACGTCTTCCATGAGCATCTGACGCCCGAGATGGTCGATCGGGTTCTGGATGAGCTCAAATGAGCGACTACCGGGAGAAGATGAACCTCGTGGTGTTCGAGCCTCTGCAGCACGAGGAGCCGTGGAAGATCGACACGTATCGGAAGATCGGCGGCTATGCGGCATGGGAGAAGATCCTGAAGGAGAAGCCGCCACGCGAGCAGATCATCGATACCGTGAAGGCCTCAGGCCTGCGCGGTCGCGGCGGCGCCGCCTTTCCGACGGGCACGAAGTGGAGCTTCATGCCGCGCAACTCCGCCGTGCAGAAGTACCTCGTGTGCAACTCCGATGAGAGCGAGCCTGGCACCTGCCATGACCGCGACATCCTGCGCTTTAACCCGCACTCGCTCATCGAGGGCCTTGCGATTGCAGGCTACGCGACGAATACCACTGTCGCCTATAACTACATTCGCGGCGAATTCCTGGGCGAGCCTGTGCCGCGCTTCGAGGCGGCACTCGCCGAGGCCTATGCCGCGGGCCTCCTCGGCGCAAATATTCGAGGCACGGATGTCAACTTCGACATCCACACCTTCATCGGCGCAGGCGCCTATATCTGCGGCGAGGAAACGGCGCTCCTCGATTCTCTCGAGGGCAAGACCGGCAAGCCGCGCTTCAAGCCGCCCTTTCCCGCCAATTTCGGCCTTTACGGCGCGCCGACCACGATCAACAACACCCAGAGCTTTGCCTCGGTGCCGACCATTTTGCGAAAGGGTGCGGCCTGGTTCGCAAGCCTGGGTCCTGCGAACTCGGGCGGCACGGTCAT
>Ga0302324_100023089_pt1 | contig 12049 bp, 6 predicted proteins | sample Palsa_T0_1_FD_201949 | JGI IMG/M metagenome (GOLD analysis project Ga0302324, IMG submission 201949) | Peat permafrost microbial communities from Stordalen Mire near Abisko, Sweden - Palsa_T0_1 | ecosystem: Environmental > Terrestrial > Soil > Palsa > Peat permafrost | place: Sweden: Abisko...
TCACCCAATACGCTTACTTCTAAAGAAGCGGCTCAGGGTTGGAAACTGCTCTTCGATGGCAAGGATCTGGATGGCTGGCAGCCCTATAGTACCTCGAAGCCACCGGCAACTGGGGATTGGGTCGTGGCTGACGGCGCGATTCTCTGTCCAGGTACCAGCGCTGGATGGTTGGCCAGCAATGACTCCTTCTCCAATTTCGAGCTCAAAGTGCAGTTTCGCGCTACCGAGAAGACAAACAGCGGCGTCTTCCTCCGCTCGACCAAGGAGGGCGCACCGCACAAGACCGGTTACGAATTACAAATCTGGGATTACCAGCCTGCTGGCTACAACACAGGCAGTTTAGTCGACTCCCTCAAGGCGGCGCCCACCAAAATCCTCGACGAGCAGTGGAACAACTATGACATCAAGGCGGACGGCGACCACTACGTGATCATCCTCAATGGAAAAACGATCCTTGACGATCACGACTCGAAACACACCGAAGGGGTGATTGGATTCCAGTGCCAGCCAGGAAACAAGATCGAGTTCAGGAACGTCAAGATACTTCCCCTTAAGCAGTAACTTGCTCCAGCGTCAGCACAGGCGCCTGTCGTTTGGCGCGAACTACCCTGAATGATATTGTGTTCGAGGGCAGGAGGCTTCTATGAAGAAAACAATTGTGGCTGCGCTGATGGTTTGGACCGTGTTGGGGGCTTCGGCTGCCTTTTCTCAGGTAAAGATGACGAAGGACCAAATGATGTTCTACACCTCGGACTGGAAAGGCGACCGCTTTCCGGATGGACGTCCAAAGGTGCCCGATGATCTGCTGAAGCGCGCCTTGGATGTCTCGATCGAGGATGTATGGGACTATCTGCGCGAACACGGCTACCACAATCAATTCGAGGGAGACTGGCAAGCTCTGCATATTGAAAAGCCGTTTGCCGGGCGGGCGCTCACCGCGCAATACATGCCGCTCCGGGCGGACATGGCCAAGGCCATTGCTGCTGAAGGCAAGGCTGAAGGGCGCGTCAGCTTTAACAACAGCTGGCCTATCAATGAACTACAGATCGGGGACGTATACGTTGCCGATAGCATGGGAAAGATCATCGACGGCACGTTGATTGGTTCCAACCTTGGCAATGGTATTGCCGCGCATACCCACACCGGCTTTGTCTTCTACGGCGGGATTAGAGACCAGGAGGAAAACCGTGAAATCCCGGATTTCAATGGTTTTTACAAAGGCTATGATCCCTCCTTCATCATGCAAATGACGCTGACCGCCATTAATGCTCCGGTTCGCATAGGACGCGCCGTTGTGCTTCCGGGTGACTTAGTTCTGGCCAAGACAGATGGGGTTATCTTTATCCCCGCGATTATGGCCGAAGGCGCAGTGAGCCACGCGGAATTCACTAACCTCATGGATGCGTACAACTTCGAACTCAATAAAGAAGGCAAGAACGGCGCCGAGTTTGAAGGTGGTTGGACGCCGGCGAAGTTTCAAGGCCTGTCCAAGTGGGTCGATGCCCACCCGGAGGTGCTGAAGATGCCTCGCTCTGAATTCGATCAGATGCTGGCAGACGCGCTAAAGCCTCGTCAGCCGCGGCCTCCAGCCGGCACGCCCGAACCTTAGCCTGCAGGATGTTTCAACTCAAGATTCCTACAACCCGGCCGGGATGATGACCCAGGGCATGCCGGAACGCAAACCCATAGACTGGATTTCCTCCTACCCCCTTTTGCCTCTGCGGAGAACGCCACTGACAAACTCAGTCCCGCAGGGACGGCTGAGAGTAGCCCAGGACGCAGTCCTGGGTTAGACGTGAGAGCCAGGAACAGTCCCGCCAGGGACGGCTGAAAATTTCCCAGGACGTAGTCCTGGGCATCCTCACCAATTCCGCGAGATCTACCAAACCAAGGACGGGCATCTTGGTTTGTTTTCAGCCGCTCTGCCAGGACTTCGTCTGAGTTGGCGTTCTCACGCAGACACTTTATCGGCACGCTCTAACTGCAATCCCTCTCTCCAGTAGTCCATCCGAATCTAATTAATGACTTACAGTAGCCAATCTCAGATAGTGAGACTTTCTTGACATGGTTGTCATGGCGGGAATAGAGTTCCTCCGTTTCTAAGTTAAAAGAGGTGTTTCACCCCAAATAAACACAACAAAAAAACGGGCCTGCTTGAACGTAAAAGCGAGTCATTCCTGGAGGGGAAAGACATGCGACTACAAGCCAAGATGTTAAGCAGTGTAAGTAACCGGTTTCATCTTATGGTGTGCGCATTGCTCTTGTCGGCAATCAGCGCATACGGCCAGAACGTCAACGGTTCAATCGTAGGTACCGTTTCCGACTCCACCACCGCAGCAATCCCAGCCGCAACCGTCACCATCACAGACGTGAATACCAACGTCAGCCACACAGCGCAGACCGATGCAAGCGGATACTACTCGGTTCCCGATCTTGCTCCCGGAACCTATAAAGTTACGGCCCAGAAAGACGGCTTTAGCACGGCCATAAACACCGGGATCAGCCTGTTTGCGGATCGCACGGCGCGCGCCGACATGACCCTTAACCCGGGTGCGGTTACCCAGACAGTCAGTGTAAGCAGCGCAATCATGCCGGAACTCCAGACGGACACTGCGGATACAGGTCGTGATATCGACACCACCGCTGTGGCCGAACTACCGCTTTCGACCGGCCGCAATTTTCAAAGTCTGCTGAATACCCTCCCCGGCGCAGGCGTTGCCGTGAAGGACCACTCGACGTTTTACAATCAGCAGCTCAGCATGGCGAGCGCCGTGAACGGCCAGTCGAGCATGTACAACACCTTCAATATTGAAGGCGTTAGTGACAACCAGCGTAGCCAGTTGTTGCAGATCTACATCCCTCCGATCGAGGCCATTCAGGAGGTGCAGATCACTACCAGCAACTACGACCCGCAACAGGGAACGGCTCTGGGAGCCGTTACCAACGTCATTCTCAAATCCGGCGGAAACCAATTCCACGGAGAAGGTTATTACTTCTACCAGGGCAACCGCCTCTCGGCGAAGCAATACTTCCAGACAACCCCCAACAATCACGCCGTATACAACTACTTTGGCGGTAACATCGGCGGCCCGATCCAAAAGGGCAAGACGTTCTTCTTTGCCAGCTTCCTCGAATACCGGCAGCACCTGGGGGAGTTTTACTCGATAAGCGTGCCTACCGCAGCAATACGGACGGGTGATTTCAGCGACCCCGCCCTGAGCCCGATCTACGACCCGCTCACCGGTGACACTGCCGATTGTTTGCCCGGCGGCAATGCCAAACTATGCGGGACCGGGCGCACGCAGTTCAGTTATAACGGGATCCTCAATGTGATCCCTCCCAGTCGCCTCGATCCTGTCGCACAGGCACTGTTGTCGCACGTCACTGCACCTAATAACAACCAGAATGCTTCTGGCGTGCTTAAGTACCAAAATAACCTGCTGACTGGTAGCGGTTTCACTCAGGACACTCCGGATGTCGACGTGACCATCGATCGTTTTTTTCATACCGACGATCACCTCTTCGGGCGCTTTAGTTTTGAAGAGCCAACCCTCAACCAGGACGGCCTTTTCGGCGATTACGGCGGACCGCTCTCCGGCGGCGGCATCGCGGGAGAGGAGGGTTACGGCCATGAAAAAACCTATTCGACAGGCGTGAACTGGATCCATCCCTTTGCGTCGAAGCTGCTCTCCGAAGCCCGCATCGGCTTGAGCCGTTACGATAATCTTGCCTATCCCACCGGCTATGGAAAGTCCCTTGCAGAGAATGTCGGAATCCCCGGCGCGAACCTCGATGCCTTCACCAGCGGTATCAGCATCATCTCCGGTGAAGGCTTTTCCGATCCAATGATCGGCGGGTGCTCAAACTGCCCCTGGACCCGCGCCGGCACGCTGATCCAAGCCGTCGAAAACATGACCAAGGTCACCGGCAACCACACGCTGGAGTGGGGCGTTGACTATCGCCGTTGGCGCGACGACCTGCTTCTCGTCGGCGATCCTCCAGGCGCCTTTACGTTTGCTGCAGGTACGACTGCGCTCAATGCAAAGACTGCTCCGGCGAGCACCTTCGCCAACCAATTCGCGAGTTTCCTGTTGGGCGATCCCAACTCCGTCGCGCGCGGATATGCCAACGTCTTTCCCGCTCTCCGGCAGAACCAGGTTTTCTTCTACTTTGGCGATAAGTGGCAGGCCAGCCCCAAGCTCACCGTCAGTGCAGGTTTGCGCTGGGAGTACTACGGTCCGCCGACACCGCATTTTGCCGGTGGCTTCTCCAACTACATTTCAAGCACCAACTCTCTCGAGTTAGCAGGCATCGGCGTGGTTCCAAGAAATATGGGATTGCAGCCCGATTATCACAATTGGGGGCCGCGTCTCGGCGTGGACTATCGCCTCACCTCCAACAGCGTGGTGCGTGCTGGTTTTGGGATGAGTACGCTGCCCTGGAACATCGACCTTTTTGCCTACAACTACCCCATCGAGCCGACCCAGTCCTACAGCAGCCTGAGTAGTTTCGGTCCCGCGATCCTTTCCAACAACACCGCCGCCACCTTCGAGCAGGGGATCCCCGCGCTGCCGCCGTATGTCCCGCCGGCGAACGGCATCCTCCCGGCCAATACACCTGCTCTGCTCAACCAGAGCTACTACGCCATCAACCTGAACTGGAAAAATCCGTATCTCGAATCGTGGAATTTCGCTTACGAGCAAACTCTCCCTGGAAGCTGGGTTATCGATGTTGCTTACGTGGGCAATCATGGCGTCCATACTCCCATCGAATACAACCAGAACGCCGCTACTGTGTATGGACAAGGTGCAGCGGGCCAGCCGGAATATGGGCCCTGCGCCGCGTGCGGCAGTCCGAATGCAAATGTTGGCCGTACGGCTTCCACAACCGAGTTTTTTGCAGGGTATAACTCGAACTACAATGCTCTCCAGGTGAAGCTCGATCACAAGTTCGCTCGTGGCTTCTCCCTGACAAACTCTTATACCTATGGAAAGGCGCTCGGCTACGCCAGCGAAGCCAGCGACTACCCCAACGGCCTGCTGGACTATGTCAATCAAACGCGCAATTACGCGGCGACTGACTTCAATCAAACCCACATCTTCAACGAGAGCTTCATCTGGCATCTGCCGATTGGCGAGGGATCACACTTGGCGAACACCGGGGTCGCCGGCCAGATTCTCGGAAACTGGGAGCTCAGCGGAATGTGGGAAGCCACCAGTGGCTTTCCTTTGGCCTTCACCTGCTCCTGCACCGCGTCCTTCAACACCCCGGGCAATACCGCATTTCCTGATATGAGCGGCCCGATTCAGAAGCTGCATGGTATCGGAACCAAGCCCTGGTTCAATACCAGTCTGTTCTCGGACCCGCCGGCGGGAACCCAGGGAAATGTGAGCAACTACATATCCTCGGGACCCAGATTCTTCAACCTCGACGCCTCGATCTTCCGCAGAGTGCGCCTCTCTGAACGATTCAATCTGGAACTGCGCAGTGAATGGCTGCACGCAACCAATACACCGCAGTTCTCCGCGCCCTCCGCGATCAACACGGAGTATGGAAGTTCATCCTTCGGACTGATCAACGGTTCGAGCACCGGCAATCGCCTCATCAACGTTGCGGGGAAGATCGTCTTTTGAGCAGTCTTTCCGCAACCAGCTCTTGCCACAGAATTGCTATCCCGCCTGTCCCGGCGTGCCGTGGAAGCGTAGCGGAGGGATCTGTTGATACCGTAAGCATGTAAAGTGGATTCGTCGTCCGGTGGTTGTTCTTCAAGCAGACGCGGCCAAGGCGATAGCCGTTCAAAAGGAGAAATTTTTTATGAGTTCTGATTTTTCGAGAAGAGCCCTGATGAAGGGAATCTGTTCGACTGCCGCGCTGTCGGCGGCTTTACCGGCCGCTGCGGTGTTGCCTGCAGCCGCCGCTGACGGAACTGAGTACAAGGGCCCGCACGGTCCGGGGATGCCTCAGGAAGGCCCCAACACGCCCAAGATCTGCGCTCCCATCGGCGGCCGCGAAATCACAGACGAATCGATGCGCATGGTCAAGCAAATCGGCGTGAACAACGTGCTCATGGGCGGCCCCAAGATGCCCTGGCAAGAGGCCGATCTGCAGGCCACTGTCGATAAGCTCAAGACCGGCGGCTTGACCGTGGGCAACATGATGATCGCAGGCTTTCCCAACTGCATTTACGGGCGCGCCGGAGCAGCTCGCGATAAGGAGATCGAGGATTTCAAAAGCTCCGTGCGTGCCGCAGGGAAAGTGGGTTTGCCCGTCATCGAGTACAACTGGTATGCACATCGCGCGATCGAGGGTTACTACCTGGAGGAAGGACGCGGCGGAGCCGGATACACTGCGTTCAACCTCAATAAGGTCGAAAACCTGCCCACAGTGCCCGAAGAAGGCGTCCATTCCAACGAGGAACTGTGGAAGAACATCACCTACTTTCTGCAGGCTGTCATCCCCACCTGTGAGCAGTCAAACGTGCGTTTGGCTCTGCATCCCAACGATCCTCCCATTGCCGTTACCCGGGGATCGGGACAGATTATGGCCTCTCTGGAAGGTTGGAAGAAGTTGATCACGGTGGTCGACAGCCCGGCGAACGGAATTACCTACGAATGCGGCGTATCGCGCGAGATGGAAGTCGATCCAGTCGAAGTCTGCAAGTACTTTGGTACCCGGGACCGTATCAATCATGTGCATTACCGGAATCCGGTCGTCAGAGTCCCTCATAACGACTACACCGAGACCTTTATCGACATGGGTGAAAACAATATGCTGGCCGTGATGCGAGAGCTGATCAAGGTGAAGTACACCCGCCTGATCTATCCCGAGCATGAGCGCGCGTTGGATTACGACAAGGCGGTCGGCATCCGCAACCAATACCCAGGTGGCGGAGGATACACCGGCATGGTGTTTGACATCGCCTATGCGCGCGCAATGTTCCAGGCCTCGATCATGCTGGAGCGGGGCACCGAGTGGAAGGAATTCTAGGGCGAGATTAACCAACCCTAAGTGCGGCTCTTTCCCGGGAAGGGCCGCACTCATTTCCAAAAAGCTCTCTACGAAGGATTCAACCGTGCCACACTCGGCGAAGACCGATGAGGGCTTTACACACTGCCGAAAAACACATGCTTTGTATCGCGCCACGACTTTACAGGCAGCGGAAAAACTCATGTTTTGTATCAGGGCACGACTTTAGTCGGGCCGAAAACGATTGAGAATAAGTTGGGCTTTAGCCCCTGAGGTATTGCTTTCCTGCCCGCGCACAGTTTTCCGCAGCCTCTTTAGCCGGGCCCCAAAATGAATCAATTGGGAGAGGGCAAGACCCGCAGGTATTTTCGTGTCCTCGGGTGCGGCGCTCCGTCGGTGTCAGTGGCTCATCATCCTGTAAAATCAGGCGATCCCCGGCGAAGGCCAGAAGTCCCGGCCAAAAATGCCAGCATGGCCCGACGGTTGTGACTGGGTACCACAATTTCGGGGTCGAGGTTGACGAGCAGATGGGGAAGTTCAGAACGGCGGCAGTAGCTTTGGGATTGGGCCTTTTTACCACCAGTTCATTCACGGCATACGGCGTAGCAAGTGCGCCCGCTGAACAGCAGGACTGGCCGGCCTACGGAGGCCAGGACGGGACGCACTACTCCACCCTCTCGCAGATCAACCGTGACAACGTGAAAAGCCTGGTGGTGGCGTGGAAGTACGACACCGGCGAAAGGGGCGGAATCGAGGCCAGCCCCATTATCGTCGGCAAGGTTCTCTACGCCACCACGCCGCGCCGCAGCGTCGTTGCTCTGGATGCAGCCTCAGGCAAGTTGATTTGGCGCTTCGAGTTTGACCTTCCGGGCCAGGTACTGACACGAGGTGTCTCATACTGGAGCGACGGCCATCAAAGCCGCATCTTCGCCGGCGCCCGCAACTATCTCTACGCGCTTGATGCGGCCACGGGCAAGGTGATTCCCAGCTTCGGCGAGAACGGCAGAATCGACCTGCGCAAGGGACTCCGCGAACCCTACCAGCAACAGTCCGTCGAGCTCACCACGCCGGGCAGCATCTATAAGGACCTGATCATCGTTGGCGGCGCAAACCCTGAAACCCATCCGGCGCCCCCCGGCGATATTCGCGCCTTCGATGTGCGCACCGGGGCCTTGCGCTGGACCTTCCACACTATCCCGCGGCCGGGAGAGTTCGGCTACGACACCTGGCCCAAGGACGCCTGGAAAAATGCTGGAGCCGCTAACAACTGGACCGGCATGACCGTCGATGTGAAGCGCGGCATCGTCTATGTGCCCACCGGCTCGGCCGTCTTCGACTTCTACGGCGGAGATCGTATCGGCAACGATCTGTTTGCTGATTCACTGATTGCGCTGGATGCCTCGACGGGCAAGCGCATCTGGCATTTTCAGGGCGTGCACCACGATCTCTGGGACCGCGACTTTCCTGCGCCGCCGGCGATGGTAACCGTCACCCGTGACGGCAAGCGAATCGATGCCATAGCGCAGACGACCAAGTCCGGGCTCCTCTATGTTTTCGACCGCTCGACAGGGAAATCGCTATTCCCGATCCAGGAATTGCCCTTTCCTCCCAGCAATGTCCCTGGTGAGGTTACATCGCCGACCCAGCCGCTCCCCACCGCTCCCGCGCCCTATACGCAGCAGAGCACAACGATAGATACGTTAACCAACCGCACGCCCGAGGCGCACGCCTGGGCCGTGAAGCAATTCAACGCCATGATCGGAGGCGGCCAGTTTATTCCGCCCAGTGTGGACAAGCTCACCATCGATATGCCGGGATTTGCCGGTGGCGGGGAGTGGGGTGGCACCGCTGTTGATCCCTCCACAGGAGTGCTGTACGTAAATGCCAACGACACCGCCTGGCTCGTCGGACTGACGGTTCCGCCACCGCCAGGAAGTTTGGGTGAGCGCGTTTACCAGAACCAGTGCAGTGGTTGCCACGGCATCAATCGCGGGGGCTCCCCGCCGGCTATTCCTGCCTTGTGGGGTATCGAGGGAATCCTCACCGAACCGGAGATCGCAGGCATCATCCGGCAGGGAAGAGGCCGCATGCCGCCCTTCAACAGTCTTAGTGACGATCAGGTCCAAGCTGTGGTGCGTTACCTGACCAAGGCCCCACAACAAGAGCAGGACCAACCGAAGCGGAAGGTGCACGCTGCCGCCTCTTCCGCCGACAAGGTGGCTGCCGAGGGCGCGGCGGACGGCCATGCTACTGACGACATGCCGTACAAGACCATCGGCTTTCGCCGCTTCACCGATCCCGAGGGCTATCCTGCAACCGCTCCACCCTGGGGCACTCTGAGTGCGATCGATCTGAACACCGGCAAGTACCTGTGGAAGATTCCGTTTGGAGAGTATCCCGAACTGGTAGCCAAAGGCATGGCCAACACCGGGTCTGATAACTACGGCGGCCCGGTAGTCACTGCCGGCGGACTTATCTTCATTGGTGCGACCGTCTTTGACCAGAAGTTCCACGCCTACGACAAGACCACCGGAAAGTTGCTATGGGAGACGCAACTACCATTCTCCGGCCTGGCCACGCCTTCTACGTACATGGTGAACGGAAAGCAATACGTGGTGATCGCCGCAGGCGGAGGCCAATCAAGCAGGAAGCCCTCTGGCGGTGTCTACGTAGCCTTCGCGCTACCGTAGAGGGGGGAGACCGACCATCTCCGAGTCGAGTCCTTACCGAGACTGATTTATAGCAAAGTTCGAAGGAATAGGACGGGTGCCCCAGGTTCGCCTAAGCGTACCTGGGCCGAAAATGATATTTTTCGATTGCTTTTCCCATCCCTACCCGGGATTTGCCGGGAATCAGCGAGCTGCCGATTCTTACTCCACTAACAAATCTCAAGGTTTGAACCAAGGTTAGATTTGTCATCCCGAGCGAACTCCGGATTTCCTACTACGATGCTCTCATCAACGACCACGTATGCGGCTTTCTTTGAGGAAAGCCGCATGAGGTTCACCGAAACCACTCAGCCTGACAGGAAATCCGGAGGCAGCCGAGGGACCTGCAGTTCTCTTTCCCAACCTACAACCCTTCCTGGAAGAAACGATTCAATCGTAGCGTTCGAAGATGATCTGCTTTCTCTCCCAACCCAACCCCTTCAAGCAATCCCGGTTAGCCGCGACCATTTCATTCAATCCGCAAATGTAAGCGTGAATGTTATAAATAGACTCCCCAATAGGTCGAGGATCCAGCGCGCTTTCGCGCGCGTGCTCCTCGGCGATCCGTTGTACCAGTTCCTGTACGTAACCACGCTCGCCTACCCAACCATTGTCAGCGCGGCTGAGCGTTTTCAAGTAAAAGAAATTTGGTTGTCTCGCAGCGACCTTCTCGAAGTAGTCCTCATAATAAAGTTCAGAATCGTAACGGGTCCCATAAACCAGCCAGATCTTTTGCCCCTGGGTACGATCCTCGCCATTATCCGGGAAGAGGTGTTCGACAAACCCCCGCATGGGCGCGATGCCCGTGCCGGTGGCGATCAAGATGCTGTCGGTCAATGGTGCGCGCAACAGGAATAACCCATGTGGCCCGTGCACCTGGATGCTCTGACCCACCTCGAGATCGCACAGCAGGTTAGAGAAGAACCCGCCCTCCACGCGATTGACGCACACATCAAACTGGTTGCCGCGTGGCGCCGATGCGATGGAGTAGGCCCGGGTCTGTTGCTTTCCCGCAGGGTCCAAGGCCACGGCGGAGACAAACTGGCCCGGCTGGAAATCGAACTTCTCCAGCTCTTCGATGGTGAATTCAAGATGGAAACAATCCGCGTGTTCCGAAAGCAGAAGTCTGCGCGTAAGCCGCGCAGTATAGAGTGGTCGTCCCAATATCCCTCACCTCGGATGAAATACAACCTCGTCTATCAACTACTTATTCGACGGTCACGGACTTGGCCAGGTTTCGTGGTTGATCCACGTCACAGCCCCGGCGCACCGCGATGTGATACGCCAGCAACTGCAATGGAATCACTTCGATCAGCGGCGCCAGCAATTCGGGCGCGCGGGGCACGAAAATCACATGTTCCACCAGCTCGCGAATCTGCTTGTTGCCCTCGGTAGCCACCGCAATCACACGGCCCGACCGCGCCGTCACTTCCTGAATATTCGAGAGCGTCTTCTCATAGCGCAGCATGGATTCCGGGCTGCCGGCATCGCTGGTCGCCAGCACCACCACCGGCAATGCTTCATCGATCAGCGCATTCGGCCCGTGCTTCATCTCCCCCGCCGGGTAGCCCTCGGCGTGAATGTAAGAAATCTCTTTGAGCTTCAACGCTCCTTCGAGCGCGATCGGAAAGTGAATTCCGCGTCCTAAGAAAAGAAAATTCGACGCCGAGGCAAAGATCTTTGCCAGCTGACGGCATTCGCCATCGCGCTGCCGTAGCACCTCTTCGATCTTTCCTGGAATCCGGCTCAGCTCGTCGACCAGCGTCGCGCTTTCGGCGCTCGCAATCGTTCCCCGCTTCTGGGCCAGATGCAGCGCAAATAAGAAGAGCGCCGTCAACTGCGCGGTAAATGCTTTGGTTGAGGCCACACCGATCTCAGGTCCGGCGTGAGTATAGATCGTGCCATGCGCTTCACGCGCCACCATGGAGCCCACCACGTTGCAGATAGCGATGGTCATCGATCCTTTGGCGATCATCTCCCGCTGCGCCGCCAGAGTATCCGCGGTCTCGCCCGACTGCGTGATCAGCATGCCCAGCGCGTGTGGGTCGGCAATCGGATCGCGGTAGCGGTATTCGCTGGCGTAGTCCACCTCCACCGGGATCCGCGCCAGCCGCTCGATCATGTATTTGCTCGCCAGCGCCGAATGCCAACTGGTCCCGCAGGCCGCGATGTTTATCTGTGTCGCCGCGCGGAACTGGTCGTCGGTGATCTTCATCTCGCCCAGAAAAATCTCGCCCGTCTCGAGCGAGATTCGCCCCAACGTAGTGTCGCGAACAGCCCGTGGCTGCTCCCAAATCTCCTTCAGCATGAAGTGCTTGTAGCCGCCCTTTTCCGCCTGGATCGGGTCCCACAGAATCTTCTCCACCTTGCGCTCG
>Ga0302324_100023090_pt1 | contig 12048 bp, 8 predicted proteins | sample Palsa_T0_1_FD_201949 | JGI IMG/M metagenome (GOLD analysis project Ga0302324, IMG submission 201949) | Peat permafrost microbial communities from Stordalen Mire near Abisko, Sweden - Palsa_T0_1 | ecosystem: Environmental > Terrestrial > Soil > Palsa > Peat permafrost | place: Sweden: Abisko...
GCGCACCAGGTGATGCGTGAAAACGTACTCGAAGCCGAAACGGCGACCCGCCGCGCGAACGAGGTGGCGCGCGAGCAGCTCGTCGATCGCCTCGAGCAGCTGCCGTTCGTCCCAGCCGGTGATCTCGCGTGCCACGTCGATGTCGAACGCGGGGCCGATGACGGCCACGATTCCCAGCAGCGAGCGGGCGGCCTCGGACAGGCGGCCCATACGACCGGCGATGAGGCTTTGCAGTGTCGGCGGCAAGGCCGATTCATCTTCCGTTTCGACCAGCTCGCGAATGAGCTCGCTCAAGAAAAGCGGGCTGCCTTCGCTTGCGGACCACAGCTGCTCGGCACGTTCGCGGCGCGGACCACCCGCAGGTACCGCGAGTGCGACGATATCGGCGACGGCCTCCAGCGACAGGCGGCCAACCGGGATGTGCTCTGCGACCCCTTCCTGCTGGAGGCTGCGACGCGTGCTTCGCAGCGACTTCGGCGTCTCGTCGTCACGGTAGGTCGCGATCAGCAAGATCCGGTGTTGCTCGAGGCGGCGCGCGACGAAGTCGAGCGCCGCGACGGTAGCTGCGCCCGCCCAGTGAAGGTCTTCAAGCACGACCACCAGCGGTCGCGGGCGAGCGGCTGCAGCCAGACATACGGTGAGTGCTTCGAACAGGCGGATCTGTTCGCGTTCGCTATCGACGGCGCCCAATGCGGGAAGCTCAGGTCGCCGTTGCGCGAGTTCAGGCAGGAGGTGCCGCAGGGCCGAAAGTACCGCGGAGTCGATGTCGAGCGCCGCAATCACGCCGACAGCCGCACGCAACGCCTCGACGAATGCTTGGTACGGGGCGCTTTCGGGATACGCGGTCGTCCCCCAGAAGACGCGTCCCCCTTCGGCTTCAGCGCGCGCGACAAGCTCGCTCACGAGCCGCGTCTTTCCAATGCCGGCTTCTCCGGCGACGAGAGCCACCCCACCGCGGCCCCGCGCCGCGCGGCTCCACAGGGTGCGTAATTGGTCAAATTCGAGCGTGCGTCCAGCGAATCCAAGCAGCGTGCGCGATCGCTCGGCCGGCTTCGGCTGCTCCGCGGACGCAACCGTGTCACCCTCGGCGTTGCGCAGGATTCGCTCGCGGAGCGCCATGGTTTCCGGCATCGGGTCAGCCTCGAGCTCGGCCCGAAGCTGCCGCACGAACCGGTCGTAGGTTTTCAAGGCGCCGGCGCGATCGCCGCTTTCGTAATGGATCGCCATCAGTTGACGAACTGCGTCCTCGCGCAGAGGTTCGGCGGTCAGGATCCGCCGCGCATACTCGAGCGCGGCCGGGAAGCGGCGCGCCGAGCGTGCTTCGATGACGAGCTCGTCGAGCGCACGAAGGTACTGCGTGCGAAAGCGCTCGCGCGGCGAGAACAGCCATTCGTCGTCGAGGCTCTCGAGCAGGTCGCCGGCGTACAAGCGGACGGCGTCGGCGTGACTCTCGCCGCTTGCGAGAAGGCGTTCGAACTCGTCGACGTCGAGGCGAATGTCGGCGTCGGGATTCCACTGAACCGTATCTGCATCAACCAGCAGCCAGGGAGTCGCGGCTTCCGGCAGAGCCTGCTGCAGATGCAGCAAGTGACGCCGGAGGTTTGCCCGTGCGTTTGCTTCCGTGTCGTCTTCCCACAGCAGGAAGGCGAGGGAAGCGCGCGAGAGCCGGCGTTGCCGATGGAGCAAAAGGTGGGCCAAAAGCGGTAAGGTCTTCGGCCGCCCGGCGAATTTAAAGGCTTCCTCGCCCAGAGAAAAGCGCGCTTGGCCGAAGAGTTGGATTCGCAGCTGCGGGGTGGTCGGTTGAATCAATGGGATCGCGTCCGAAGCCCGGAGTTGGATCAGGGACTGCTGTCTTCGGTTTCCAGCCGTGCGACCATTGCCTTGAGGGCCGAGACGTCGCACTCGATTTTGGTGGCGATCTCGAGCAGGATCGTTTCCTGAACTTCCTGGTGGTAGAGCAGGCGCGAGATCGAGTCGTGATCGTGTTCGGCGCGCAGTTCCGCATGGGCCGACGATTGCCGCGCGCCGACCGCCAGGATGAAGATCAAGATCAGCTGCAAGACGTTCGAACACGTCAGCAAGAACGCGAATGGATAGGGGTCGAGCTTGGTGTACACGCCGACCGGAATCCAGATCGCCTGGATCAGGATCGCTAATCCCAGCGCGATCGGCGCGCCCGTGCCGTCGGCGATGCGCTTGCAGAGCCGTTCGACCGGCGAGAGGCTGTCGTTGTGTTCTTGATTGACGTCATGGACCAGCGGGTGGTCGGTAACGTCAAAGGACGCCGCCGGTGAAGGCGGCGGCGCGGTGGTGCTCATGCCCGACCTCTTTCAGCGGCGAACTCTGCTCGCCCCTGGCCCTGCCGAGGCCTCGAGCCGCTGCAGCGCATCGCTCTGTGCGGGCGGTTCATCCCGGATTGCGGCGGCAAAGAGTTCGGCCGTGTCGACCAGACGCGGTCCGGGGCGGTTCACGTAGGCGTTCCCGTCCATCGCGTAGGCGCGCCCGTCGCGGATCGCGCGCAGCGAATGGAACGCCGCGCCGGCGGGCGGCGGCAGCGCGTCCACCGCAGCGACGGCTTTCGCGAGATCGTAACCGCAGGGTGCGACGATGACGACATCGGGATCGGCGCCGGCGATCGCATCCCAGTCGAGGACGCGGCTGTTGGCGCCGGGATCGGCCAGCACCGGCGTGCCGCCGGCGAGCTCGACGAGGCCCGGGGTCCAGTGTCCGCCGCCCATCGGCGGGTCGGTCCACTCGAGCACCAGCACGCGTGCGCCCGTGAAGGGTCGCGCACGCAGCGCGTCCACCCGCGCGCGCAAATCGGCGAGCAGCACCGCGGCACCGGCGGCGGTTCCCGTCAGCTCGCCGAGCGCGGTCACGGTTGCGAAGACGTCCTCGAGCGATGACGGCTCGAGCGAGACGATCCGGGGGTCGCCGCGCAGCCGCTTGACCGCGCGGTCGACGATCTCGTACGACACGGCGCAGACCGCGCAGAGTTCTTGGGTCACGATCAGCTCGGGTTCGAGCGCCGCCAAGCGCGCTTCATCCAGCCCGTAGAGCGACGAGCCGGCATGCACGCTGGCCCGCACGTGGCGATCGATGCCCGCTGCGTCGAGCTCGGCCGGCAGCAACGATGAGGTCAGCGCCGGACGCGTCTGCGCGGCGGCGGGGAAATCACATTCGTGCGTCACGCCGACGACCTGGTCGCCGGCCCCGATCCCGAACAAGATCTCCGTCGAACTGGGGAGCAGGCTCACCACGCGCATGCGCGCCCGTTTCGACGAGCGAAGGCCCGCACCGTCTCGATCGTGCGTCCGAGCGGGTAGAGTTCGCAAGCGGAAAGGAGCGTGCGCTGATGGACGCGCGGAAATTCATCGCCTATGTCATGCTGCCGGCCTGGGTCGTCCCGGGGCTGCTCGACTGGTACTGGCACCGCCGGACGAAGATCGAGCAAAACTCCGGCGCGCTGGAGTCGCTGATGCACCTGCTGATGGCCGGTGAAGCCGGCGCCGGGGTCATGGCGGGGCTGCTGTTCGAACCCAACGCCGGCGTGATCGCCACCATGTTCGGCGCCGCGCTGGTCCACGAAGCGACCGTCGCGTGCGACGTCGCCTATGCCAAGACGCGCCGCCCGCTGCATCAGTACGAGCAGCAGACGCATAGCTTTCTTGAGGTCTTGCCCTTCGTGGCGCCGGCCTTGACCGCGTTCGCGAATCCGGCTCAGACGAAGGCCCTGCTGGGGCTCGGAGACGAGCCGGCCCGATTCGCGCTGCGGGTCAAACTGCCGGAGGTTCCGCCGGCACGGCTGGCCGCAATCGTGATCCTCTGCGGGCTCCTGGTGGTCGGGCCGCACCTCGAGGAATTTGTGCGCTGCTTGCGCACGAAGCCGACCCTCGCACCGCAGCCCCCGCTCCCGCCCGAAGACCGCGCCAACTGACGCCGGGCCTGCCGGGGACGCGCGCCGCCGAGGGTGAACCTTGGGCGTCCACCGCACCTCGCCAGGGAGGCCTCCCCTGAACAAGATCACCGTTCGCAACCCCGTCGTCGAGCTCGACGGTGATGAGATGACGCGCATCATTTGGCACTTCATCAAAGCCAAACTCATCCTGCCGTACCTCGAGGTCGATCTCAAGTACTACGACCTGGGCATCGAGAATCGGGACGCGACCGACGACCGGGTGACGCTCGAGGCGGCCCGCGCGATCAAGCAGTACGGCGTCGGGGTCAAGTGCGCGACGATCACCCCGGACGAGGCACGGGTCGAAGAATTCGGCCTCAAACAGATGTGGAAATCGCCCAACGGCACGATCCGCAACGAGCTCGACGGCACCGTGTTCCGCGAGCCGATCATCTGCAGCAACGTGCCGCGGCTGGTGCCGAACTGGACGCAGCCGATCGTCATCGGCCGTCATGCCTTCGGCGACCAGTACCGGGCGACCGACTTCGTGGTCCCGGGACCGGGTACGCTGACCGTGCGGTTCGTGCCCAAGGACGGCGGTGCACCGATCGAACGCACGGTGTTCGAGTTTCCCGGCGGCGGTGTCGCGCTGGCGATGTACAACCTGGACGAGTCGATCCGCGGCTTCGCGCGCGCGTCGCTCAACTACGGGCTGCTGCGCGGCTGGCCGGTGTATCTCTCGACCAAAAACACGATCCTCAAGGCCTACGATGGGCGCTTCAAGGACCTCTTCGCCGAGGTCTTCGAGCACGAGTTCAAGGCCGAGTTCGACCGGCGCGGGCTGACCTACGAGCATCGCTTGATCGACGACATGGTTGCGGCCGCGCTCAAGTGGAACGGCGCCTTCGTGTGGGCCTGTAAGAACTACGACGGCGACGTGCAGTCCGATACGATCGCGCAGGGCTTCGGTTCGCTGGGCCTGATGACGTCGGTGCTCATTACGCCCGACGGAAAAACGATGGAGGCTGAGGCGGCGCACGGCACCGTGACGCGCCATTACCGGGAGCATCAAAAGGGCCGCGAGACCTCGACCAACCCGATCGCGTCGATCTTCGCCTGGACGCGCGGGCTCGCGCATCGCGGCAAGGTCGACGAGACGCCGGAGGTCACGCGCTTCGCCGAAACGCTGGAACGCGTCTGCGTCGAGACCGTCGAGGCCGGCAAGATGACGAAGGATCTGGCGATCCTGATCGGGCCCGACCAACCCTGGCTCACGACCACCCAGTTCCTCGACGCGCTCGACGCCGAACTCCGGCAACGGATGGTTGCCGTCACCGCGTGATCGAGGAGAAAACGCTCGCCATCCTGGTGGGTGGCGGACCGGCGCCGGGGATCAACGGCGTGATCGCGTCGGCGACGATCGAGGCGCGCAACAGCGGGCTGCGCGTGCTCGGGATCTACGAGGGCTACCGTCACCTGGTGCGCGGCGACACCTCGCACGTGACCGAACTCGAGATCGAAGACGTCTCGCGTATGCACTTCACGGGCGGCTCGATGCTGCGTACCTCGCGTACCAATCCGGCCAAGGATGAGGAGTCGCTGCGGCGCTGCGTCCGTTCGCTGACGGTGCTGGGGGTCAACTACCTGATCGCGATCGGCGGCGACGACACGACCTTCGGGGCCAGCCGGATCGCGGCCGAAACGCACGGGCGGATCGGGGTGGCGACGGTACCGAAGACGATCGACAACGACCTGCCCTTGCCGGACAACGCGCCGACCTTCGGTTTCGAGACGGCGCGTGCGATCGGCTCGGCGATCGTCGAGAACTTAATGGAAGATGCGCGCACCGCGTCGCGCTGGTACTTGGCCATCACGATGGGGCGCAAGTCCGGCGCCCTGGCGCTGGGGATCTGCAAAGCGGCCGGCGCCACCATCGCCATCATCCCCGAAGAGTTCCCCGATGGACCGATTGCGCTCGCCGACGTGGTGGACACCATCGTCGGCGCGATCGTCAAGCGGCTGGCCTCGGGGCAGGATCACGGCGTCGCGGTCGTTGCCGAGGGAATCGCCGAACGCATCGCGCCGGACGACCTCGCCGCGGTGACGACCGCCGGCCGCGACGCCTACGGTCACGTCCGGCTGGCCGACGTGCCGCTGGGCAGCGTGCTGCGCGATGCGACGCGCGCGCGGCTCGAAGAGCTCGGTCTCGAAACGACCATCGTCCCCAAGGACATCGGCTACGAACTTCGCAGCGCCAAACCGATCCCGTTTGACGCCGAGTATACGCGCACGCTCGGCTACGGTGCGGTGCGCTACCTGCTGGGCGGCGGAAGCGGTTCGCTGATCGCGCTGGCCGGCGGCCGCATCCACCCGGTGACCCTCGACGAAATGCTCGACCCCGCCACCGGCCGCATTCGCGTCCGGATGGTCGACGTCACGACCGAGTCATACGAGGTCGCGCGCAAATACATGATTCGGCTCGAGGAGCACGACCTGACCGAGCCGCGTCTCTCGCGGCTGGCAGCCCAAACGAACCTCGAACCGGAACAATTTGCCGCCCGCTTCGCCCACGTCTTCCGCAACCTCAAACCGGTAACGGCCTAAGCTCCGCCGCGCCGGTCCGTACGCCCGGCCCAGCCGGAACCGGCCGGTTCGCCCTCAAGAGGAAGCGGTGGGGCTCTGGATACCGGGGGAAAATACCACTCGCAGCTCCTCGCGCGCGAAGGAAATCTTCAGTTCGGAGGCCGAACGCCGCCGTTCGGTATACCAGATGCAAAATACCCCACAGCATGATCCGAGACGGCCGGTTCGCCGGCGCTTCACCTCGTGATGACGACCCTCGCCCTGGGAAACATTCGGCCGGACACGAGCATCGCCGCGCGTGTGTACGGTGAGATTCGTAGTGCCATCACGGGGACGAACCTCTATGAAATCGCGGAGGCCGATCTGCGTTTGGACGAGCGCGAACTCGCCGCTCGCCTGGGCGTGAGCCGGACACCGATCCGCGAAGCGCTGCTGCGGCTGGAACACGAAGGCTTGGTTCGCGCGATGCCGCGGCGCGGCTACGCGATCGCGCGCAAGAGCAAGGCCGAACTGCTCGAGATCATCATCGTCTGGGCCGCCCTCGAGAGCATGGCTGCCCGCCTCGTCGCGCAGAACGCCCCCGCCGGCGCAATCGCCTCGCTGCGGGAGATCTTCGCCAGCTTCGACGGCGAGCGCATCGCGGCGCACCTCGACGAGTACTCCGAGGCCAACCTGCGCTTCCACCAGCGCATCATCGAGCTCTCCGGATGTGAGACCTTGCGGCAGACTGCCGAGGGCATCCTCATTCATATGCGCTCGATCCGGCACCGGACGATCGGCGAGAACAAGCGCTTCGAGCGCTCGATCGTCGACCACATGCACATCATCGAGTCGCTCGAAGCGCGCAATGCCGAACTGGCCGAGCGTCTCGTGCGCGATCACGCGCTGGCGCTCGCCACCCACGTCGACGCAAACGACAACGACCTTTAACCCTCCCCTCGTCAACCGATAGGTGACCCACATGGCACAAACCGCGCCCCGCGCCGCCGACCTGCCCAAACTGGATGCCGACCAACCCGCGGCGACGATCTCCGGTGGTCACCTCGTGGCGAAGGCCCTCAAGAATGAGGGCATCGACGTCATCTTCACCCTCTGCGGCGGCCACATCATCGACATCTACGACGGCTGCACCGACGAGGGCATCAAGATCATCGACGTCCGCCACGAGCAGGTGGCGGCCCACGCCGCCGACGGCTACGCACGCGTGACGGGCAAACCCGGCTGCGCCGTGGTGACGGCCGGCCCGGGAACGACCGACGCCATCACCGGGGTCGCCAATGCGTTCCGCGCCGAGAGCCCGATGCTGCTGATCGGCGGTCAGGGCGCGCTCAACCAGCACAAGATGGGCTCGCTTCAAGATCTCCCGCACGTCGAGATGATGAAGCCGATCACCAAGTTCGCCTCGAACGTGGTGACCACCGAACGGATCGCGGACATGATGGCGATGGCGTTCCGCGAGTCCTTCAACGGCGCGTACGGCCCCTCGTTCCTCGAGATCGGCCGTGACATCCTCGACGCGAAGATCCCGCTGGAGAGCGCCGTGATCCCGCGCCCCGGCCACTATCGCGCCTCGACCAAGAGCATCGGCGACCCGAACGACATCGAAAAGCTGGCCGACATCCTGGTGCATGCCGAGCGTCCCGCGGTGCTGTTCGGGCAGCAGGTCTGGACCACGCGCGGCACCGACGCGGCGCGCGCCTTCGCCCGCACGCTCAACATCCCGGCCTTCATGAACGGGGCCGGCCGCGGCACGCTGCCGCCTGGCGACCCGCACGGTTTCCAGCTGACGCGCAGCTATGCGTTCGGAAAAGCCGACGTGATCGTGATCGTCGGCACGCCGTTCGACTTCCGCATGAGTTACGGCAAGCGGCTCAAGGCCAAGACCGTCGTGCAGATCGACATGAGCTACGCGACCGTCGGCAAGAACCGCGACATCTCGCTCGGGCTCGTCGGCGACGTCGGCGCGATCCTGGCGGCGGTTACCCAGGCCGCTTCGGGCCGGCTCGGCAACGGTGCCTCGAAACGCCAGCCGTGGATCGACGAACTCCGAGCGGAAGAGAAGAAGCTCTACGACGCGCGGCTGCCGACGATCCTCAACGACAGCATTCCGATCCACCCGCTGCGTTTGGCGTACGAACTCAACGAGTTCATGACCGAGAATACCGTCTTCATCGGCGACGGCGGCGACGTCGTCACCTCGGCGGGCGGTGTCGTGCAGCCCAAGTCGCCCGGACACTGGATGGATCCGGGTCCGCTGGGAACGCTTGGCGTCGGCGTCCCGTTCGCGATGGCCTCGAAGCTCGCCCAGCCGGAAAAGGAAGTGCTCTGTCTCTTCGGCGACGGCACCTTCAGCCTCACCGGCTGGGACTTCCAGACCATGATGCGCTTCAATCTGCCCTTTATCGGCGTGGTCGGCAACAACTCGTTCATGAACCAGATCCGGGCCGGCCAAATCATGAAGTACGGCAAAGAAAAGGGCGACATCGGGAATTACCTGGGCGACGTCAAGTACGATCTGTTCGCCAAGATGCTCGACGGCTACGGCGAGGAAGTCCGCGATCCGCGCGACATTCGCCCGGCGCTACAACGGGCCCGCGAGTCCGGCTTGCCATCCCTGATCAACGTCTGGATCGACGAGAACGCGTTCGCGCCGGGGACGATGAACCAGACGATGTACAAGTGAGGGTCGCGCGATGAGCGTCAACGGAGAGGCGCACGCCGCGCCGGCGAAGGCGCTCGACGGCGTCAAGATCTTGGACATGACGCATGTCCAGGCGGGTCCCTCGTGTACCCAGATCTTGGGCTGGCTCGGGGCCGACGTGATCAAGGTCGAACTGCCCGGCCGCGGCGACATCACCCGCGGACAGCTGCGCGACCTGCCCAACGTCGATAGCCTCTACTTCACGATGCTCAACTGCAACAAGCGCAGCCTCACGCTCAATACGAAGAGCGCCGGGGGGAAGGCGATCTTCACCAAGCTGATCCAGCACTGCGACGTGCTGGTCGAGAATTTCGGCCCGGGCGTGCTCGACCGCCAAGGCTTCACCTGGGAGAAGATCCGCGAGCTCAACCCGCGTCTGATCTACGCCTCGATCAAAGGCTTCGGTCCCGGTAAGTTCGCCGATTTCAAAGCCTACGAGACGGTCGCGCAAGCGATGGGCGGCGGGATGAGCACGACCGGCTGGCCCGACGGCCCGCCCACGAGCTCCGGTCCGCAGATCGGCGACTCGGGCAGCGGCATTCACACGGTAGCTGCGATCTTGGCGGCGCTCTATCAGCGCACGCATTCCGGCCGCGGTCAGCGGGTGAGCGTCGCGATGCAGGATGCCGTGCTCAACCTGGTCCGGGTGAAGATGCGCGATCAGCAGCGGCTGGCTCACGGCCCGCTCAACGAGTATCCGAACAAAGAATTCAGCGACTTCGTGCCGCGTTCGGGGAACGCGTCGGGCGGCGGTCAGCCGGGCTCGGCCCTCAAAACGAAACCCGGCGGCCCCAACGACTACGTGTACGTGATCATCCAGCCGCCGGTCTGGGCTCCGCTCGCGAAGCTGATCGGCCGCGACGACCTGGCCGAGCACCCGGAGTACGCAACCCCGGAAGCGCGGCTCAAGCATCTCGATGAAGTCTTCGGCGTCATCGAACATTGGACGCAGGGTTTCACCAAGTTCGAGGTGCTCGACCAGCTCAACACGATCGACGTGCCGTGCGGTCCGATCATGAGCACCAAGGACTTGATCGAAGACGAATCGCTGCGCGCGCGCGGGATGATCGTCGACGTCGAGCATCCCGAACGCGGGACGTTCCAGACGGTCGGGTGTCCGCTGGTCCTGTCGGATTCCCCGGTCGAGGTGACCAGTTCGCCGCTGCTCGGGCAGCACAGCGAAGAGATTCTCACGGAGATCGGTTGGGACGGACCGCCCGCCGCCGAGCTCCAAGCCGCCGGCGTCCTATAGGAGTCGTTGCCCATGCTGTTAGAGCGCGAGACCGTCGACAAAGCGACGGTCCGTTCCGTCCTCGCCCGCGTCAAAGCGGACCAACGTTCGTCGTTGAGCGCGCCCGAGGCGAAAGCGGTTGCCGACGCCTACGGCCTGCCCGTCCCGCAAGAGGGGCTCGCGACCAGCGCCGACGAGGCGGTCAAACTCGCCGAGCAGATCGGCTTTCCGGTGGTGATGAAGATCGTCTCGCCGGAGATTCTGCATAAGACCGAAGCCGGCGGCGTGCTGGTCGGCGTCGAGGACGCGTCCCGCGTGCGTGCGGGCTACGACACCATCGTCAACAACGCGCGCGCGTACGACGCCGGTGCGTCGATTTCGGGCGTGCAGGTGCAGCAGATGCTGCCTTCCGGCGCGCAGGAAGTGATCGTCGGCGCCGTGACCGACCAGAGCTTCGGCAAGCTCGTGGCGTTCGGTCTCGGCGGCGTGCTGGTCGAAGTGCTCAAGGACATCACCTTCCGGCTCGCCCCGGCGACGCGCGAAGATGCGCACTCGATGCTCGACGGCATCCAAGCGGCCGAGATGCTGCGCGGCGTGCGCGGCGAGCCGGCGGTCGACCGTGAGGCGTTGGCTTCGATCATCGAACGCGTCTCGCAGCTAGTGAGCGACTTCCCGGAGATCAGCGAAGTCGACCTCAATCCGGTGTTCGCCACGCCCAAGGGAGCGACGGCAGTCGACGTGCGCATCCTGGTCGATTTCGATCCGCCCGCACCGCGTCCGCGGCCGAGCAAAGATGAGATTGTGACCGCGATGAACCGCATCATGCGACCCGATTCGGTCGCCGTGATCGGCGCCTCCGGCGAAGCGGGCAAGATCGGCAACTCGGTGATGAAGAACCTCATCAACGGGGGTTACAAGGGCGAGATCTACCCGATCAATCCCAAAGCCGACGAGATCCTCGGATACAAGGCCTACAAATCCGTCAAGGATATCCCCGGCATCGTCGACGTCGCGATCTTCGCAATCCCGGCGCAGTTCGTCGCCGCCGCGCTCACCGAGTGCGGCGAGAAGAAGATCCCGGGCGCCGTCCTGATACCCTCAGGTTTTGCCGAGACGGGCAACGTGGCGGGGCAAGAAGAGATCATCGAGATCGGTCGCCGCTACAACGTGCGCCTGATGGGGCCGAACATCTACGGCTTCTATTACACCCCCAAGGATCTGTGCGCGACCTTCTGCACTCCCTACGACGTCAAAGGCAGCGTCGCGCTCTCCTCGCAGAGCGGCGGCGTCGGCATGGCGATCATCGGCTTCAGCCGCTCGGCCAAGATGGGTGTGTCCGCGATCGTCGGGTTGGGCAACAAATCCGACATCGACGAAGACGATCTGCTGACGTTCTTCGAGCAGGACGACGCCACCAAGGCCATCGCCATGCACATGGAAGACCTCAAGGACGGCCGTTCGTTCGCCGAGGTCGCCAAGCGCGTCTCCAAAGCGAAGCCGGTCATGGTTCTCAAAGCCGGCCGCACGGCGCTCGGCGCGCGCGCGGCGAGCTCGCACACCGGTGCGCTGGCCGGCAACGATAAAGTCTACGACGACGTGCTGCGCCAGAGCGGCGTGATCCGGGCCCGCGGGCTC
>Ga0302324_100023091_pt1 | contig 12048 bp, 6 predicted proteins | sample Palsa_T0_1_FD_201949 | JGI IMG/M metagenome (GOLD analysis project Ga0302324, IMG submission 201949) | Peat permafrost microbial communities from Stordalen Mire near Abisko, Sweden - Palsa_T0_1 | ecosystem: Environmental > Terrestrial > Soil > Palsa > Peat permafrost | place: Sweden: Abisko...
TGTGCGAAAGCATTCAAAATTGCGACATTGGTGCCGGGCTGGAGCGCCAGGTGGTAGTCGGCTTCGACGTGCGGCGTGCGCACGAGATCGATGCGGCGGGGATCGACGACGATCAGCTTTGCGCCCTGTCGCAGCCGCCTTTTCATCCGCGAGGCGAAGACCGGATGACCGTCAGTCGGGTTGGCACCGATGACGATGATGACATCGCTATAGTCGACGGAGTCGAAGTCCTGGGTTCCGGCCGATGTGCCAAATGCGGTCTTCAGTCCGTATCCCGTCGGCGAGTGGCAGACGCGCGCGCAGGTGTCGACATTGTTGTTTCCGAACCCGGCGCGCACGAGCTTCTGCATCACAAAGGTTTCTTCGTTGGTGCAGCGCGAGGACGTAATGGCGCCGATCGAGCGCGGGCCATGAGCCTTCTGCAGACGTGTGAACTCCGCGGCCGTATGCGCGATGGCCTCGCCCCAGGTGACTTCGCGCCAGGGATCGGAAATGCGCTCGCGGATCATCGGCTTCAGGATGCGCTCGCGATGCGTGGCATAACCCCACGCGAAACGCCCCTTGACGCAAGAATGACCGTGATTTGCCTTGCCGTCCTTGTACGGGATCATGCGCGCGACCGTTTCGCCGCGCATCTCGGCCTTGAAGGAGCAGCCGACACCGCAATAGGCGCATGTCGTCACCACGGAATGTTCGGGTTGACCGATCTCGAGGACGGATTTTTCGATGAGTGTTGCCGTCGGGCAGGCTTGCACGCAGGCGCCGCAGGATACGCATTCGGATTCGAAGAAACTTTCCCCGGCGCTCGCCGAAACGCGCGACGCGAAGCCTCGCCCGGCGATGGTGAGGGCGAGCGTGCCCTGTACTTCGTCACAGGCCCGAACGCAGCGCGAACAGACAATGCATTTCGCCGGGTCGAAGCTGAAATAGGGATTGGAATCGTCCTTGACGTCCGCGAGATGGCCTTCGCCGGCATAGCCGTAGCGCACCTCTCGAAGCCCGACGGCGCCCGCCATATCCTGCAACTCGCAGTCGCCATTTGCGCCGCATGTCAGGCAATCGAGCGGATGATCGGAGATGTAGAGTTCCATCACACCGCGCCGGAGCCGCGCGAGGCGGTCGGTCTGGGTCCGCACGACCATTCCTTCGGCCGCAAGCGTCGTGCACGATGCGGGCGTTCCCGGACGGCCCTCGATTTCCACGAGGCAGAGGCGGCACGAGCCAAACGCCTTGACTGAGTCTGTGGCACAGAGTTTTGGGATTTGGGTGCCCGCCAGCACCGCAGCACGCAGGATCGAGGTGCCTGTCGGAACCTTTACGGCCTTCCCGTCAATGGTGAGCGAGACGGATGGACCCTGCGCTGCAGGCGTTCCGTAATCGATATCCTCAAGCATGCTCATAGGCCAAGTTTAGACCTCCGCTGAACTGCGCGCGAGACCGAAATCTTCGGGAAAATGGTTTAAGGCGCTTAACACCGGGTAAGGAGTGAATCCGCCCAGTGCGCAGAGCGAACCGAATTTCAGCGTCTCGCAGAGATCCCGCAGCAACAGCGCGTTGGCGTCGCGCGACTCGCCGGCCACAATGCGGCGGATCACTTCCGCACCGCGCACCGATCCGATGCGGCAGGGCGTGCATTTGCCGCATGATTCAATCCCGCAAAAGTCCATGGCGAATTGCGCCTGGTGGGCCATGTCGACGGTGTCGTCAAAGACCACGAGACCGCCATGGCCGATAAGTCCCTCACGCGCCGCAAACGACTCATAGTCATAGGGCGTGTCGAAGAGCGCCGGAGGGAAATAGGCGCCCAAAGGTCCGCCGGCCTGCACGGCCCTAACCGCCCTGCCACTCGCGGCGCCGCCACCCACATCTTCGATCAGCGTTCCCAGGGTCAATCCGAATGGGGCTTCAAACAATCCCGGATATTTCACGTTTCCGGCAAGTTGAATGGGCATGCTGCCTCGCGAGCGGCCGAAGCCGAGTTCGCGGTAGGCGTCCGCTCCCGCGGCCATGATCGTGGTGGCGGCTGCGAGCGTCAGCACGTTATTGACGACCGTCGGCCGGCCGAAGAGCCCTTCGTGGGCCGGCAGGGGCGGCTTGGCGCGGACTTGCCCGCGCTTTCCCTCGACGCTTTCGAGCAGGGCCGTTTCCTCGCCGCAGACATACGAGCCGGCGCCCGATCGCAGCGCGATGTCGAAATCGAAACCGGATTCGGCGATTCGCGGCCCCAGCAGACGGGTGTTGCGGGCAATGGCCAATGCCTCGCGCATGGTGGCAATGGCGTGCGGATATTCGGAACGGCAATAGATGATGCCTTTCGTGGCCCCTACCGCAAACCCTGCGATCGCCATTCCCTCGATCAGCTGGAAGGGATCGCCTTCCATGAGCATGCGATCGGCAAAGGTTCCGCTGTCGCCTTCGTCCGCATTGCAGACGATATATTTTTGATCCGAAACAGCGCTTGCGACGGTCTGCCATTTCACGCCGGTGGGAAAACCCGCACCCCCGCGCCCGCGCAGTCCCGATTTGGTGATTTCGTCGATTGCCGCTTGCGGACCCAATGACAGGGCACGCTTGAGGCCGAGTCCGCCGCCGAACGCGCAATATTCGGCAATCGACAAGGGGTCGATCACGCCGCAGCGCGAGAACGTCAATCGGGTCTGCCGCTTGAGCCACGGGATGTCGTCCGTCGGTCCCACAGCGAGAGGATGGGCTCCACCGTCGAGAAAGCCTGCCGCGAAGAGGCTTGCGATGTCTCCCGGTGCGACCGGGCCGTAGGCGATCCGTCGCCCGCCAGCGGCCACTTCGACCAACGGTTCGAGCCAGAAAAGTCCCCGCGACCCGGTTCGCACGATCTCGACTGCACGGCCGGCATGTTTCGCTTCCGCCTCTATGGCGGCGACAACGCGATCGGCGCCGACAGCAATCGCGGCGGCATCGCGGGATACGAGGATCCTGCTGGTCACGATCGTGCCTCGGTCACAAGCGCATCGATCATGGAAATTGTCAGCCGTCCGACGGGCTGTGTGTCGTACAAGGCTGCCGGGGCACAGGCGCAGAGACCGAGGCAATAAACCGACTCAAGGCTCAGCGTTCCGTCTCCGGTTGTCTCGCCGAAGGAAAGCGCAAGAACGCGCGACAAATGCTCTGCCAGTTTCTCGCTGCCCATGGATTGGCAGGCTTCAGCACGACAAAGCTTTAAAGTATGGCGCGCCGGCGGGACCCGGCGAAAGTCATGATAGAAGGTGACGACCCCGTGCACCTCGGCGCGAGACAGGTTGAGAGCCTCGGCAATCAGCGGAATTGCCATCTCCGGCACGTGGCCGAAGGCGTCCTGCAGCGCCTGCAACACCACGAGAAGCGAGCCCTGCTGCACCGCGTTCTCCGCGATCGTGGCTCGGGCCAGGGGTTCGTTCCAGGGAGCTTTCGGTTCATTCATGATCGGTCCGAAAGTTTTGCCTATCGCACTTTGAATATTCTACACCTCCGCACGCGTCTGGCTAGCGATTGCCTGCCGCATACAGTTTGTTCTTCCGGAGGCACGCCGGCCTTCGCGCGGAGTAAAGTCAATCAGTGACCCATTGCAGCGACGACAAGCACTGCATTAAGAGCGGCCTCGTGGAACCCGTCAAAGCTCACGTTGTACTCGACGATGCTTCCGGCACCGGAACCATTCGCCGTTTCACGGATGCGGAGCAGATTATTCAGGCGTTCGATGCCGGCGAGGTCGCGAACGCCTTCCGGGCGCTCGAATCGGCGCGCAGGTCGGGACGTTTTCTGGCGGGATTCTTTGCCTACGAACTCGGTCAGGTCCTGCAAGGCTCACCTGCGGCGTCCACTGGCCGGTCGCGAACGCCATTGTTGTGGTTTGGCGTCTTCGCAGAGCCCGAGACGATTGCGCGCGCCGACTTGTCCGCTCGTGGCCGTGCCTATGCGACGGCGCTACGTCACGACTGGGACGCAGCCGCCTATACCGCGCGATTTGTCCGCGCGCACGCCTATGTCGGGGCAGGCGACATCTATCAGGTCAATCTCAGCTTCCGCTCCCGCTTTGCCTTCGCAGGCGATCCGTTCGACCTCTATTTGACCTTGCGCGACCGGGCGCAGGTCAAGCATGGGGCGTATGTCGACACAGGTCCGATGCAGATCTTGAGTCTTTCCCCCGAGCTTTTTTTCGATATTTCCCGCGACGGCATCATCACCGCGCGGCCGATGAAAGGAACGGCGCGGCGCGGACGCGACGCCGCTGCCGACGAGCAGACGAAAGCGTGGCTCGCGACGAGCGAGAAGGACCTCGCCGAGAATCTCATGATTGTCGACCTGATGCGAAACGATATCGGGCGAGTGGCCAGGATCGGGAGCGTCACGGTCCGCGACCTCTTTGCCGTGGAAACATATCCGACCCTGCACACGATGGTTTCGACGGTCACAGCGCAGCTTCGTCGCGACGCCGGCCTCACGGAAATCGTGCATGCCATTTTCCCCTGTGGTTCGGTTACCGGCGCGCCCAAGATTCGCGCGATGGAGATCATTCGCGAGCTCGAATGTGGCCCACGCGGGTCTTATTGCGGTGCAATCGGCTGTTTCGCACCAGACGGATCGGCGCAATTCAACGTCGCCATCCGCACGCTTACTATCGAGGGGCGCGAGGGTACGCTCGGGATTGGCGGAGCCATCGTACAGGATTCGAATGCCGGAGGCGAATACGCCGAATGTCTCCTGAAGGCGCAATTCTTCGAAGGCGTGCGCAAGCCCATCGGCCTGATCGAAACATTGCGCTGGGACGGCGAATTTGTTCGGCTGGACCGACATCTCGGCAGGATGCGGCGCTCGGCGACGTTCCTTTCGCTGCCATTCGATTTGCCGAGCGCACGTCGCCTGTTGGACGAAGCCGTGGCCGGGGCATCAGGGCCCATGCGCGTGCGATTGACGCTCGATGAGGCCGGTCATTTCGAATGCGAGACCCACCCGCTTGGGCTTGTGCCTCCGCAGTGGTCGTTCGCAATCTCGCCACAGCGCGTCTACAGCGGAGATGAGCTCCTTCGCCACAAGACGACCTGGCGTGACACCTTTGACGCAGAGCGCCTGCGGCTTGAAGGATACCTGGGAGCCGACGAAGCGCTGTTTCTCAATGAAAGGGGCGAGCTTACAGAAGGCAGCCGAACCAGCCTCTTCGTACGGCGCGGGCGTCGATTGCTGACACCGGCGCTTTCCTGCGGATTGCTCGACGGCGTGCTCCGCCGCGCCCTGCTCGATGCCGGAGAATGCGAGGAAGCGGTCCTGATGCCGTGCGATCTCGCGACCGCAGATGAAGTGCTGCTCGGGAATTCCTTGAGAGGCTTCGTTCGCGGCGTTCCGGTGCGGACGCTGGCCGGTGGGCTGGGCAGCGGGCCGGCCTGAATTCATCGTGACGCCTGTTTCGGCGTCGCAACATCGTCAAGTCGCCGCCACGTGATTGTATGCAACATTAACAATCCGCCGGCTGCGTGCTAGCATTATGTCGTTCAGGCGGTTCACTGAACATATTCAATCACTCGCGAAAGGAAGCGCGCATGAGGCGATCACACAGAATCGGCTTTGCGGCCGTGACGGCGGCCCTGGCATTCAGCGGCGCCGCGTTTGCCGACAATGAGGAGGGCATGTACGGAAACACCGTCGTCTGCAGCTATCCCGACGGGCGGACGACAAAGGTCTATCTGCAGCCGGGCGGCGATTTCACGGTTGTCCGCAATGGGCAAACGATCAAGGGCAAGTGGGTCGATGACGGCGCGAACGTCTGCTACACGGAGACCGATCCGGCGCCGCCCGCCGGCACAAAGAACGTATGCGTCGCCGCGAAGCCATGGAAGGTCGGTGACGGCTGGACGGTCAACGACCCCACGGGGCACAGTTGCAGCGCCGTGATCGCAGCCGGGCAACAATAACCGGGCAACAACAGCATTGCCTTGAACATCCCCGCTTTGCCACGGCAGAGCGGGGATGTCTTTCCCTCGAGTGCGCAGCGTCACCCTGACTCGGCGGGCAAAAAATGGCCGCCGGAGGACGAACCGCCGGCGGCCGGAAAAGACGCTGAAGGGAGGATTTGCGCCTTAGAATTTGACCTTCAACGTCGCATACCATTCGGCTGGCGGGTTGTAGGTGGCATCGACGAAGCCCGCCGCGTAGTTGACGCTGCCCGTGGTGATGTAGCGGCGGCCTGTGAGATTGGTACCGCCGACCTGGAGCGCGTATTTGCCGTTGGCGAACGAATATTGCACCGACGCGTCGAGCAGATCGAGAGTCGGCCGTTCGAGCAGCGGCGTGTTCAGGCTGTCGTTATAAAGAGACGTCACGTGGGTGTACGACAACTGGGCCTCGAACGCCCTGCCGTCACCGAGATCCCGTGTGTATTCGGGGTTGATATTGACCTTCCACTTGGGCGTCTTCGGCAGATGCGACTGCAGCGTCACGGCGCCGGCGGCAGCGGGGAGCAGTGACGTGTAATACGCGTCGAGGTAACCCGTATTGGCATGAACGAGGAAGCCGTCGCCCAGCACGACCTGGCCTTCCACCTCTGCGCCGAAGATATTGGCGTTGCCCAGGTTGGCGAGCACCGGAGACGCGCCTTCCTGTTCGTAGAGCTGGATCGACTGATAGTCGGTATAGAAGCCGGCGACGTTGATCTGCAGGTTTCTATTGAACCAATCGGACTTCACGCCGACTTCGGTTGTCGTTGCTTTCTCGGGATTGTATTCCGCGTCCGTTGCACTCGAGATCGGCGAAGACAGGCGCGTCGTCCAGCCGCCCGACTTGAAGCCCTTGGACCAGGACACGTAGGCCATGATGTCGTCGTCGATATGATACTGCGCGCTCACGGTCGGCGTGAATTCGTAGAAATCACGCGTATTCCAACCGCTCGGGAAATAGCGGTAGGGCTGGCTGGGTACCGGGAAGCCGAGAAGCTGCTGACAGTTGAGGAACGGCGGTCCGCCGATTATCGTGGACGAAGCGGTCGGGGGGAAACACCCTGATGCCTTATACGAAAGCCCGTCCAGGTCCTGTTGGCCGCCGTTGAATTGCTTGACGTCCACGGAATAGCGGCCGCCAAGCGTGATGCCGAGCCGATCGGTGATCTTGTAGTCTCCGTGGACGTAACCGGCATAGCTGTTCGTGTTGAGAAGGTTCAGTCCGAGGTCCTGGACGGCCAGCAGACTGCCGTCGAACGGCACCCAGTCGTGAACGAAGCCGTCTTCGTAGAAGTAATAGAGGCCGGCGACATAGTTCAGCCGCGAGCCGAAGGCCGACCCGATCAGTTGGAGTTCCTCGGTGAATTGCTGCTGCTGCTGCTTGTCGGTGACGCTGAGGAGTTCGCCGTTGTCGATCGACCCGTCGAGATCGATGCCGATGTTCCAGGTGATGTGGCGATAGCCGGTGATCGATTTCAGCGTCAGATCGTCGGACAGCGTCCACGCCGCCGTCGCGCTGAGGCCTTCGGTGTCGTACTTCGCAAAGTCAGGACCATTGGCATATGTCGTGTCGATGTTGCCCGTCTGCGTCGTGTAGGGCTCGACCGGCAGAAGATTCGGTTCGCTGCTGAGCGCCGGTAACCCTGCCCCCATCGGCGGCCAGCCCTGCGCCCGCGGCGTGTTGCAAAGCGCGTTGGTCGGACCGCCAGGGGGGTAGGGAATGTGATTGGCAGACAGGAACAGGCAAGCCTCGTAGAGAGCCGCGATGCTGCCGCTCGCGCCGGGTGTATTCGGGTAGGTCTGCAATACCGTATTCGGAATCGATTCCTGATCCTCGTGCGTCCAGTCCGCCGTGGCCGTCACTTTGAAATTGGCATTCGCCATCCATACCAGTTTCCCGCGCATTGCCCAGTGATTCTGGCCGCCATAGGCGCTGCCGCTCTGGGTTCCGCCATTGGCGGGCGTGGGCGGGTCGACGACCCAATTGCCGGTATTGTTGAACGGAACGACGCGCTGGTATCCATCCTGCTCTACGGACGAGATCGTGAGCGACGTCAGCAGATTATTGGCGAGCGGAATATCGCCCGTTACGTTGAAATTTCGCTCGTTGAACGATCCGAAGGTAGCCTCGCCTTCGAACGACGGCGTGTCGCCGGGATCACGGGTCACGATGTTGATGGCGCCACCGATGCTGTTGCGTCCGAACAGCGTACCCTGCGGTCCCTTCAGCACTTCGATGCGATCGACATCAAGCAGATTGACGTTCGCGCCGATGGTGCGCGCCAGATATACGCCGTCGACATAGATGCCGACGCCGGGATCGAGATTGAACGCGAAGTCATCCTGGCCAATGCCGCGGATGGACGCCGACAACACCGAGGTGTCGCCGGAAAACGGCGAGCCCGCATCGAGATTGACGTTCGGCGTCAGATTGCTCAGTTCGTGCAGGTCGGTGATGTTCTTGTCTTGGAGGGCTTCACCCGTGAACGCCGTGATGGCGATAGGAACGTCCTGAACGTTTTCAGCGCGCTTCTCAGCTGTCACGACAACGGTTTCGATTTGCGCGTGCGCGACACTGGGTGCGGCGAAACTGAGAATCAAACCGGGAACAGCCGACCGCAACAGACTTGCGCAATACCTGTTCAATTTCTGAGCCATGACAGAATCCCTCCCGAGGCCTGTGTTCGCGCCGACAATTGCGCGCCCGCCACTAATAGTTTGTGGTGCTAACAATTATAGCCGCGTTGCCGCAAAGAGCATACAGGTGTTGCAGCTTTCGGATAGGGTTGAGGCGTTGTCGAACTCTTTTGTGGCGCGCACGACACGGTGCATTACTTCGCAAATGCAATAAATAGCCCCTTCGGGAAATGCGATGTGCTCAAATGAGAAATGCCTTTCGTGCGAATACCGACGCGCCTGCTATAGACGGACCGACTGCGCGACGGTGATTCGCCGAAAGGTCGCAAATATCCTGGCCGACATCTCCTCGAAGATACGCCCCTGCCGCGGATAGCATTGGACTCTTGAGTTTCGCGAAAGTCCGGGAACTTTGTTTTTCAAGGCGGCCGCGACGGTTCGCCGATGCATTCTAGCTCTCGGCGGCGGCGCGGAGTTTGAGCATCCTGATGGCGTTCTCCTTCATGATCAGCGGTCGCACTTCCGGCTTGATCGGGAGCTTCTCGAAGGCCTGGATCCAGGTTTCCGGCGTCATTACGGGATAGTCCGATCCGAACAGCACCCGGTCCTTGAGCAGCGTATTCGCATACTGCACGAGATTGGCCGGGAAGTACTTCGGCGACCAGCCCGAAAGGTCGATGTAGCAGGTGTGCTTGTGCATCGCGATCGCCAGGGCCTCGTCCTGCCAGGGAAAGGATGGGTGGGCCATGACGATCGTCAGATTCGGAAAATCGGCTGCGACGTCGTCCAGATAGATCGGGTTGGAGTACTTCAAGCGAAGCCCGAGCCCCCCGGGTGCGCCGGCGCCGGCACCGGTCGTGCCGGTGTGGAACAGCGCGGGAAGACCTGCGTCCTGGATCACTTCGTAATAGGGATAAGCGCTTTTATCATTGGGATAAAATCCTTGTGACGTCGGGTGGAACTTGAACCCCCGCACACCGAATTCCTCGATCATCCGAATTGCCTCGCGCACGCCCATCTTGCCCTTGTGGGGGTCGATCGAGGCGAACGGGATCAGGACGTCGTTATTCTCGGCCGCCATCTCCGCCACCTCTTCATTGGCGACGCGGGTCTGGCCGAGCTCGGATTCTGAATCCACCGTGAAAATCACGGCAGCCATCTTCAACGCGCGATAATGCTGGGCGACTTCGGTGATGGATGGCCTCTTCATCTCCTTGAAATACTTATCCATGTGCTGGTCGAAGATGATCGCGCAAGGGTCGCGCGGCTGGCGCGTGGAGATCTCGGCATGCGTGTGAACGTCGATGGCGACGATCTCGTCCAGGTTAAGGTTCGGTTCGTATTTGCTCATCTGCGCCCTCTGAGACAGTCTGTTGAGGTTGTGCCCGCGTCCGACCCCGAAGGAGGCCGGTATCGCCTTCCTATCCTTATTGCTTATTCCGGCATAGCCGCACTGCCCACGAATGGGCATGCGAGCCCTTTTCCTACAATTGCCGACCAAGGAAAAGTGCAAATAAGCGCCGCGCCGCCGTGAGCGCCATGCGCAACCTGGCTCATTGCGAAATCCGTATGATCTGATACCGATATTCTGCTTTTGCGATAAATATGGTCGAATTAATCCGGCGGTCTATGTGGCGAGCCGGAACTGCGGCCCGCCCGGGCACACGGCACGCCCGAGGCTGCGCAAGGGAGGGAGCAGAAATGCCGGAGATGGCGAAACAGTTTCCCGTGCCGAGCTCGCTGAAGGTCGCGCCCGGCACCGAGGCGGCACAGGCCGCATATCCCTATTACATGACATTCGAGTCCGAAGACGACCAGCGCTTCTGGTTTTACAACTCCATGCATTTTCCGGAGCCGATGACCGTGTTCGACATGGTCACCGCGGAAGCCGCGTATTGCGCGCTCGGCGCCAGCAACACGCGCGTGCACAGCTTGCCTACGACACTCGGCATCGACTATCGCGTGATCAACGGCCGCGTCTATATCGGCGGCAACGCCGTGACGGATCCGGCGGAGATCGCACGGCGCACGGAGGAGTTTCAGAAGCGCGCATTCTATTACTATGCCAATTGGGAGCGGCTCTACGACCAGTGGAAGGATAAGATGCGCGCGCTCATCCGCGACGCGCAGGCCCTGCCGCCGCTTTCCCTGCCGGAATTCGAGCCGCTTGAACATGTCCACGCCGGCCGCGGCATCGCGTCGAACCATTTTCTGCTCGACACCTACCAGAAGACGCTCGAGGGCTATTTTCGAATGTGGCATCACCACTTCGAGTTTCTGCTTCTCGGCTACGGCGCATACATGGTCTTTTTCGACTTCTGCAAAAAAGCCTTTCCCGAAATGACCGACCAGACGATTGCCCGGATGGTCGCGGGCTTCGATGCGGAGATCTTCCGCCCGGACGAGGAAGTGAAGCGTCTTGCGCGCTGTGCGATCCAGCTCGGAGTCGACGGCAAATTCCGGTCCGGAGCAAAAGTCGATGACGTCCTGGCTTCGCTGGAGCAGATGGGAGAAGCCGGTCGCGAGTGGCTGAAGGAACTCGATGTCTCGCGCAATCCATGGTTCAACGTCAACGTCGGCGACGGCTTCTACCACTATCATCGCTCCTGGAACGACGATCTTTCTCTGCCCTTTTCGGCGCTGGCCGATTATATCGAGCGGATTCGCGCCGGCGACAACATCGAACGCCCGCGCGAGCGGCTTATGGCCGAACGCCAGGTGCTCATCGACGGCTATCGTGAATTGCTGGCGACGGAAGAAGAGCGTGCGGCCTATGATCAGATGATCACCCTCGCATGCCGGGTGTTTCCTTACGTCGAAGGCCACAAGTTTTATTGCGAGCATTGGTACACCAATCTCTTCTTCAACAAGATTCGCGAATTCGGCGCGCTGCTCGCCGAACATGGTTTTTTTCCCGATGCCGAGGACGTATTTCACCTGTCCCATTACGAACTTGAGGCCGCAATCATCGACCTGATGACGAGCTGGTCGAACGGTTCACCGCCGCGAGGTCCGCAGCGCTTTCCTGCCTTGGTGTCCGAGCGCAAGGCTGCGATCGCGGTTTGGACCGGGATCGAAACACCGCCCGCGCTGGGACCCGTGCCCGACATCATCGACGATCCGGCGATCGTGATGCTCTGGGGCATTACCCGCGAAAATCTCGACAGCTGGCTTTCCGCGGGAGAAGGGGATCCGAACGAAATTCGCGGCTTTGCGGCCTCGAGCGGCATCGTGGAAGGCACGGCGCGGATCGTGAAGACCGTGCAGGAAATCGACCTCCTGCAAAAGGGCGACATATTGATCTGTCGGATCACCAACCCGACATGGGCGCCGATCTTCCAGAAGATATCTGCTGCCGTCTCGGACATCGGCGGATCGATGAGCCACGCCGCGATCGTCGCGCGGGAATATGGGCTGCCGGCCGTTGTCGGGACCGGCGATGCGACAACGCGGATTCGCAATGGCCAGC
>Ga0302324_100023093_pt1 | contig 12047 bp, 9 predicted proteins | sample Palsa_T0_1_FD_201949 | JGI IMG/M metagenome (GOLD analysis project Ga0302324, IMG submission 201949) | Peat permafrost microbial communities from Stordalen Mire near Abisko, Sweden - Palsa_T0_1 | ecosystem: Environmental > Terrestrial > Soil > Palsa > Peat permafrost | place: Sweden: Abisko...
GCATGTTCGGCAAAATAGTACTTACCTCGCTCGGATCCAAAGAACCGGCGCCAGTAGGCGATTGCGATACCCCTCGGCATCCAATCGAAGATGGCCCGTAGGTTGAGCGGCGGGGGCGGAAGGCCGAGTGCTTGGAGCGACTTTAGGCCTTCGCGGACTCCTTTGACGAACAAGACCATGATTTCTGAGGACCGCGCAAGTTCATAGTTGTCAGCGCCAGCACAATAGAGGGCGCCGCACACAGCGGTCACGAACACAGCATGAGTTTTCAGCCAAGCATCCATATTCTGGCTCAGGGCAACATTGAATCCACTTTTCTTCAACATGGCTGCGATTTCTCGAATGCGAGGTGTAGGTGGGCCCTCGATTTCGCCGAGCGTTGTGGGCTGTTGCGGAATTATCATGTAGTTAACGACATCGCCTTGGCGGGAACCGCTTGCGCCGGCAAAACCCAACAAGACACGCTCGCGTCCGACGGCGGCGATTAACTGGGCGGAGCCTCCGGCGTGGTTGTGCATGAACAAGACCGACCGGACACCACGCGCCGCTGAAAGAATTGGCAACACGTCTCCAATCTGCTCCCGGCGCACGGGCACCATCGCCAGGTCGTATTTGTCGCAAGGAGAGAGTTGGTCTACAATCGAAACGCGTGTCACTGTGCGCCGCTTCGAGTTCCTGTCTTCGAGGATTATCCCTTGAGCCCGCAGGTCGGCAAGCCTGGAGCCACGAGCGAGCAGAGTCACGTCATGCCCGGCCTCGTATAATCGAGCGCCATAGAGCGATCCTTGCACACCCGCGCCGTAGATCAGAATCTTCATCCTCAACTTCGAATTGCCGCAGCGTCATCGCCAAGGGTGAGTAAGTATTGGCAGGTCATCCAAGTGGCATTCTGAACTCGCACTGGACATTTGGGAACGCAGTTATGAGATGAGTTGGTCAGGCATTCGATCACGGAGTTGCCTTGGTCGACCGTTTACACTGCGACGACTAAGTCTTCTTTGGATATTTTCTAGTATCCTCGGCAACTTGCCGTCGTTCTTGAACCATTTACAAATCTCTTGCGGCAGCTGCATCGGCGGTTGCGAAATGCTGATCAACTTCCGAATGCTGGTTCTTCGTTCTAGCTGGCGCGAAGTCGAGGACCACGCGTGACGGCACGTCACCGTGTTCAAGGCGGTCGAAGATTCGATTGATCGAAGATAGAGGTTGCAGCTCGATGTCGGCTTTGACCTTGTCTCCAAGAGCAAATGTGAGGGCTTCGGCCATATCCTGGCGTGTGCCGACGAAGGAGCCGCGGATGGTGATGCAATTCGCCACCACATCGAAGAGAGGAACTGGGAATTCGCCCGGCGGTAGCCCGACTAGGACGCAAGTGCCACGCTTCCGGGTCATGCCAACGCCTTGCTTGAATGCGATGAGCGAAGGCGCTGTAATCAGAACGCCGTGGGCTCCGCCGCCGGTAGCCTTCTTGACAGCGGCTGCCGGGTCTCCAGTTTTGGCATTGATCACGAAGTCGGCGCCAAGACGCGTTGCATGAGCCAGTTTGCCGTCATCGATGTCGATTGCGCAGACAAGTAGTCCCATTGCCTTCGCATATTGAATGGCCAGGTGACCGAGTCCGCCGGCGCCCGAGATAGCGATCCATTCGCCGGGCCGTGCCTCTGTCTCTTTAATCCCCTTATAGGTCGTGATTCCCGCGCAAATTAACGGCGCGGCATCCGCGGCCGTAAGACCGGCGGGTATATGCGCAACATAATTCGGATCGGCGAGGAGGTACTCGGCAAAACCGCCGTTCCTGGTGTAGCCGCCGAACTGCGCCTGAGCACACACCGTTTCCCAGCCAGTCAAGCAGTACTCGCAGTGACTACAAGCGGAATAGAGCCACGGCACCCCCACCCGGTCACCCTCTTTTACGATTGTCACGCCCGATCCAAGCGCAACGACCAGGCCGATGGCCTCGTGACCAGGAATGAACGGAAGGGTGGGCTTCACGGGCCAGTCGCCGTGGGCGGCATGGAGATCGGTGTGGCATACTCCGCAGGCCTCGGTTTTCACCAGGATTTGGCCTGCTCCGGGAGTGGGAATGTCCCACTCCTGAAGCTGCAATGGTTTTCCGAATTGCTCGACGACCGTAGCGTACATCTTGAGCGGCATGGATAGCTCCTCTTTAATTCTTCCCCCGTTCAGAAGACTTGAGCTTACCAACGGATCTCTGGTTCTTCTGAGCAAGAGTGCTCACTCTTAATCTGCCTGTAGGGTGCATCTTCTGCGCCGATCCGCGCGGCAAAGTGTCGGCCGTCTCTCTGATCATGAGCAAAACGACACAGATCACAGAACGTATCTGATAGAGACTCCTGGCAGAGCGCAAATTCATCCACCATTTCGAGGAGTTCCAACTGACTCAATCCCAGGCAACCAGAAGCATCATCGACACTCACCGGCACATTTTCGGTCCGAAACTGCGTCAGAAATTCATTGAGAATATAGGCTTTGATGACTCAAAGCCGTTACCGCAGGCCAATGCTGGCGAAATGTTTTTCTATCGCGAGTCGGTTGACGTTGATTATTCGATGGAGATTCAGCAGCAGAGTGGGGTTACGCTCTGCGTGAACAGCTACGGTGGCGAAATAGATACGTTCGCCCAAAACATCATTAAAGCAAGCACCATCGACACGCTCAAATTCCTGCACGACGAGTCCTTCGAGCTTCGAGATAGGTTTCCCAAAGACATTGCCTGCATGGCCAATGCTCATGCTCTGGAGGAGAATACGCGTGATGTCATTGATCCGCTGATCTCCAAGAAAGAGGCTTGCTGCATCAGTATTTCGAGCAGCTACGGAGCCGGTCCAGATCAGATCTTTCTCGACTCGCCCAAGGCCGAATGGCTATGGGAGTACGCGCAGGACAAGGATGTTCTCGTTCATATTCATCCGCCCCTGGTAGCGATAGGCGCGGCTTCAATGCAGCAGTACAGGCTTAACGAAGCCGTAGGCCGGCCATTCGATACGGCGCTGTCGGCAGCCCGCATGATCTATAGCGGCGTCTTCGACAAATACCCAAAGCTCAAGGTTCTTTTCGTTCATATGGGCGGAGCCCTCGCTCCCGTGATTTGCAGACTAGATTGGAACTGGGACTTGAACTACAAAGGCATCCAAAACCCACCCATCCAAAAGGTCGATAAGAACCTTCGTAAGCCTTCGGAGTATTTCAAGTCGAATATTTATGTTGATACCATGGGTCCAAGCGCGATCTGCCTCAAGGCCATGATCGAAATGTGCGGCATTGACCGCGTACTGTTTGGAACCGATTTCGGGCCGGTTCCAATGAGCCCAAAGCTGCACATCGATCTTGTAGACGACACGATCACCGACGCTGGAGATCGCGACAAGATCTTCTCAACCAATACACTTGCTGTGCTCCGTCTGGCTGAGAGTGCACCTCGCCTCGTTGCCCGAGCTGCTTAGCCTTCTTGCGCGAGATCCTGGGAAGTAGGTGACCTTCCCAGGGTCAAGGCGGTAAACAGCTTGAGCATATTTCGCCGTCATTAGCTGCTGGCCGGAAGAACTGCCATTAGCTTTAGAGACCGGTTGTTGATTCGCCACACTCGCGCCCACACCAGCGCGGGTATCCTTGGCCGGGAGAGTTGTGAGTCGCATGCAAGGAAGTCTGGGTATGCAAAGACCGACTGCGGCGGAGAACTCAGCGAAGGCTGGAGCGAGGTCTGGTTTTTCCGCCTTATTCGTCCCTGAGTCCATAGCGATAATCGGCGCCACCGATCGGCCCGGTACTGTGGGCAGAACGGTTCTATCGAATCTGATTGAAAGCCCTTTTCGGTCGAAGGTGTATCCCGTTAACCCCAGCCATTCGGAGCTTCTCGGACTTAAGGCATACAAGAGCATTGGCGACATTCCCGAGCAAGTGGACCTAGCCGTAGTGGTCACCCCGGCACTCACGGTAGCGCATGTTATTGGCGAGTGTGTCGATGCTGGAGTAAAAGCGGCCGTCGTGATCTCAGCTGGATTTCGAGAGCGAGGTCCGGAAGGTACAGCGCTGGAGCAACAGATCCAACAACAATTGCGCCGCGGCACAATGCGACTGATCGGTCCTAACTGCCTCGGCATCATGAATCCGGCGATTGGCCTGAACGCCACGTTTGCCAAAGGCACGCCCAAGGCTGGCAACGTTGCGTTCCTAAGCCAGAGCGGTGCTCTGCTGACCGCAATCCTGGACTGGAGCCAGCGCGAAGAGGTGGGATTTAGCGCGATCGTCTCGACCGGCTCAATGTTGGATGTGGGCTGGGGCGACTTGATCGATTATTTTGGCGATGATCCGCATACACATAGCATCCTGATTTACATGGAATCGGTGGGCGATGCACGCTCGTTTCTTTCCGCCGCCCGGGAGGTTTCCCTCAGCAAACCTATTATCGTGATCAAGGCTGGCCGCTCCGAGGCCGCTTCTCGGGCCGCGGCATCGCACACGGGTGCCCTCACGGGAAGCGACGAAGTTCTAGATGCGGCATTTCGACGCTGCGGCGTGCTGCGAGTGCACACCATTGCAGACCTCTTCTATATGGCGGAAACCCTTAGCAAGCAGCCTCTACCCAGAGGACCGCGGCTCACGATTGTAACCAATGCGGGCGGACCCGCCGTTCTCGCAACGGATGCACTTGTTGCCAATGGCGGTCAGCTGGCTGCACCTTCCGAAGAGAGCTTGTGGAGTTTGGATCAATTTCTGCCACGCCATTGGAGCCACAACAATCCAATTGATATTCTGGGCGACGCCGATGCCGAGCGTTATGCGAAAGCGCTGGAAATTGCGTCGAAGGATCCCAACAGCGACGGTCTGTTGGTGATCCTTGCGCCCCAAGGAATGACGGACCCGTCCGAAATCGCCGAACGTCTGCAGCCCTATGCCCAAGCCTCTGGAAAACCTCTGCTGGCGAGTTGGATGGGAGGGGTGAGCGTTGCCTCAGGAGAGAAAGTCCTCAATACCGCGGGCATTCCAACCTTTCTTTATGCCGACACCGCCGCACGCGCGTTTACCTACATGTGGCGCTACAGTCATAACCTCCACGGGCTCTATGAAACTCCCACGCTGGTGGAATCTCTGGAGCCTGAGGGTGCTTCTCGCAGCCGCGCGGCCTTGGTTATCGACAAGGCCCAGAACCGAGGGCGGGTGCTCCTCACAGAACTCGAATCAAAGCAAATCCTATCGTACTACGGAATTCCTACGGTCGAAACCCGAGGCGCCAGCAACGAAGATGAAGCGGTGAAACATGCATCGGAGATTGGTTATCCCGTCGTGCTGAAAGTTTTCTCCGAGACGATCACGCACAAGACAGATGTCGGCGGCGTCAGGTTGAATTTGCAAGATGATCGGTCGGTGCGAGCCGCTTTTCGCGGGATAGAGTCTTCCGTCACCGAAAAAGCCGGCCCCGACCAGTTCTTGGGCGTTACTGTACAACCCATGGTGCTGAGCCATGGCTACGAATTGATTCTCGGGAGCAGTGTGGATCCCCAGTTTGGGCCTGTGATCCTGTTTGGTTCTGGAGGCCAATTGGTCGAAGTCTATCGAGACTATGCGGTGGCCCTTCCGCCGCTGAACAGTACGCTTGCCCAGAGACTGATGGAACAAACTCACATTTTCAAGGCGCTGAAGGGCGTTCGCGGGAGTCCGCCCGTTGACTTGGTTGCTCTTGAAAATCTCCTGGTCCGTTTCAGCCAGTTGGTGGTCGAGCAGCCTCGGATCGCAGAAATCGACCTTAATCCTCTGCTCGCCTCATCGGAAGGTTTGTTCGCTCTGGATGCCCGCGTGCTCCTGCACGACGCGAGCTTGCATTCAGATCAACTCCCTAGGCCAGCCATCCGTCCCTATCCGTCGCAGTACGTTTCACAATTCACCATGAAGTATGGCACGGACGTCACGCTCCGGCCGATCCGCCCCGAAGACGAACCCCTGATGGGCCAATTCCATGAGACGCTTTCTGAACGTAGTGTCTATATGCGTTACTTTTCCTCGCTCAGCTTAAGCTCACGTGTGGCGCATGATCGTCTGGTTCGCATTTGTTTCGTGGACTATGATCGCGTGATGGCTCTGGTGGTGGACCACAAAGACACGGCCACAGGCCAGCATCGGATTCTGGGGGTCGGCAGGCTGATCAAACTACACGCGAAGAATGAAGCCGAGGTTGCCATCCTGGTGTCCGATCAGTGCCAGAAGCAGGGCCTGGGAATCGAATTGTTGCGCCGTGTGGTCCAGATCGCGCGCGACGAGAAACTAAGTAGCGTCTCCGCGGAAATGTTGCGAGACAATTTGACGGTGCAAAGCATTTTTAAGAAAGTTGGGTTTCGTCTGCGACTGCTGGCCGACTCCTCTTCGATATCGGCCGTGCTTGACCTCTGAATTCTGTGACGCTAGCCCCATCTACAGGAAGGAACAACCTCCGTGATGACGACCCGCATTGGTAGTCGAGCAAATCGGAAGTGGCATTTCGGAATTGCAGTTTGGAGACAAAGGGTCAATTCGCGCGCCTTACTGCGTGGCTAGTGTGCGATTTCTGTAAACGATGCTAAATCCCTAGCCACACGATTTTCTACACAACGCCAAACATCGATCGTCGTTAAGCAGCCTCCGTAGTTCTGGAGCCTCTAATTCGCACGGCAAGCATCGCACGTCAGCCGCAAGCGCTGCCATTTCAGCCGGAGCATGACGCACGCGTCGGGCAAAGTAAAGGTCCCACTTGATGGCCCGCCTGCGCAAGTCGGACACCAAAAACCGTACCTTGTATACCAGCCCCAAGCTACGACGATTTTCATTCGAGTGGCCCCAGTTCGGGACTATGCTGAAGCGGGTCTATTCGTAAAGTCTGATTCTACGACTCACCCTGCCTCACAACTAATTTCCCCGCCCTACAAGTCATAAAAGACGCAAGGGGACTAGACTAAAGCGTTGCTGAGAATGCTTTCTAAGAGCTAGCACCGGCGAGACCCGGAGAGAAGCCATCATGAGAGTCATTGAAATATCGCCAAAAGAATGTGGTGAGTTGTTGAAACGCGTGTCCATCGGAAGACTCGCCTGTTCGCTGGACAACCAACCGTACATTGTGCCCGTGGTTTTTTCATACGAGGCGGATTCCGTTTACGTCTTCTCGACAGTCGGCAAGAAAATTGAGTGGATGCGGCAAAATCCAAAGGTTTGCTTGCAAGTCGACGAAATAGGAAATCGGTCGAACTGGACCAGCGTATTAGTGACAGGTACTTACCTGGAACTGACCGAATTGCAATATCCCGCTGAGCGGGAGCACGCGCTGGAACGGCTGGCGCAGTGTTCGCAATGGTGGGAGACTCCTCTGGCGGAACGACGCGAAGGGGCTAGCGATTTGTCGGTTAAGCCTGTGTTCTTCCGGATCGACATAGTATCGATAAGCGGGTTGCGCGGCATGGCGGATGCGGAGTAGGAGGGCAGAAACGGATGCCTCGCTTCTCCGTGAAGTCGCAAGACAAATGTTCTGTTGTAAAAGGACAATCGGTAGAGTGATGTTCGATCTAAACGGCTGTTGGCGTAGCGTCGCGATTTTCACTAAGTAACCGGCTCGATAGCCTCGATTCACTCCAGTTCGGCGCCAGGCACAACCGCAGACGGCCCGACTTGTGAGCGTTATAGCTCAGACGCTTAGCACCCGACTGCGTATAGTTGGCCTGTTACCCGAATTCTGTCGTGCATCAGACACGGTGGAGGCTTATTTCGGATTCGAAATCTACCTTCTGATGGATCGTTAATGTAAAACATGGGTAAGGTCGGAGGTTACGAGACGCATTCTGCCCGATCATTTCTTCGCCGGAGGCCACAGTGCAACAACGAGTTCCAATCCTAGTCTTATTGGTTTCAGTGGTCATCTCCGCCTTCGCACAAACTACGTCCCCACGACAACCGCCGATGCGTCCGGTGGATGGGGCCACTATCTTTCGGAACAACTGCGCTGCTTGCCACGGGACTGAAGGACGAGGGAATGGCCCCGTGTCCAAGGCGCTGAAGCGAGACGTTCCTGACCTGACGACACTCTCCCAGCGAAATGGCGGCGCATTTCCAGTGACTCATGTGCGGACTACCATAATGTTTGGCGCAGACGATCTCCTCCCCGCACACGGCTCGAAGGCGATGCCCATTTGGGGACCTATTTTCCACGAGATCGAGCTTGATCAGGACTTAGGCTACGTGCGGCTAGAAAATATAACGAAGTATTTAGATTCCATTCAGCGGAAGTAGCGAACAGACCACAATAGGCTTGGTTGCGCTCGATAGACCGCATCGCGAGCGCGATCGCCTATCGTTTCAATCGTGACGGACGATGGTCTTTTAGTTCGGAGTTACACCGGAAAAAACAACTACAATTGAAGCTGTCAGACCAAGACGTAGGATTGGTTTTTTGATATTGTTTGGGCATGGATAACGAAGAGTTGAAGAACTCAGTAGCAAAGATTGCCGAGACGTTGATTACGACGCAACGGAATCTCGTCACGATTGCCCGGTCCGTGTGGGCCATAAGGATTTCGCTACGGGAACTGGATCCAGACTTTGAGAAGCTGTATCTGAACCACTTCGCAGAGCCGGAGCCGGCATTCGACACAATGCGCGACAGCCTTCTTGAGACTGCTCAGGCGCTAACTGAAACAGTTCGCCGTCTTCGGGGCGAGTCGTTACTATGAACCGTCTTTCAATCGCTAGCGATTCACCACGGAAGATCAGGGCGCTCGACCCGATAGACGGCGTTTACGGGAAGGCGGCACGAAGTGTGGCCCCATGCTCTGAGTCGGGGCGGCACATCTCATGTTTTCGTCTACGCTGCCGCTGCCCTCTGCACGGCCTTCATATAACTGCCCATCGCGGACAAAATCAGAGGGAGAAAGCCGTGCAGAAACGAAAGCTTGGAAACAGCGATCTGGAAGTATCAGCCATAGGATTGGTTGCATGGGGATGAGTTGGTCCTACGGGCCACCCAGAGACAAACGGGAGATGATTTCTGTGCTCCATGCTGCCGTGGAGCGAGGAGCCACATTCTTCGAGACCGCTGAGATGTACGGTCCGCTGCTGGACGAAGAACTGGCGGGTGAAGCGCTCGCTCCATTTCGCGGGAAAGAGTAAGTGGCGACCAGTACTAGGCATCCCTGCTACTTGACGATAGTTCCCCAGTGACTGGCTACGCTGAAGTTGTGCACGGACCAACTCTCAACGACGCTGGCCAGAAGTCGGCTTGTGGGAAACTTGACGCGGTCAGTCCTGAGAAACGCTTGAGTCACAGTCTCACGAAGTATGCCCGCGACAACGAACACCCTGATGAAGTCAAGTCGCTTTCGCCGAATCATCGGTTTTTGATCGCATTGCTTTCGCCAGCCCAGAATCGCGAAACCGGACCACCAGTTTGCCCAGCAGAGAAAGTGAAGGCTGTGAACGCGCGGAAGCAGTAGCCGGACATTTTCTCCGGTCCGGTTTATGGGCAGAAAATCGCAAATTGGCGGGCTTTTCCCGAGGATTTCACGAAATGTGGGCCGATTTCTCTGCACTTCAGACTACATGGCGGAGAGGTAGGGATTCGAACCCTCGGTACAGGTTTTGTCAGTCTAAACTTCGACGTGTCCGTACTTTGCAGATAACAAAACTCTACCAGAGAATTTCGCGTCAAAGACCGGCATGAGAGCGTGGCAATCAGTCCGGTTACGATTCGCTGTCCATTCGACTCTTGGAGGCGAACGCCGGGCGATGCTGTGGCTGGAAGTGGTCACTTTGGAATGCTTGTTCACGGCCGACTCGGTTTAGCAGTAACTGCTTGCCCTAGCGGGTAGTCCACCACCCTCTTGAGTTTCCTGTAACCCGTTTCTGGATAGTCTCCGTTTGCCGACTATCGGGAGTTAAGTGGCGAGAAGGGCGTTTCTCACTCCTGATCTTGAAGAGTTCCAACGAACCTCTCAGACGGGAAGCACAACGAGGTCTCTAACCCTCAGGAACAAACTCTCACGAGTTCTCGTACAGGACCTTGGGAAGAGTCATGCATTCAAGGAGTGAACGCTTGATGCGGCTAACGTCAGCTTTTGCCACCTGCCTAGCAGTGGCTGGCTCAATCGCTGTATGGGGTCAGCAGCCGAAGCAGATGCCTCTGAAGGAGAGCATCTTTGCTTTCCAGGATATCTCCGTCATTCCCATGGATACGGAGCGCGTGCTGACTCACCAAACTGTCGTTGTCCGAAACGGCAAGATCTTCGAGATCAGTTCCGCGATGACCGCGCAGCTGCCGCCGGGAACTGCGGTCATCAACGGTCAAGGCAAATTCCTAGTGCCAGGGCTAGCGGACATGCACACGCACGTGGACAGGAGAGAGATGCTGCCCCTGTTTCTTGAAGCTGGTGTAACAACCATACTTAATATGGGGCTCGCTTCTCCAGAGTTCGTTACTTCAACCCGCGAGGAGATTCGAAGAAAGTCGATTCCCGGCCCCCGTGTGTTCGTGGCTTTTCTAATCGATGGTCCGGGCGATCCCGGGCCGGAGTATGTTCCAGTCTGCGAGCGTGATGCGCGAGATGCCGTGGATCGCGCCAAACTGGAAGACTACGACTTCATCAAGGCCTACGAGCGTCTGCAGCCCGGAATCTTTGCGGCGGTGCTCGACGAGGCGAGGAAGCAACATATCGCAGTGGTCGGTCATATCGCCCCGGCGGTGGGACTCGAGAGCAGCCTCGCTCAGGGGCAGGTGATGATCGCTCATGCGGAGGAGTATTACAAAACATACTTTGGCAAAAAGCCCGATGAGTCAAAGATTGCCCCAGCTGTCGAGTTGACGAAGCATTGGGGCGCGTATGTCACTCCAAATCTCTCGTTCTTTGCCGCCCTGACCCAGAGGACCTCTGACCCAAAATCGTTTGACAAGCGCCTGGCTGAGCCGGACATGTCTTTTCTACCGCCGGATATACGCGGAGAGTGGTTGGAAGACCGGCCAGCAAGGGCTTCTGATCGCTTTGTGCCGGAATTCACCATCCTGAAGAAATTGACGCTTGCGCTATCAAATGCGGGCGTACCGTTATTGGCGGGTACTGACAGCCCAGGAGGCGGCATGCCTGGGAGCTCACTCGATGATGATGTCGAGCAGCTTGTTGGGGCAGGACTCACGCCCTTCCAAGCGCTCTCCGCCGCAACTCGTGTCCCTTGGCAGTTCATTCACCAATTCGTGCCCGGCGCTGACGAGTTCGGAACGATTTCACCGGGGGCGGCGGCCGACCTAATCCTGCTCTCTGCCAACCCGCTGCTAGATGTTCACAATCTGCGCGAACCGCTTGGAGTAATGGTGCGTGGTCGCTGGTTCGATCACGCGGCCTTAATGGCGATGGTCGAAGCCCCAGTGCAGGGATATAAGCGAGTCGAGGAGATGGATTCGGCATTCCAGGCCGCGGTTGACACAGCGGGTGCCGTAGCTGATATTCGTCACTTTGAGACTCATGCTAAACCCGCAGACAAACTTTCGGAAAGTGTGGTGAATGCCTTGGGATATGGCTTGCTAAATGCCCATCGATTCGAGGCCTCTATCGCGTTGTTCGCGTTCAATGCCAGACAATACCCAGACTCCTGGAATGCCTATGACAGCTTGGCAGAGGCATACGCAGACAATGGACAATCGGATCTCGCGATCCTCAACTACCGTCATTCTCTGGCACTCAATTCAAGAAATATCGGAGCGTTTGCATACTTGGAGAAGGCAACGACGACGGCCAGTCCTTCGAAGTGAGCTGTCGAACTCCGTCCCTGTATCAAGCGAGTTCCGCCGCTCTCGCTTAGATTTCTTCGGGTATTCCCAGAAATTTGAGGGCCAAGGCTCCCCCGCAAATTCGTAATGAATAAGTCGGTCACTCCCCGAGTGACGGGTAATCCGGACGTAATGATGCCAGTGAAGTCAAGTCGCCTTCGTCAATTGATCGCTTTCTCGTCGTGTTTCATTCGCCGACCGGGATGGCGGAAACCGGACTGCCACTTTGCCCATCAGAGAAAATGGACGCTGTGCG
>Ga0302324_100023094_pt1 | contig 12046 bp, 9 predicted proteins | sample Palsa_T0_1_FD_201949 | JGI IMG/M metagenome (GOLD analysis project Ga0302324, IMG submission 201949) | Peat permafrost microbial communities from Stordalen Mire near Abisko, Sweden - Palsa_T0_1 | ecosystem: Environmental > Terrestrial > Soil > Palsa > Peat permafrost | place: Sweden: Abisko...
GAAGCCGCCGGTGTGATCCACACCGACATCGCGCGCGGATTCATCCGCGCCGAAGTCGTCAGCTACGAAGATTTTGCTACCCACAAGTCCGACGCGAAGGTCAAAGAGGCCGGCAAGCTCCGGCTCGAAGGCCGCGACTACGTGATGCGCGACGGCGACATGATTCACATCCGCTTCAAGGTCTGACGAAGTATAAGGAGCGCCGCGCGATTTCGATTCCCTCCTCCCAAATGGGAGGAGGGTTAGGGTGGAGGACCAAGTGTGGCGCAAATGTCTGTGGCGCCACACATCCGATCCCGCGTCGCTCACATGACAGATGAGTCTCTCCCTCTATGATCCGGTTCCCCTTCCCGCGCGGGAAGCGGCCATGGGTTAGGTTCCTGCTCCGGGTGTCATCCTGACGAAGCGAGCATCGCGAGCGGATGGAAGGATCTCGGACAGCTTCGCGCCAGCGAAGCCGGTTCCGGTTTCAAAATCGCGCAGCGCTCCATGTGCTGCCGTCGCTCCGCAATCTCCTACGCGGCGATGCGCCGGAAAAAACGCAGTGCGTTGTCGGCGAGTATCGCGTGCTTTTCATCCGCCGAGAGGCGCGGATTGTTCACCACCAGCTCGGCGGCGTCGGGAAACTCGGCGTCGAAATGCGGATAGTCGGATGCCCACATCAAGCGCGGCACTCCGATAAGGCGCATCGCCTCAGGCAGCAGCGTTTCATCAGGATCGAACGTGAAGAAGCATCGCTCGCCGCGCATATGATCGGATGGCTTGCGCGTCAGATGCGGGGTGTGACGCGAGAAATGCTTGTAATGCCCGTCCATCCGCTCGGCCCACCACGGCACCCATGAAATTCCGCCCTCGAAAAATCCCAGCCTGAGCGTCGGATACCGCTCGAACAGCCCACCGCCGACTGCGGCTGCCATCACTCGCATCTGATGCCACACGTGCCCCGTCAGATGCATCATGAACATGTTGTTGCCGACATCTTCGCGCCCGGGCGCGAACGGCGGCCTGTCTGTGCCGCCATGAAAGCAGATCGGCAGATCGGCCTCCTGGGCGCTCCGATATAGCGGGTCGAAATACGGATGGTCAGGAAGCATTCCGTCGAGATTGCCGAACGTCATGATGCCGACCGCCCACGGTTCGCGCGCCAGGTACGCAACCTCGGCGACGCATCGCTCCATCTCACGCTGCGGCACGATGCCGACCGCCTTGATTCGCGCGGGCGACACGCTGCAATACTCGCCGACCCAACGGTTGTAGGCGCGCGCGAGCGCAGCCTCCATCGCAGGATCGTTCGCACCGCAGACCGAAGTGGCCACGGTCGCGAAACATACCGCGACGTCGATACCCTCCTTGTCCATGTCCCGGATGCGCTCGGCAGCGTTGTATCCGCCGGCGGGAGAAGCGAGCGGATGGTTGCGGCCGGAAGGCAGCTTGCCGAGCCCGGGAACCTCGTTCGCCTCGCCGAGCGGCCGCTCCGCCGATCGCCAGTTCGGGTAAAGCGCCGGAACGATCCCCAGATTGCCGCCGCCAACCCGCGATAGCAACGCATCTGCCGCGGCCCGAAATTTCGGATCGATATGGGTAGAGTAAAGCGTCGCCGGCTCGGTAACGTGGCCGTCAGCGTCGATAACTTTGAAATCCGCAATAGCCATGACTGACTCGCGCCGATTGTGGTGGAGCGCAACGCCCGGTGTCAACGCGGGCAGGCGTATCTCCCCCGAACCACCGATCGAAATCGCGTCCGCGCGATTTCGCGATTTCTTTTAATACTGGGTGCAGGGGTCACCCCTGCCGCCCGCCGCGCAGGCGTTTTGATCCACTGCTATGTGCTGAAAAAGTTGCCGGCGCAGAGCGACTCGTTGGACCTGCGAGGCGCATCCGCGCCGGCTGGGACACGGGACCTTTTTTAAGATCGCGCTTTAGCTGCCGTTGCGCGATGTCCGCCGACTATATGCCGGGTGCTGCCAGAAGTAAACGAGGCTCGTGCACATCCTGTGGAAAAATTATGCTAAAAAAGCACAGGCGCGGAGCGCCGCCGCGTATTTGCCGGTTTGCTCCGCGCCTGTTTAATCAGGCTGTTTACACGGACTCAGGGCGCTGCCGCCACCATCGACTTAACCGTGCAGAAATCCTTGTCGATCGCGCCCATGTTGATATACCAGCATTCGCGCTCGGGCGTGTGCTGGCCCGGCAGGTAGCACATCGTCGAGAAATTGCCCTGCACGTCAATCGCAGCCGCACCCACCACAAATTCGCGCCTGAACGGGTAGATCGCCACGCGCGCATCGGGCACCGGACGGTCGCGATACGCCAGCCAGTAGATGTGCGTCCGCCACAGACGACCCCGCTGGTCGTAGGTGTCGATGTACGGCTCGAACCATACTTCCGCGTCGAGGTAAACCTCGGTCTCTTTGTCCAGCGCGCCGCCATTGTTGTCCGACCGCGGCGTCGCCTCGACGATATAAGTGTGGCGCATCTCCCACGCTTCGGGGCATGCAGTCGCGCCGCCGTCGTAGGGGCAGGTATCTTCAGGCGAATGCTCGGCATGCACGCTCGCCAACATCTGCTTGTCGCCGAGGAACCGGTAATTGTACTGCTCGGTCTTGGGATTGAATCCCGAGTAGTGATCGGGGTCGTAGCTCTGCGCACCGGTGGCGGTCGAGAGCATCGACTCGTTCAAACGACGCACGCGGCGGGTGCCGGGGGTCCAATCCCAGCTATCGTCGCCGCGAGTAGGGTCCGCATAGCGGTAACGAATCAGCCCCTGGCCGCGTGATTCCTCCGGCGCCAGTACGGGATAGAGCCCGAACGCCCACAGGCGGCCGGATTGCTTGAAGTCGGGATCAATCGGCAGCGGCTCGACCTCAGTTCGCCCGACGAGGTTGTATCCCGCGTAATGACCGATCTCGATGTCATCGATCATCCGCTGGTCCTCTCCCGGATGAACGTATTGGCTCTGGCAATCGTAGAAACGCAGGTCGTAGTCGTCGCTCGAAATAGGCCGGAACACGTTGTTCCAGATAATCTTCGTCGCTACGTAAGGATCGTTTGGATCGATCAGCGGAAACGGCTGCCCGGCGACATAGCCGACCATGCTGCGATGATCGTTCGTCAACCGGACCTGCTGCGAGTATTTCTCGGTGGCGTCCTTGTAAGGCGGCGGCCAGTCGACGCGGTCACTCGGAACGATGTTCATCCGCATTCCATGAGTGACGGCATAGTAAACCCCGGGCGAAACCAGGTCCCTGACCTGCCCCGCGTTTGCGGGAGTTATGACGTCGCCTGGTTTCACCGTTGCGTTTGCTGGAGTCACGAAGAGACATAACAGTGCTAGCGCCCCCAGGCTCAGCAATGTCTTCCCCAAAGCATGCTTAACCATCATTTATGACCTCCTCTCGCCCTAGGATTCCAATTCTGGGTCTTGAAACAATTGGGAGTCAAGCATCTACGTCAAATTGTTTTTAAATATTACTTAATGATTTTTGTCGCGACAAAAGAGAGCGGGGCGGTGCAAACTTCTCGCTGCACCGCCCCGCCGTTTTGCTGAGGGGCATAAACCCCTGATTTAACTAGCTATTTCGCTTACGGCGCTGCCTTCACCATCGACTGGGTGGTGAAGAAATCCTTGTCCACCGCGCCCATGTTGATGTACCAGCATTCGCGCTCCGGCGTATTCTGCCCCGGCAAGTAGCACATCGTAGCGAAACCCGACTGCACGTCGTAACGGGCCGCGCCCACGATGAACTCGCGCTTGAACGGATAGATCGCCACCCTCGCGTCGGGCACCGGACGGTCGCGATACGCCGCCCAGTAGATGTTGGTGCGCCACAGCGCTCCCTTCTGATCGTATCCGTCGACGTACGGCTCGAACCACACTTCCGAGTCCATGTACACGACGGTGTCCTTGTCGAGCACCGCGCCCGCCTGGCCGATCGCGCGATTCGGAGTCGCCTCGACTATATAGATATGGCGCATCTCCCAATCCTCGGGGCATGCTGATGCTCCCCCGTCAGTCGGGCAGGTTACCTCGGGAGAATGCCTGGCATGCGCCACCGCGAGCATCTCCTTATCGCCCAGGAACTTGTAGTTGTACTCTTCAGTCTTGGGGTTAAAGCCCGAGTAGTGGTCAGGGTCGAAGGTCTGCGCTCCCGTCGCGCTGCTGTTGATCGACTCGTTCAGGCGGCGGACCCGGCGGCTGCCAGGATTCCAATCCCACGTGTCGTCACCAACCGTCGGCGAAGCGTAGCGATAGCGAATGAGCCCCTGGCCACGCGCTTCCTGAGGCGCGAGCAGAGGATACAGCGCAAACAGCCACAGGCGGCCGGTCTTCTTGAAGTCCGGATCGATCGGCAGCGGTTCAACTTCTGTGCGGCCCACCAGATCGTAACCCGCATAGTGGCCGACCTGGATGTCGTTGATCATCCTCTGATCATGGCCCGGGTTAACATACTCGATCTGGCAGTCGTAGAAGCGCAGGTCGTAGTCGTCGGTGCTGATCGGGCGGAACACGTTGTTCCACATGATCTTCTCCGCGACTTGCGGATCGTTGGTGTCGATCAGCGGGAACGGCTGACCCGCAACGTAACCGATCAGCGAACGATGGTCGTCCGTCAGGCGAACCTGCGACGAATACTTCTCGGTCGCGTCCTTGAACGGAGGCGGCCAATCGACGCGTTCGGACGGCACGATGTCCATTTGCATGCCGTGCGTCACCATGTAGTAAACACCCGGCGACACCAGGTCTTTGACCTCCGACGCGTTTTGCGGAGTGATTACCTCTCCGGGCTTAACTCCGGCCCGGGCGGTGGCGGCGAGCATACAAACGCTCATGACGAGCGCGCCGACACCCGCGACTTTCCATGCACTGCGGGTAGAACGAAGAAACATCCTTAAGAAACCTCCTGGCAACTGTTAAACGGCAGGCCTGATAGAATTGTTCCCTAAGGGCATCACAAGTGCTTTCGGGAGACAAGCATAAAAATTACTTTCGCTTCATATTGAGTCATTCAACATAAATTAAAGTTATGCAAAGAACTATTGCAGTTAATGAGCTAAGTGTCTGATTTTGCGCCGAAATTTGTTACGCGCGGAACCGAAAGCCTACGCCTGTGCGAGGCTGGGCTATTCGTAGCGCAGGGCGTCGATCGGATGCAGCAGGCTCGCCTTGCGCGCCGGGTAATAACCGAAGAAAACTCCCACCGCCGCGGAAAAAATAAATCCTCCCGCCACCGCCACCGGCGAGACCAGCGTCGGCCATTGCGCCAGCGCCGAAATCAGCTTCGACACCATTATCCCCAGCACTATCCCCGCGAACCCGCCCATCACCGACAGCAGCATCGCCTCGACCAGGAATTGCAGCATGATATGAATCCGCCGCGCGCCTATCGCCATCCGGATGCCTATCTCGCGCGTCCGCTCCGTTACCGAAACCAGCATGATGTTCATGATTCCGATGCCGCCGACCAGCAGCGAAATCGACGCCACCGCCAGCAGCAGCATCGTCATCACCTGCGTCGCGCTCTCGGACGCCGCCGCTATCTCGCTGAGATTGCGCACCGTGAAATCATCATCCTGCTTCGCCTGGATATGATGCCGCTCATGCAGTTCTCGCGTGATTTGCGCAACCGCATTGTCCACCTGGTCTGAACTCGTCGCCTTGACGTACATCGTGTTCACTACGCCGGTGATTTTTGCCGCGGCACCGTACGCGTTGGTCTCCTCCGTGGTCGAACTGTAAACCGAATTGGTCGTGGGCACCGATTGGTAAACGCAGGTGGGGCAGTTGCTCGTAGTCGCCGTCGACACCGCCGCGGGCGAGGCTGAAGCTTGCGGCGCCGACACGCCCAGAACTTTGCGCTCGGCCGTGTTGAACGGCACGATCACCACATCGTCCTGATCCTGCCCGTAACTCGACTGTCCCTTGACCGACAGCACGCCGATCACTTTCATCGGAAAATTCTTCACCCGGATAGTCGCGCCGACCGGGTTCTGCCCCTCGCCGAACAGGTTGTCCACGACCGTCTGCCCGAGCAGGCATACCGCCGCGCCCGCCTTTTCCTCGGAGTCGGTGAAGATTCGTCCGATCGAGGGCGGCCAATCGCGAATCGAAAAATAATTCGAGGTCGTGCCCTGGATATTCGTGCTCCAGTTGCGATTTCCCGAGACTACCTGCGCCACCTGCCGATCCATATACGTCACCAGCGCGACCGGCCCGCCGCCACGCGCAATCGCATCCGCGTCGCCGATCGTCAGGGTCGAATTGCTGCCGAGTCCCGCGCGCACACCGTTGGCAGTCGTCGCCCCCGGCAGCACTACCAGCAGGTTGGTGCCGAGACTGTTGATTTGCGCCTCCACCGACGACTTGGCGCCGTCGCCGACCGCGACCATCGTGATGACTGCCGCGACACCAATAAAAATACCCAGCATAGTCAGCGCCGCGCGCAGCTTGTTGCGCCTGATCGCACGAGCCGCCGCAACCACCGCCATGCTCGCGAAGGTCCACACCTCGTCAACGATCGACGCCGCCTGCTGCGCCTCGGTCGCTGTCGCCGCCGGCGCCGCTTTACTTGCAGCCGCAGCGCGCGCGACGCTTCCTTCCTTGCGCGTATCCGAAATGATCACGCCGTCGCGAAACGTCACCGTCCGGTCCGCGTACGCCGCAACATCCTGATCGTGCGTCACCACGATCACCGTTATCCCCTGCTGGCGATTGAGGTTGGTGAGCACGTCCATTATCTCGGCCGAGTTGGTCGAGTCGAGATTTCCGGTCGGCTCGTCCGCCAGCAGTATCGACGGACGATTCACCAGCGCGCGCGCGATCGCGACCCGTTGCTGTTGCCCGCCCGAGAGCTGATTCGGATGGTTCTGCTCGCGGCCCGCCAGCCCGACCAGCTTTACCAGGTCGGCTGCGCGATGCTCCCCGTCCGCGGTCCACGCCGAGTAGAACAGCGGCAGCTCGACGTTCTCGAGCGCCGAAGTTCGCGACAGCAGGTTGAAGTTTTGAAAGACAAATCCAATTCGCTTGCTGCGTATCGTCGCGAGCTCCGATTCGTTCAGCTGCGCGACGTCCTCGCCCTCCAGGATGTAGCGCCCGCTGGTCGGCCGATCGAGGCATCCCAGCATGTTCATCAGCGTCGACTTGCCCGACCCCGACGCGCCCATCACCGCAATGAACTCGCCGCGTTCAATCGTCAGGTTCACCCCGCGCAGCGCATGCACTTCGATATCGCCAAGCACGTAGGTCTTGGTCATGCCGATGATTTCAATAACGCCGTTCATCTGGCGCTCGCAGCTAGTGCGGCAGATGCATCATCCCGCCGCCCATCGGCCCGCCGGCGCCGCCGGCATGCGAGCCTGTTCCATGCGCCGTCGCGCTGCGCACTTCGTCGGTCACTACGCGATCGCCGGCCTCCAGGTCGCCATCAGCGACTTCGACCCAGTTGCCGTCGCTAAGCCCGGTGGTGATCGCGACCGGCGTCACTTTGTGATTTTCCAGCACCCAGACCCGCGTCTGCGCCCCCGGCGCTCCATCGATTGCCGCCGAATCTGCCGGCGGCTCTCCCGCTGGTGAAAAACGCAGCGCATCGATCGGCACTCGAATCACCTTGGGTTTCGACGCGGTGATAATGTTCACATTCGCCGTCATCCCGGGCTTCAGCAGCAGCTCCGTATTCTCGACGCTCACCACCACGTCGTAAGTTACGACGTTCTGCACCGTGATTGGCGCCTGCCGAACCTGGCTCACGACGCCGTCGAAATCGCGATCGGGAAACGCGTCGACGCGAAACGTCGCCTTCTGACCTTCTTTCACATAACCGATGTCAGACTCGCTGACGTTCGAGTCCACCTGCATCTTGGTCAGGTCCTTCGCGATCAAAAACAGCGTCGGCGTCTGAAAACTCGCCGCCACCGTCTGCCCCACGTCCACGTTGCGCGAGACTACTGTGCCGTCAACCGGCGACACGATATTGGTGTAATTCAGATTGACCTCGGCCGCCTTCACGTTGGCATTCTGCTGCTGGATATTGGCCTGGTCGAGCTTGACCTGCGCGACGTCCTCCTGCCACGCGCTGTACGCCGAATCCAGCGTATCCCTGGAGACGGAATCGTCCTTGTAAAGAGCCGAATCGCGCTCGTAAGTGACCTTCTTGTAGGCCAGGTCGGCCCGGTCCTTGCCGAGTTGCGCGATGGAGTTGGCCAGCGTCGCCTGCGCGATATCGACCGTCACTTGATAAGTACTCGGATCGATTTTCGCGATTAGCTGCCCTTTGGTGACCGCAGCGTTGTAGTCCTTGTAGATCGCAATAATCGGCCCCGACACATAGGTGCCGAGCTGCACCGTGATGACCGGATTGACGGTTCCAGTCGCCGTAACCGATCTCACTATCGGACCCTCGGTCACCCGGACCGACACGATTCTCATCGCCGGCTCACTGTCGGCGTAGTAATACCAGCCGCCGACGATCACTATCGCGGCGATCACGAGCATCCACACGGTCTTTTTCATGCTGGACAATTTCATCGGTGATGCTCAATTATTATCCCGTCATTCATACAGTTCCAGTGACTATCGCCTGTTAGACGTAACTCCGCCGCTCAAGTTTCGTACGAGGGAACCGCTATGACCGCACATCAGGCGCCGCCGCTGGCGGGGATCAAAGTCGTCGATCTAACGCGCTACCTCGCCGGCCCGTTCTGCACGCAAATCCTGGGCGACTACGGTGCGGAGATCCTGAAGATAGAGCCGGTCGAGAATGCCCGCGGCGAGCTCGGCAACGACCAGGGTCCCGACAGCTATTTTTTTCTCTCGACCAATCGTTCCAAAAAAAGCATCCGCCTCACGATCAAAAAGCCCGAAGGACGCGAAGTCCTGACGCGCCTTATCGACACCGCCGACGTCCTCGTCGACAACTTCCGCCCCGGCGTCATGCAGGCGCTCGGACTCGATTACGAAATCCTCGCCGCCCGCAACCCGCGGATCATCACATGCTCCATCTCGGGCTTCGGCTCGACCGGGCCGCTGCGCGATTTCCCCGGCTTCGATCAAATCGCGCAGGGGATGTCCGGTCTGATGAGCGTGACGGGCACCGTCGAAAGCGGACCGACCCGCGTCGGCATCGCCATCTGCGATCTCCTCGGCGGCATCTTCTCCGCGCAAGGAATTCTGCTTGCCCTCGAAGCGCGCCATCGCGACGGCCGCGGCCAGCGCGTCGAGACCTCGCTGCTCGAATCGATCGTCAGCGTCCTGACCTGGTCGGCGGGAATTTATTTCGAAACCGGCAAGACGCCCGCGCCTGCCGGCAACAATCATCCGCTGTCCTCGCCGCACGGCGTCTTCAAGGCCTCGGACCGCCCGTTCAACATCGCATGCGGCAGCGAAGCGATGTGGAAAAAGTTCGTCAACGTGCTCGAACGGCCCGCAATGGCAACCGACGAACGATTCAGCAGCAGCGGCCGCCGCGTCAAGAACCGCGCAGCTCTCACCGAAGAAATAAATGAGGCACTAGCCTCAAATCCCGCCGATCACTGGATAGCGATCCTGAACCGCGAAGGCATCCCCTCAGGCCCAATCCTGACCATCGAAGAAATGTTCAAGCATCCGCAAACCGCCGCCCGCGAGATGCTACTGAAAATGCCGCATCCTGAACTAGGCGAGTATCTAACGACGGGCCTGGCAGCCAAACTGCAATCAACCCCGGGAAAAATCACAAGACCACCGCTGGTAGGCGAACATACCGATGAAGTGCTGGCCGCACACGGCTACACGGCGGATGATCTAAAGCGCCTGCGCACTTCAGGCACCATCGCGTAATAGCCTCTCCCTATCAGGAGACCCGTGCATAACCTTCTCTCACGATCTGGTTCCCCTTCCCGCGCGGGAAGGGGAACCGGATAGTCGAGAGAAGGTCATGCAAAGGTCGCTGACAGGGAGAGGCAAGCAACGATTCTCACTCTTTCTCGAAAACACCCTGCAGCCCCGCCTGCCCCTCCGCCATCAGCTCTTCACCGCTGACCCAGTCGTCGTTTTGCGGCAATCCCTTGGACACGAATTGAACTTGTCCGTCGTCCTTGATCTGAAGCGAGAGCGCACCCTTGTAAGAGACGCCATCGTTGAGCGTCGTGATCATCGACGCGGTGCCGGACCCGTCGCGCTCAATCTGGTAAGTGCCGTGGATTGTGGCCGGTACGCCCAGGAAAGTCTCCGAGCCCGCCAGGTTCCCATGTCCGTCGAAAGCGACTTCGCCTTCGCCGATCGTAGGACCGCCTCCGCCGTAGTTGACGAATGGCTTGGCCGTCGAGCTGAGACGATATTTTCCGCTAACGCTGGCGTTGGAATAGACGGGAGCCTCAGGCCGCGCCCCAACCGCACATCCAGCAAGACAAGCAACGAGCGCCAAGGCAAAGAACTTCATTCTCATTGCTAAGGAACTCTTATCACTAAGGTGCAGGGGTTACCCCTGCCCAGGGAAGCGTGAAACCCAGGAGGGGTTTCATTAAGATAGCTTCCTAAAGACCCCTAAGGAACTCGATCATGATCTCGTTGATCTCTTTCGCGCGCTCCTGCTGTATCCAATGTCCGGCGCCCGGGATGATCACTTTCTTTTTCAGATTCGGCGTGAACGCGCCCGCCATCTCATAAGCGCCCTGGTACATCTTCCCGACCACATCATGCTCCCCGGCGGCGAACACTGCCGGCTGACGCAGCTTCGCGCCGTCGAGAAAGGGCGTCAGCTCCCAGTTGCGATCGAAATTCCGATACCAGTTCACTCCGCCGCGAAAGCCCGTGCGCTTGAACTCGCCGGCAAAGAAATCCAGGTCGGCCTCCGTCAGCCACGGCGGCAGCTTGTCGGGCACGGTACCGGTTTCGATAAACTTCTTCGTCTTCGAAAACAGGAACGCGAACTCACCCGCCGGCGGCGCATCGCCCGACGCCGAGTAGAGCACCATCGCCATCGAACGGCGCGGATCGGCGTCGAGTTCCTTCTCGACCTTCCCTGGCTCCTGGAAGTAGAGCTGGTAAAAATTCTTGTCGCCGGCCAGCGCCTTCATCGCGTCGGTCGGGCGCATCGGAGTGCGCGGAAAATACGGCACGCTCAGCAGCGCGATCGCACGAAAGATATCGGGCCGCAGCAGCGCCGAGCTCCACGCCACCGGCGCGCCCCAATCATGCCCCGCGATCACCGCCGACTCGACGCCAAGGCTGTTCACCAGCCCGACGATATCGCCGACGAGGTTCAGAATATTGTACGACTCGATCGGCGCAGGCGCATCGGTCTGTCCGTAACCGCGCTGGTCGGGCGCGACCACGCGAAAGCCCGCCGCCGCGATCGCAGCAATCTGATGCCGCCACGAGTACCACGATTCAGGCCATCCATGGCACAGCACCACCAGCGGCCCCGCACCCGCCTCAACGTAATGCATCCGGATGCCGTTAGTCTCAACAAATTTATGCTGCAGTTCTGACATTTTTCTTTCCGCCTATTTTTCGTAGCGGCTTTTTTTCGATCTGATTGCCTTCACGACGCTGTCGTGCAGCTGTCCCGCTATGACGTCTTTGAGATGCGGCCGCTGGTCAACGCGCGAATATTGGACATGTAGCCGCCACCCGGAAACTTTGTCTATGTCGGCTCGATAGACTGCTTCTTTGATCCCGGCAATCTTGTGCAGTCGAGTCTTGGGAAAATTCCGGGTTGCATGAGCCTGGTTGTTTTCCAACTCTGCGATCGATTCCAGAAGCTGCAGTCTATGTCGGTCGTCTGGAAGGACACTCTGACATTCCATCAGAATCCCGAAATCATCAACCAAGCCCTTTGGCTGAGCCATTCGATCCTATTTTACGAGCTCCATTCCGTTTGAGCGATGAAAATCCTCGGCCGCCTTCAGGAAGTCTCCGTTGCGCAGGTCATGGTCGAAAATTCGTAGCAGACTGAACTTGAGCGTCTCGAACAGGGGATCTTCATCGTCGGCGAACAACACCCGAACCTTTGGACTGACACGCAGCACCCAAACCGTGGAGCTGAAATTCCCCGGTAAATGGGGTTTGACC
>Ga0302324_100023095_pt1 | contig 12046 bp, 8 predicted proteins | sample Palsa_T0_1_FD_201949 | JGI IMG/M metagenome (GOLD analysis project Ga0302324, IMG submission 201949) | Peat permafrost microbial communities from Stordalen Mire near Abisko, Sweden - Palsa_T0_1 | ecosystem: Environmental > Terrestrial > Soil > Palsa > Peat permafrost | place: Sweden: Abisko...
CGGAACGTGTAGCGGTTGCCGTTTTGCCAGACCATTTTGTCGGTCAGCGCTTCGGCGCCGAGAAAGAACACCTTCTTCTTGCCGGCAAACTCGGTCACCGCGAGACCGACATTCGACAGGAACGTACCACAGAGGAGGTTCACGCCTTCGCCGGTTACGAGTTCATCGGCGGCACGTACTGCATCGCCCGGATTGGCACCGTCGTCGCGCGAAATCACTTCAAGCTTTTTGCCCAAAACTCCGCCGGCCGCATTGATGTCTTCCACGGCCATTTGCCAGCCTCGCTTATAAGGCTCGAGAAAGGCGGGCTGACTTTTGTAGGAATTCATCTCGCCGATCTTGATCGTATCTTGCGCGACCGCCGGCAGAGCGGTTGCGCACGAAACTGCGGCGGCAAAGACAGCAAATAATCCGGCAGTTCGCGGCGTAATGAAACGTACCCGCATGTCAGTCTCCTGCTTGGCTTTTTCTCAAAAACCCGCGCTCTTCGCCGGCACCAAGGCGCGAGATGGAACTAGAAATAGTCTTTGTACGCTGATGCCTTGTCAAGTTTCGCTCCTGACGCAGCCGAGGTCACCTCAACGAGCAAGAATAGGTCAAGCCGGCCGTTCGCGGGCCGACATGATCGCCAGCCACAAATAGACAGCGAGTAGCGTCATTTCGATAAAAACGATGACGATGCTGGCGCCAAAGACGTTCGGGAAGAACATCACAACCACCGCCATCGACACCACGGAGCCGAGCCACACCACCGCACCCCAGGCGGCGGCAAGCCAAAGTCCGACCGCCGCGACGAGATCGAGGACTGCGAAAAACACGGTCGCGGCCTGCCATGCCACGGTATGCGACTCGAAGCCTTCGTCCACGCCCGCGCCGATGCCGCAAACCTGGGTCCAATGATAGAGCCCTTTGACCAGCGACACCGCCGCCATCAGGCGCAGAAACAGCACGAGATATTCCGTCCAGGTGCCCGCGCTGCTAAGCGTTTTGCTGACGCGCACCGGTTCGAGCATGTCGCTCGGCCGGGTCGGCTGCTTTGGCGTTTTGCCGCTCGCGGGGCTCGATTTGCTGCTCACAGGGCTCATTGGCAAGCAGCGATAGAGGTGCGCCGAAAGCGCGTCAACGCTCGCGTCTAACTGACCGTAAACGCCGTCGAAACTGCGCAGACCGCAATAGTGGCGATTCCGGCGTGAACGGAGTAAAATGGAACCCAGTAGGAGCATGTCGATGGCAGTAAAATTCGGCCGGCCGCTCGAGCGCAGCCGCCTTACACCGGTCGAAACACAAAAGCCGGCGGAAAATCTCGATCTTTCCATCCGGCCACGCCGCAATCGCCGCGCCGACTGGACGCGGCGCATGGTACGCGAGCACGTGCTCACTACCGACGACCTGATCTGGCCGCTGTTTCTTGTGGACGGCACCAAAGTGCGCGCACCGGTCGACTCGATGCCCGACGTTGAGCGCTTGTCGGTCGATGAAGCTGTTCGCGCGGCCGAACGCGCGGCGAAGCTGTCGATCCCCTGCATCGCGCTATTTCCCTACACCCAGCCGGATCGCCGCGATCACGACGGCACCGAGGCGCTCAATCCGGACAATCTGGTTTGCCGCGCGATCCGCGCCATCAAGAAGGAAGTTCCGGAAATCGGGGTGCTCTGCGACGTCGCGCTCGATCCCTATACCAGCCACGGCCATGACGGCTTGCTGCGCGATGGCGTCATCCTCAACGACGAAAGCGTCGCCGTCCTGGTGAAGCAAGCGCTGGTTGAGGCGGAAGCCGGCTGCGACATTATTGCGCCCTCCGACATGATGGATGGGCGCGTCGGCGCCATCCGTTCGGGCCTCGACGCCGCGGGTTTTGGCGATGTCCAGATCATGGCCTACGCAGCCAAATATGCCTCGGCCTTTTATGGACCGTTCCGCGATGCGGTTGGTTCGAGCGCCACGCTCACCGGCGACAAGCGCACCTATCAGATGGATCCGGCTAATTCCGATGAGGCCTTGCGGGAAGTCGAACTCGATATCGCCGAAGGCGCCGACATGGTCATGGTGAAGCCGGGCATGCCCTATCTCGACATTCTTTACCGGATCAAAGCCGCATTCGGGATGCCGACATTCGCCTACCAAGTGTCGGGCGAGTATGCGATGATTATGGCTGCCGCGGGGAACGGCTGGCTCGACGGGGACAAGGCGATGACGGAAAGTCTCATCGCTTTCAAGCGCGCCGGTGCTGATGGTGTGCTGACCTACTTCGCGGCGCGGATCGCCGAGAAGCTCAAGAAGAGCAGCTCATAGCAAGCGTCTCCGCCGGGGTGGTGGGTAGCGAGGCGGGTGTCATGCGTTACGACGACGATAACTCTCAATCGTTCGGGCCGGTGCTGCGCCGGATCGCGATCCTCGCGGTGATCATCGCCGCGGTTCCGGTGATGTTGTGGAGCATCACCGCCTTCATGCACACCTATGTCGCGCAGCCTGTGATCCCGTCAGCTCGGCCTTTGGCATTACTTGCTAACCCAAATGCCGCGTCCGCGCCGTCAGCCGATAACAACGCGCCGGCACGCGCGGGTGCACCCGTCGTTGAAGCGAGAGCGACGGCTACGGATGCACGCGGCTTGGATACGGACGGCAAGAGCGATCAGTTGAGTGACGGTGCCGCGCCTGCTCAAACGCCAACAGGTACGACGGCTTCCATCGGGCCGGTTCCTGCCGCGCCGATATCGGCCGCATCGAATGCGCCTCAAGCCACCAACCGGACCGCAGCAAACTCGTCAGGCAATCCGGCAAACTCACCCTGGCCTGATCCGTCCCAAGCGATTGGTGGACAACCGTTGCAAACCGCAACTTCGGGCGGCGACTCCTCCGACGCGCTGCCCGCTTCAGCGCCGCTGATCGGTCCAATCCCGCTGCCGCCGCACCGGCCGAAGGTCCTCGCCATGGCGGACGGGCCTGTCCCGCTGCCACGCAGGCGTCCGGCCGACGCTGACACAACCTCAGATCCCCCTCCCGACAACGGCAACTTCCTCACCCACCTGTTCGGGCAGACTCACTAACCGGTTGCAGGTTGCACTACGGCGTCGGAGAGACCGAGGGGAACTCATGTCCTCAAGTTGCAGAATAGCCATCGTTGGCGGCGGCCTCGCCGGGGTAGCGACTGCAAACGCGTTGAAGACATTCGGCCTCAAGGCCCAGTTGTTCGAGTCAGCGCCGGCCCTAGGCGAAATAGGAGCTGCCGTTAATGTCAGCCCACAGGCCGTCAAGGCGCTGCGCGCCATCGGTCGCGGCAAAGAGGTAGCCGCCGTCGGCTATGCTTCTCCCGGAATTTACACCAGGAACATGCAAACCGGTGAGTTCCTCGAATTCAATGATCGGTTCAAGGCCGGCGAACGATATGGCGCTCCCTATTACACTTTCCATCGCGCCGACTTGCTGGATGCGCTCGCAGCCGGACTAGATCCCGGTGACATTCACCTCGGACATCGCCTCACCGGCATAGAAGAACGAAACGACTCTGCGGTGCTTGCGTTCGACAACGGGGTTAGCGTCGAGGCTGAATATGTGATCGCGGCCGACGGCGTGCGTTCCTTGATCCGGCGGGCGCTCTACGGCGCCGATAACCCAACCTATACCGGCCAGATGGTCTGGCGTGCTCTGCTCGACAGCAACGATGTTCCACCGGATGTCCTTGAACCGACTGGCCACATCCAGTGGGTCGGGCCCGGCCGGCATCTCATCGCCTATTACATCCGCGCCAAGAAACTCGTGAACATTGTTACCCAGCAGGACACCGACGAATGGGTCGATGAGGGCTGGTCGACACGCGGCGATCCGAACGAGATGCGGGCAAGCTTCCCCAATCCCGAGCCTCATCTGGAAAAGCTTTTAAGCCTCGTGACTCAATGCTCGAAGTGGGGCCTGTTCACGCGGCCCCTGACCCAGAATTGGGGTCGCGGCCATATTCAGCTGATCGGCGATGCCGCGCACGCGATGCTGCCGAATGCAGGGCAAGGCGCCTGCCAGGCTTTTGAGGATTCATACATCCTCGGGCGCTGGCTGGCGGCTTGCAGCGATCCGGTGGAAGCTTTTGCCGGTTTCCGCCGTGTGCGTATCCCGCGTGTGCACGGCGTGCAGCGATTGTCGTTCTCGAATGCACGCTTCAAGCACATGCGCGACGCGGCGGCGCAAAAGGAATCGATCGCCACCGGCAAGGGCAGCGTTCACGGCAGCTCGGACTGGGTCTGGGGCTACGATCCCGTGACCGAATGGAACAAAGAACCATCTGTTCCGACCACCTACGCTGCCTGAAGTTGAACGGACGCTTGCCGATCAGCTTCTGAAATAGCGCGGGTTATCAAGATCGCTAATCAGCCCGGGCTGCTTCGGCAGCCACCCAAGCAGTTGCCGCGTTTTCTGACTTGAAGACGGATTGTCGAGCGCTGCGAAATGCGCAAACCAGCCGAAATGATCGCCCGCCTCCTCCGCTGATTTGGCGACGACCGGCAGATTAAGGCGGCGTCCGATCACGGCAGCGATCTCCCGAAATGGCACCCCTTCATCCGCGACGCCGTGATACCGCGCGCCGGCGGCATTCTTCTCAAGCGCGAGCCGGAAGAGATGCGCGGCGTCGAGCCGATGCACCGCCGGCCAGCGGTTCATGCCGTCACCCACATAAGCCGAAATCCCTTTCTCGCGCGAAAACCCGATGAGCATCGGGACGAAGCCGTGATCGCCGTCGCCGTGCACCGATGGAGACAGCCGCACGACTGACACGTGTACACCGCGCGCCGCGACCGATGCTGCCGCCTGCTCAGAAGCGACACGGGGAATTGTGGTCGAAGCCTGCGAATCTTCGGTCGCGAGTTGCCCCTGCCCGACAAGACCTGTCCCGGACGTGATGACCAGGGGCCGATTTGAGCCCTCGAGCGCCGAGCCCATCGCTTCAATGACTTGCCGATCAGTCTCGCAGTTGGCCGCAAATTTCGAGAAGTCGTGATTGAACGCGGTGTGGATCACACCGTCCGCAGCGGACGCTCCACTGCGCAGGCTTTCAAGATCGTCAAGCGAACCGCGATGAACGTCTGCGCCTGCCGCCTTGAGCGACGCCACGGCAGCGTCCGAGCGAGCAAGGCCGAGCACTTTGTGGCCCGAGCCGATCAGTTCTTTGACAATCGCCGAGCCGATGAAACCGGTCGCACCGGTAACAAAAACACGCATGGGAAATCCTCCAAGCTTTTCGATGGAGGCTATATCGGCCCCAGCTTTATCGTGGTAAAGTAGTGATCTTATACGGGTATAATAGCTAACAGGGTCAGCATGCCGGCGGCGAACGATAACTCGCTCGGGACCTACCTGAAGGACCGACGCGCGAAGCTCGATCCGACGGCCTTCGGACTGCCATTGCGGCGCCGGCGAACACCGGGCCTACGGCGCGAGGAAGTAGCGCAGCGCGCCAATGTCAGCTCGACCTGGTACACGTGGCTCGAACAAGGCCGTGGCGGCGCGCCGTCGGCCGATGTCCTGGACCGGATCGCGCGCGCCCTGATGCTGACCGACATCGAGCGCGAACATCTCTTCCTGCTCGGCCTTGGCCGACCGCCGGAGGTACGATATCAGGAAACCGATAGTGTCACGCCTCGGCTGCAACGGGTGCTCGACTCGCTGGAGTTCAGTCCTGCCATCGTGAAGACCCCAACATGGGACGTGGTCGCCTGGAACCGCGCCGCGGCGGCGGTGCTGACCGATTACGGTCCAATCCCGCCGGGGCAACGCAATATCCTGCGGCTGATGTTTGGCGATCCGCGCGTCCGCGCCGCGCAACCCGATTGGGAAAGCGTGGCGCGGTTTGTGGTGGCGGTGTTCCGGGCGGACGCCGCGCGCGCTGGTGCCGCCGCAAACATCAAAGCCCTGGTCGATGAGCTTAGCCGGCTAAGTCCTGAATTCGAGAAGATGTGGCGCGATAACGACGTCCGCGCGTATGGCGAAGGCAACAAACAGATCCGGCATCCGGATGCCGGTTTGATTGCCATGGAATTCTCGGCCTTCGCCGTTGACGGCCGGCCCGATCTCGGCGTGGTGATTTACAACCCGGCAACGCCAGCGGATACCGACAAAATCAGAGCGCTCGTCAAAGCGCACACTTCCAAATCCAAATGACCTGAACCGCAGATGCGCCCTCGCCGATGAGCGACCGCCTTCAACCGCTCGGTTGGCGGCACGACTGCGCTCAATTGGCTCCCTTGCAGATATCGATCAGCGGCGCGTTGTCCGGATAGCCGGCCAATTCCATGTCGTCGCGAGTGAGCGTGGATAGCGGACCGAGCAGCCGCTGGCACGCTTGCGTGACGAGATCGGGAACGCCAACAACCGGCGGGTGTCCGTTCCACACACGCGCCGTCTTGTCGCGCGAAGCGGTGACGGCACGCGATCCGTCCGGGCTGAAAGCCGCATGAACTACCCAATTGTCATGTCCGCGCAGGATTGCGATTTCGCGGCCGCTGGCTGCGTCCCAAATGCGCGCAGTGCGGTCCTGCGAAGCTGTGATAACGCGGGTGCCGTCGGGACTGAACGCGGCCCACCACACCGCATCCTCATGGCCGCTCAACGTGACGAGCAACGCGCCTGTCGTTGCGTCCCAGATCCGCGCGGTTCGATCCTGCGATGCGGTCAGGATACGCTTGCCGTCCGAACTGAAGGACGCGCTGTACACCGGGCCGTCGTGGCCTGTGAGCGTCAGCAATTGATTGCCCGATTTGGCATCCCAGATTTTGGCTGTCGCGTCGCGCGACGAAGTAACGATCCGCGCTCCGTCCGGACTGAAAGCTGCCGTGTCCACGACACCGGCGTGGCCCTGCAATAGCATGAGCTGACTTCCTGACGCCGCATCCCAAACGCGAGCCGTCTGATCCCAGGACGCAGTGGCGACGCGCGTGCCATCGGGACTGAAGACTGCGTCCATAACCCAATTGCCATGGCCTGACAGCATCGTGAGCTGCTTGCCGGTCGAGGCATCCCAAATGCGCGCGGTTTTGTCTTCCGACGCCGTAACAATGCGTTTGCCATCGGTACTAAACACCGCACCCAACAGCGCGGCATCATGACCAGTCAAAGTGATCTGTTGTTGACCCGTCGCGGCATCCCAAACCTTTGCCGTCTTGTCTTGCGAAGCGGTGACGATGCGGGTTCCGTCGGCACTGTATTCCGCGGACGCCAGCCAATTATCATGACCGCGAAGGATCAGAAGCTCTGTGCCGACGTAGACATCCCATACCCGGACTGTTTTGTCCCTCGAAGCCGTAACGATGCGCTTTCCGTCGCTGCTGTAGGCCGCTGTGTTCACGTAATCCTCGTGTCCCTCCAACGCCGCAAGCTGCGCGCCGGTCGCGGCATCCCAGATACGAGCCGTCTTGTCGGCCGATGCGGTAAGGATTTTTGTGCCGTCGAGGCTGAACGCGACCGTGTTGACGTAGTCATCATGGCCTTCCATCACCGCGATCTGCTTCGCTGTGGCGACGTCCCACACGCGGGCGGTGGTATCGTCGGAGCCCGTGGCGACGCGCGCGCCGTCGGGACTGAACACGGCGCTATAGACCGAGTTCTGGTGGCCGCGCAGTACCGTGAGTTGCTGGCCGGTCGCGGCGTCCCATATGCGAGCTGTAGTGTCATCGGACGCCGTGACGATCTTTGTTCCGTCCGGACTGAAGAAGGCGGTCTGCACGGTATCAGTGTGCCCAGTCAGGACGGTGAGTTGCTGGAACGCCGTGGCGTCCCAGATACGTGCAGTCTTGTCGAACGACGATGTGACGATGCGTTTGCCGTCCGGACTAAAGGCCGCAGACGATACCTTGTCGGTGTGGCCGCTCAATACCGCGATCTGCTTGCCAGTCACGACATCCCAGATACGGGCGGTCTTGTCCTCAGATGCGGTGAGCACCTTTGTTCCGTCGGGACTGAACACAACCGTCCACAAACCCGCTTGATGTCCGGTCAGCACCTGGAGCTGCTTACCGGTGGTGGCGTCCCAGATGCGCGCGGTCTTGTCCATCGATGCGCTGACGATCCGGGTTCCGTCTGGACTGAAGGCCGCACTCGACACCGAAAGTTGATGGCCACCGATGCTGAGCGACCAGCCCGACTGCAGGATGGCCGTCGCAAGCTCGACGCCTGCCAGTGACGCAACAGATTGCTTGCGCTGAAGATCGAGACGCGCAGCATCGACCGCGAAGCGCAACGCCGCATCGATATTGGCGCGCAGACGCTCCACGATCGACAATTCGACAAAAAGATTGGTTTGTTTCAGATCGAGCGCCGCCTGCTGCGTATTCAGCGTGATGCGCTGCCAGACACCAAGCGCAAGGCCGGCTACAACCGCCAAACCGGCGAGGCCCAGCGACCATCGGGCAATGCGCTGCGTTTTGGCGGTGCGTGCCTGCGCCGCCGCAACCTCGCCAAGCCGTGCCTGCTCGCGTGCGAGCCCTTCTTCCTTCTCCCGGCGTTCCGCGTCCTCACGCACCCGGCAGGCGTTCAGATACGCATTACCCTCTTCGCCCAGACGGCGGTGAAAATCCTGACGCGTCGTCAGCCGCTCTGCGGCCAGCAAGCGCTCGGCGCGGTGATCGAGCCACGCCTCCTGCCGCCCGTTGCGATTCCATTCGTTCGCGGCACGCTCGACACCCTCGATCGCTTTCAGATCGCCGGCGTCGGCCTCAAGCCAGGAAGCGAGTGCAGGCCATTGCCGCAGCAGGCTTTCGTGCGCAACTTCGACCACGTCGATGCCACCGCGGTGGTCGGCCACCAGCAGCCGGGCGCCGACAAGCCGCTCCACGATGGCGCGCGAATCCGCGGGGATTTCGTCGAGGCGGGCGACGCGCCGCATCGGAGCGCCCGTTGTCGGTTCGATGCGCGCGAGCCATGGCACGAATGCTGCCCGCATTCTTATGAACTGTTCGTCACGCGCCGCTGGAATCGCCGGAGCGCGTCCCGGCTCGGCCAGCGCGTGCACAACAGCCGCTTCGATCGAGCCTTGCACACCACCGAGCTTTTTGTATTCGTCGAGCGTAAGACGCCCGTCGGCACCGTAGTCGGTGTAAAGGCGCTCGAGCGTAAATCCCAGCAACGGCAGCGCGTCCGCGCCCATCGCATCGGCAATCAGTTGCTCCGTCAGCGCCGGGTCGATGCGCAGCGCCCCGCCCGCCTCGACAACACGATCAGCGGGCCCTTCGATTACGCTCTTGAATTCGGCGGACGGAAGCGGCGGCAGGTCAAAGAGCTGCCGCTTCACATCGGCAAAGACCTGCTGCTCCTGAAGCTGTTCGTAGCGATCCGAACGGATGGTGGCGAGCACGATGACGCGGGGCGATGAGGCGGTGGAGCGCGGCGCGAGCACAGTGGCAAGCAGCGCAAGAAACTTTTTTGCTTCGTCGGCACCGTCCGGATTGAACAGCTCTTCGGCCTGATCGACCGAAATCAGGATGGCGGGCCCTTTACCCTGTTGATCGATATGGACCAGGCGCTTTTTTGCCGTTTGCCAAAGTTCACTCAGAAGATGCATGAGCCCGTCGGAGCTCCCGCCAATCATCTCCTTGATGCTGCCGAGGCTCTTTGGCGCTTGCAGTCTCGCGAAAGCACCGGCCAGAGATTGTGCGAGACCCGTACCGCCGCTGATCACCGCCATTTCCGGACGGATCGCAGGCAACGCCAGAAATACCGAGTCGTCGCGGGTTAGCCGCGGCAACAAACCGGCGCGCAGAAACGACGATTTCCCGGAGCCTGATGCCCCGAGCACGACCATCAGTGGTTCGACCCCGTCCTCGGCCATGCCGCGCAAGCGATCAAGTCCACGCACGATCATGGCGTCGCGGCCAAAGAAGATGGCGGCATCCTGCGGCTCAAGCGCCCGCAACCCCCGATAAGGCGCGCGGTCGGGCTCGCCGGCCGGTGGCCATGGAAAGGTGCGCGCATCGAGACCGGCGCGATCGAGACCGCGCCGCAACATGTCGAGCGCGGCGGTGCTGAATAAAACCCGTTCGGCCTGCTGGCCGAACGTCACGTCGAAGGATCGCGTGGCATCGCCCTTGGTCAGATCGCAGGTTTGCCACTCGGCCGTCAGCTCGACCGGAACGCGATTGAGCGGCACAGCCTCCACAAACAGACCAAAAATGCGCTTGTGCAAGGTCTTCGCCAGCAAAAATTCAGCAAGGCACCATTTGGATTCGATCCAGGCCGGCGAAATCAGAAACAGAACCGCTTCGCAACGGTCAGCCGCGGTTTTGAGCGCTTCTTGCCAGCGCTCTCCGGCTGCCAGCCCGCTACCGGCATCGATGTCGAGGAAGACGTCGGTGAAGCCCTGTTCGGCCAGCCAGTCGCGCAAAGCGACAGCCGCACCATTGTTGGCGCTGGAGTGGCTTATGAACAGCCGGGCCAAATCTGAACGTCCTCACCGCCATCCGAGTAGTACAATAGGCGCGCTTCTTACGCTGTCAAAATGCGCCGGTACCGCCCCGACCGCGCCCTCGCCGATCAGTGATCGCCTTCAACTTTCACGTCGGCGTCCTGCACGATCTGCTTCCAGCGTGGAATTTCCTTGCGCAGAAAAATCGAGAACTCCGCGGGCGTGCTGCCAATAGGGTCGATGCCGATTGCAGATATTTGGGTGGCGAATTCCGGATCCCTAAGCGCGCGCCCGATTTCGCCGTTGAGCTTTTGCACGATATCGACGGGTGTGCCTTTGGGTGCGACAGCGCCGATCCACGCAGCTATGTCGAAGCCCGGCAACCCCGACTGATCGAGCGTCGGGATATCAGGCGCGATCTGCGCACGGCGCAGGCCGGTCTGGCCGAGTACTTTCAGTCGGTTGTCACGGATCTGCGGCATCGCCGGCACGATGTCGCTAAATACAAGCTGCACCTCGCCGGAGATTGCTGCCATCAAGCTCGGGACACCGCCGCGATACGGCACATGCGCGATCGATACGCCCGCCGCCTTGTTGAAGGTGGCAAGCGACAAGTGCCCTGTTGAGCCGTTTCCCGACGTACCGGCGTTGAGCTTGCCGGGCTCACTCTTCGCAAGCGCGATCAGGTCCTTGACGTTCGCAACCGGCAGCTTCGGATTGGCTGCCAGAACGAGCGGGTTCTCACCGGCGAGAATAATCGGCTCGAAATCGCGCAGCGGGTCGTAGCCAAGCGACGGATAGAGCGCGAGGTTGGTTGTCAGCGGCGAGTTGGTCGATATAAACAGCGTGTAGCCGTCGGGCGCGGACTTCGCCACGAACTCGGCGCCAACGCTGCCGCCGGCGCCCGGACGATTGAGGATCACGACTGGTTGTCCCCACGCGGCGGTGAACCTCGGGGCAAGCGCACGAGCGAGAAGATCGACGGTGCCACCCGGCGTATAGGGAACCACGATTTCGATCGTGCGGTCGGGATACTCAGCGCGCGAAGGAGACGAACCGGCGACGAGAAGCGCCGCGACTGCGATTCCAAGATGTCGCATGATCTTTGTCTTCCTCTCCCCTGGAGCAGCCGGCTATGCCGACTTTGATTTCAAGTGCGCTGCTTTATCGTCATCGCCCAGCCGGCAGTCTTTGTTTGTAATTCTGCCACGGCCGCTCGGCGTCGAAATTTTCCGCCGCATTGCTCGCCAGTTCGGCGGCATCAAGAACCGTAATGTTCGGACCAAGTTGCAATGCCGCAGTCCGCCACATTTCGGCTACCTTTCGGCGCAGTGTTTTCCAGGACTTTATGCCACTTGGCCGAACTTCAATACCGGCCTTGTTGTACGCACTTCAAGGCAGGTTGTTGGGTGAACGAAAGCGTAAGCGGCGCCCGCGGTGAATGGTGATAGCGTGAGCATGTTGCGGCAGAAACCGCTTGGCTTGCGGGATGAATTGATTCGTCAGGACGTCTATTGAGGCGTCCCGGATTTGGGCTACGATTTCCTGCCCCTGGTTCTTCAAGGATACGATATTGATCGTTCTTTGAAACGGCTTGCCCGGAAACGGCAACGCACGAATAGCGTCGCCGCGCGCCAGTGCTTTGATGACGGCGAGCGGCGACAG
>Ga0302324_100023101_pt1 | contig 12044 bp, 5 predicted proteins | sample Palsa_T0_1_FD_201949 | JGI IMG/M metagenome (GOLD analysis project Ga0302324, IMG submission 201949) | Peat permafrost microbial communities from Stordalen Mire near Abisko, Sweden - Palsa_T0_1 | ecosystem: Environmental > Terrestrial > Soil > Palsa > Peat permafrost | place: Sweden: Abisko...
GCGCCCGCGTCGAATGCGCGGCTGATGGCGACGGAGTCTTCATGGCCCGTGACCATCACGATGGGTACCGTCGCGAAACGTGCTTCGGCACGCAACCGCCGGCATACCGCGTAGCCGTCCATGCCGGGCATGTCGACGTCGAGCAGCACGATGGCGACATCTTGCGACAGAGCCGCCTCCAGTGCCTCCGCGCCGTTGCCGAAGCTCAAGGGCGAAAGACCCGAGGCCACTGCGGTCTCTGCCAGAAGCAGTCGGCCGAGATCCTCATCGTCCGCGATGATGGCGATCGGCCGTGCGGGTAATTCGCTCATGCACTCTCCGCAAGGCAAAGACGCGTCAGCTCATCGATGAGCGCCGGATGGGCGGCTCGCATCAGAACGAATAATTGGGCGGCTCGGGCCCCATCCCGCTGCCTGCAGCGCTCTTCCAGCGTGCGCGCCTGTTGCGCAAAGGTCAGCGCCCCGACATTCGCGGCGCTCGCGGCTAATTTGTGGCAAACGCCGCTCGCCCCGGCGAGATCGCCTCCAGAGAGCGCAGCATCGATGTCGGTCAGCATCTGGGTGGACCCTGTCTCGAATAAATCGACGAGTCTCGAGTACAAGTCCGGCTGACCCACGGCGCGCAGGCTCTTGAGGGCCGCCACCGTCGCAGAGTCGACCTGTGATCGCTCGCGCGGCGTGGCGATGAGCGGATGACCGAAAGTACGCGCGGCATTCTCAGCCGCTTCGGTCTGCGCCGGACGATTGCCTACCCAGCGGCGCAACAGTCGTGCGCACTGTTCGAGTGTATAAGGCTTGCCCATGACATCGTTCATGCCGGCCTCGAGGCACGAGGCTCGATAGCCGTTCGGTTCATGCGCCGTGAGCGCGACGATGGGTACTTGCGGACCCCCGCGCTCGCGCATGAGCCGCGCCGTCGCCAGCCCGTCCATGTCCGGCATATTGAGATCCATCATGATCACGTCGAACCGCTCGATGGCGCTGCGCGCGACCGCTTCGGTGCCGTTGTTCACCCACACGCAGGTACAGCCGAGCTCGAGCAGATAGCCTTCGGCGACCGCGGCATTCACGGCCTCATCCTCGACCAACAGAACATGAGCGCCGATCGGCGAGCCGTCTTCGCTCGCGCGCTGCGGATCGAGGGTGGGCCGCTCGCCTGCCGCTGTGCGCAGGGCGGTGCACAGGGCCTCGCGATGCACGGGCTTTGCCACGATCAGCTCATCGGCGATCCGACCGCGGCACTCGAGTGTCTCGAGTTGGGCCGCCGTCGCGAGTACCACCAGCGGCGGCTGCGCAGCCTGCGCGTCGTTGACCAGGGACTCGACCATGCCTGCATGCGTGCTGAGATCCACGACGATCAGATCCTCGCGGGCAAAGCTGCGCGCTTCGCTCTCACAGCAGCGCGGAATCAGGCCGAGCGCCGAGATGTGTCGCACGAGGGATTCGGCAAGCGCCGGCCGTCGGGTAAAGATCCAGGTGGTGCGCGGGGTGAACGGGTCCGGCGGCTGGGTCGTCCGCGCGGCGGCGATCGCAAGGGGTACCGCCATGCGGAACGTCGAGCCGACGTTGGGACGGCTTTCGACGCTCACGGTGCCGCCCATGCGTTCGGCGAGCTCCCGGCAGATCGCAAGTCCCAATCCTGTACCGCCGAAGCGCCGCGTAGTCGACTCATCGGCCTGCGTAAAAGGCTCGAAGATCTTCTCGATGGTCGCGCTATCCATTCCTACCCCGGTATCGCTTACCGCGATCTCGAGCATCGCGCGGCCCGAGTCGGCGGCTACCACGTCGGCCTTGACGACGACTTCGCCCTGAAAGGTGAATTTGACGGCGTTACCCACGAGATTCAGCACGATCTGGCGAATCCGCAAGGAGTCGCCGAGGAGCGTGTCGGCGCCGCTCGCCGGCGGAGACACGACGAGCTCGATGCCCTTGGCCTCGGCAGCTCCCGCGAACAATGTCGTGCATTCCTCGAGGAGGCACACGAGATCGAGCGGCAGGGACTCGAAATCGACCTTGCCGGCCTGAAGCTTCGACAGATCGAGCAGGTCGTTGACGATTTGCAGGAGAACGTGGGCCGAGGAGGAGATGGTTTGCGTGAGTCGCGCCTGCGTCGAGGACAGCGCCGTGCGGCCGAGCAGCTCAGTCATTCCCACCACGCCATTCATCGGTGTGCGCAACTCATGGCTCATTCGCGCCAGGAAATTGCTCTTCGCTTGCGCCGCCTCTCCCAACTGCCGGTTACTCTCGACGAGCTCATGGGTACGCAGCGCCACCTCCGATTCGAGTCGCTGCTTGGCCTCGACGATGCCGCGTATTTTCCTGCGGTGCGCGCGCACCCGGTGGGCCGCGAACAACAGCAGGGCGAGCGCATACAGGGCGTAGGCCCACGGCGAGCGCCAGGGGGCGGGGTCGCGGTGAATCGTAAGACGTAGCGGCGGGTCGCTCCAGACCGAATCGGCGTTGGCTGCGCGCACCTCGAGCAGGTGATCGCCCGCATCGAGGTTCGTGAGGGTCACGCGGTGCTGCGCGCCTAGATCGATCCAACGATCGCTGAATCCCCTGACCCGATAGGCCAGCCGGTTGCGCTTCGGCGATATGAAATCGAGCGCACCGAAGTCGAGCGAGACGATGCTCGCCCCGTAATCGAGCTTGATATGATCGAGCAGCCAGTACGGGGTCTTGCTCGGCAGCGGGATGCCGAGCACTTCTAAGTTGGTGAGCGCCACGCGCGGTGCGTGCGTGTTCTCGGTGAGCCGCGTCGGGTCGAAGATGTTGAAGCCGCCGGGTCCGCCGAAGCACAGACGTCCGTCACGCAGACGATGGTAGGCGTTGTAATCGAATTCCTCGCCCTGCAGGCCGTGCTCTCGATGATAGGTTTTCACCGATCGTGAGTCGGGGGAGAAACGCATCAACCCTGCGTTGCCGCTGAGCCAGATGCGGCCCTGCGCATCGCTCAACGCCCCGTAAATGGTATCGCTCGACAGTCCTTCCTCACGCGACACCGCTTCGAAGCGAATGGAATCGGGCGAGGCGCCCGATCCGACAACACGCGCGAGGCCGCCCTCGTCGGTCGCCACCCAGATCCGGCCTTCGCCGTCGACCTCGAGCGCGTAGACGGTGTTGGAGGGCAGGCTCGCGGGGTCGGCGGGATCATGCCGGAATACTTTTACGATGGTGCCGTCCTGTTTCGCGAGATCGAGACCGCCGTCGTCCGTGCCGAGCCACACGTTGCCTTGGTTGTCATCCGCAATCGCTGTGACGCTTGCTGCGCTGATCGCTCCGCGGTCCGACGCGCCGAAGGGCAGTTGGCGAATCTCGCCGGTCGCCGGGTCGATCACGTTGGCGCCGCCGTCGTGCACGCCGAGCCAGATACGCCCGTCGTGACCCTCGTAAATGGTTTGAATACCTTCCCCGCTGGTGCCGTGCGGATCGCCGCGTTTCACCGGGATGGACTCGAGCCGTCCGCTCGCGGTCAGCTTCTTCAGGCCGCCCGCCATGGTGCCGATCCACAGCGTATCGCGGCGATCCAGACGGAGCGACATCACGCGACGATCGCCGAGCGCGTTGTGCCGGCCGAGGATGTCATCGATGTCTCTGGCCTCACCGGTGCTTGCGTCGAATTGCTTGAGGCCGCCGCCCATCGATGCAATCCAGACCTTATGATCGGGGGCGTCGGCGAAAGAAGTTACCGGCTTGCCGCCGAGCCATTCCGGCCGGTGGCCGCCGAGTTCCCAGCTGTGCGGGTTCCAACGGCTGACGCCGCCGGCGCGCGTCCCGATCCAGACCAGTCCAGCGGAATCCTGATACAGCGACATGATGAACGAATCGCGCAACGAGGCCGAATCACTGTCATCGTGGTGGTAGTGGGAGAATTCTCGGGTGGTGCGATCCAACAGATCGAGTCCTTCCTCAGTCCCCACCCATAAATGTCCCGCATGGTCCTCGAGAATGGCGCGCACGCCGTCGCTGGCAAGGGAAGAGGGGAGCTGTGCGTCGTGACGGAAGCTCTCGATGAGATTACCGGTCGAGTCGATGTGGTCGAGGCCGCCGTCGAACGTGCCGACCCACAGGCTCCCCTTCTGATCTTCGATCATCGCCGAGACTTGTTTACCCGTCAGAGCGCCGCGATCCTGGCGAAAGTGCAGGAACGCGTTGCGTTCCGGTTGCCAGCGGTCGAGTCCCGCCGCCGTCCCCACCCACACCCCGCCGCTGCGATCGAGCGCCAGGGTGAAGATCTGATCGTCGCTGAGTGAATCGGTGTTCTTGGGATCGTGCCGCCGGTGCTCGATGCGGCCGGACGCGGGGTCGAGGATATCAACGCCCGCATCGTTCATTCCTATCCAGATGCGGCCGCGCGCATCCACCAAGACGGCGCGCGTCACATCGCTCGCCAGCGACCCCGGGTCCTTGGGATCGTGTCGAAAGCGAGTGAAGCTGTCCGTCGCCCGGTTCCAGCGGGCAAGCCCTGCATCCTTGATCGCGATCCACAAGTCGTGATGTGCGTCTTCGACGATCTCGCGGACGAAATTGCCCGGCAGTCCCTCGCGGGCGGTGCGCGAGTAGGCGTACCGATAGAGCTCGAGACCGTCGTAGCGGATCAGGCCGTCCTCGGTGGCCAGCCAGACGAACCCTTGGGAGTCCTGCAGGGTGTCATAGACCGTGCCCTGAGGTAGTCCCTCGGAGGGCGTGAGGTTTTCGAGGACCAGCGGCGGCGCTTCAGCGGCCGCAACCGTAGCCACGACGATCAGTGACGACCACAGCACCGCAACCGTCAACAGGCATCGGCGTCGAGCAGTCATATCACTGATTCGGCACCCAACGGAGAATGGACGCCGGTTGCACGCCGGCAGCGGCCTGCGAGCCCGTGTTCCACCAGGGAACCGCTTTGCTCCAGGTGTAGCCTTTCGACCACGTGTATCCCTTGCTCCAGGTGTAACCGTTGTTCCACGTGTAAGCCTCATTCCAATTGTAGGTTTGGCTCCAAACGTAGCCCTCGCTCCAGGTGTAGCCCTGGTCGCCGTCATAGGCGGTCGACCACGAATAGCCGTCGTTCGGCTGCGAGCCGCCCCAGGTCGAGCCGGCCATGTTCATGACGTAGTAGTTGCCGTTGGCATCTTCGTTGGCGGGTCCGCCGAAGTGCTGTGTGCCCGCCAAGTCGGCTGCGATGTTGAGCCCCCTGTTGGCGCAGCCGGTCGCGGAGCTGTTGACGGCCGATACCGCGTTGACGAGTCCCGCGCCTTGCTCGAAGACGCTGTAGGCAAGCGCGCCGCCCGCGCTCACGGCCGGCCGCGCCGAAGCGAGCAGACGGCATTTGACGTCATCCGGGGAGAGAGACGGATCCGACTGCAGCATCAACGCCACGACACCCGTGGTGACGGCCGTCGCCATCGAAGTGCCCGACATCGTGAACATCTGTGCGGTCGGCGCCATCGAGCCTGGATCTATGTTCGCGAGATAACTCTGGCTCGACATGGAGGCGACCATGTGACCGCCCGGCGCGATCACCTCCGGCTTGACGAAGCCCTCGAAGGTCGGACCCGCGGAAGAGAACGAAGCCAGGCGATCGTCGCTAAGATTGTAGGGCGTGTAGTTGTCGGTGAGCGCTCCCACAGTGATCACGTAGGGCAGGTTGCCCGGAACGTCGATGGTCATCGCCGCAGGCCCTGAATTCCCGGCCGCGGTCACCACGACGATGCCCGCCTGCCACACCGCCATCACGGCCTGGTTGATGGGATCGTTCCAGTAATAGGACTCGGGAGGCGCGCCGAACGACAGGTTCAGGACACGGATGCGGTACTTGCGCTGGTTGGCGAGGATCCAATTGAGGCCGGAGATCACATCGACGTAGCGGCCGGCGCCCTCGCCGTTGAAAGCACGCACGACGACCAGGTTCGCGCGGGGTGCGATGCCGAGATAGTTGCCCGAGATGTTGACCGCACCACCGGCTGCGATGGAGGTGATGTGCGTGCCATGGCCATAAGGGTCGCCGGTGACGGGTCCCGAACCCCCATTGGTGACATCGACCATCCCGAGGATTCGGCCACCGTAATTTTGGCTCGGTGCCTGCCACAGTCCGCTGTCGAGCATGGCGATGGTGATGCCCGCACCGGTGATGCCGGCCTGCTGCAGGGTCTCGGCACCGACCAACATCGGATAGTTCGTCTGGTAGAGGAGGGTCGGCGTATTTTCGCCGGTGCCGTCTTGCGGCACCGAGGTGCCGCTGGCGGCGGTCACGAGCGCGCTCGTGACGCTCGAGACCACCGGCAGCGTATTCGTCGTGACGAGCGTCTGCGAGACGATTTCCCCGGTGGCTGAGGTCAGCGTCGAGAGCAGCGACTGGCTCGTCGTGATCGCCCGGTCGGCGTATATCCGCACGCCCGGCGCCGTACGCAGTCGAGCCGCTTGCGGCGCGCTCAAGCGCGCCGCGACACCGTGGACGATCGGCAAGTTCTGCTCCACCGTCGCGCCGACGCGCCGCACGTAGCGCCGCGCGGCACTGACACTCACCGCCTGTACGAGATAGCGCTGTGCCAGCGCGGGCGCGGGCGCCTCGACGACAGCGGCGCTTGCCGATAACGCCACGCTGAAAGCGAGCAGTAGCGTCAGAACGGGGAACATTCGCATCATGGGAACCTGCCTGGAGTCGCCAAACCCCGACAGTCGGGGACATGTGACGCATTCCACTGTGAAGCGGCTTCATTTACGGTGGAGGGCGCCTCACGAGTCAGGGGATTCCCTGTGACGCAGGTCTCATAATCAAAGTGTCAAATTCGGCGCGGCCGCTGAACAGATCGCCGCTCCCGTGCCCGCAGCCGAGCGCCAATAGCGCGTCGCGCTGCGCCGCATCGTCCACGCCCGTGGCGATCGGGGTCAATCCGAGTGCGGAGGCTGCGCTAATTCCGGCCTTGCACACTTTCAGGGCCACCGCATCGGTCCGCAGCGCCGTCGTCCATGCGCGGTCGAGCTGCAAGCCCCAGATGGGTGCGCGGGCGAGGCGATCGAGCGAGGAGGCGAACCCTCGCCCCACCTCGTCGACGACGATCTGCACTCCGAGCTTGCCCAAGGCCTGACAGATCGAGGCGTTCATCGAAGCGAAGGTACGCTCCGCGATGCGCAGCTCCAGCCGCGAGGCCGGCATGCCGCCCTCCGCCAAGAAGCGGCCGATGTCATCGACAAAGTCATCTTGCAGCAGATGGTGGCGAAGCGCGCCGAACGATAAGCGCGCATCGGCGGGGAGCGTCGCACCCATGGCCGCGAAATCCTCGCGCAATCCCGCAAGGAGCGCGCGCGACAGCGCCGGGGCGAGTCCCGTGGTCTCCGCCACGCCGAGAAACTCGCCGGGAGTCAGCTCACCGCGCAGCCGATGAGTCCATCTGAGGTAGCCGACGTGCGCGACCAGGCGCCCGGATGCGAGCTCGTGCCGCCCGCCGTAACGCAGACGGATGTCCCGGTTCGCGATCGCATCGCGCATTTCCCAGGCGATATCCAAGCGCTGCAGGGATCGCAGCTTCAGGGTGTCGGTGAAGAAGAAAATCCGCGAGGAGTTGGAGCGGCGGGCCTCGGCGCACGCGGAGCGCGCCTTTTCGAGCAAACCCCGCGGCGAGCTGCCGTCCTGGCCCAGGATCGACACGCCGGCATGGGGAGTCAGCTGAAACGCCGCATCGCCGATGGGCACGGGCTCGCCCAAGCTCGCGCACACCCGCGACACGCAGGCTTCGATTGCATCCCGGTTTGCCGAAGTCATGACCAGCGCAAGAATATCCGCGCTCAGCTGGCCGAGATATTCGCCCAGCTCGTTGTCGTTCTTCTCGCGCGCGACCTCATGCGGCAAGCGCAAAATCGCACTGCTCAGGACCTGCTCGGAGATCTTGGCGTCGAATGCACGCTCGATGTCGGCAATGCCGTCCAGATGAATGAGCGCGAGCGCCGCCGGCTTCTCCTGGATCACGGCCTCGGACAAAGTGTCGTGGAAGCGGCGCAAGAAGCCGCGCCGATCGAACTGCGATTGCGATAGATCATCCGGGCCGGCAGCTCCGTCCATTGCGCGGTCCGCGCCGGCCGCGCGAATCACGCATAACGCGCGCTCCGGGCCTTGCGCGGTCGTACGCATCTCGTAGCGCACATCCGCGTCGCCGAAGGGCGTGTCGAGCGTCGCGCGCTGCGCGATCGCGCGGCGTACGGCCTGTTTGATGCAACTCGCGACGGATTCCGGCCAGAGTGCTTCGAGACGTTGGCCCGATGCGTCCGGCGGCAGGGCGAGCGCGGCGACACCGCGGCCGCCCATGTGACTCAAAATGACGCCGTCTCGTTTGACCATGATCACGAGATCAGGAAGCGCGTCGCAGAGTGGCTCGGTCATGCGTATTCTATTCCGCAACCGGACGGGGAATTCTTGGAACCAGGTCCCAGACCCTCGTTTACCGGGCTACGGGGGTGTGCTAGCTTCAAAAAATTGCGGCACAGCACGCAGGATCCCGTTCCCTATGTCCAGGCCATCGGCATGATCGATCTCGCCACCCGCAGCCGCACCGAATGGGAGCGGCTCGCGACGCCGCTGCGTCCCGAAGGGCGTGCATTCATCAACGGGAAGTTCGTCGCCGCGCGCGACGGCCGGGTGTTCGACAAGAAGAGCCCGATCGATGGCCGCATCATCGCCCAGGTGGCGCGCTGCTCGCCGGACGACGTCGATGCTGCGGTCGCGGCCGCGCGCGCCGCGTTCGAGGCGGGGACGTGGCGCCGCACCGATCCCAAGGAGCGCAAGCGGATGCTGTTGCGGTTCGCCGAGCTCATCCGCGCCGATCTCGAGCACCTCGCGATGCTCGAGACGCTCGATGTCGGCAAGCCCATCATGAACTCGGTCGACGTGGACGTGCCGAAGGCGGCGGACACCCTGGCGTATTACGCCGAGTTCGCCGACAAGCTCTACGACGAGGTCGCACCGACCGGCCCGAACGATCTGGCGTTGATCCGCCGCGAGCCGCTCGGGGTGGTGGCGTGCGTCGTGCCGTGGAACTATCCGCTCATCATCACGGCCTGGAAACTCGGTCCCGCACTGCTCACCGGCAACTCGGTCGTGCTCAAGCCCGCCGAGCAGTCTCCGCTCACCGCGATCCGCATCGCCGAGCTCGGCGCCGAGGCGGGATTGCCGCCGGGCGTCCTCAACGTCGTGCCCGGCTTCGGCGAGGAGACGGGCAAGCCGCTCGCGCTGCATGGCGACGTCGACATGGTGAGCTTCACCGGATCGACGGAGGTCGGCAAGCTCATGCTGCGCTACGCGGGCGAGTCGAACATGAAGCGCATATCACTCGAGTGCGGCGGCAAGAGCCCCCACGTGGTGCTCGCCGATGCCGACCTCGGGGCCGCCGCCGAGGCGATCGCCTGGGGCATCTATTACAACGCAGGCGAGACCTGCAACGCCGGATCGCGGGTCATCGTGCACGCGAGCGTCAAGGATGAGCTGCTCGAAGGGATTGCGCGCGCGGCGCAGAAGATCACGCTCGGCAACCCGTTCGATCCTGCAACTCAGATGGGCGCACTGATCGATGAGGGACACATGCGGCGCGTGCTCGGCTACGTCGACATCGGTGTCGCGGAGGGCGCGCGCTTGGCGCTCGGCGGCAAGGCGGCCATGACCGGCAGCGGCGGCTACTACGTCGAGCATACGATTCTCGACGGGGTGCGCCCGCAAATGCGGGTCGCGCGCGAGGAGATCTTCGGGCCGGTGCTCGCCGTGAGCGCCTTCGGCGAGGAGTCGGAGGCGCTGATCACGGCGAATGACAGCATTTATGGTCTCGCCGCCGCAGTGTGGACTTCGAACATCAACGCGGCACATCGCATTTCCGCCGCCCTGCGCGCCGGCACCGTGTGGGTCAACAGCTTCGATCGATCCTCCGTTTCCACGCCCTTTGGCGGATTCAAACAATCCGGTTTCGGCCGGGATCGCTCGCCGCACGCCATCGACAAGTATGTCGATCTCAAGACCATCTGGACGGCATACCAATAAGAGTCTGCGCCGGTCCGCGATGGCGCTCGCCGGGCTTGCGCCCGGCCCGCTGATCAACCTCTGTCGTCCTCGGCGATCAGCGCCGCCCCCTTCTCGGCGACCATGATGGTCGGCGCGTTGGTGTTGCCCGTGGGGATGGCCGGAAACACCGACGCATCCACGATGCGTAACGCGCGCGCACCGTGCACACGCAGCCGCGCGTCGACCACCGAGGTGGCAGGATCCGGACCCATCCGGCAGGTGCAGCTCGGGTGGAAGGTGGTCGATGCACGCTCGCGAAAGTCCTCGAGGAGCTCGGCATCCGACTGTTTCTCGGGACCGGGAGAGACTTCCCGTTCGATGATGCGAGCGAGCGGCGCGCTCGCACCCAGCTTGCGCAGCACGTGCATTCCGGCGAGCGCCTCGCGCAGATCGTGCTCGGTAGAGAGCGAATTGGGGTAGATGAGCGGAGCCTCGAGCGGATTCGCCGAGCGGATTTCGACACGCCCGGAGCTCGTCGGCCGGCAGATATTGAACGACACCATGAAAGCGGGGAAGGGATCCGGATTCATCAGCCGCCGCATGGGCCATTGCGCGCGGGTGTAGCTCAAAGGACTGAAGTAGAGCTGCAGGTTGGGATGCGGCTGGGCCGCGTCGCTCCGCACGAAGCCGCCCGCCTGGTTGATGCTGATGGCGAGCTGGCCGCGGCGCGTGAGCAGATAGCGGATACCGGCCTTGAGCTTGCCTGAAAGGGGATAGAGCTCGTTATTGAGCGTCGGTACCTTCGAGCGGTAAAGAAACGTGAGATCCAGGTGATCCTGCAGATGCTGTCCCACGGCGGGGCTCTCGACCGACAGGCCGATCCCGTGCCGCCGCAAGAGCGCGCCGGGGCCCACGCCCGAAAGCTGCAGGAGCTGCGGCGTGTTGATCGCTCCGAGGCAAAGAATTACGCCCTTGCGCGCGCGCGCTTCACGCGTCGTGCTGGCGTGCAGGTAGGAGACACCCGCGGCACGATTGCCGTCGAACAGAATCCGCAGCGCGTGCGACTTGAGGTGCACGCTGAGATTGGGGCGCTTCCTCGCGGCGCGCAGATAACCGCGCGCGGTCGATTCGCGCATGCCGTCCCGCGTCGTGATCTTGTAGATGCCGACTCCCTCCGGATCCTGCGAGTTGAAGTCTGGGATGCGCGGATAGCCCACGCTCGCGCATGCCTCGAGAAAGGTCCGGCACAAGGGATGCACATCCTGCGTCATGTCGCTGACGTGGATCGGTCCGCCATGCCCGAGGCTCGTGGGGTCGGGCGTGTCGCAGTAGTCCTCGGCCATCTTGAAATACGGCAGCACATCGCTGAAGCCCCAGCCGGGATTGCCGAGCGCGCGCCAGCCGTCGAAGTCCGAGGACAGCCCGCGGACATACACCATGCCGTTGATCGAGCCGGAGCCGCCGAGCACTTTGCCGCGCGGCCAAAACCCGCGCCGTCCCGCGAGCGCAGGGTCCGGCTCCGTACGGTACATCCAGTTCACCCGCGGGTCGGCGAAGGTGCGGCCGTAGCCGACAGGCACGCGAATCCAAAAGCGGCGGTCAGTGCCGCCGGCCTCGAGCAACAGCACCTTGTCCTTGCCGCTCTGCGAGAGCCGGGTCGCGACCACGCATCCCGCGGTTCCGGCCCCGACCACGATGTAGTCGAAGGCGCCGCTCCCGCTCTCCTCGGTCATCGCCGTTCGCTCGCTCGATACTGCGCGCGCTTCAGCCAGTCGGGATTGATTTCCACGCCCCAGCCGGGCTCGGCGGAGATTCGGACGGAGCCGTCCTCGATGGCGAACGGATCACCCAGGAAGAGGCCGTTTTGCCAGGGATAATAGTCGAGGCCCTCGATCGAGAACTCGAGGTATTTGCCCGGATTCGGGATGGCTCCCAAGAGGTGCATGGTGCAGACCGTGACCAGTGAGAGATTCGCGCTGTGCGGTGTGCACGGAATCCCTGCCGCATCGGCCATGCGCACGACCCGCAGAGTGCGCGCGATGCCGCCCATGTACATTACATCCGGTTGCACCACATCGACC
>Ga0302324_100023103_pt1 | contig 12043 bp, 9 predicted proteins | sample Palsa_T0_1_FD_201949 | JGI IMG/M metagenome (GOLD analysis project Ga0302324, IMG submission 201949) | Peat permafrost microbial communities from Stordalen Mire near Abisko, Sweden - Palsa_T0_1 | ecosystem: Environmental > Terrestrial > Soil > Palsa > Peat permafrost | place: Sweden: Abisko...
CAGTCGCCATCGTTTCCTTTTGAAACCAGTTCAGGCCGGCTGGTGTCCAGCCACCGCTACTCACCATTGGCGGCGTGGTCCCCGCTGGCCCGCCAAAATGGCTCCCTCCCTAGCCGCCGCTAACAGCATGGTTGTAACCAAAGCTATAACAGGGTAGTGAAACCAGAGAAATATCTCGTTCATTTTAGGGAGGGGTGTCACCGCTTGACACCCGGCCCGGTATCCTGCAAAATTAGAGTTCAGGCGAAAAAAAAGCGAATATGGCCGCTGTGGCGCTGGGTCGGGATTTCGCATTCAAGGTGGACAGGCCGGAGTCTTGTCCTACGGGCTTCCCGGAAGTGGATGCGCTGGCCGGCGGCCTTCCCCAGGGGTGTTTGACCGAGATTTATGGTCCGGCTTCCTCGGGGCGTACCAGCCTGATGCTGGCAGCCATGGCGCAAGCCACCCACCGGGAAAACGTGTGTGCGCTGGTGGATGCGAACGACGCCTTCGATCCGGCATCGGCCGCGGCGGCGGGCGTGCTTCTGGAGCGGCTCTTGTGGGTACGCTGCGGCGGCAATGCCGAACACGCGCTGAAGGCCGCGGACCTGCTGGTGCAGGGTGGAGGATTCGGCCTGGTGGCGATGGATCTGGCCGATACGCCGGTAGCCAACGCGCGGCGCATTTCGATGACCTCCTGGTTCCGCCTGCGCCGCGCCGTGGAGCACACACCCACGGTGTTGCTGGTGGTGGAGCAGCAGCCGATGGCCAAGACCTGTGCTTCGCTCACGCTGGAGATGCGGCGCGAAAAAGTGGCATGGTCCGGTGTGCCGGGCTGCTCGCGATTACTGCGCGGCATCCGGGTACACGTGGACCGGCGCAAGCCAATACCGGCGCTGACGGCATCATTTGAATCGCGCTGGTAACGAGTTATGTTTGCGGCGATCCATGGCCAGGCGGAGGATGCCGAGAAACTGCTGCGGCTGGCGCAGGAATTTTCGCCGCAGGTGGAGCAGACCGCCGCGGACACCGTGGCGCTGGATGCCGATGGGTTGGAGCGCATCCACGGCTTGCCGCAGCAAATTGCGGCGGCCCTGGCGCTTCGCGCCGCGGAGCGCGGGTTGCAGGCCGGCGTGGCCATCGCGGCGAATTTGGATGCGGCGGTACATGCGGCGCGCGGGTTTGCGGGCGTGAACGTGATCCCCTACGGCGATGAGGCCAAATATCTGGGTAGCCTGCCGCTCACGTTGCTGAGCCCCACGCCCGAAATGCAGGAAACGCTGGAGCGCTGGGGCATCCGGCGTTTCCGCGATCTGGCCGCGCTGCCTGAGTTGGGCATAGCGGAACGGCTCGGCCCGGAAGGGCTTCGGCTGCACACGCTGGCGCGCGGCGCGGGCGACCGGTTGCTGGTTCCCATCGATGAGCCTCTCTATTTTGAAGAGGAGGCGGAACTGGACTATCCGCTGGAACTGCTGGAGCCGCTAATGTTCGTACTGGCGCAGTTGTTGAACGGTTTGCGCGCGCGCCTGGCCTCGCGCGGCCTGGCGACCAATGCACTGCGTCTGCGGCTGAAACTGGAGCGGAACGGCGAGCATGTGCGCGTGCTGCGATTCCCCGTCCCCATGCTGGACACCAAAGCATTTTTGAAACTGCTGGACCTGGATCTGAGTGCGCATCCGCCGCCGGAACCGGTGATGCGGGTATGGCTGGAAGCGGAACCGGCCAAGCCGCGCGCCGCACAGGCAGGCTTGTTTATTCCCATTGCCCCCGAACCGGAAAAGCTGGAACTGACGCTGGCGCGGCTGCGATCGCTGGTAGGCGAGAACAACGTGGGCTCACCGGTTCTGCTTGATACGCATCGCCCGGGAGCATTCCAGATGCTGGCGCGCCCGCTCGCCCCCTCGCCCGCTCGCCCCCTCGCCCGCTCACTTCCCTTCCGCACGCTTCGCCCCCCTCGATCGGCGCGGGTACAGATGGCTTCCGGACAGCCGGTGCACGTGCAGGCGGAGGGGGTCCGCGGGCATGTAGTTTCATCGGCTGGCCCCTGGCGCACTTCGGGGGATTGGTGGACTACCGGCCCCTGGGCGCGCGATGAGTGGGATGTGGCGCTCAGCGATGGCGCGCTCTACCGGATTTATAGCGAGCAAGGGCGCTGGTTCGTGGACGGCAGTTATGACTGATTCTCACTGCATTGTGGGGCAGGCTCCCAGCCTGCGGCGGCCTCTCAGGCCGCCCGGCTTTATGCTATGAGCGCTTCCTACGTCGAACTGCATGCGCGCTCGGCATTCAGCTTTTTGCAGGGCGCATCGGTGCCCGAGGACCTGGCCGTCGCTTGCGCGGACCGGGGAATTCCGGCCATGGCGCTGCTCGACCGCGATGGCGTGTACGGCGCGCCGCGATTTTACATGGCGGCGAAAAAAACGGGGATGCGCGCGCACATCGGCTCCGAAATCACCTGCACCAACGGCCGGCGCTATCCGCTGCTGTGCGCGAACCGCGAGGGCTATCGCAATTTATGCCGGCTGGTCACGCGCATGAAATTGCGCGCCAAAAAAGGTGAAGGCGCCGCCACGCTGGATGAAATTGCGGAGTTCTCCGAGGGCCTGATCTGCATCACCCCGGATATCGATGAAACGCTGGCCGGCATGTTTGGCAAGCACAATCTCTATGCCGAATTGCAGCGGCACATGGACCGGCAGGAGGAAGCCCGCAACCAGGCCATCGCGGAGAAGGCCCGCCGGCTGGGTATTCCGCTGGTGGCCACCAATGGCGTCTGCTACGCCGATCCGCCGCAACGGGAAGTGCTGGACGTGCTCACGTGCGTGCGCGAAAAAGTGACGCTCCAAACCGCGGGCCGGCTGCTCTCGTCCAATGCGGAGCGCTACGTCAAATCCGGCGCGGAGATGGCGCGGCTGTTCGCGGACTTGCCGGAAGCCATCGCGCATACGGCGGAAATTTCGTCGCGCCTGAAATTCACGCTGTCGGATCTGGGCTATGAATTTCCGCGCTATCCGGTGCCCGCGGGCGAGACCATGGCGTCGTTCCTGCGCAAGCGCGCGGACGAAGGCGCGCGACGCCGCTACCGGCCGTATCACGAAAAAGCGCAGCGGCAGATCGAACGCGAACTGGCGCTAATTGAAAAGCTGGAGCTGGCCGGCTATTTCTTGATCGTGTGGGACATCGTGAATTTCTGCCGCGACCGCGGCATCCTGGCGCAAGGGCGCGGCTCGGCGGCCAACAGCGCGGTGTGCTACGCGCTGGGCATCACGGCGGTGGATCCGGTGGGCATGGACCTGCTGTTCGAGCGCTTCCTCTCCGAAGAGCGCGGCGAATGGCCCGATATCGACCTGGATCTGCCCAGCGGCGATCAGCGCGAGCGCGCCATACAATACGTCTACGAGCGCTACGGCAAGCTGGGTGCGGCCATGACGGCCAACGTGATCACATATCGCGGGCGTTCGGCGGCGCGCGAGGTGGGCAAAGCGCTGGGCTTCGAGGTGACGTTGCTGGACCGGCTGTCGAGCCTGGTGCGGGCCTGGGAATGGAAAGACCCCAACGACACGCCCGAGCGGCATTTCCGCGATGCGGATCTGGACCTGGCCAATCCGCGCGTACGCAAATTTCTGGAGTTGTACCAGGCCGTGCAGGATCTGCCGCGGCACCTGGGCCAGCATTCCGGCGGCATGGTGATTTGCCAGGGGCAACTGGATTCGGTGGTGCCGCTGGAGCCCGCCACCATGCCCGGCCGCGTGGTGGTGCAGTGGGACAAGGAAGATTGCGCGGACATGGGCATCATCAAGGTGGATTTGCTGGGGCTGGGCATGCTGGCGGCCATCGAGGAATGCCTGGTGCACATTCGCGACTCGTACGGCGAAGAGGTGGACCTGGCGCAACTTCCGGCGGACGATCCGGCGGTGTATGGCGCGCTGCAAAAAGCCGACACGATCGGCATGTTCCAGGTGGAGAGCCGTGCGCAAATGTCCTGCCTGCCACGGCTGAAGCCGGCGCGCTTCTACGACATCGTGGTGCAGGTGGCCATTATCCGGCCGGGACCCATCGTCGGCAAGATGGTGCATCCGTACTTGCGGCGGCGGCAGGGGCGGGAGCGGGCCGACTGTTTGCATCCATCGCTGGAGCCGGTGTTACAGCGGACGCTGGGCGTGCCGCTGTTTCAGGAGCAGTTGCTGCGCATCGCCATGATCGCGGCGGGATTTACCGGCGGACACGCGGAGGAGTTGCGGCGTGCCATGGGCTTCAAGCGCTCCGAAAAGCGCATGAAGGAGATCGAGACGAAACTGCGCGAGGGCATGGACCGCAATGGCATACGGGGCGCAGTGCAGGATCAGATCGTGCTGTCCATCAGTTCGTTTGCGCTGTATGGATTTCCCGAATCGCACGCCGCCAGTTTCGCGCTGATCGCCTACGCCAGCGCCTATTTGAAGTGCCATTACCTGGCGGCATTCACGGCGGCGTTGTTGAATAATCAGCCGATGGGGTTCTATCATCCGTCGATTCTGATAAAAGACGCCCAACGCCACGGTCTGCGCGTGCTGCCAGTGGATGTAACGCGGTCGGGATGGTTGTGCTCTATCGAGCGAGCGGGCGAGGGGGCGCGGGGGCGAGCGGGCGAACTGTGTTTGCGGCTGGGCTTCCGTTATGTGAGAGGGGTTCGCGAGCCCGCGGCGGAGGCCATTGTGCGGGCGCGCGCCGAGCTGCCTTTCAGCAGCGTGGACGATCTGGCGCTGCGCGTTCCCCAGTTGCGCAAAGACGAAATGAAGATGCTGGCGGAGGTGGGCGCACTGAATCCGCTGCGGGAGATCCACCGGCGCGATGCGTTGTGGATGGCTGAGCGCGCAGTGCGGCCGGTGGGTCCGCTATTGGAGCGATTGGATGCGGCCGAGGGAACCTCGCCGCTGGCGCGCATGACCCATGACGAGCGGCTGGCGGCCGATTTTCACGGCACGGGTGTGACTATCGGCCGGCATCCGATGGCCTACCGCCGCGCGCAGATGCAGGCGCTGGGAGTGACTCCGGCCGCGTATCTGGCGCGCGTTCCCAACGGCCGCCTGGTGCGCATCGCGGGATCGGTGATCGTGCGGCAGCGGCCCGGAACGGCCAAGGGATTCGTGTTCCTGAGCATGGAGGACGAAACCGGAGTGATGAACGCCATCGTCACACCCAGCACCTATGAGCGCTATAAGCTGGTAGTGGTTGGCGAGCCGTTTTTATTGATCGATGGCGTGCTGCAGAATCAGGATGGCGTGATTTCAGTGAAGGTGGGCCGGGTGGAAGCGCTGCCCGCGGGCGCCGCGGCGGAATCGCACAATTTCCATTGAGGCCCTTGGAGTTGTATGATTCTCGTATTATGATATCCATATGATCCGTTCCTGCCGGGACAAAGATGTTTCCCTATTATTGAACCGGCAGTTCAGCAGAAGGCTTCAGTCAATTGGAAAGACGGCGCGCATCCGGCTTGCTCTTCTGGATTCGGCGACTTCGCTCGAAGATCTGCGGTTACCGGGCCTTAGGCTGGAGGCGCTGAAGAGAGATCGTAAGGGTCAGTACAGCATTCGGATCAACGACCAGTTCAGGATTTGCTTTGAATGGAGTGATGGGGACGCCTACAATGTCGAGATCGTCGATTACCACTAGGACTAGGAACCGGGAGGCAGTAAATACGGTGAACCCAAGACGGAAACATTTGCCGCCCATTCATCCCGGCGAGATCTTGCAGGATGTGTTGCACGAGGCTGGTCTCACAGCCAATGCGCTGGCCATGGCCCTGCGCGTTCCCGCGAACCGGATGGGAGGCATCCTGAAGGGCCAGCGAGGAATTACGGGGGATACCGCTCTGCGGCTGGCGCGCTATTTCGGCACGTCCGCGCAGATGTGGATGAATCTCCAGGCGAAGTATGATTTGGCCGTGGCCGAAGATACAGCCGGGAAACAGATTGAACGAGAGGTCTTGCCACGGCAGGCAGCTTGAATCGCCGGCTGGCTAACTGGTTTGTTGTTTCTCCAGAACGATGGTAATGTCGAAGGCGCCTTGGGGCGTTTGCACACGATTTACGATGGTGAGAGTTTGCCCATCATCGGAGAGCGACCAAGTCTCCCGCTGGCCGATTTGCATGCCTTGTACTTCGCGATGGCTTTCGATTACCAGCTTGTCGCCGTCCCATTTCGCGGTACCGGTAACTTCCTGACCGCGGATGGTATTCTTGCATCCCCTGCCGTCGGTAGTGTATGTCAACTCGGTGGTAATCTCACGCTGCTGGCCATACTGCACAGTAACTATCTTCAGGTGGGAGTCATGATGGCTGATTTTGCGGACCATCGAATCCGGCGCAGGTAACGGAGCGAAAGTGCTCCTGCCAGGGTCCATTTTCCATTCGCCGGCGAAGTTTGGCTGCGCCGAGGCGTTATTAAAAATGCCCAGCAGCAGGGTCAAAGCCATCGCATTAATAACGCTTCTGTTTGTCTGCATCTTACTCTCCTTAGCGTGCCTTCAGCACGGCATCATACCGGCGCCCGGAACTTCCCTGGGCCGACGCCACTTCGAAAAAGTCGAAAGGACCGCTTCTTCCCAGCGAATGGCGTCCAGTACGAAACCGGAACGCCCTGGGATCCCAATTCTCCCCGACTTCCGCGATCACATCGTCCACGCCCACCGCGATATTGCGGACACATACCTTGCTGTTGGCCTGAATATAGACAGCCCGCAGCGGTTCCGTGGTGTGTGTCTGGACCAGCGTCACCAGCGCGTCTTTGCCGGTTTCGTTGGTAATCCATAACTCGCCCGCGCCGGACCTTCTCGTCCATAGTATCTCGGTTCCGTTTACCGGCATGGCCGGCGCGACTGGCGCGGATGCCACGTGGCGCCGCACATCGGGCAGAGCCAACGCGCTTTCTGGTGGGTCGGCGATACTCTTCACGGCATCCGCAACGGCAACGGGCGTGGACGAAGGCCCATCTCCTATCTTGGGCAACGCTCTCCAAAGGTTAGCCCCCTCTCCGCGCGCCCAGGCTGCCAGCGTGGTCGCGGCAGTCGATGGACCACTCATAGGGTCGATCAGCCGCGAAGGCATCAGGATGGCCGGTCTGGGCAAACTGCCCTCAATGAGCACGGAGTCCACAGTGGGAACCCGGAGGGACTTCAACATCAGCCCGCCAAAGAGCATCGGCATCAAACACGCGGCGAAAAGCTTTACGGGCCAGCTAAGCGGCAGATACACCAGCCATCCCAAGAGACTGTGCCGGGGACGCGAGCGTACGGGAGGAGCGGGGGGCTCTGGCTTTTGCGCTGGACGAGGCGGCGGGGACGGCGGTTCCCCGGGATCGTTAAACCGATGCGCGGCCTTGAGTACCAGATACGCGTCATTGATCTGCTGCAGCCGCTGCTGCGCTCTATCCCGCAATTGGGGGTCGGACTGGAAGCGGTCCGGATGCCAGACACGTACGAGGTCTTTGTAAGCTTGCCTGATCTCATCCCATGACGATTCAGGAGCTAAGCCCAATGCTCGGAGGCAGTCACCGAGGGGCATTTGGGTGCGCGGCATATTGGGGCGTGGTTATCGGGAGTTAGTCCCGACTAACTTGCCATCATAGAAGAGTGTAGGGTTCTCGCGAATACTTGGCAATGTTATCTCTGGTTATCAAGTGGGCGGCCTGGGAGGCCGCCGCAGGCCGAGGGCCTGCCCCACACAACTTACGGCGGGGACTCTGCTTTGCGCTTCTTGTATTCGGCAAAAGCCGCATCGGCTTCCGCCGTGCGATCGTGACGGCGGTACACCAACCCCAGCGAGTATAAGGCCTCAACGACCACCGGATCCAAGGTGGCTGCGGCGCGATATTCGTCTATCGCTTCATCGTCGTAGCCGCCGGCATCCAGCACGCGGCCCAAGTGATAGTGGGCCATGGAAAACCGCGGATCGTACCGCAAAGATTCGCGCAAGGCCGTCTCGGCCTCTTTCATCTCCTGCATGCGCAGCAGCAATGCTCCCAGATTGTGCGGCGGCCAGGCCGATGGCTGCGGCAATTTGCGGTTCAGATCGACCGCCTTCAAAAACGCTTCGCGGGCCTCATCCGGATGGCCCAACATGTCCAGAGCCAGACCCAGATTATCGTAGGCGCGAGACGATCCGGGGTCGAGGCGTATCACGCGGTTCAGCTTATCCACGGCCGCCTGGTAGAGGCGCTGATCGTAATCGATGCGCGCCAGCCAATAAAGATAGAGCGGACGATCCGGGTGGCCGGCATTGAGCCGCGTGAGTTGCGTGCGCGCGGCTTTGGAGTCGCCCAGATTGACCAGCGCCATGGCCCAGGTGAAGCGGTCGCGATCGTCCAGCGGGGACAGCGCGTCGGACTTGCGGAGCGAATCCGCGGCCTGCTGCATGCGGCCGTGCAGGAACTCGATGGCGCCCGCCAGGGCGCGGAGTTCGGCGGCGGGAGCCTGCCGGTCGAGGATGGCCTCCATGCGGCCGTAATCCTTGGCGGTAAACGCACGCACCAGTTCCTCGCGCTGGTCCGCAGGCAGCGGCGCATTGCGGACCCGATCCGGCAGATTGTCCGGCTGCTGGGCGAGCAACCCCGCGCAGGTCAGCAGTAGCGAACCGAGCAGGACGCGCCTCAATATGGCTTCACCTCGATGGTCCGCATCAGCAGCTCGCGGCGGCGCGAGCGCGCGGCATCCAGCGTGCGCAGGTGCGCGGCCTGTTGTTCGGCGCCGGGATCGTGCGTGAGTTGCATGACGTTCAGCAGCGTGGAGTTGGCCTGGAAGTTATCGGGATCGAGCGTTAGTGCGCGGTCGATGGCGGCGCGCGCCTCGGCGAGCTTGTCCTGGCCGACGCGCACGCGCGCGAGTTCCGTGTGCGCTTCGGCAAACAAGGGCACCAGTTGAATGGCGCGCTCCAGATGGCGCAACGCTTCGTCGTAGTTCTCCTCCATGCGGGCGACCCGGCCCAAAAAATACTCCGCGCCGGCTTCAGTCTTGGGATCTTTGACGATGCGCAGCATCTCGGTGCGGCAACGGTCGTAATCCATGGTGTCGAAGTAGGCGGCGCCTAAGGCAAAGTGGCCGCGCACGTCGTCCGGCCGCGCCGCTACGTACCGCGTGAAGTAGGTAATGGAATCGGTGGCCTGGCCGCCGCTAAGTAAGACCCCACCCATGGCGTAGTTGTACTCCGGATTTGCTGGATCGATTGCAAGGGCCTTGTCGAGCGACCGGCGGGCTTCCACCGGCAGTTCCATCTCCACCGCGACCAGTGCGAATAGAAAATGGATCCGGGCATCGTTGGGGGCCAGGTCGCGGGCGTGGCCCAGATACGTAAGGCAGCCTTCCCGATCGTGGGAGAGGTGTGCGAGGCGGGCCAGTTCGAGCAGGTGCTGCGGGTTCTTGGGATCGAGCAGGGCGACGCGCTCCAAGGTGCGGCTGGCGTCCGCAAGACGGTTTAACTGCTCGTAGGCTACGGCGAGGGACCGCAGGCTCGCGGCGGACGCCTTGCCACGCCCGTCCAGCGCCTCCACCAGCAGCACAACCAGGCTCGCCCCGCGGGCGGATGCGAGCACCGGAGAGATGGAGTTGAAATCGTCTTCGGAGAAATCCGGCGCGCGCGCCAGAGCGGCGGCGGCTTCCGCGGCCTCGGCGTTGCGTTGCAAGCCCGCCAGATCGCCGCAGCGCAGCGCCAGCAGAGCCGGGCGGGCAGCCTCTTCGGCCGGCAGTTTCTTTATCTCGCGCAAGGAATCCGCAAACTTCCCCTGCCATTCGTAGACGGTGGCCAGGGAAGCCAAAGCCTCGGTATCTGACGGCAGCGCGCGCAGCACATGCTCCCAGGCGCCGGCCGCACAAGACATGGCGGAAGCGTCCCGGTCTGTGGTGAGTTGGCAGGCGCGCGCCAAGTTCTGCCACGCGGGCGTGAGCGAGGGAGCCAGACGCACCGACAGCTCGAAATCCGCACGCGCCTCGGCCAACTCCGACCGCTGTGCGTGGAGGATGCCGCGCAGATTGATGAGTCCCGCGTCTTGGGGGTGGCGCGCCAAGGCTTCGGCCAGCAGACGCGATGCGCCGGGCTGATCCCCCTGCTCCATGGCGGCCTGGATGGACTCAATGGTCCGCTGGAGGTCCTGGGGCTGGCTGAACGAGAGCGCGGCGGTAAAAACAAGCGCGGCAGCCAGGGACGCAATTCGGCAGTGGGTCAATTTGGACTTAGAGGGCGGCCAATCTTGGCCGCAGCCGCCTTGTAGGCGGCCAGAGCCGGCTGAAAGCCGGCTGCGGGCAGAATTGCCCGCCCTCCAAACCCTACCCACGATTCGCATCGGCCCCATTGTATCCCGCCGCTGGCGAAGGTGCTAAACTATTGATTCTGAATCGCATTTGAGGCAATCTGAAACCGCCCACCGCCGGCCGGCATCCATGTAATCAGTCGCACAAAATGAGCTACGCACGCATCTCCGCCCTGCTTGCCACGCTGCCGCTGTGGGCGTCCCCCACGACGGACCTGGACCAGGCCCGCAAGCTCTATCAATACACCGATTACGAGTCTTCTCTGAAAATCCTGCAGGGCATCGAGCCCAAGGATGGCCCGGTCTACCTGTTGATCGGCCAAAACCATTACATGCAGGGCGAGTACAAGAAAGCCACGGAGATGTTGGAAAAGGCGGTGGCCGCCGAGCCGGCGAATTCAGATTACGAGCTGTGGCTGGGCCGCGCCTTCGGGCGACGGGCGGAGACCGCCAGCCCGTTCACCGCGGCGCCCAACGCCAACAAGGCCCGCCAGCATTTTGAGAGGGCCGTGCAACTCAACCCGCGCAATATGGACGCCCTCAGCGATCTGTTCGAGTATTACCTGGAAGCGCCCGGATTCATGGGCGGCGGGCTGGACAAAGCTGTCGGCATCGCCGAACGGATGGCCGCCATCGACGAGGTGGAAGGCCACTGGGCACAGGCCCGGCTGGCGGAGCGCCGCAAGGAATTCGACACCGCCGAGCACCATCTGCAACTCGCCGCGCGCATGGCGCCGCAGCAGGTTGGCCGTCTGATCGACCTGGCGAAATTCCTGGCCACACAGGGCCGGTACCAGGAAAGCGACCAGAGTTTCAAGAAGGCCGAAAAACTCGCGCCCAACAACCCGCAGGTGATCTATGCGCGCGCCGATACTTATATCCAACAGGGCCGCAACCTGGATACTGCCCGCAAGCTGCTGCAGCGTTATCTGCGGGCCCAATTGACGCCCGACGATCCGTCGCGCGCGGCGGCCGAAAAACTCCTCAAGAAAGCGTCCGGCGGGTAGCCCATGTTCCTGGGCGAAGCCCTGGCGTTCAGCATCAAAGCCCTGAAGGCCAACCCGGTGCGGTCGCTGCTCACCGGACTCGGCATGGTCATCGGCACCGCCTCTGTCATCCTGGTGGTCACCATCTCACTCACCAGCCGCGATTACATCCTGGAGCAGATTGAAGGCGTGGGGTCCAACATGATCTTCGCCTATTACGAGGCAGGCAACCAAAGCGCCACGCAGGCCGACGCCGACTTCGTGAAGATGGCCGATGTAGATGCGGTGCGCGAGCGGCTGGCCGGCCGCATCGTGGCCGCCACCGGCATCTCCAGCAACTTCGACCGCATGCTGATCGGCGGCAAGGAACACGACGTGCGCGTGAACGGTTCCGATCCGGATTACAAGACCGTGCGCAACCTGATGGTCACCTCCGGGCGCTTTCTGGATGCCGGCGATGTGGCCCTGCGGCAGAAGGTCGCCCTGCTGACGGACAAACTCGCGGAGCGCCTGTATGGCACCCGCGCCGGCGCCACGGGGCAGATCGTCAAGGTACACGGGCTGCAGTTCACCGTGATCGGGACGTTCAAGGAGCGCGTGGAGAGCTTCGGCCAATCGGAACTGTCGCAGGACACCATCCTGATCCCGTTCACCGTGCTGCGCTACTTCACCCCGGTGGAGCGCATCGACCCCATGTACGTGCAGGTGCGGTCGCCGCAGGAAGTGGAGGCGGTGACCGAATCGGTGAAGCAGATTCTCGAATCCCGGCACCGGCCGGGCGCCAATTACCACGTGGAGAA
>Ga0302324_100023105_pt1 | contig 12043 bp, 6 predicted proteins | sample Palsa_T0_1_FD_201949 | JGI IMG/M metagenome (GOLD analysis project Ga0302324, IMG submission 201949) | Peat permafrost microbial communities from Stordalen Mire near Abisko, Sweden - Palsa_T0_1 | ecosystem: Environmental > Terrestrial > Soil > Palsa > Peat permafrost | place: Sweden: Abisko...
GGAGCCAGTTCTCCTGCGGAGCGGAAATGCTGGTCAGCCTGCGGTGGCTGTCCCGCTGCATGGCGAGGACGTCGCCATTGCTGCTTCGATAGCCGTTCATATAGCAGACTTCGGAGTCGTCACAAGGCATGTACTTTTCAACCTCGCCGTTGTAACGGGTGAGGTCAAAATGCTCCAGCGGGGCGATGCGCCAGCGCAGCGTCAGATTGCTTTCGGATGCGTTGGTATCGCTCCATTTGTTGAAGGCGAGAAACGACAGCCACGCTGGGGTACGAAGTAGCACGGTGTCACCACTGCCGGCGTTGCTGATGGAGATGTGGCGCATGCCGTCATGGGAGACGAGATAGCGGTCATAGTTGTGACTGCCGCTTATACCGAACGCCACCGGCATCAGCCAGCGATTACTCGTGGCACGCTCAAAGCGAATGGGGACCGGCCCGGGGAGGTAGAAGTCGGTGTGTTTTTCAGTGAGCAAGCCGTAGCGGAGTCGAAGCTCGATACGCTCCTGCGAGGTATCGGGCGGAGAATCCGGGGTGTCGAGGGAGGACTGCTCTTCGTCCGCACTTTCGGGGTGTTCGCATTGGCGGATGAGGGCTCCTGTCGACAGTTTCAAGCCTGTCCCCGCAGTGTCGGTAAACACGATGCACGGATCGCCGACGAACTCACCCCATGGGGAACTGGTGGGTTCCAGGTCGGACTGGTAAATATCGTTGATCGGAAGATCGGGGTTGAAGACGCGCTGAAGCAGGCTTCCGGGATCGTTGTTAAGGGAAAGGTGCCAGAAGAGGATGGCAACGTCCCTGAGGAGAAGTCTCCGGAGACGGTCAGGGATAGCGGACGTTGGGGTGTAGCGCAGGGAGGTGAGACGTAGCCAGGCGATTGCAATGGCCGAGTCCCCAATGCCGGAGGCGGAGATAATTGCGACGCGGTGCTGATCGCGCAGGGAGAACGTAGAGCCCCATTTCTGGGTCGCAGAGTACATGCCAGCGTCGGTGAAGCCGATAAGCCAGGAATTTCGATCTACCGCAAGAGTAGGATGCTCTCGCTTGATCTGGGCGTATAGGAGTTCGGCGATGTAGAGATGGCGTGAGGGGTCCCAGGCGGCGGGGTCGAGGGCGGTGGCTTGGAGGATCTGGGTGTCGAGCGAGTATTTATCGCGGAGCCATTCGGCGAGGTCTTGAACGGTGTAGGGGGCGGCATGCGGGCCAAGCTGAAGCAGATAGATGCGACCGCTGCCATGGAACTGATCGGAACGGGCTACAACGCCATGATGCAAGACAGGAGCATGCGAGTGGCTGCGATTGTAGGCCCCTCTTTGCAGAGCACCCCAGGCCAGTAAGACGATAGGTCCAAACCGCAAAGCAAGCCGTATCAACGTGCCAATGCTTGGTGGCTTGCGCTGAGGTGGTGGCGGTGGCGGTGACGGTGGCGTCGATAGTGGGCTCCAGGATGCGGAGATGTAGGTACCGGCGGGCTGATCCTGTCCTTCAATCATCGCCAAGTCCTCCACCATGAGCTTCACGAGAAGTACGCTATGAAGAATCACCGTCACTATTCGTCATCGACGCCATCGCGCAGCTCTTTACCTCCGTTGCGTAGGGCGGGAGTTACTCGCGGGTGGGTGGACGTGAAAGTCGAGTTCCTTGGTCACATATGCGTGATCTCCGTGATAGTGGGTGTTTAGTACGAAGCGAATTGGCTTGTTGGTCGTCGCTCTGATCTTCGGGAGAATCTCGCGTGCGCCCCACGGAAAATTGGCATCGACAACGAGCACGTAGTCGTTGAAGATCACCCACATACAATTTGCAGGTTCGCGCTTCCTAAGAGGCTGGGGAAGAGACTGTCGAACGAAGGGCACGGCTTCAGCCGTGCCGTAAAAAGCCTGCGCTTGACGGCTTCAGCCGCTGAGGTACGCTTTTTCCTGCCATCGGCTTTTCCCCGACAGTTCAAAACGGAACTAATCGTCAGCTAAAGACCTTGACACTAAGTTAAGCGGGTATATTTACTTGCTTCGCGAAAGAATCGGAGAAACACAGGCACCTCTCGAATCGGTTTTCATTAGGGAACTGCCAGGTAAGTCCCCAAATTGCGATCTTCGAGGGCGAACGAGGTCTAAAAATGGTCAATCATCCGAGCAAAACACTTGTGCTGTATCTGCTAGCGATTTGCGCTTTCCCGGGAGGACGAGTTCTTACGCAAGCTACATCGCCCGCAGCGGATGATAGCCCTGCCCCAGGAACTGCTGCGGTGCTCCAGGGACCGAGTTTTGTTCCCGATGCGAAGTTCCAGGGTTCGACGCTTGCTGGATGGCACCCGATGGGTCAGGCAGAGTGGCAGGCGGAGAACGGCGAACTGGTCGGCAAGGGCATCGCCGGATCGGGCTGGCTGGTGCTCGATCACTCCTACCAGGACACCGGCGTTTACGCGGGGTTTCGCTGCGTTGGCGACTGCAATACGGGGATCCTCATTCGAGCAACGAAGACTGAGGGCGGAATGAGAGGTACTTTCCTTTCGATCAAAGGCAGGCAGCTTGAAGGAGAGAGCCTGACCCTGGATGCAGCAGGCAACATTGCAGACCGGGAAAAGTTGAGAGATGCTGTGGGACAAATTCGCTTCGCTCCACCCCGTCCCGATCCGATCACGCTTAAATCCTCACCTGTGATTGAAAGGTTTGAAGCGCCGCCAGGAATGAAAGTGCCTTTCAAGTTCCCTGACTTGAGCCTGCGCGTCGGAGACTGGAACGAAGTAGAAGTGTTGCTCGATGCAGACATCATGCGCGCCTATCTGAACAACGCTCCGGAACGTAATCAGTTGAGCTTGGCTACTGCGGATGATGATATGGACTCGTATGGGCCCATCGCTCTCTTCGTCGGCAAAGGCAGCGAGGTGCACTTCAAAGACGTTTCCTATAAAGACATCGGCCTCAGAAAGCAGCCTCTCGAAGAGGTAGGGAGTGGATTCCGCATGCAGCGCGTGAGTCCCTTCTACTACAACTGGACTGCCGCAGCGGCAGATTTCAATCACGACGGAAAACTTGACCTGGTGGATGGCGGTTACATCTTCTTCGGTCCGGACTTCACGACGTCGAGGGAGATGTACGCCACCCGGACCTTCAACCCTTCGACCGAGTACTCGACCTGGGTACAACATGCCGAGGACTTTACCGGCGATGGATGGACGGATGTCGTCGCCACTCACCTTGGTCTGGGCGCAGTACTCTATGTGAATCCGGGAAACGAGGCTCGCCGGTGGAAGCAATATATGATCCTGCCGTCGATGCAGAGCGAGGATTCTCTGGTCGCCGATGTGGACGGAGATGGGAAACCGGAGCTCATCTATATCGCGGATGGATACATGCGTTACGCCAAGCCTGATCCCGCCCATCCAACTGTGCCGTGGATCGTACATACCATCTCGCGGAAGGGGCCTTGGCAGGGTCACGGCATCGGGGTGGGTGACATCAACGGCGATAAACTTCCAGACATCCTGGGCGCGGATGGATGGTGGGAGCACCCTCCTCAAGGCAGTGGCGATCAGTTGTGGACGTACCATCCGGAGGCCTTCGGCCGATGGGGGCGCATCGTTCCCGGAGGAGCGACGATGGCGGTGTATGACGTGAACGGCGATGGCCTGAACGACGTAGTCACGGCTCTCGAAGCGCACGGTTTCGGGCTCGCCTGGTTTGAGCAGAAACGTGCGAAGAACGGCGATATCTCATTCGTCAGACACATGGTGATGGATGACTACCAAACAGAGAATGCCGGTGGAGTGACGTTTGCGGAATTGCATGGCGCCGGGGTTGCCGATGTGGATGGAGACGGAATTCCAGACTTCATCGTAGGCAAACGACAGTTTTCACATCTGGATGATTTACTAGACGCGGATGCTTATGCCCCTCCGTTTCTTTATTGGTATAAGACGGTTCGTGATCCCAGCGCGCCGGGCGGGGCGAAACTGGTTCCTCACTTGATCCACAACAGCTCCGGCGCTGGAGACAACGTGCTGCCCGTCGACTTGAATGGCGATGGAATCATGGATATCGTGACCGCCACCAAGCGAGGACTCTTTATATTTTGGGGGACCTCCGCGTTGGCTTCGAAGTAAGCAAGATCAACGGGGTGCTTTCGAACGAGATGGTAATAGGCCGAGGGTGTGGATCTTTTCGACGCGCAGTCTTCTGCTTTTGCACGGTTGCTCTTTGCGGTGCAGCCGTTGTCAACCAACATTCCGTGTATGCCGCCGAAGCCGAGGCGCACACTACGTGGAACGCCTACGAAGGAGGAGTGGACTCGGCTCAGTACTCTGCGCTGAAGCAAATCAATAAGTCGAATGTAAACCAGCTGCAACAGGTCTGGTTTTATTCTGCGGCAGGCGCTCACCGGTTCGAATGTAGTCCGATCATTGTAGACGGCGTGATGTATGTGATCGGAAAGAACGATAGCGTCGTCGCGCTCGACGCTGCGACCGGGCGCGAGATATGGGTCCACGACAACGGTAAGCCTCACATGATCAGCGAACGCGGCTTCACTTACTGGGAGAGTAAGGATCGCAGCGATCGCCGCCTCTTCTTTGCCACCGATAACATCCTTCATGCGGTGGACGCGCGCACCGGCAAGCTCATCGAGTCATTCGGCTATCAAGGAAATGTCGATCTGCGTGAAGGACTGGGACGCGATATTAAAAGCATTCGTGAGATCGAATCCGGCACACCGGGACGAATCTTTGAGAATTTGCTCATCCTGGGCTCCACCCCCGGCGAGGAATACGGTTCCCCTCCCGGAGATCTTCGGGCCTTCGATGTGGTCACTGGAAAGCTCGTCTGGACTTTCCATACCGTTCCTCGTCCCGGCGACATGGGTTATGAGACGTGGCCGAAAAATGCATGGATGTACATTGGGGGGACCAACGCATGGGGTGGGATAACGATTGATGAGAAGCGTGGGATAGCGTATTTCCCTACCGGTTCTCCTACCTATGACTTTTACGGCGCCGATCGCGAGGGGGCAGATCTTTACTCCGACTGCCTGCTCGCTCTGGATGCCCGTACCGGTAAGTACCTCTGGCATTTTCAGATCGTGCATCACGATCTCTGGGACTACGATCTGGCAACTGCGCCCAAGTTAGTGACCGTCAAGCAAAATGGCCGCGTCATTGACGCCGTGGTGGCGCCCGGGAAAACAGGCTTCCTTTATGTGTTCGATCGGGTTACGGGGAAGCCGGTGTGGCCCATCGAAGAACGGCCGGTCCCCAAGTCGACCATGCCCGGTGAGCATGCGTGGCCAACGCAGCCATTCCCAACGGCTCCCCCGCCGTTCGCTGTGCAGAGTTACACGGCGGACGATGTGAACCCTTATATTGCGGACCCGGCGGAGCGCGCGAGGTTGCACGATCTAATCGCGCATGCCCGTAATGAAGGCTTATTTACGCCGCCAGGATTAGAGAACGTACTTCAACCCGCGGGGAACAATGGAGGAGCAAACTGGGGAAATGCAGCGGTCGATCCGGCCACGAACGTGTTGTATGTGCAGTCGAAGAATGCGCCCGCGATCCTCAAGCTCGAAGCGAAGCGTCCCAGGATGGAAATTAAAGGTTCTCCTGAGACCAAGGGCCAGCTTCTTTATATCCAGAATTGTCAGACATGCCATACATCGGAATTGACTGGTCAGCCGCCGGCCATTCCTTCCCTGGTAGACGTTGTCTCGCGAGTGGGTGCTGAACGCATTCGGTCCATGGTAACGAATGGTGCGTCACCGATGCCTTCGTTCCCAGATTTGTCCCCTGAAGATCTGGACTCCTTGATGGCGTATCTCAGCGCCCCCGGTGCAGGGCGCGTGCCCCCAGACATCATTGCTTATCTTTCGGCTCCGCCGCTTGCCCCGGCGCCGGCCGCGCAGGACGGATCGGACGCGGTTAAGTATTGGACCGGGTACGGGTTCATCTCGTCCAAAGATGGCCTCTCCGCCGTCAAGCCACCGTGGTCGACCTTGACTGCGTACGACATGAATCACGGGACTATTAAATGGCAAATTCCTCTGGGCGGAGTGAGCGAATTGGAAGCGCAAGGCATTAACGATACCGGCGCCTACTTTCCCCAGGGTGGACCGTCGGTCACTGCGGGCGGGCTGATCTTTTCGGGCGTGGAGTCAGATTTCAAGATGCGGGCCTACGACAAAGACAGCGGCAAGGTGCTGTGGGAACAGGAGCTGCCGGCCGCTCCGCATGCAGAAGCGGCGGTCTACGAGGTTGGCGGACGGGAGTATGTGGTTCAGGCCGCATTGCCGAAGCCTATGGGCCCCAGTTATCAGTCGGCCCCGCAATCGGAGCAGCAGGCACAAGGCTATTACGTGTTCGCACTCCCTAAGCCGGGTGTAACCGCTCAGCGATAGGATGGCTCGGCGAACTACCGGGCCAAGCATCGTTCCCCTTGCACACGCTACCTAGGAAAGCGCAAGCTGCTGTTCAACCAGGGTCGCCCAGTACGCAGCGCCAGTCGAGAGCACCGCATCATTGAAGTCAAATGCCGGATGGTGCAGCATCGGATTGGGTTCGCCGGGGCGCTTCGAACCTAACATGATGTAGGCTCCCTGCTTGGCTTCCAGCATGTAGGCAAAATCCTCCGCACCCATCACCGGCTCGGCCATCTCTACGACCTGCTTTGCTCCGGCCACACTGGTTGCAGCCTCGCGAGCCAGCGCCATAGCCTTTGCGTCGTTGATGGTTGTCGGAGCGACCATGTGCATCTCCACCTCGACGCTCGTCCCATAGGCTTGCGCAATCGATTCCGCCAACCGGCGGATTCCCCGCTCGATGGTCTCGCCGGTCGCTGCATCCAGCCAACGCGCGGTTCCTTTCAACACGGCTTCACGGGGAATGGCGTTCGCCGCTACACCTGCCTGGAACGACCCGATCGTGACCACGCCGGAACGAAACGGGTCGAGCGTTCGGGAAACGATCGTCTGCAACGCGTTCACCAGGGCACTGCCGGCGACTATGGGATCGACGCCGAAGTGAGGCTGTGCGGCGTGGGCTCCCCGGCCAACCAGCGTGATCTCAAAGAAGTTGGCCGCCGCCATGATGGGCTCGTTTCGCCAGTGGAACTCGCCCTGGGGCATGGTTGGAAAATTATGCATGCCGAAGACCAGACGCATGGGGAACCGATCGAACAGGCCGCCATCCACCACTTGCTTGGCGCCGCCAATTTCCTCGGCCGGCTGGAATATCAGGTAAGCTGTGCCGCGGAACTTCCGGCTCGATGCCAGGTAGCGCGCCGCACCCAACAGCATGGTGGTATGTCCGTCGTGCCCGCAGGCGTGCATCACCCCTGGATTGGTTGATGCATAGGGTACGCCGGATTGTTCGCCAATCGGCAGGGCGTCGATATCCGCCCGCAAACCAATCGCATCGTCGCCATCGCGCCCATGAATGACCGCGACCACGCCCGTCCCGTTGAAGCTGTGTAGGGCGTCCACGCCGAACGACTTCAGCCGGTCTTGAATAACCGTGCTGGTGCGCGTTTCAGCGAAGCCGAGTTCGGGATGCGCATGCAGATCCCTGCGCCAGCCAACCATTTCTTCGTGATTGCGCTCTATTTCGTCTAGTACCGGCATCTGGAGATCTCCTGCTCACGGAATTTGATGGCAACGCGTGGATTGGCTGCTGCCAAAAACGTATCACGAGCCTGCGGGTTTCTACCTTTCCCATTGGCGAAAGAGGTATGAGATGCTGCGAGCTCCTCAGAACAGGCGCAAAGTCTGCTCGGCTGTCTCGCGCCAAGCATCTCTATTTCTACTTAAACGCGATCATTCGTGCACAAAAGGAGCAATTCGGTTCAATCGGCGGTTAGGCTTGGTTGGCTACCCTGACATCTGTCACCATTTCAGCAGTAAACCCCACAAAGACAAGGAGAACATCATGGATACCATGACCGCAGAGAAGACCTCCACGAATATCATCACCGTGAAGGACGGAACCACGATTTACTACAAGGATTGGGGCAAGGGACAGCCTGTTGTTTTCTCCCATGGCTGGCCGCTGAACGCAGACGCCTGGGACGCACAAATGATTTACCTGGGGCAGCGTGGTTTCCGTGTGATCGCACACGACCGCCGCGGCCACGGCCGCTCAGGACAAACCTGGGATGGCAACGAGATGGACACTTACGCCGACGACCTTGCGACTCTTTTCGAGACGCTGGACCTGAAAAATGCTGTGATGGTGGGTCACTCCACCGGCGGTGGTGAAGTCGCTCGCTACCTCGGCCGGCATGGTAGCAAACGAGTTTCCAAAGCTGTGCTCATCAGTGCTGTGCCGCCCATCATGGTCAAGTCTGAGAAGAATCCCGGCGGCTTGCCCATCGAGGTATTTGACGGCCTCCGCACCTCCCTCTTGAATGATCGTTCGCAGTTCTTCAGGGACCTGAGCATGCCCTTCTTCGGCTATAACCGGCCGGGAGCTAAGATTTCAGAGGGAGTACGCGAGAACTTCTGGTATCAGGGCATGCAAGGCGGCTCCAAGGCCGAGTACGACTGCATCAAGGCATTCTCAGAGACGGACTTTGACGACGACTTGAAAAAGATCGACGTTCCTACGCTGGTCATGCATGGCGATGACGATCAAATCGTGCCCTACTTGGATGCCGGAGCGCTCTCGTCCAAATTGGTAAAGAATGCGCAGCTCAAGGTCTACCCTGGTTTCCCCCACGGTATGCCAATCATTCATGCGGAGGTGCTCAACCCCGATCTGTTGGCTTTCATCCAATCGTAGGAGTATCCGCAGGGGAAAGTGTAATGCTTTTCCCTGCGGGTCTCTGGGCATACATCGGTTTGCCCCACGGGCGCATCAAAACCGCCGATGGCTGAAATCAAGCTATTGTTCGTGGACGATGACGATGCATTGCGAACGGTACTCGGAGCCGTGCTTACCCATCACGGGTTTGCGGTCACCGCAGTCAGCAGTGTTCCCGAAGCTCTGGAGTTGATCAGTACGCGGAAGTTCGACGTTCTGCTTTCCGATTTAAATATTGGTGAGCCAGGCGATGGCTTCACGGTGGTCAGCGCCATGCGCCGTGTGCAGCCTGATGCGTGCACATTCATTTTGACCGGCTATCCGGACTTGGAAACCGCTATTCAGGGTATCCGCAGCCAGGTGGACGACTACTTCTCAAAGCCTCTCCACGTTGAGCGCTTAGTGGGGGCCATCTCAGATCTGCGCAGCGGCAGGCGGCCTACCAACAAAGCGCTGCCAACGCGCAAGGTGGCGCAGGTCCTGCGCGAGCTCTCTTCTCTCATCTGCGACCGTTGGCTCCATCAGGTGATGCAGGATCCCGAACTGGCAGCGATCCCTCTGACCGAAGCAGAAAGAAGCGACCACATTCCTGAAATGATGGAGGAGCTGATCCGGCGTTTGGAGGGTCCACAGGAAGAGCTGAGCGACGTTGCGACAGACGCGGCCAGAAAACACGGTAAGTTGCGCTATCAGCAGGGCTACACCATTCCGCAGATATTGCGTGAGGCGCGCATGCTGCAACATGTGCTCACTTCCAACATTCACGAGAACCTGTTTGGCCTCGACCTCAGTACCCTGGTTGGCGACATCCTGGAGATCGGCGAGACCCTTCAGGCGGATGCGGAAATATCGATTCGGGTCTATCAGTCGCAGATTCCGCGCTCGCTGCAAACATCCTTCTCGTTGTTATACCAATCGCCATACCTGGGCGTCGCGATCGCCGACGAGAGCCGCGTCATCGACGGCAATGACGCCTTTCTGCGGATGATCGGACAGACTCGGGCCAAGCTGGCGGAGGGAAAGATCGACTGGCGTGCGATGACCCCGGAGAGGTTTCGCGCACTCGATGCCAGCGCGATGGAGCAGCTTCGCGAATTTGGTACCTGTGTCCCTTACGAAAAAGAATACATGTTGCCCGATGGTTCTTCCGTGCCGTTCCTCATCGGAGCCGTGCGCCTTGGCGCTGAGCCTTTGCAATGGTCAGCCTACGTCGTGGAGTTGACTGAACAGCGGAAACTGCAAGCTGCAGAAGAAAAAGTGCGCGCCTGGGAAGCACGATATCTGCTGATCAATCACCTGGCACATGAGCTGAACAATCCGTTAGCCGCGATGACCTTCACACTTCACCTGCTAAGCACACACCCTCATTTATCCGACGACACCCAAACACTCGTCAACGACGCGAGCGTCATGCTCGAACGGATCGCGACCACGGTAAGGCGAGTTCTCGTCGAAGTACAACAGGTCCAATAGTTCAGGATGACACGCTTTCGTGTACTCAAATTTTCGTCCGAGCACATCAATCAGTCATTGTGGCGCTTGCACAACCTTTACAAAAGAAACGCATCCTACAAAAGTGGACGGAGAAAGCGTACCGCTCCAGGCTGGGCGCTCGGGGGGGTGCCCAGCGAGATGGAAAGGCCGGCTTTAATGCGCGGCTTGTTTAGACTCTGCGGCGAGCATGGCAGCAACTTTGGCGCGGCGAATTCGTTCGCGAAGCTGCATGGTGACCGAGCGGTGACAACGAAGGCAAAGGGTTCGAATGTTATCGAGGTCGCACTCGCCGCCCCCTTCTGCTACCGGCAGAATATGATCAGCATCCCATAGACTTTTGCGGACTTGCGTTTTAAGTCCCCAATGGCGCATCAAGGCTTCGCGAGCAGACCCGCGCGAACGCTTCACCTTGCCGTGTTCCCTGATCGTGTCCACGGCACAGTGGGCGCATACTCCCCTATCTCGCTTGAAAATGTGTTCGCGCAAGTACCCGGGCTGCGAACGCAGCTTCCACTCGTGTACGCAATACTCTGAACAGAAGGTGAAGCGGCGTGCCGGCACTTCCAGCGTGCACCATCGGCACAGGCCGCGCCCATTCTGTCCGCGCGGCATCTTTTTGCGGTCGACCCATCCTCCGGTCATGATGCGAGAGGTGCTCATAGGTTTGTTGTAAATTCGTGCGCACTTCGAGCGTAAGTGCTCAAGCTCTATAATTGTTGAAAGGGTGCCGGGGGATATAACATGCGCGCGGCCTTGGTAGAAGATTTTCGCTTCCCACCGCGCTATCGGGAGACATCTCCTCCGGTTGCCAATGACGGCGAAATCGTGCTCCAGGTTCGTGCCGCCGCGCTGACCAACCTGGTACGCAGTCAGGCGAACGGATCCCACTACAGCAGTGTCACCAAGCTTCCCTTCACGCCCGGGAACGATGGCGTTGGCGTGGATGCGGACGGTGGGCGCGTCTACTTCTTTTCTGGCCGTCCGCCGTTCGGCTCCATGGCTGAGTTGAGTGTGGTTTCGCGATCCATGACGATTCCTCTCGCCCCGGATATTGACGATGCGATTGCAGCGGCACTGGGAAATCCAGGGCTCGCGACCTGGGGCGCGCTCCTCGGAAGGGCAAATTTCCAGCCTGGTGAGGGAGTTCTGATCAACGGAGCAACCGGCATCGCAGGGAAACAGGCAACCCAGGTGGCAAAATACCTGGGTGCGTCGAGGATCATTGCTACCGGCCGCGACGAACAAGCCCTCGCTCAACTGGGCGTTCTGGGCGCGAACGAGACCATCTTGCTGGGCCAGCCGGACGAGAATCTGCTGCGGAGTTTCCGCTCCGCGCTGGCAGGAGTGCAGGTTGTTCTGGACTACTTGTGGGGACCATCCGCGGAACTGATCTTGAAGGCCGCGGCCGGCCATGGATCTCCTCAAGGCGAGCCGCGCATACGTTTTGTGCAGATTGGATCGATCAGCGGGAACGCGATCACCTTGCCTGCCCAACTGCTCCGCAGCTCCGGGGTTGAGCTGGTCGGTAGCGGTCTGGGCAGCCTCTCCGCACAACAAATCCTGCAATCGCTCACCAAAATGTTCGCGGCCGTAAGCAAGGTGCACTTTGCGATTGACATCCATCCGGTCCCACTGGCCAAGGTCGAAGAAGCCTGGACATGGAAAGACGACGGACGCAGGATTGTCTTCATTCCGTAGGTAAAGCCGCGGGTTCTTTCTCGGGCTCCACTATTCTACCGGATACGGTCCTTCGGAGAATAACTGA
>Ga0302324_100023107_pt1 | contig 12042 bp, 4 predicted proteins | sample Palsa_T0_1_FD_201949 | JGI IMG/M metagenome (GOLD analysis project Ga0302324, IMG submission 201949) | Peat permafrost microbial communities from Stordalen Mire near Abisko, Sweden - Palsa_T0_1 | ecosystem: Environmental > Terrestrial > Soil > Palsa > Peat permafrost | place: Sweden: Abisko...
CTACCTGCAACTCCGCCAAACCCTCCCATCGGGTCCATCTCTCACCGTCGCGAATTTCACCCTCAAACGCGATGCCGCCGTCTTCACCTTTCACTCTGGTAGTTTCACTTTCTACGGCGAGGTCAACGGCAAGCTCACCGGGGCCGTCTTCCGCGGCGACGGCGCAATGAAGCTAGTTCCTCCCACCGACGAAGAAAAACGCAGCCTCTCGCTGCTGACCAAAACGCCCGACATCGAGGAGACCTTCCAGACTGCGGTCTTCCGTTTCACCGATGACACCGGCGACGAAATCCGCAAAGCCTCCACCGGCAAAGGTCCCGGCGACCCGTCCACCATCACCGAAGGTCAGCGTTTCGAAGAAGTCCTCCAAACCAAACTCCATTGGAACCTCGACGCCCGGCTTCTTCAGGATGTCCTCAGCCCCGCAAAAGGCGGCCTCTTCGTCGCCTGGATTCAAGGCAGGAAATATTCATCGAAGCTCCTTTTCACCCTCGATCCCCACGGCGCAGAAGGCGTCTCCCCCGAAGAAGTCAAGCTCGAAACCTGGGATGACATGAAACAAGGCGTCTGGACCGCCTTTCATCTCGAATCCGAATACGCCAACGGCCGCCCCTCCGGCAACGAAAGCAACGGCACGTTCGCCATCGAACACCAGGAGCTCGACACCACCATCGAGAAAACCGGCAAGCTCGACGGCATCGCCAAAACCACCATCCGCGCCCAGCAAGACGTGCTCGCCGTTGTTCCGCTCGCCCTCTTTCCCACGCTTCGCGCCACCGCGGCCACCGGCCCCGACGGTAAACAACTCGACTACATCCAGGAAAACAAGGAGCGCGATCCCGACTTCGCCGTCATCCTTCCCGCTCCGCTCAAGCGCGGCGAGAGCTATATACTCGCCGTCACCTACGCCGGCAAGGACGCCGTCGAAAACACCGGCGGCGGCAATTACTATCCCGTCGGCGGAGCTCGCGACCGCTGGTATCCCAACTTGCCGCAGGGCGCGCTCGGCGGCTATGCGACCTACGAGATGACCTTCCGCGTTCCCAAGGGCATCGATGTCCTCGCTACCGGAGTCCGCACCCGCCAGGTCGACGAAGGCGGACAAACCATCACCACTTGGAAGACCGACGTCCCCATCGCCGTCGCCGGCTTCAACCTCGGCCGTTTCAAAAAAGAGGAGGCGACCCTCAAAGACGGCTTCGTCGTCGACGCCTACGCCAACACCGAAACCCCCGATTTCGTCGAGCACCTCAAGAATTCAGGCATGCCCGTCGGCACCATGTCCACGCTCTCCATGCTCAAGCCCGAACTCTCCCAGGGCGAGGTCGCCGTAGAGATCTACACCGACTTCTTCGGACCGCTTTCTTACAAGAGCGTCGCGCTCACCCAGCAGACCGCCTGCAATTACGGCCAAAGCTGGCCCATGCTCGTCTATCTCCCCATCTGTGGATTCTGGGACACCACCATTCGCCACCAACTCGGTATCGACGCCGACCGCATGTACTGGAAGGTCGTCACTCCCCATGAAGTCGCCCATCAATGGTGGGGTCACACCGTCGGCTTCCAAAGCTACCGCGACCAATGGATGAGCGAGGGATTCGCCGACTTCTCCGCGTCGCTCTTCCTCCAGTTCACCAATAAGGACATGAAGGACTACCGGGAATTCTGGAAAGAGCAACGCCGTTATATCACCGAAAAGAATAATGAGGGACGCCGGCCTATCGACGTAGGCCCGCTAACCATGGGCTATCGTCTCGATAACTCCAAAGCTGGAGCGAACATCTACCGCGACCTTATCTATCCTAAGGGCGCTTACATTCTGCATATGGTCCGCATGATGATGTGGAACCGCAAAGATCAGGACACCACCTTCAAAGCAGCCATGCATGATTTCGTCGCCACCAACCGCAACCACGCCGCCACCACCGAAGACTTCAAAGCCGCCCTCGAACGCCATCTCGCCCCCGGCATGGACCTCGATCAAAACGGCAAGCTCGACTGGTTTTTCAACGAATACGTCTACGGTACCTCGCTCCCCAAATACACGCTCGAATCCGACGTGCACCCCAATGAAAAGGGCACCACGCTTCACTTCAAGTTGGCCCAGGGAAACGTCGACCCGTCCTTCAAAATGCTGGTGCCCCTCTATATCGAACTCAACGACGGCAACGTCATCAAGCTCGGCAACGCCCAAATGACCGGCAACACCACGATCGAAAAAACCGCCCAGCTACCGCCCACCGCCTCGCCCGTCAAACGAATGACGGTCAATTACTACTACGACGTCCTAAGCACAGATTGAATCAATCCCCGCTGGGCCGAGTCTGCAAAGCCGGAACCGTCCCCGGCGCAACCCTCTTGCCCACCGCGACCACCGTCATAATCCCATCGGTCAGTATCTGGTCTCCTGTAGCGTTCTTCGTGATCCTCGGCGCTCCCGGGCGCGGAACGTCGACATACCCAATGCCCGTCCCCACGAACAGCAGATCGCTCTCCACCCAATCCCGTTCCCGATCGATATGCGGATCGATCCGATGCGACCATTTCGTTCCCGCCCGCGCCCGGTCCACCGAAATATCATGCGTCGCCGCGCCCACCCAAACCTCTCGCCCCTGATAGGTCGCGGGTAGCTTCCATATCCGAACATGGTGCCGCTTCGCAAACGTATCCAGCGATTTCTGAAAAACCAGATCCGGGGGCCGTCCTTCCAGCGTCAACGACGATACCGGAGCCGTCGCATACCCGGCCTGCCGCATCGTCGCCTGCGCCGTTTTGATCGCGGAGCCCATCGTCAAGGGATCAGCCTCAAACCAGCCCGCCTCATTAAAGGCTGAAGCGATCTCCTCATGGCTGCCAATGAACATCAGGTCCGTCAAGTCCGAAGGCGTCCCATCCTTCGCCTTCGTTCGCAGCGGCGCCTGATGAACGATCGCCTGCAATTCAGGTGTTAACGGCATCACCGGCCAACCGGGCCAGTCCGCCTTTTCCTTCAACATCGACGGCCGCACCACCTGGATCTGAATGTCCGTCCCCGCCGGAAATAAAATCTCCCGCCGAATCGATAACCCATACACTGTTCGAACTGCGTTGATCGTATACCCGGCGATCGGATTGATCGCACCTACCGCCGCCATCGCCAGCCCGGCTTTCGTCGACGCATGCGGCTGAATAATTCCCAAAATCTCATTGTTCCGCACCGTCTCCCGCGAATTATCCACATCGATCACCCGCGCATACAACGGCGAAGTCTTCCCATCCGAATGCACCACATTCGAAAAATCCAATACCAGCCGCGGCCGCCAATATTTATCCGGCGCCTTCTGCGCAAACAGCACCGTCCCATTCACCTTGGTTCCAGGAGCAATCAAAAGCTCGCCCGGCTTGCACGCCAGTTGCTCCCCGTTGACGCACAACGGATAAGTAACCGTCGCCTCCATCGGATCGCCGGTCCGTGATCGGTCGCTGTACACCGGCACATCCAGCCGCACGCTCAACGTCTCGCCCGGCGACAGGTCCGACTTCATGAACTTCGCAATCCGCGTTGCCTGTTCACTGTCGCTCGATGGCTGTGTTGGGTCTTGTGCAATTGAAGCCTGCGCCGGAAACGCATCTGCATTCGGCACCGCATTCGGTCTGGTATTCGTCGAAGTCCGTCCCACCGGTGTCAAAACCCCCGGCACTCGGCAAGCGGCAAGCTCATCGATGAAGTTGAACGAGGCCACCAGAAATCCACTCGTCGCCCCGTGCTCGATCATCAAAGTCTGCATCTCGAAATTCGGCGAATACAGCAGATAGTCCAAAGCCGTGTCGTTATAAACATCCTCATGATTAATCTCGACCCCATGCTGAATGAGGTCGTCGGCAACCTCCTCATACCCGACAATCAGCTTCGGAGTCGTCGCATAGCTCGACCCGAAAATCGCCCAATGCAGCGCCGTCCGGCCATCCTTATCCGCAGGTTTCAAATCGGCCCCATCGTCAATCTGCTTCTTCGCCGTAGCCAGACGATCCAGGATCGCCTGCTCTTTCGTCTCGCGAGTCGCCGCGTAGAGGGTCTGAATCAGCGGCGAAGTGTGAGAAACATCCAGCGTAACTACCGCCGGAGCCAATTCCCCGTCGGGAATGTCCTCATCGTCGATCCCTACCGGCGAAGCTGCTTGCTGCCCACTACTGGAAGCCGAGTCCGGCGTGGGCCTTTGCGTGGCGGCAGCGTTGCCCGGTTGCTGCGCCCCAGCCCGCGTCGATGCTGCGATACCGAGACAAAGCAGCAAGCACCAGCAACCTGCTACAGCGCGACGTTTGATGTATTTCCTCTTCTCGAAATCCATTGAGTCCCTCGCCACGAAGAATCGAAGCCACCAAAGATATCTCGTCATACCTTCGTACACCGCCAGGCGATCAACGTTGCCTGCTCCTCGGGGTCGGAGTCGTGCTTCTCCCCCGGCTCTGAGGCTGCTGCTGCTCCAACTGATTTCCCCGCGCCCGCGCCTGAGAATCCCCATTCAGCTGTCCCATCGTCCCCGAACCACCAGGCGTACCCTGCGCCGAAGGCTGCGTCTGCGATCCCCCGCGTGAAGTCCGCGGCGAAGTCTGCCCAGCACCGTTCCCAGCAGACGGAGTCGTACCTCCCGCCGTCGAACCCGCCCCCGAACCTCTCGACTGCGTCCCCGTCAGTGAGTTAGTCCCACCTGAATTCTGCTTCTGTTGCGCCTTCGTCTGCGCCGCTCCCGTCGACGGATCTACCGGAGTCCAGCTCCCATTGTCATACTTGCTCCAGTTGCCGCTCGAGTCCTTCTTATAGACATTCCCATCGGCGCCCGCATACACATTGTTGTTGTTCGCATCTTTTGCCACGAAAGCGCTGTTTCCATTCACCCCCGTAACCCCCGCGCCTGCACTCCCTTTCGAAGTCTGAAAAGACCCCGCGGCCCCTTGGCTATTGGCCACATGCTGCGCCTGTGCCCAGTTATCCCCATTCGTAACCACCGAGCTACCCCACTGGCTGTATTGGTTATGTCCCTGCGAAGTAGCCGCATAAGTCCCCGTCCACGGATTGTAAGCCTGCGCATAAGTATGGCCGCCATAGGCGTTCTGCGTCGTCACCGCCCGCCCATAAGTTCCTGTCGACGGGTTATACCAGGCCGCCGTTCCAGCCGAACCATAAGGCCCATAAACCGCGCGCCCTACCCCATAGGCCCCGGTATAAGGGTTATAAACAGCCGCAACTCCATAGGTATAAGGGTAAGGATAGTAAATCGGATGCGGCCCATAGTAGATATAAGGCGGATAGTAATAACCCGTCCCATAAACCACCACCGTCCCCACCACAAACACACCCAGATAGCCGCTCGAATAACTCGTCTGCACCGTCGTCGGCGTCGGATTCGACACCACCACATAAGTCACGTTATAAACCGGCGAAGTCGGTGGAATTGTATAGATCACCGCAGGCACCGAGTCAGCTGTCTTCCACGGTCCATTCGGTGTAGTAGAAATAAACCAGACCCCCTGAAAGCAAAGGTAGTAAAGGTCCCCAACCCGAATCACCTTTTCCGCGGTATTCACCGCATAAGTCATCGTCGTCGAAGGAATAGGCTCAAACTTCGCCGGTCCGGCGTAAGCCACCTTCACCGCCGCAGCCGCCTCCGCCTTGTTCACCACTGCCGTGGTCGGTACCTGTGACAGCAAAACCGCATCGCTGGCTTCCTGTGTCCCCGGCACCGAAACCAGCACATCCGAGTAGCTATGCCCTTTCGGAATCAAAGCAAAGTCCGGCGGCAGGCTATCCCCCGCATAACTCCACGGCCCATCCACGCTCGCCGCCCGAAACCACCGTCCGGAGAGCAGAACATAAATCTGGTTATCCGGCCCACTCAGAAACACCTTGTTCTCGGTATTGGTCGCATAACTCAAGCCAGTCCCCGGAATCTTCATATAAGCCGGCTTGCCGCCAAAAACCAGTAACTCCGCCGGTTTATCCGTAAACAAAACCTTGGGTGCAACCTTACCCGTTGCCACCGGGGGTACCGCCTTCAAAACATCGTCCCAATTCTGTTTCGCCGGCAGCTTTGATATCTCTGCCGGAATCTTCAAAGTCGCAGTCCACGGCCCGACCAATTCTTTTGCCTTAAGCCATGTCTTACCGTCAAGCAGGTAGTAGTCCGATCCGTCATAAAACAGGTCCCAGTTCGTATTCACCACATACTGCAAAGTCGAACCAGAAATTGGCGTCAAGATCGGCTTCCCATCCACCAGCAGCACGATCGCAGGTACCGTGCTCACCAATATCTTCGGAGGCTCCGTATTCGCCGCCACCGAGCGCACCGGCTCGTTCAAATGCTCCAGGCTGGCAATCATGCGTGGCAACCCAATCGTCATCGTCAGTGTCGGATAAACCTCGTGCAGCCGCGCCTGAAACGCCGCTGCATGTGCCGCGTCGAGCGAAGGAAAGCGCGCGTCCAGTACTTCGATGTGACTCACATACACCGTGCGCGCGCTAACATCGGTGATCGTCTCCGCCTTCCAGGAGACCACTCCAAGAACCGGCTTTTGCCCGGGGTCGGTGATCGAAATCGCCGTATCTGCAACCAGCGCCCGGAACTTTTGCCACGCCCTCACCTGCGGCTGGTAAACAATCACATGCACACCGTTCCGGTCGAAAACTCTCGGCCATGAAGGCGTGGTGGGAGTCTTTACCTCCGTGTTGCTGCTGGTGGAAGGAACCTGTTGTCCCCCGGCTACCATCGAAACCACTGCTACGTACATCGCCAAAACGAGAACGGATGCCCCGCAAATCTTCTTCAAGTCCCTACCTCAAGCAGTAATTGATGTAGCTCGTCCTTCTTGTGCTGGATTACATGTTGCCCGGAAGAGCGCACTCCGCGTATCGAAAGCGGCAAGCCTCCGGCTGCAGCGCGAATGACTGGTGTCTTGAGCACTTATCTGACACCCGCGTTTATACCATAGCGAATGCACTCTGAGTACACATTTCCTGGCGTACTTTTCATCCCCGTGCAAAAGAAAATGCCGGAGCTGGCATAGCCAGCTCCGGCTCCTTCCTAAGTCGAGTTGCGTTAGTTGGAAACGGTGAAATCGAACAGATCGAACAAGTCCGTCAGAGCCGGAGTATTGACCGGCACATACGGGTTAGTCGCAGTGACCGGGTTCGGGAAGTTATCCCGGCTCCGGGTCGTGATCGTCGGCAGACCCCAGTTCGCTTCGATGAACTTATCGATCGAAACATGGTCCGCGTAGTCATGGGAGACATGGCCCTTCTTCGCCCATGGGGAAACGACGATCAGCGGAATACGGGTACCGTCGCCGAAGTAGTCGACCGGCTGGATGTAGCCCGAGTCATAGTAACCACCGCCTTCGTCCTCGGTGATCAGGATGGCCGTGTCCGCCCACAGCGCCGGGTTCGCCTGCACTGCATCGATGATCTTCTTCGAGAAGCCTTCAAACAGGTTCAGCTTCGAGGAAGAAGGGTGACCATCCACCAGGCCGCTCGGCTTCACGATCGAAACCGCTGGCAATGTACCGGCAGCGATGTCCGAGTAAAGGTTCGCCGTGTCCTGAATGTGCGCTGCAACCAGCGTCGGATTCGACATGATCGACGTGTCGTACTGGAACGGATTGCAGATGTTGCAATACTCGTCCGTCGCCGCGCCGGCCGCATAGTAGTTCAGTTGATAGGGATCGGGAACATAGGCGTTCCACTGGTCCCCATAGTACTTCCACGAAACATTGTTCGCGATCAGGTCGTCGCCAATGCTCGGCGTCGATGAAGGCGGAATAGTGAATGGCGTGTTGTTCGCGTTTTCGTCGGTGTAGGCGTTGTTGCCGTTGCCGAAGTATCCAGGGTTGTAGTTGTTCAGCAGGTAGTAGTGGCCCGCTTCGCAACGCGGATTGATCGGCGTCGGCAGCGACTGTAGATAGCTCACGATCGGCGCAACGCCCGGCTGGGTCGTGTCTGCGCAAGCGGTATAGGAACCGCCGCCTGAGGCCGACGATCCATAACCACCGTCGCCGTAGCCGTCTTCCACATACCAGTTATTGGTGCCTGGCTGCGGATTCGGGTTCTCGATCTCATCCACCTTGCCCGCATTCGGCGTCCCCGGCCAAACCACAACTTGGCGTGGCGGCACCGCTGCATTGCCCTTGCCGTCGCTGAACCAGATCGCGTCGGCATGACCGAACATGATGTGGTTAGCGCCCGTTCCACCATTCACAGACTGGTGGAAGTTGTCGCTCATCGAATAATTGTCGGCCAGCGTCTTGAAGAAAGGCGCATCGCCCTGCTGCACGTTATAAAAGCCCATCGACGTCGAACCTTCGCCCGTCGTATAAGCCGTCGGCGAATACTCCGTGCTGAAGTCCGCCGGCTGTTGTTTGCCATTCGTACCCGCGCCTACCGTCGTCTCGACCCAGGGGAACAAATGCGAATCGCAGCCCGAAGGATTGTCTGGCGTTATATGGGATACCGCGCAGTCGATCTGCTGCCACATCTGATAGAACCGGTGGACCGGGCTCGCCGCGTAGGAATCATACGTAAAGCTGGTCCCATTCGTCAGCTGAAACGGCCCCGGCGGCAGTGCAGCCACGTTCGCGATACGCGTATCGGGAGTGTACTTCGACAGCCCCGTGCCGCCGCTCACCAGGCCATAGTAATACTCTTCCGGAAGGCCATTTTCCGAGGCCTTCGCCAACGCCAGGCTATCGCCTGTTATATAGGACGTCTTCGGGCCGCCAACCAGCGGGGCCGGAAGAACGTATCCCGGAAACGGGTCCTTCGCCGTCGCGTCCAGCAGGAAAGCGTCCGGCGCCTTGTCGCCTGACGTCCGCTGCTCTGCCTTGTAGAAATTTGGACCAGGCGTTCCGTCCGCGTTGATAATTCCTTCGGAAAGCAGGTTGTATACCGTCTCGCCTTTCTTGGGCGGCACATAAGTTGCAAAAATATGGTCGAACGTCCGGTTTTCGCCGATGATTACGATCACATGCTTGATCGGCGTCGCGGTGTCGTTGTCCCGCGATGGCGGAGTTGGCGGCGCGGCAAGCGCATTCCCGATCGCCAGCTGGAAGATCGCGGCGGTCACTAGTCCCGTGCGCGCGGCCTGTGCGGCCGTCGACGCAACGCTTTTCAAAGTCATACATCCTCCTGAGTTGAGGCTTGAGCTTCAACCCATCAAGGAATAGCCGCCCAAAGTGAATACCAGATGAATAAACGACCTTTGTGACTTGAAGAAACCGTGAATAAAATTTGAGCCATTCAAAGATTTTCAGTTTCATCCAAACCGAATTCTGCTAAAGACGACGAATCATCGAATAGTTTGACCCGGCAAAGCCGCCTGCCCATCCGCTGGCGCAGCCTTTTCCGCCCCGCCCGCATGGTTTTCCCCTGCCCGCGGTGCGGGATCCACCCGGATCGATCCCATCATCCCCTTGTCCTCATGCTCCAGCAAATGACAGTGGTAAACGAACGTCCCCACCGTATTCGGGTCCCGGAAATCCATCCGCAACCGCACCCCCGGATACACCAGCGACCGCCCATCGAAGTAAGGGACATTCACGGTGTCCCGCAGAAAGTCCTCATTCGCCGGTCGCCCCATATAGTCCAGCAGCAGAAAATGCAGCTGGTGGATATGAAACGCATGCAGCTCGTGCGAACGGTTCTCAATAATCCAATCCTCCACCGTCCCCTGCTGCGCCACCACATTCGGCGTCTCCGCGGCCATATCGAACATCTTTGGCTCCTGACCCTCTTCCGTCAGGTAAAACTCCACCGCGCTCGTCGGGTCATTCGGGTCCAGCAGCTTCTCCGAGAAATAGAACCGCCGCACTCGCACCGGAGCCACATCCCCCAGCCATGCTTCAGTCGAGGCCGGCAGCGCCCCCGGATGAGCCTGCAGCGTCGACCGCGGCTCAGCGGCACTCGCCAAAGGCACAATCTTCGCCAGCGCACGGTTCGTATCGTTTTCGCCCCCAGGCCCGGTGTCCACCGTCCGCGTTACCAGCAGCCCCGTCACGCCCTCCGGCGGCCCCGCCACCACAAACTCCACCCGCGCCCCAGGAGGCAGCCCCACATGCGTCTGCTCGCTGACTTCCTCTTCAGCAGCAGCGGTATGCCCCATCGGCACCCCATCCATCGCCACTAATCCCAACGGCTGCGGCTTCCGGTTGAACAACACAGAAATATTCAAATAAGTAATCGCCGAAGCATTCAAAACCCGCCAAAGCTGCTTCTCGCCCGGCTTCATCTCAATCGTCGCCGGAGGATAATCCGGATAGGGAACTGGCACATAGTTAATCGAAAGGTCCTTCGCCGGCTTGCCAAATCCAGTCCCATTGTTCGCCGCGTCCCCATCCCGGTCGATCAGAAACTTCGGCACCACCGGCTCAGACTTCGACGGCGGCGCATTCGGGTTTATCAGGTCCAGATCGCGAATAATAAATACCCGCTCCGGCAACCCCGCCGCCGCCTTCTTCGCCCGCTCGATGCCCTCCACAATCAACGCCCCCGAAGCCCCGCCCAACAGCTGGTCCTTTGAAAATCCATGAATATGCGGGTGATACCAGTAAAGTCCCGGAGGCTCATCCGCCGGCACCCGAAACCGGTACTCAAACGGAGCATCCCCCGGCTGCACCGACGTCTTCATCACATCGTCCTGATGGCAAACCGGTGGAATCGTCAATCCATGAAAATGCAGGTTCGTCGATACCGCGCTCATGGTCGTCCCGCGCGTACAAGCATCGCCCGCCTGACCATGCATATCCATATGCATTTGCGAGTGGTCCATTATCGCAGCCCCGTTTGTGCTCCCAGCCGCGCCCTTGTTCGCACTGCTGCCCACATCCGTCAAAGCATTTTTCAAATGAAGAACCACCAGATCGCCCGGGCTCACCCGCAAGTTCGGAGATTCCCGCCCACCCCCATCGGTGAAGCAATATCGCCTCGAACCATCCGCCTCAGCCACATCGTTCGCTACCAGGGTCGCTTCGAGAACCCCATTCCGGCTCCGCAAATCTTCCGGCTCCGTTACCACGCTTCCCGCCTCAGGGCGCGGACACACGTCTTTCGCCACACGCTGAGCATTCAGACTTTGGCTCATGGGGGCAACACAGAAAACAACAAAAGCCAGACGTAAAAACTTCTTCATCAAAAGGAACTCCCCGGACTCATTCACCAAACCTCAAGTTCCGGCAACCTGATCGAACAGGCTTCAACCAGTCTTAGCCATCCACATTAACGTAGGGTGAACGCCAATCCCGTGGTACCCGAACCTATCCGGGTGCCCCATGTCTCGCTTTTGAGACATGGGAGGCGTCCTCAACCAATCCAGGTGCCCCGAGCCTGCCCTGAGCTTGTCGAAGGGTACGCGAACGGGGTCCCCGGCGAGCCGCTTTTGCTCGCTGGGGTGTGGAAGCTTACCTGGGTTTCTTCCCCCCGAACCAATCCTGGGTGAGAGGATCAACTGCTTCGGCTCGAAGCTAGAGGCCCTGCATCCGGTGTCCCCAGCATTCCGGCGCCTCGTTTCCGACACAACTTGCGACAACGAACAATTCCGCGCGTCCCCATCACAATTTTTCTTGTAACGAAAGTCGTTCCGGTTCACCATGTCCTGTCACCCACGCGAGCGCACCGGCGGTTGCCAAACTCCGCAATCGGAAATCGCTCTCCCCGGCACTCCCGAACGATTGGCCTCGACCAGGCCGCGACCGCAACATTCACGCCTAAAGCATTTTCCGTATAGGTGTAGACCAACGAAACAACTCTCGGCTGGCATTTTCCTTAAGAAAAGGCCAAAATAGCCTCCGTTAGAAAGTTCACAGTAATACGGGAAATGCAATAGGAGAACCGAACATGATAGTCCGCAAGTCTATGCTGTTCACCCTCGCGGCGCTCCTCATTGCGCCCATCGCCTCCCCGCAAACCACCCCCCTAGCCGCGTCCGCCCCCACCGCCGTCCCCTCGCTCGTCCCCTATTCCGGCGCGGCCATTGCCCCCGACGGCAAAGCCCTCACCGGTGAAACCACCATCACCTTCCA
>Ga0302324_100023108_pt1 | contig 12042 bp, 13 predicted proteins | sample Palsa_T0_1_FD_201949 | JGI IMG/M metagenome (GOLD analysis project Ga0302324, IMG submission 201949) | Peat permafrost microbial communities from Stordalen Mire near Abisko, Sweden - Palsa_T0_1 | ecosystem: Environmental > Terrestrial > Soil > Palsa > Peat permafrost | place: Sweden: Abisko...
CGAGCGCGCGGCGCTGCGCATGAAGACCCTGAGCGGGCTCGACGTGGTCGCGGCCCGGCTCGGCCCGGTGTTCGGGCGCTGGGAGCGCCAGACCCCGTTCCGCGACACCATGAGCCCGCAATTCCAAACCCTGGTGCAGGCGCTCGAGCAGCCGGGCAGCGACATCGTGCTGCCGCGGCCGGGCCTGCGCGACTGGGTCTATGCGCGCGACGTCGCCCAGGGGGTGCTGCTGCTGCTCGATGCGCCCAAGCTCAACCACCCGGTCTACAATGTCGGCTCGGGTTTCCGCTGGACCGTCGAGGACTGGTGCCGCCGGCTCGCCACGCGCCATCCCGGCCTGGCGCACCGCCTGTCGAGCGATCCGGCCGAAGCCACGGTCGATCTGCACGCGCCGCTCGATCGCGGGCCGCTGTCGATCGACCGGTTGAACCAGGAGCTCGGCTACCGGCCGCGCTACGACCTCGACGCCGCCTTCGCCGATCTGATGGCCTGGCTCGACGCGTGACCGTCCGCGGCGCCGATGTCGATATCGTCGTGGTCGGAGCGGGCGCGGCCGGGCTGGCGGCCGGCCGGCGGCTGCACGACAGCGGCGCGTCCGTGCTGGTGCTCGAGGCGCGCGAGCGCGTCGGCGGCCGCGCCTGGACGATCGACAGCCGGCTCGGCAAGGCGATCGATCTGGGCTGCGAGTGGCTGCATTCGGCCGACCGCAATCCGTGGACCGCGATCGCGCGCGCGCTTGGCCGCGCGATCGACGAGCGCCTGCCGGACTGGTCGACCCGCATCCGCCGCGCGCGCGTCGCGCCGGGCGACGAGACGGACTGGCTGGCCGCGCGCGCCGCGTTCTACGACACGCTCGAGCAGGCGGCCGCCGAGGGGCCCGACCGGCCGGCGGCCGAGCTGCTGCCGCGCGGCGGGCGCTGGAACGCCATGCTGGATGCGATCAGCACGTGGGCCAACGGCACCGAGCTGGCGCGCGTCTCGATCCACGACCTCGCGCGCTACGACGACAGCGGGATCAACTGGCGCCCGCTCGACGGCTACGGCGCGCTGATCGCGCAGCACGGCGAAGGCGTGCCGGTGCGGCTCGCCGCGCCAGTCAGCGCGATCGATCATCGCGGCGCCGCGATCGCGCTCGAGACTCCGGCCGGCTCCGTGCGCGCGCGCGCCGCGATCGTGACGCTGCCGACCGCGCTGCTCGCCGCCGGCGAGCCGCGCTTCGTGCCGGCGCTGCCCGCGAAGCAGGCGGCCGCCGCGGGGCTGCCGCTCGGGCTCGCGAACAAGCTGTTCCTCGAGCTCGTCGACGGCGCCGCCGATCGGTCGACCGATACGCATCTGATCGGCAAGACCGACCGCACCGAGACTGGCAGCTACCAGCTGCGCCCGCACGGCTGGCCGATGGTCCAAGGCTATTTCGGCGGCAAGTTCGCCGCCGAGCTCGAGCGCGCCGGCCCCGAAGCCATGACGGCGTTCGCGATCGACGAGCTCGCCGGGCTGCTCGGCGACGGCATTCGGCCACGCCTGCGCTACCTCGCCTCGTCGGCCTGGGACGGCGACCGGTTCGCGCGCGGTGGCTACTCGGCGGCGCTGCCCGGCCATGCCGAGGCGCGCGCCAGTCTCGCCGCGCCGGTCGACGACCGCCTGTTCTTCGCCGGCGAAGCCTGCTCGGCCCGTGATTTCTCGACCGCGCACGGCGCGTACCTGACCGGAATCGCTGCCGCCGACCAGGCGCTCGAGGCGCTGGGAAGGCACGATGCTTGAGCCTCCCAAATCGTCATGCTTGGCCTTGTGCCAAGCATCCACGTCGGGCCGTCGCTCGCGGGTAGGCGAGTGAAACAACCCATGGCCGAGTCGGGCGCCACACGTTCGTCGCTTCGTCGACGTGGATGTTCGGCACAAGGCCGAGCATGACGAGGTTTTTGATTCCGGCGGGCGCGAGGCGGGTGGCGCCTGAGGCGTGCCGACGCGCGACCGTCAGGCCGGCGCGTGGCCCAGGCAGCATTTCTTGAACTTCTTGCCGCTGCCGCACGGGCAGGGATCGTTCCGGCCGACATCCTTGTAGGGATTGATCGCCGGCCCATCCTCGAACGGGTCGAAGTGCGTCAGATCGTCGTCGTCGGCTGCGTCGTCTTCGGTTTCCTCGGACTCCGAAAAGGCGGCCCATCGCGACAGCTTGTCGATGACGTCGTCGAGCGGCCCGATGCCCTCGCGCTGGAAGCTCGCGAGCGCATCAATATCGCCCAGCGCCTCGTCTCGGATGTCGTGGAGCTCGTCCGCGTCGCCCCATTCCGGCGGAATCAGGCCGCGCGCGAACGCAGCCTCGATCTGCGGGGTCATTGAGTCGAGCCGCAACAAGACGATCACGAAAGCCCACCAGTACCATAGGGAAAATTCCTCCTGCGGCAGCACGCTGTCGTGGAGCTGCTGCAGCCAAGCCGTCATGGCGTCTTGGGCGATACGGCCGCAAGCCGTCAGATAGCCCATGGCCTGCAGCGCCTCGGCGCGCACGAACTCGTCGGCCTCGGAGTCTTCGACCAGCTGTTGGAGAGTGCCGGGATCGCCATCATAGGTGCCGATCAGGATCCCGCGCAGGTTCTCCGTGATGCCGTCGCCCAGAACCTCCTCGATGGTTTCGCCATCGTGGGCGAGTCGGCAGACTGGTGCGAAGGCGCGCGTCTCGCGGCGCTCGCCCAGCATGTGGAGGATGAAGAACAGCGCGTTCTCGGCGTGCTCGGAGCAGTCCTCGCCGTCCAGGTAGCGCGTCAGCACCCCGAGCAGCGCCGGCGCGACGGACTCCCAATCGTCGCGGCAGCCGAGCATGGCCGCAACCGGCAGATTCCCGCCGGCGGTCGCGAAGGCTTGGATGATTTCGTCGGCATCCATGGCGTCACCTCCCGCTGCGAAGCGGCGACACTAGCAAACCGCGGCCGCCGTCTAAACCCCGAGATAGCGGTGCTGCAGCGCCGGGTCGGCGCGCAGCGCGGCGGAATTGCCGGTCCATGCCACGCGGCCCTTCTCGATGATGTAGTGGCGCTCGGCGATGCGGGTCAGCGCCTCGACGTTCTTGTCGATCACCAGGATCGCCAGGCCGAGCGCCTTGAGGCGCGCCAGGCAGCGCCAGATCTCCTGGCGGATCAGCGGCGCCAGGCCCTCGGTCGCCTCGTCGAGGATCAGGAGCTTGGGGTTGGTCATCAGCGCGCGCCCGACCGCCAGCATCTGCTGCTCGCCGCCCGACAGCTGGCTGCCCATGTTGTCGAGCCGCTGGCCGAGCGCCGGGAACAGCTCGATGATGCGCGCGAAGTCCCAGGGCAGCGCCGCGCCGGCGCGGTTGGCGGCGGTCGCGACCAAATTCTCGCGCACCGTCAGGTTGGGGAAGATCTGTCGACCCTCCGGCACCAGCCCGATGCCGGCCTGCGCAACGCGATAGGACGGCGCGCCGAAGATCGGCTTGCCGTCGAACATGATGGTGCCGGCGCGCGGCCGCACCAGCCCCATGACGGACTGCACGGTCGTGGTCTTGCCCATGCCGTTGCGGCCGAGCAGGGTGACGACCTCGCCGCGGCCGATCTCGAGCGCCATGCCGAACAGCACCTGCGAGTCGCCGTAGCAGGTCTCGAGCCCTTCGACGGTCAGCATGATGCGCCGGCGGCCTCCGGCATCGCGTCGCCCAGATAAGCCTGGCGCACCGCCGGGTCGGCGCGGATCTCGGCCGGCGTGCCGGTCGCGATCGCGCGGCCCCGGACCAGCACGGTGATGCGGTCGGCGAGCGCGAACACGGCATCCATGTCGTGCTCGACCAGCAGCACGGTGTGCGCGCCCTTGAGGCCGCCGATCAACCTCACCATGCGCTCGGAATCCTCGGTGCCCATGCCGGCCATCGGTTCGTCGAGCAGCAGCAGCTTGGGGTCGGTCGCCAGCGCCATCGCGAGCTCGAGCTGGCGCTGCTCGCCGTGGGCCAGGTGACCGGCCAGGTGGTGCGCGCGCGACTCCAGGTCGACCCGCGCGAGCGCCGCGTGCGCCGGCTCGCGCAACGCCGCCTCGGACGATGCCGGGCGCCACATGCCGAAACTGTGGCCTCGGTGGGCCTGAACCGCCAGCGCGACATTGTCGAGCGCGCTCATGTCGCGGAACACCGAAGTGATCTGGAACGAGCGCGCGATGCCGCGCGCGGCGCGCTGATGCGGCTGGAGCCGCGTGACGTCCGCGCCGGCGAAGCGGATCGTGCCGGCATCCGGTTTGAGCTCGCCCTGGAGCTGGGCGACCAGAGTGGTCTTGCCGGCACCGTTGGGCCCGATCACGGCGTGGATCTCGCCGGCCGCGATCTGGAGATCCAGATCGTCGGTTGCGAGCAGGCCGCCGAAGCGCTTGCGCAGCCCAGCGACCGCGAGCAGAGTCTCAATCATCGCGCGGCATCATGGGACAGGTCCGAGCAGCCCGTAGATGCCGCGCCGGGCGAACAGCACGATCAGGATCAGGATCGGGCCGAGATAGAGCTGCCAATGCTCGGTGTAGCTCGACAGCAGCTCCTCGAGCAGGAGCAGCGCGAAGGCGCCGAAGATCGGACCGATCAGACTGCCCACGCCGCCGAGGATCACCATCACCATGAGATCGCCCGAGCGCGTCCAGTGCATGTAGGCCGGGCTGACGAAATTGGTCAGGTTGGCGAGCAGCACGCCGGCGACGCCGCATATCGTGCCCGCGATCGCGAACGCGGCCAGGCGGTAGCGCAGCAGCGGAAAGCCGAGCGCGCTCATGCGCCGCGGGTTCGACTTGGCGCCGCGGATCACCATGCCGAAGCGCGACGCGACCAGCCGCCGGCCGAGATACAGAAAGAGCAGCAGCAGCGCCAGCGCGACGTAATAAAGCGTCGTGTTGCTCGACAGATCGATCGGCCCGCCGAGCCGGCTGCGGAGATCGATCGTCAGCCCGTCGTCGCCGCCATAGCTCTTCAGGCTGATGGCGAGGAAATACAGCATCTGCGCGAACGCCAACGTGATCATGATGAAATAGACGCCGCTGGTGCGCAGCGACACCAGACCGACCAGCGCGGCGACTGCGGCCGAGCCCAGGATCGCCGCCGGCCATTGGATCCAAGCCGCATTGATGCCGTAGAACGCGAAGATCCCGACCGCATAGGCGCCGATGCCGAGATAGGCGGCATGTCCGAAGCTCACCATCGCGCCGTAGCCCAGGATCAGGTCGAGGCTGAGCGCCGCGATCGCGAAGATCACCATGCGGGTGACCAGGGTCAAATAGAACGGCTGGTCGGCCAGCGCGACCAGCCCGGGCAGCGCGATCAGGAGCGCCAACCCGCCATAGAGCACGACCGGGCGGGCGGCCTCGCGGCCGGCGCGCATCATGCGCCGCGCGCCGGGAACAGGCCTTGGGGCCGGAAGGCGAGCACCAACGCCATCACGACATAGATCAGCATCGAGGCGAGCGCCGGGCCGACCGCGTTGGCGATCGATGGGTTGAACGCGGCGCGCAGCAACCCGGGCAGGAAGCTGCGCCCCATCGTGTCGATCACGCCGATCAGGACGGCGGCCAGGAAGGCGCCGCGGATCGAGCCGATGCCGCCGATCACGATCACGACGAAGGTCAGGATCAGGATAGGCTCGCCCATGCCGGATTCGACCGACAGGATCGGGCCGGCCATCAGCCCGGCGACCCCGGCGAGCGCGGCGCCCAGCCCGAACACTGCGGTATAGAGCAGCTTCACGTCGATGCCGAGCGCGCCGACCATCGCGCGATTGCTGGCGCCGGCGCGGATCAGCATGCCGATGCGCGTGCGTGCGATCAGGACATAGAGGAACAGCGCAACCGCGAGCCCGACCGCGATGATGGCGAAGCGGTAGCTCGGATACGAGATGCCGAGCGGCAGCTCGACCTGGCCGGACAGGAAGTCCGGCGGCGTGACGAACAGCGCGCTCGGCCCCCAGATCACGCGCACGGCCTCGTTGAAGAACAGGATCAGGCCGAAGGTCGCGAGCACCTGGTCGAGATGCTCGCGCTCGTAGAGCGTACGCAGCACGATGATCTCGACCGCCACGCCGACCAGCAGGGTCGCCGGGATCGCGAGCAGAGCGGCGAGCAGGAACGAGCCGGTGCAGCCCTGGAACCACGCCGCCAGATAGGCGCCGACCATGTAGAGCGAGCCGTGCGCCAGGTTGATCAGGTTCATGATACCGAACACGAGCGTCAGCCCGGCCGCCATCAGGAACAGCATGATGCCGAGCTGCAGCCCGTTCAGCGCCTGGAAGGCCAGGAGCTGCGGATCGATCACTTCAGCGGGCAGTCCTTGGCGTAGGCGTCGGCCAAGTCGGTGATCAGCGTGCCGCGGTTGAGCTCCAGCAGCTTGCCGTCCTCGCGCACCACCTCGTAGAGGTAGTAGCTCTGGATCGGAAAGCCGTTGTTGTTGAAGCGGAACGGCCCGCGCACCGACTTGAAGTCGGCCTTCTTGAAGGCCGCGCGTAACCCGTCCTTGTCGGACAGATTGCCGTGAACCGCCTTGATCGCCGCGTCGATCATCTGCGCCGCATCATAGGCCTGCGCCGCGTAGGTCGCCGGCTCGTAATTGTATTTCTTGCGGAAGTCGGCGACGAAGCGTTCGTTCGCCGGGTTCTTGAGATCGACCGTCCAGGACGCCGTGCCGAACATGCCGATCGCCGCGTCGCCCTGCGCCGCCACGGTGGTGGCGTCGACCGTGAAGGTGGAATAGAGCGGGATCGTCTTGACGAGCCCCGCCTGGGCATACTGCTTGACGAAGTTGATCCCCATGCCGCCCGGATAGAACACGTAGAGCGCATCGGGCTTGGCCGAGCGCAAGGTCGCGATCTCGGCCGAGTAGTCCGGCTGATTCACCGCCGTGTAGACCTCGTCGACGATCTCGCCCCGGAAGAAGCGCTTGAAGCCGCTGATCGCGTCTTTGCCGGCCTGATAGTTGGGCGCCATCAGATAGACGCGCTTGACGCCCTTATCCTGCAGGTACTTGCCCATCGCCGCGTGCGGGTCGTCGTTCTGCCATGAGCTCGAGAAGAAGAACGGCGAGCATCGCGCGCCGGCGATCGGCGACGGTCCGGAGTTCGCGCCGATCAGGAACGTCTTGCTGTCGATCACGGGCTGGTAGATCGCCATCATGACGTTGGCGAACACGATCCCGGTGATGAAATCGACCTTGTCGCGCTGGAGCAGCTTTTGCGCCGCCTGCAGCCCGACGTCGGGCTTCAGCTGATCGTCCTCCTTGATGACCTCGGGGATCAGCCCGCCGAGCTTTCCGCCGACATCGTCGATGCCGAGCATGAAGCCGTCGTAGAGATGCTGGCCGAGCGTGCCGGCCGGCCCCGAGAACGTCGCGATGAAGCCGATCTTGACCGACTGCGCGGCCGCCGGCATCGCCAACAACGCCGCCGCCGCCGCCAACAGCATTTTTCTCATGATTGCCCCCTGTACGCCTACGCGCGTTCGCCTCAGCCGAGCTTCACCAGCACGTCGTCGCCCTCGAGCTTGACCGGAAACACGTCGATATCCTTGGTGACCGGCGCGCCGAGCGCCTTGCCGGTCTTGACCTCGAAGCGACCGGCATGCAGCGGACATTCGATGATGCCGTCCTCGAGATAGCCGTCCGACAGGCAGGCATAGGCATGGGTGCAAATATTGTCGGTGGCGTAGATCTCGCCGCCGACCAGATAGACCGCGATCTGCTTGTCGCCGACCGAGGCGCCCAGAACCTCGCCCTCGGCGAGCCCGCTCTTGCGCGCGACCTTGTGCCAACCATCCGCCATCGATCCGCCTTCCCTTGCTCAAACTCGCCCCTAGTACCGATTTTCTTAGAAAGTCGGTACTAGGATTCAAAACTCGTGGCCGATTCACGCGACAAGTCCGCGATCCGCTGGGATCGCGGACTTGCGCGATCGGACACTATGCGCGCCGAGCATGCCCGGTTTCGCGGTCGGCGCTCAAGTTTCTTTGGCGATCTGGGCCAACTGCACCGTCGGGTCGGCCAGGCGGGCCGGGTCGGGCCGGGCGGCCTTGGCGATCAGGAGCTGGAGCGGCCGCATGTCGCGGCCCTGGTTGACGGTCACGCCGCCGACCACCACGCCGTCGAGCAGCTGGATCAGCGTGAACTTGTCGGCGCCGCCGCGGCGCACCGTGCGGTCGGCGGCGCGCGGCAACCCGGCGACCTGCAAATTGACGTCGTACTGGTCCGACCACATCCATGGCACCTCGTCATAGGGCGCCGCGCCGCCGGCGATCACCTGGGCGACCGCGCGCGGCTGGTTCTCGGCGCAGCGCCAGGCCTCGAGCCGCTGATGCCGGCCGAGCACCGGATGAAAGCTGCGCGCGACGTCGCCGATCGCGAAGATCGCCGGGTCGGCGGTGCGGCCGAGCGCGTCGGTCAGCACGCCGTCCTCGACCGCCAGCCCGGCCGCCTCGGCGAGCTCGCTGTTGGGCTGGATGCCGATGCCGGCGACGATCGCGTCGGCTTCGACGAGGCTGCCGTCGGCCAGCGCGAGCACCGCGCCGGCTTCGGTGTCGCGGATCTCGCGCAGGCTCGCGCCCATGCGCATGTCGACGCCGCGGCCCCGGTGCAGCGCGAGGAACCACTCGCCGACCGCGCGCTCGACCACCCGGCCGAGCGGCGCCGGCGCCAGCTCGAGCACGGTCACGTCAGCGCCCAGACTGCGCGCGCTCGCCGCGACCTCGAGCCCGATCACCCCGGCGCCGATCACGGTCAGGCGCTTGCCCGGCCTCAGCAGCGTCCGCAGCGCCTTGGTGTCCTCGATGTCGCGCAGATAACGCAGGCGCGGCGACTCGGCGCCCGGCACGACGAGGCGGCGCGGCCGGCCGCCGGTCGCCAGCACCAGGGTCGCGTAGCCGAGCGACGTGCCGTCGGCGAGCCGGACCTGCCGTGCCGCGCGGTCGAGCGCGATGGCGCGCACGCCCAGATGCAGGGTGATGCCGTGCTCGGCCCAGTAGGTTGCCGGCTGGATGAAGGTCGATTCGGGCGCGACCTTGCCGGTCAGCAGATCCTTCGACAGCGGCGGCCGCTCGTAGGGCGGATAGGCCTCCTCGCCGACCAGATGGATCGGCGCCGCGACCCCGGCCGCGCGCAGCGCCTCCGCCATCCGCCCGCCGGCATGGCCGGCCCCTACGATCACGATCTCGTTCGAGGTCATGGGGCTATTCCTAGAGCAGGTTTCATCCTGGTAGAACCGCTCAATTTTATCCGTCACCCGCGGGTCCATACGCGGCGGCGCCCCCCATGATGGCTGGGTCAAGCCCGGCCATGACGGATAAAGCGATGTGATGCGGGCAGTTCGCCATGCGCGGTTTCCCGGATCGGCGGCGGCTGGCATCATCTGCGCTCGATCATGGAGAAGGAGGCCCAGCCATGCCGCGCACGCCGATCATTCCGAAGGGCTCGGCGCCCTCGCTCGCGCCCTATTCGCCCGGCGTCAAGGCCGGCAACACCGTCTATGTGTCGGGCGTGCTCGCGCTCGACACCGCCGGCAAGCTGGTCGGTGCCGGCGACGTCAAGGCGCAGACCCGCCACGTGCTCGACAGCATCAAGGCGGTGGTCGAGGCGGCCGGCGGCAGCCTCGACGACGTGGTCTACAACGCGATCTTCCTCAAGGACCTGGCCGACTACGCCAAGATGAACGAGATCTATGCGAGTTATTTTCCGAGCAGCCCGCCGGCGCGCTACTGCATCCGCGCCGATCTCGTGAAGCCGGAATTCCTGGTCGAGATCTCGTCGATCGCCCAGCTCGGCTGAGCGCAGCTCAGATCTCGTCGCCGCGCAGATCGAAGAACAGCGCCAGCGCCATCACCATGTCGACCTGCTGGCCGTCGCTCGCCAGCGGCAGGCGGAGGCCTTCGATCTCGGCGCATTTCTTGTCGTAGCTGACGCGCGGCGGGCCGCGGCGCCAGGTGGGCCGGCGCTCGACGACGGTGATGCGGTAGTCGTCGAGCAGTGCCGGCAGGTTCGGGTCGCCGTGATGCACCTCGTCGAGCCAGCGGCCGGTGAAGCTGTGGCCGATCACGCGGTCGATCTTCGAGCCGATCAGCCGATAGCGCAGGCGGAACGGCGCGGTCTGCACCTCCAGCAGGCGCAGGCCGGACAGCAGCCGAGGCACCTGCTCGGGGTCGAAATGCTGGCGGCCGGGCAGCCCCGCCGCCGGGTGGATGCTGCGCCAGTAGTCGTAGAGCTGGCGAGTCTTCGGATGGAATGCCGTGCGGTCGATCACTCGCGGCCTATTGCGTGACGGTGCCGAGGGCACGGATGCACGGTTATGCACCCGCGGCGCCGGACGATCAACGATCGGGCGCGGTCGTCCACCGCCAAGGGCCTCGGGTCAATCGGCCGGAACCTCGGCGCCGCCAGGTTTCCAGGCGGCGGCCAGCCGCTGTACGCGGGCGAGCTCGAGCGGCGCGAGCTTGGCGGCGGCGTCGTCGCGGGCGTGCGCCACCTTGTCGCGCAGCACCTTCATGTCCGGTGATAGCTTTGCGGCCGCGAGGTCGAGCCAGAAATAGCCAGCGCTGTTGTTTTGCGCGGTGCCCCGGCCGGCAAGATATTGCATTCCAAGATTGGCCTGCGCGAGCGCCCAACCTTGGTCGGCAGCGAGCCGGAACAGGCGCGTGGCCTCCGCCTGATCGGCCGCAACGCCGCGCCCGCGGACGTACATCGAGCCCAGACTGGTCAGGCCCGCGGCGTTCTTCTGATCGGCGGCCGCACGATACCATTTCACAGCCTCGGCAAAATCCTGTGGCATGCCGAGTCCCTGCTCGTAGAGTTGCCCGAGCTTGGTCTGCGCTGTGCCGTCGCCGCGGTCCGCGCCGAGCCGATACCATTTCGCGGCCTCGCTCGGATCCTTCGCGACCCCGTCGCCCGCGGCGTAGATCTGGCCGACATTGGCTGCGCCCGCCGCGCTGCCTCGATCGGAGGCCTGACGGAACCACTTGAGCGCTTCCTGGTAATTCGGCGGCTTCGCCCTCGCATAGAAGATGCCAAGCTTGACCTGGGCATCGACGTCGTCTGCCCGTGCCTTGGCAAGGAGATCGGCCGGTACGGATACGGCGGCATTCGCCCCTGCTGGCGGGGGCCCCGGCAGGATGATCACGCGGGGGGCGGCCGGCGGGGCGGCCGGTTGGGCAAATGGATCCGGCACCTGGATGTCCCGCGCTGCGGCCGGCGGCAGCATCGCGCCCGCGAGCAGCAGCACGGTCACGATGCGGCAGGGCAGATGACGGGCGCGCATGTCCGATCTCGACGCGACGCAGGAGAGACCCGGGGGGCTCTGGTTGCAGACCCCCCGGGTCGTTCGCTTCGATAAAATATTGCTCGAATTCCCGCACGGGCGCAATCGCGTTGACCGCGGCTGAAGCGGGGCTCGATCGCCGCGCGAACGACAAGGCCCACGTGGTTCGCCGCGGGCGGGCGCTGACCGTCGGCTGCAAAAAATTCCGGCCGCGGCGACCCTGGGCCGCGGCCGGCAGTTGGCCTGCTGGTCGGACCGATCGCCGCGCGGCTAGTCCGTCACCGTGATGACGCCCTGGAGGTCTTCGTGGCCGTCGCCGCAGAAGATGTCGCAGTGGAACACGAACTGGCCTGTCTTGGTCGGGGTCACGTGCACCGTTACGGTCTCGTCCGGCTTGACGTCGACGCGCACACCGAGGTCGGGCAGGTCGAAGCCGTGGAGCCGGTCGAGCGAGGTCAGCTCGAGACGCACCGGCTCGCCTTTCTTGAGCGTGATCTCGGACGGTATGTACTCGAACTTCTTGACCGCGATCTCGACCACGCGCTCGTTGCCCGCCGGCGCGCCGCGAACCGCGGCGCCGAACGCCCCGGCCATCACCAGGCCGGCAGCGCCGAGCAGCGTTTGCCTGAGGTTCTTGCGCATGGCTCAGGCTTTGACGACCGGCTCTTGATAGATCTCGAAGCCGCCCTTCTTCTCGGCCTCGACGGTGCGGAAGCCGAGGCCCTTGAAGGGCGCCTCGGGATTCCACAGCACCGGCTCACGCTTCGGCTGCGAGCCGGGCGCCGGC
>Ga0302324_100023111_pt1 | contig 12041 bp, 10 predicted proteins | sample Palsa_T0_1_FD_201949 | JGI IMG/M metagenome (GOLD analysis project Ga0302324, IMG submission 201949) | Peat permafrost microbial communities from Stordalen Mire near Abisko, Sweden - Palsa_T0_1 | ecosystem: Environmental > Terrestrial > Soil > Palsa > Peat permafrost | place: Sweden: Abisko...
CATCTCAACAGAATATGCCAACAGATGATCGGACAGATGACTGCGCCTTCGGCGCGATGATGTCGCTCGTCCTCGGCCGAGGTTCAGAAAACTACGTTTTCAGATGATCGCCGACATCGTGACCGACGCAGCCAATATTTCGCTGACCGGTGCGGGCGCGCAAATCATCGATTTCGCCGGTCAAAACGTGCTGACCAATCTGGCCACCATTACCAGCGCGGGCAGTCTCACGCTGGGGACCTCGTGGGGCACCTTCACCACTACCGGCAGCTTCACTAATAACGGGACTCTCTCGGTGGGCGCGGGCGACAAGGTCATCGTGGATTCTTCCGACAGCCTCACCAATTTTTCGGGCACGACTCTGACTGGCGGCACTTACAAAATCACCGGCCTGTTGGAGTTCGCCGGCGCCAATATCGTCACCAATGACGCCAGCATCACGCTGACCGGCCCTAACTCCAAGATCGACAGCAGCACTGGGGCCAACGGGCTGGCCAACTTTGCCGTCAACGACGCCGGGGCTAAGTTCACGCTGGGCAGCAGCCGCAGCTTCACCACGGCCGGCAACTTCACCAACAAGGGCTTACTGTCGGTGGGCGCGGGCGACACCTTCGAGGTCAAAGGCAATCTGACCAATTTTTCCGGCACGACTCTGACTGGCGGCGCTTATTACGACAGCGGCACGCTGCAGTTCAACGGCGCCAATATCGTGACCAATTCGGCCAGCATCACGCTGGCAAGCTCGACAGCGAAGATTGTGAATCAAAGCGCTGCCAACGCTCTGCTGGGCTTCAATACGAACACGGCGGCGGGTGCGTTTACGCTGTCCGGCAACGCCAACCTCTCGACCACCGGCGGCAGTTTCACCAACGCTGGCACTGTGACGGTATCCGCGGGCAGCACGTTCACGGTGGGCGGGAGCAGTTACAACTACACACAGACGGCCGGAACCACCACAGTGAATGGCACGCTGGCAGGTGCGGCGGCGGGCAGCCTGAACCTGAATGGCGGCAACCTGTACGGCACCGGCACTTTGGACTATGGCGTGGTGGATACGGCGACCATCACTCCGGGCGACTCGGCCACCAGCACCGGCAAACTACAGGTTAACGGTACTTATGCTCAGAACTCCGGCGGCGCCCTGGATGTGACCATTGGGGGCACCACCGCGGGCACGAAATTCGATCAGCTCAATACGAGCGGCACGGCCAGCCTTAACGGCACGCTGAACATCACTCTGGCGAGCGGGTATACGCCGGCGGTCGGCAATACGTTCGATATTCTGAATGCCTCCTCCATTAGCGGAACCTTCTCGACTGTTAACGGTCTGGCGATCAACAGCAGCGAACACTTCACGGTCACCACAGTGAGCAGCGACGAAATCGAGCTGACGGTAGTGAGTGGGGGGGCGGCGACGAACAGCCTCAACCTGACGCAGTCGATTCACGCGGGAGTGGTGCATGAGCATTATGGACTGGGTCTGTACGGCGGGTGGGGGCGGTTGGGGACAATTGGAGCACCGGTTGTAACACGAGTGCCGGCGCCGGCCGTGATGGCGCGTATGCTCCGGATGTCCCCAGCATTGTGGGCGGCGGCTCCTGGCCGGAGTTCGATGGCCGCCATGCACTACATGCTCGCCAGGCTGGCCCCGGCGATCACGGGTCGCGCGGGCGCAACGGGGTACAGCGGGGCCGACATGAATCGCACGGGGAGGCTAGGATTCCGGCCGATGGACGAATTCGGGTCCACGGTTCCCCCGTTGGCTCCGGCGGCCGGGGGCGACGCGGGCGTGGGTGGTTCGATGGGTATCGCGCCGATTTCGGCCGCGGCCTACAACCCCATGGCCACCATGAATCACATGCGCTTCGAATGCGGCGTGGATCTGAAAGCTGTGTTGAAGACCAGCCGGAGACAACTGCTGAAGGGACTGTGGGCGGCGCCGGACTCGCCGGACGCACTCAACATCGGCTACATGACGCTGACGACCCGTTAAGCCAAGCTCGAAGCCAACCGAACATATCAGTAGGTGGCCGACGTCTATCGGGAAGTGCAGCTATGAAGCGATTGAACCAACAGCCCGGCGAAATAATACCCAAGCCGTAGATTACAAGCAGTCAAAGATCTATTGAGGCTCGCATAAATACCGTTACACCGGATCTTAGGAGACCAGCAAATCGTCACTGTATTAAGCGAAACTCCATAGATGCCACGCAGGGCGGAGCCGCCGCCGAGCATCGGTCACTGCGTCGTGATGCTGTTCACCGGCAGCGCAACCATTTGGATGTTATACGCTGTGACGGGAGTCCCAGAGCCAATAGGCGTGTAGCTGCATTCGAGCGAGACGGATGATGCTGCGCCGAGGGTCTGCGCACTTTGCAGTGACAATGCCACTAGGAGGCTCGTGGGCCCAGTAGTGTTATAAGAGTTACCGTCACCGCTTATGTAGTGACTGTGGCCGAGTTGTTGGCCGTAGAATAGATGTTCACCGGTCCGGGCGGCCCGGCAGGTCCGGTTGGACCCGCAGGTCCTTGTGGACCGGCTGGACCTGTCGCGCCTGTCGTACCGGCTGGACCTTGTGGTCCCGTCGGTCCGGCTGGACCCTCTGGACCCACTGCTCCCCTCGTCACATAGGCTGACCCAGAGTGCGGCACGCTGTTGGTGACGCTTACCAGATACGTGGCCGCCGGCAAACTCGACGGCACCTCCACCACCAGCGCCGTGTTCGTGAACGAATACACGGTGCGGGAACTTCCGCCCACCGTGACCGTGGGCGCGACGCCGGTCGGGCTGAAATTCGAGCCCGCCAGAGAAATGTTGCTTTTCGCCAAGTTGACCGTGGCGTCCGCAATCACAGGTGTTTGGGCTTGGCAGACGAAGGGCGCGGATTCAGCAACAGGGCGCAGAATCGTCCGGCCGATGTCGTATTGAATTTGTAACGCTTCATAGGATCGTCCAATAGCTCGTGCTCAGGTGGTTTGGTCTCGAAAAGCGCTTAGGAGTGTAACACTGATCGCGTTGAATCGGCAATCGCTCAGGGGTGGTCATCGGAGCGCAACCTCGCGCGCGGGGCAGGAGACGTGCAGGCCGTGTGAGTCTCGATTAAGGTCGATCCGAAAGGTCCGAAACGGTACAACGATGGCTAGGCGGTTTCCGTCCAAATCTGTTCTCATGAAGAGTGGCCCGTCCGATGCAGGATAAAGCAAGCAATCGCGACGAAATCGTCGCAGCATTTTAACAATCGAGGCTGAATCGATGAATGTAAGTCAATCTGAATATACGCGACTAAAGTCCGATCCTGTCCGAGAAACCGTGACTTGAAGCTTGCCGAACGGATGTGTTCTTGGCTCAGACCACACGGGTGCCGAAATATATGATACGAACTATCGTTGCGCTGCTGATCGCCTCTGCGGGGTTGGCCAGAGCGCAAACTCCGGGTGACTTAGCTGCGATGTACAAATACGATGACACCGTTCCGCTTGACATCCAAATCACGGAGACGGCCTCCCGAAACGGCTATAGGCTGTTCTCGATTTCTTTCGCGCTCCCAAACGCGGGCCGGATGGTCGGCTTTCTTATCGCTCCAGTCACGCCGGGACGTAAACCGGGAATCGTTTGGATGCACTCTAGCGGAGCGATTGGTTTCTTAGGCAATGCGGTCCTGACGGGAAGGGTTGGGGCGGTTTGTCTTCTGGTCGGTGAGGCCGAGGGTCTTAAGGGCGGCACCGCTGAATTGGAAAGGGACCAACTAATTGCGGACGTGATCGGGCTTCGTCGAGCTGCTGACGTTCTTCAGTCCAGAAGCGATGTAGATCCTTCGCGTATCGCGATTGTCGGGCACAGTTCGGGAGCCATGATGGGAGCCGTGGCAGTTAGTATTGATGATCGTTTCCGAGCCGCCGTGTTCGAAGTCGGGCTGCTGGGAATGGGCGTCCATATTGCCACCAGCCCCGGCTCGTGGGCTCAGGGCGTCAGGAAAGAGTTGGGCAACCAACTTCCGCATTTTCTTGAAGTGATCTCAGTGGTCGACGACAAGAACTACATCGGCGACGCACCAGCGATTCCGAAGCTTTTTCAGTCGGCGCGGTACGATCCAGGGGTACCGCCCAAGGACTCAGAAGACTTCTTTAATGCTGCGTCGCCGCCCAAGGAACTAAGGTGGTACGACACTGGACACGATGTCGACGACCCCAGCGCCATCTCCGACCGCGTTCGTTTTCTGGCCAAGAGCTTGCGTTTGGGCAGCGTCGAGAGTTTCATGAAAGAAACTGTCGGCCATCCCCAACCATCCACCCGGTCACCATCGAAATGAGGGCCATGTGGTCCGTCTAAATCGGCTCAAGAAGGCCGAGTGACTAGTTCCAGCTAAGCCCAAACCGCTAGTCTAGCGATATTACCTGATAATGCCGCGTTTCGCCGGCCAGAAATAAGCGGGCGCTTTGGACGGCATTTGGAACCTCATTCCGATTGTCCGACCATTCATCCTCGATTAGCGGGAACTTCCCAGATCGGAAAACGTACCATCTAAGGCATGCGAAGATTCTGCCGTTTACCGGCTTTCGGCGTCTTAGTCGCCCTCGCCGGCGTATGCGTTCATCCGATTTCAGTGCAAACAGCCCCACCATCCGGCAAGCAGGAACATTCGGGAGCGTGGCTCAACTCGGTTCAGGAATCAGCACTCGATCGAGTCTTTTCTCCACCTCCAAACTCTCCGGGATACGCGGTTGCCCTGATCAAGGATAACGGGTTCGTGTTCGCCAAGGGGTACGGTCTCGCAAACCTTGATGACGGCATCCCCATCACACGGATGACGTCTTTTCATCTCGCCTCGTTGTCCAAGCAGTTCACCGCTGCGGCTATAGCCCTTCTGATTCTCGACCACAAGATCGTGCTTTCCGATCCGGTCGCGAAGTATCTGCCAGAGGTCGCGAAGTACGGAAACGGATTGCGCATTGAACATCTGGTTTACATGAGTAGCGGCCTTCACGAGTATACAGATGAGCCGCGAAAGAATGGGGCGCCGTGGATGACGTTTTACTACTTCACTCGCGAGGAAGCCGTCGCCGCGGCGCTAAGGCCGGACCAGCTAGAATTCGCTCCCGGGAAGAAATGGGCCTACCGAAACATTAACTACATGCTTTTGACGATGATCGTCGAGGTCGTCAGCCACGAGTCCTTCAGTACATTCATGCATGATCGGGTCTTTGTTCCTCTCGGAATGCTGCACAGCGAGATTAACGACGACAGCACGGAGGTCATTCCGCATCGGGCCACAGGCTATGCTTTGCGTTCCGATCCGCGCGTTCTCAAGGAATTCTCACAGGCAAGTGTCGTCATCAAGCCCGGCGACGGATGGGCACGGCTGGTCCGCGTCGCTCCGCACTTCGGCGGCAGCGGCGTCTTTACAACACTCAATGACCTCTTGTTGTGGGACAGAAACTGGTACGCAGGAACGCTGGCTGGACCGCAGTTCACCGAACTGATGAACAAACGGATGAAGTTCGAGCATGACAAGGATAACGACGCTTTGGGACTGGTGTGGCGGTCAATCTATGGCCATCCCATGCTCGACTATTCGGGTGGTGATACAGACACTTCTACCTATATGGGCCGCCTTCCGGAGGATCACTTTACGATCATATGTCTTTCGAACATGCCGCTTGGAGATGCGGAAGGTAAGGCACACGTAGTGTTGGATCTTCTCCACGGTTGGGGCAAGCTGTAGAGATTGTTCCGGAATCGGGGAACACTCGGGAAATGGTACGCCAACCGGAGGGGCAACGAGACAGGTCGCCTGGACGATAATGGACGCAATGGCCCCTCTATCGATGGTGAGTAATCGACGATCCGCCCGGAAATGCGTGCCTGGCTTTAGACAAGACGGGCGAGGATTTCTTGCGGCGTGGCGCGAGCCCAAGTTTCGTTGACCAGGGCGGTGAAACGGTCGTTTTGCGGGGTCGAAAGGATGAAGCCGGCGTCCTGGGTCCGTCGTTGAAAAGCCTCCCCGTTGACACCTTTCACGCGGAGGAAAAAGATATTGGTGCCATTAGGGACGCGAGCGACTTCGAAGCGCGAGTCGGGCTGTAACGCTCCGATGACTCTCTTGGATGTGGCGACAGCTTGGGCGTAGCGCTCGGAGAAGCCTTCGAAGAAATGCGCGACAGCAGCGAAAGGCCACACGTGGCAAAGTCAGTTCCAAATATACGGCGCGGATGTGTCAGTGCCGGGATAAAATACCCGCACCATTGCCGGTTTTGTCGACGTCAAACTGGGCGGGGACGCGGTAGGTACTCTACACGAGATTCTAAATTCTGCTTGGCGGAACCCAGGTCCTGGCGCTACTATCGGGGTTGCGCCAACTGGTCGAGTTCTCGCGGACGGAATGTCGGACGTGCGCGGCGTTCTTGATGCAGGACCGCGACACCCAGCGCGTTTATCGTCTGTACGACTTCACCAAAGCCCAGCTCATCCCGCCTGATCAGGCGTACGGCATAGCGGGTAAGGTTAACAGCTCCGATGAACTCCACCTGGTGATCGAATCGGTCCTGCCGGACGCCAGACAGGGTCGGTGTTCCAATGTTCTTGTTCCTGCTGACGGCGCGGGAGGGTCGGGTATCGGCTAATCGCTTCGCCCTTCGTCATCGCCGCAATCCCAGACGCGCCATACCCGCAAACGTCCCGCGCCGCTGTATTTGTGTGTCTCGCGTCCTCGCCCAGCGGACTCTTTTGAAGACAAAACCGGCAATCGCGCGGGTGTTTTATGTTGGCACTAACAGCGGATGGAAGAGATTTTCGAGGAGGCTCCTGGGGCCGGCAAGGACGGCGTCGCTGGCGGCGTTGAAGTACTTGTACATGGAGATGTAGACGGTGTCGAATAAAGCGGCGTATTCGCGCACGGGTACGCCGCTGTAGGCGGCAGCAAGATAGAGCCGGCCGCCATCGAGGTGCAGACCGATCTTGCGGTCTCGGGCCCATTGGGAGACGCGCTTTATTTCAGCGAGGTCGAAGGTCTCGCCAGCCTTGCGGCGGACAGGGGGTCTCGATCTGGATGGCACCGATGGGGACAGAAACGCGGCCGGATGCGCCGCGGTCCGCTTCGCGCTCAAGGTCTTGCTGGAGAAGCTATATGGGCAGTTAAAGGATAGGTCGGATATCCAGATTCTGAGCTTCGACATCGACGAGGATCTGGGCCTGTTGGCGCCCTTCGTCAAAGAGAAGGGATTCAACTTTCCGGTGATTCCGGCATACAGCTTCGTCCAGGAGTTCCTCGACGTGCTGGTCATTCCGCAGAACTAGTTCCGTATAGTTAATGACTCTTCCGCCGATCTCTATACTAGTGCCTGTCATTCAATTCAGTCGCCCCGCCATGGGGATCGAAGTGCTGCTGCTGGCGGCCGTGCTGGTTGCCGCGATTACGGATATGCGGTGGCGCCGGATACCCAACTGGCTGACCGTGGGCGCTCTGACGCTGGGGTTTGTGCTGAATGCGCTGAATGCCTATCCAACGCCTATGGAGGGCGTCTGGCTGGCGGCCAAAGGCTTCGCCCTGGCATTGTCGTTGAATCTGATTATGTACGCTCTGCGGATGACTGGCGCAGGGGACGTGAAATTGATGGCCGCCATCGGCGCGCTGGTGGGCTGCTCCAACTTTATGGGAATCTTCCTGCTGAACGCCGTTATCGGCGGGGTGCTAGGACTCATCCTGGTGATCGCCAAAGGGCGCACCCGGCAGACGCTATGGAACGTCGGTTATATGGCGAGCGAAATGATGAATTGGCGAGCTCCGTATGTGACCCGCGAGCAGCTTGACATCAACAGCCCCAAGGCGCTCACGCTGCCGCGCGCCGTGCCCATTTGTCTGGGCGTAATTGTGTTTCTTGCCATAGCCCGCGTTTGGGGGCACGTCTAGTCCTTACTTAGTACGTTCATTACCGCCGTTCGCAAGATATACCGTCAGTCCGCCGCTATAATCGCATCAGGCGGTCAGATGGCAGAATGGCGTACACGCAGATCTTTCTCTACTTACAAGTCCTGGATTTTTTCACTACGCTGATCGGGTTCAAATTGGGCTTGGCGGAAGCCAGCCCTTTCATCCGCGCGCTCCTCCAATTCGGCCCGGTGCTGGCGCTTCTTCTATCGAAGGCGATGGCGCTGGCTCTGGCGGGCGTGTGCATCGCGGCGCACAAGGATTACGTGATCCGCTGGATCAGCTACTGGTATGCCGGGTTGATCGCCTGGAATCTGTGTACGATTCTGGCAGGCGTGCAAGGCGGGTAGTTCTTCACTCCATTACCGGCAGACGCAGCTGGGAGCCCTCGGCGCCTCCCCGGTAGACACGCTCGGTAGCGTTCTGGAAATCGCCAGGCTTGGCCGAAGGGATTTCCACGAAGCGCTGCGGGTTGCGGTCCACCATGGGAAACCAGGAGCTCTGGATCTGCACCATGATGCGATGGCCGGAGCGGAACGTGTGCAGCACGTCGGGCATCACGAACTCGATGCGCGCGGGCTGGTCCGGTTGGAACGGCTCGGGCTTTTCCATGCTGTTGCGGAATTTACCACGGAACGGCTCGCCCCGGACCAGTTGCTGATATCCACCCATCGCTATGTTGCCAGGGTTCGGCACGGGGTTGGGGTAGTCGCTCGGATACACGTCGATCAACTTCACTACGAAGTCGGAATCGGTGCCGCTGGTGCTAACCCGCAGGCTCGCGGAGGGCGGCCCGGCGACGGTGATGTCATGGTCCAGCGGTTCTGTCCGATATGCCAGCACGTCCGGACGCTCGGAAGCGAAGCGCTGATCGCGGGTCATGTAGTCGTCCGGCATTCCGGGCCCGATTTCCGGGGTAACCGGCACCGGTTTGCGGGGATCGCTGAGATACTCGTCATAACCGGATTGCGCGGGCTTCTCGAACGAGAGCTTTCCGTCCGCATCGAAATATAGGTTGCGCGCAACCACGCTCCCCGGAGGCCATGCGTCGAACCGCCGCCACTGGTCCGCGCCCGTCTCGAACACGATCGCCTTGGGTACCCGGCCGTCCGGACCCTTCAACCCGTCGCCCTTGCCCTTCAGGTTCTGCACAAAAAACGGCTGTTCGATCTGCTCGCGGAAATACTCCGCAGTCTTGGAACCGAACCGCAGGTTGCCGAGTTTGTCGCCATCGTCCTCGGCCCAGCCGCCATGCTGCCATGGCCCCATCACCAGGGTGTCGGGCGCCTTGGGCCGGTCCTGCTCCGTCGCGCGGTAGAGCTTCAAAGGGCCGGCCAGATCCTGCGCATCGAACCATCCGCCCACGAAGAGCGTCGCGGGGGTGACGTTTTGCATGTACTGCGCCAAACCGCGCGATCGCCAGTAATCGTCGTAACGGGTGTGCGCCAGTTCTTCATCCCAGTAGGGGTTGGCGTGCGGCAGATAGCGGTCGCCATTGACCAAAGGACCCATGCGCAGGTAAAAATCGTATTCGTCCAGCGCGCCGTAATCGGACTCGCTGGACGGGACGGGCCGCGCGGGATCTCCGGTGCGCGGCTGGAAAAATGTATAGAAACCGAAGTTCGCCGCCAGGTAGAAGGCGCCGTTATGGTAGGCGTCGTCGCCGCCGGCCATATCGCCGACAGGGGCCTGCGGTGAAACGGCCTTGAGTGCGGGGTGCGCGTGAATCAAACTAAACGCCGCGAAAAGGCCGTCGTAGGAAATGCCCCAGATCCCGACTCTGCCGTTGTTATTGGGAACATTCCTGACCAGCCAGTCGATGGTGTCGTAGCTGTCGGTACTTTCGTCGGTATCGGTGGGGCCTTTCAACTGAGTTTTGTGCGGCGGAATCTCGATGAAGACGCCCTCGGACAGATACCGGCCGCGTACGTCCTGATAGGCGAAAACGAAGCCTTCCTTCGCCAGCAAATCCGAGGGCCCCAGCTCACGCGGATAGTTGTCGATGCCATACGGCTCTATGGAGTAGGGAGTGCGCTCGAGCAGGATCGGGTAGGCGTGCGTACCGTCTTTGGGAATGTAGACGGAGGTGAACAGCTTTACGCCATCGCGCATGGGGATGCGGTAATCGTACTTGGTGTAGTGGGCGCGTATGTAGACAGCTTGCGGGCTGGGTTTCTCGGCATCGCCGCGTATGGCCGCGCAGCAGAACACGATGGCAAACAGGAGCGCCGGGCTTCGCATTCGGCCGGTTAACTTTCGAGCCTATAAATGGTTAGCCCGGAAAGCAGTTTGGGATAGAAATCGGTGGATTTCTGGGGCATTACGCCACCGCCAAACGAGATACGGGCCACCGCGTCGACGGAAACCGGCTTCAGCAGGAAAGCGATCTGCGCGGCGCCGCTGCGGGCCTCAGCCACCGCGGCATCCAGGCCGCGGACGTAGCGCAGGTTCTTCTCTTCTCGTACGGCCTCTTCGCCGATGCCCAGCAGGCCGCGCAGCAAGCGATCATGCAGCACGGCGACATCGAGCTGCCCGGCCGAATCACGCGCTTCGATCAGGTACACTCTGGCGGCGATGGCCGCCCCGATGATGGCGCGGTCGGGGGATTCCGCCCAGGCTCGCTGCAAGGCTTCCAGGCTCGGGATCTGCGCCACTTCAAACCCCGCCGCGGCCTGCCGAATGAACTCTCCGGGATCGAAATTGGGAATGCCGCCGACTACGCGGTGCGTCGCTAGAATCTTCAGCCCAGGCGAATGCATGTTGACGAAGGTCATCATCACGCGATCGGCGCCCGGCAGTGCGGGGTTCTCGCGGTGGAAGGCCAGCGCGGTCTCGTAGCGGTGATGTCCGTCGGCGATCAGCAGCTTCTTGTCCGCCATCCGCTGGCGAATTACCGCGATGCGCCCGGCTTCGGAAATCTTCCAGAACGAATGGCGGGCGCCATACTCGTCGGTCACAGCACCGAGGGGCGGGGCCGCCGCGGCCTCGTCCAGCAGGCTATCGATTTCGCCGGCCGGATCGGGGTACAGCATGAATAACTGGCCGAAGTGCGCGTGCGTGTGGCGCAGCAGTTCCAAGCGGTCTTTCTTGGGACCGGAAAGCGTCTGCTCGTGCCGGTACACCACGCCCGCGGAATAGTCTTCGACCGCACCCAGTCCGATGAAGGACTTGCGCACCAGGCGCTCGCCCGAATCCGGCACGGTGAACTCCTGGAAATAGGCGAACAGACCCGGCTCGGCGTCGCGCGCCAGGATGCCCTCCGCGGTCCAGGCGTCGAGGTAATGGGCGGCGCGCGTGTAGACGTTGTCACTTTCCGAATCCGCTGGGTGCCGTTCGCCGAGAATGACGCGGACCAGGTTATATGGGCTCGCTGCCAGATAGCGCTGCCGCATCTCGGGCGAAATCTTGTCGTAAGGCTGTGTCACCAGGTGCTGGAGCGGGCCGGCCTTGGGCGAATAGCGATGGGGCTGAAAGGGGAAGATGGTGGCCATGAGAGCAGGGAAACTTCAGAATAACAGATGCGTGCCGCGGCGTTCCCCCTTCTGGTAGACTGATTCCGCGGTCCGCTCGCATCACCTATGACATTGCCATGACACGACTTCGCTATCTGCTCTTGTTAGCCATACTATTCGCCATCAGCAGCGCGCTTTGGGGAGCTACTGTCGCGAACCCGGCGGAAGTGGCCCATTCCGTAACCATCTACCGGGACACCTACGGAGTGCCGCACATCTTCGGACCCACGGATCGCAGCTGCGTCTTCGGCTATGCGTACGCGCAGGCAGAGGACAACTTCTGGCAGATCGAAGACAGCTACATACGCGCGCTAGGGCGGGCTTCCGAGGTCTACGGGCAGAAGACGCTAGACGACGACCTGGTGATCCGGACACTGGAGATTCCGCGCCTGGCAAAGGCGGAATATGAGCACTCGAGCGCCCCCGTGCGTGAGCTGCTGGATGCCTTCGCGGACGGGCTGAATTATTTCCTCGCGCGAAATCCGGCGACGCGGCCGCGGCTGATCGCGCGCTTCGAGCCCTGGTACATGCTGGCCTTCAATCGCTACGCGCTGTACTACCTGTTTCTGTACAGCGAAACCGGTATTCCCAAAGAGGACACGGCC